>Ga0265760_10000009_pt1 | contig 108179 bp, 98 predicted proteins | sample NZIome_2_FD_200831 | JGI IMG/M metagenome (GOLD analysis project Ga0265760, IMG submission 200831) | Metatranscriptome of rhizosphere microbial communities from Maridalen valley, Oslo, Norway - NZI1 (Metagenome Metatranscriptome) | ecosystem: Host-associated > Plants > Roots > Rhizosphere >...
AACGAGTGCCAATTAGGCCGAAGCGGCAGGGACGCGGGAAGCGGAAGATTTAGTCCGCTTCTTGCTCTTTCTGGCCTTTCGCCACTCCGCGTCATACTTCTTAAAATCATCGTGCGAGACGCTCAGGATCGTCCGCATCGCATCCTCAAAACTACGAAATTTTGGCGTGTCGGATTCGTGTTTCATCTAATGAGACCGCTGAGAAGAAACTCGGATGCTTCTTCGGGTGTCATCAAGGAACCCGACGCATCAATGTAAATATCTCCGGTTTCTGCAACATGAAACCGGAGAGCGCCGGACGGACCGGAATTGTGACTGTCCCTCGTGGCTATTGTAGACCTGTACTCAATCTGCAAGGTTTGATGATTGAACTGGACATCCAAAGTGAAGGATGGGTAGTAGGTGCGGCGCACAATAAATCCGTTCGGTTTTCGACTGAGAGGGTCTATGCGCTTTGTCTGATCCGCCGGAAACTTTTCGTTAAAGCGCATGGTGTCAGATTCCACAGCACGCGCGATTTTCTCCAATACCGACGGATATTCCGCCCGTATTACGGTCGCCACGTGGAGTTGCCACTGGCGGCGCTGTTCGGCTAACGCCTCCGCTTCATTGATCTTGTTTGCCCGTTCTTCTATCCAGTTTTCCATAACCAGTAATCATAACACGGAGTTGGCAACGCGAGTCAAGAGGAGGGGAGTGGACGCGGACCTCTTGTGCTCCGGCGGCCCTTAATTTTTTCAGTTTTTCCTCTCACACTGCACCCAAAATTCGTGCTTCTCCGTGTGGCCGTTAACGATACCAAGATGCGAATATTTGTGGAATTCCTTCCCCGATACGTAACGCACGGAAGGCGTCAAGGTTGCTATTTGGCCGTCGTAGGGACAGGCCGTGCGAAACTCGCAAGCATCCGCCAAAACCAACATTGGCCAGAACATCAGGGCGGCCATTAAAAGAACGCGACGCAAGCGCATTTCCAGGACTCCGCCGGAGAGCGTAGCGCGTTTAGGCGTGTTTGGAAAGCGAACCATCCGCCATTAACCTTGAAGAAAGGGCATATTGGCCATTGTCAGAACCGTTATTTTTGTAATCACTTTCAGAATTATGCGAACTTCCTTTTCTGCATCTTTATCTAGGATGCGATGCAAGCAAGACGTTGGCCGTAGAAGCCTCTGTCCATCAATCTGTATTTTGGTTACGAGAGAATCATCTTCCAACAGGCAGTAAAAAAAAGGAGATTCTCCTTCATCGGGCCTGGAGTCAGGCGGAAGCTCCGAAAGATTTTTAGGAACCCGCAGGGCGTCAAGAAATGTTTTCAAGCGATTATCTAAATCCCCGCCATATTCGTCTTTCGGTTTCGTTATAAGCATTCCGGGCTTTTCTCTGCGAAGAAATAGAATATCCAAAGCACACAACAGCTTCATCGGCTCCATAATCAAAGGCACAAAGTGAAATTCCCCTACCCCATATTTTCTACCGCATTCCTCCCGATGCGTCAACGGCACAAGCCCGCTGGTAAGTTTGGTTTCTGCTAGGCGCGTCAACTCGGTGTCGCCTTCCCATAGTTCTTGAAGTTGAACGTGCATAGCTTTGCGAATCTCGTGCTTGACTCGGACGATCCCCGCCTTTGCATCAGCAGGGAGTGGTCCTTCATATGTTAGGTAGAATTCCATTTCGTCCAAAACTCCTATTGGAAGAACAGGACAATAATCGACAATGCTAAACTCCTCATAGGGCAATTGCACGATGAATCTCCTTTAGTTTCATCGGCAAACAACATCCTGACAGGTCACTTAAGGTCTGTCAAGTATGTTGTTGCCCTCGTACGCGTGTCCCGGGTAGAAACTCTTTTGTCCCGGCTAGAAATCGTGAAATTCGGGCTTGTCTTTGACCCTTCAAATATTGCTTCAAGTTTCTCCGCGTCGGGCTGAAATGCCTGCGCGTCCGCCTGAAACCCCTTCTTGCCGGAGTGAAATGCCGTCATATTTTCGGCGATTGTGCTGGCTCGGTCGCACAATTGGACGGCTACCCGGGCGAATGGACGAGCTGCGGCAAGTCGCGCCGACTGCTCCACGCGAAGTTCTCCTGTTTGCCGGCGGACCGGCCTCTTATAATCGCGGTTGGAACCCATAGCCACAACTTATCATAGCCCGCAAAATAAAAATTGCAACAGCTGCTGATGTGAATTCTTGGCGACGGAATGTAAGCAACAATTCTGCGAGCGGATGCATACTGCCGCGCTGAGAACTTGGGAAAGGCCGCGCCGCTGGCGCGATATGAAAAAAGTTGGTCGAAGGCGGCGGGAGTGTCACGACTGACCCCTCGCCAATACGCTCGGGGCGGACGCCGTGACCACATGGTGCTTGCATAGACGATTCATGGCGCGCTGCTCCTTAGCTGTGGACGTGTGCCCTGAATCTATGCCCTAGCGCGGCTACGTCAAAGCAAATCTTCTCAGTACCGGGGGATTCGCGCTCCCCGAGAAATTGGCGAACGAGGAATTTTTTGTGGGGACGATGGTGGCAATCGGTGTATACTTGCGCAAACGGAATTCAATGTGGAGATTCCACTTGATTTTTCGAGGGGCTGTTTCGGTTGAGGCTGACCCCGCTTACACACTAGGAGCGTTTCGAATGATTGAACGATTGAGTGTTTCCCGCCGGATAGTATCTTTTTGCCAAGCCGCGGCTTTTGCGTGCCTGTGCTGCGCGTTTTTGATTGTGCCGGCGCGTGCGCAGACGCTGACGCAGGTGAGTACGGATCCCTTCACGGTCGGGCCGGGTCAACACGCCACGGAAGTGGAGCCGCACACGCTGTCGTTCGGCTCGGAAGTGGTGAGCGCGTTTCAGACCGGACGCATTGCGCCGGGCGGCGCGACGGATATCGGCTGGGCCACGTCCCTGGACGGCGGCATGACGTGGACGCACGGATTTTTGCCGGGCCTGACCATTGCATATCAAAACGGCCCGTACGATGCCGCCAGCGATCCGGCAGTGGCGTATGACGCGAAGCACGGCGTGTGGATGATTGCATCGCTACCGATTTCCAATAACAATTACACGCCCGCGGTCGTTGTGAGCCGCTCGAGCGACGGCCTGAACTGGGGCGACGCGGTTAGCGTTGGGCCCAATGTAGAAAGCTCCGATAAGAATTGGATTGTCTGTGACAGTTATCCCGGCAGTCCTTATTACGGCAACTGCTACGTGGAATGGGACAATCCCGCCACGGGCGATGGGATTTTGATGAGCACGTCCACGGACGGCGGTCTTACGTGGGGCACAGCCAAAGGCACCGCCAATAATGCCGCGGGAATCGGCGGCCAGCCGCTGGTGCAGCCGAACGGGCACGTCGTTGTTCCCATCGAAGGAATCGGCATCAGCGTTTTCGGCTCGGTGAACGGCGGGCAGAGCTGGACGCGGACCATCAATGTGGCCAGTATTAACACCCACACCGACGCGGGTGGAATTCGCAGCGGCCCGCTGCCGACCGCTGCGGTTGACGGCGCCGGAAATGTCTACGTGGTTTGGGAAGATTGCCGTTTTCGCCCGGGATGCACCACCAACGATTTGGTGATCATTGCTTCAGCAAACGGAAAGAAGTGGACCGCAGTGCAGCGAATTCCGATTGATCCCACCACAAGTACCGTGGACCATTTTATTCCGGGAATCGGCATCGATCCGACGACATCCGGAGCCAACGCACACATTGCCATCCAATATTATTACTACCCGCAGACCAATTGCACGGAAAGCACGTGCCAGCTGTACGTGGGCTATATTTCTTCGGCCAGCGGAGGCAGGACGTGGAACACCGCAGTGTCCTTGGCTGGTCCGATGCAACTTTCCTGGCTGCCCAATTCGCAAAACGGCCTCATGGTGGGAGACTACCTCGGCTTGGCGTTCAACAGCGGCGTACCGCACGGGGTTTTCGCGGTGGCCCAAGCGCTTCAGGGGAGCGTCTACAACGAAGCGATGTACACGGCGCAGAACCTGACTGCCGAGGAAGAAGGTCCGCAGCTTTCTTCGGCGGGTGACCGCGCCATCCCCGGCATCAAGGGCGATCCGATCGAGAAGGAGTCGCCGGAAAAAGGCTATCATCCGCCGGCCAAGCGTTCGGCTCGAAAGGCTCAGCACTAATCGTCGGCGCTGTTGATTCGCTTAGACACGGCTGGTTTCGTTACGAATCGGTTCGTTATAGATCGTTCAGCCACGAGGAGAAAATTATGATTCACGACGTAAAAGGCGGCGCCGAAGGCCGCGGAAGTCGGGCGCGCTTGCGCATCGCGTTATTTGTGGGCGCTATCGTGCTCTGCGCAGCGGGCGCTTCTTATACAGCGGTGAAAGCAAAGCTGACGCGGCTCAGCACCGATCCGTTTACAAATACCACCAGCCAGCACAAGACTCAAGTGGAACCGGATACGTTTGCCTGGGGCTCGACAATTGTGACGGCCTTCCAGAGCGGCCGGTTTTATGACGGAGGCTCCTCCGACGTGGGATTCGCCACGTCCACGAACGGCGGAACTACGTGGACCAATGGATTCCTGCCCGGTATCACCAACATTCAGGGCGCCGGCAATCCCTATGATCGGGATACCGACCCGTCGGTCGCGTATGACGCAGCGCACGGCGTTTGGCTGATTGCCACGCTTCCGCTGCAGGATGGCGGACTGGGAGTGGACGTCCTTGTCAGTCCGTCCAAAGACGGAATTACATGGGGGAACCCGATTCACGTAACCGGACCGGTGGAGTCCAGCGATAAGGAATGGATTGTTTGTGACGACTGGACCGGCAGTCCGTATTACGGCCATTGCTACGTGGAATGGGACAGTCCCGACGAAGGCGATTACGTCTACATGAACACCTCGACGGACGGAGGGAAGACGTGGGGGCCATCGATGGTGCCCGGATCCGGAGTTTATGGGCTGGGCGGCCAGCCGCTGGTGCAGCCCAGTGGAAATGTTGTGGTTCCCATCTACGATTATGACTTCGGCGGCGTGGGAGCTTTCAACTCCCCGAACGGCGGCGCGAGCTGGAATGGCGATGTATCCGTGGCTGCGATTGACTGGCATCCCGAAAACGGCGGGATTCGCGATATTGACCTTCCCTCCGCCCAGGTGGATGGCGCGGGGAATATATATGTTGCGTGGGAAGATTGCCGATTTCGCTCGGGATGTCCCGCGAACGACATTGTTTACAGCACTTCTTCGGACGGCATCAATTGGTCCAACGTGAACCGAGTTCCCATTGATCCCGTAACCAGCGGCAGAGAGCACATGATTCCCGGCATCGGCGTGGACCGCAACACGTCGGGCGCCACTGCGCTGATCGGCATCACGTTTTATGGGTATTCGCAGGCGAATTGCACCAACTGCCAGCTCTACGCCGGATTCATTTCCTCCGCGGATGCCGGAAGCTCATGGTCCAAGCCAGTGGTTCTCTATGGGCCCATGACGCTGACCTGGTTACCCAGCACGGATCAGGGATACATGGTCGGCGATTATGTTTCCACTTCATTTGTCGGCGGCAACTCCCTGAGCAGCACCGCGTTCGGCGTTTTCGCCGCAGCGACTGCGCCCAACGGCTCCACGTTCAATCAAGCCATGGTAACGGCGACGGGAGGCTTCAAAGTGGGGCAAGCGCCGCCGGTCATCCGCCGCACCGCCGAGGACGTAGCCGACCGCAACATGAAGCCGGAACATCCCATGCGCCCAGTTCCACCGCCGGTTGTGCCCTAGCGACCGCAACTTTCAGGGAGCGCATCGCCATTCGCGCGTTGCGCTCTCTGCTTCACACTTCGCTCGGCCGTTCTCATCCATTCGTCCGACGCGATTTTCTGAAAAAGTGCATTCTCTTGACCTAAGAAACAGCGCCATCTCCTCCGGAAATACTTTTGTCCTGTCCTCTCCGTTTGCATAATTTCTTTGGTGGTTCGCGAGCGGTTTGGCGTGAATCTGTGGAGGCAGTAGAATACAAGAGCATGCTGCGGCGGTGCTTCCAGCATGTTTCTCCGCGCGCCTGTAGCTCAGCTGGATAGAGCGCTGGTCTCCGGAACCAGAGGTCGGAGGTTCGAACCCTCTCAGGCGCGCCATTTTGATCTCAGCAGTTCAGCGAATTAAGCAATGGTTTTGGCGGCATTGTACAAGAACATCCCACCGAAATGACTTTTCATTGATTCTCGCGCACTGCTCGCAAACCATGTTCAGCGCATCCTCCGAAAAAGGACGCTTCCAGCGTAGCGACCTGAAATCGCCTCCGGGCGATTTCAATGACACGATCCATCGTCCACGAATTGATTACTCGCAGCCATCGACGCCAAGGAGTGCGCACAGCTCACGATTTTCTGATTCAACGAATTGTTGTCCAGATAATTGGGAGGCATATATGTCATAGACTGCTGATTCTGCAGAACTGTATTTGTCAACGTTTGCATGTTATCTAACTCGTTGGATAGCAATTGGAATGCGCTTCGATCGGATGGGGTTGACGCCGCCAGGGATGCCAAGCTGAGGTTCTTGGCGGCTTCGGCACTGTAACCAGTAAACGAGACTGCACTAAATGGGTATGAGTGTTGGATAATGTCTCCCATGACGCTGCGCCACTCTCTAATCGTGGACATCTGTTCGATAGCCGCCCTTACGAAAGCTTTAGAAAATCCGGGGTTTACCGGGGGAGTCGTCGCCTGAGCGCTGGCAGAAAGCGTCAATGTGATTTGATTTCCGGCAAAACTAATTGAGCCATTCATAAGTCTCGCCAGTGATTCGATGTCGACATAAGACTTACGGCATGAACATACTTGACTAACCTATTTTGTTCAGGCATAATCGTCTCCATCATGAACTACATACAAACACTTCAGCAGGCGATTCAACACTTCAGTAGCCCCGACGTGTGCATTAAAACGGTCGCGGATATGCGCTGGCCGAACGGCCCGGAGTGCCCCGCGTGCGGCCACGATGAGCATTATTGGCTGGCCTCGCAGCGCCGGTGGAAGTGCCGCGATTGTAAACGGCAATTCAGCGTCAAGGTGGGCACCATATTCGAGGATTCGCCGCTTGGCCTAGACAAGTGGCTTATCTCCCTGTGGATGCTCGCCAACTGCAAGAATGGCGTCTCCAGCTACGAAGTGGCCCGCGATCTGGGTATCACCCAGAAGTCCGCGTGGTTCATGCTGCACAGGCTTCGCTATGCGATGCAAAACGGGTCGCTGTTGAAGCTCGGCGGGAGTGGTGCGGAGATTGAAGTGGACGAGACATTCATCGGTGGACTGGCCCGCAACATGCACCTTGCCAAACACCGCGAACGCATTACCGGCCCAGGGAAAGGAAGCAAGACCGCCGTCATGGGAATCTTGAAGCGCGGAGGAGAGATTCGCACTGCGGTTGTCGAGGACGTTAGCCGCCGGTCGTTGCAGTCCCACATTCGCAAGAACGTCAAGCCCGGCGTGGCGGTGTTCACCGACGCGCTTGCCAGCTATAAGGGGCTCAACGTCGCATTCCAGCATCATGTCATAGACCATGCGGTCGCCTATGTGGACGGCAAGATTCATACCAACGGCCTCGAAAACTTCTGGAGCTTGCTCAAGCGCGGATTGCGCGGCACCTATGTCAGCGTCGAGCCGTTCCACCTGTTCCGCTACGTTGACGAGCAATCGTGGCGCTACAACAATCGCAAGCTGGCCCATGACGGGCTGCGCTTCCGTGAAGCAATGCGCCGCATATCCGGTAAGCGCCTTACCTATGCCCGGCTCACCGGCAAAAATCAGGTGGTACAAACGAGTGCCAGCTAAACCACGGCAGGGACGCGGGAAGAGGGAGCCTTAGTCCGCTTCTTGCGATCTCTGCTGCGTTTTTCCGCGTCGAGTTTGGCCTTCATTTCCGTATGGGACACGCTCAACACCTTACGCAGTGCTCGAGAAAATCTTCGATATTCCGGCGTATCATGTTCGCGTTTCATAAAAGCATCTTAACGCAACGACAGTTCGTTGTCTTTGCTCTTTTTCCGTGCATCGCCGCCAGCAGCGCCCGACACGGCCGCTGGACTGACCACGGAAGTATGGCCGCTAGCATCCTTGCTTGCGTAGCCAACTGCGCGTAAAGGACGTGAAGAAAAATGGCTTCATGCATGGAAGCGTTTCTCATTTTCGGGATGTGGAAAAACTCAGATACCGTGCTCAACTTTAGTGAAGTCACTTCATCGGGGGGATCAAACATACGAAGTGGACAAATCTTCCACGTAGACGAAGGGCTTCTTAGGGTGGGCTTTATGTACTTATCGCCGCGTGGAACATCGGATATGTTTGAATTACGAGGGGCGGTTTTTGAAACCCGAGAGGGAGCGGTGGAAGTGAGCCGCCGGGGCGGAGGACGGTTGATTTTCGAGGAAGTCTTAGTAAGCTGACCTTTCATCAGTCATTTCTCTCGCACTGCACCCAGAATTCGTGCTTCACGGCCCCTCCACCTTTCTCCAAATGCAGGTGTGAATATTGGTGGAATTCTTTCCCCGACACGTAACGCACTCCAGGGTCCATCTGCGCCATCTCTCCGTCATAGGGACAAGCGGTCACGAAATCGCATGTGTCCGCCCAAGACAGAATTAGAATGAATACCAAAACAGCCATTAACAAAATGCGGCGAATTTTCATTTCCCCCTCACGAACGCTCAGATCACTTTGACGCTGGCGCTTCAAACTCGAACAATATCCTGAAGTTCCCCTGCCTCTGTTTATCTAGCGTCCGTATATCGCCTATGGACTTCGTGAATTTAGAAAAACAGTCCTGCCAGTGCTCTACGTCCCCTTTTGTATCGTTATCTCGCCAAGATATACGACACTCAGAGCAGGTATACGGAACTTCCCTTCCCGAATCAGGCGAGCGCGTGACTTTCGCTCCACACTTTAGGCATTCAAATACAATCGCCTTTATATCATCCAGGCCTACGACAACCTTGTGCTCGACGGTCATTTTCCGTTCCCCGATTCTGGGTATTGAGTGTAAAGCGTGATGCACAAGGGAAGCCCGGTCAGCGATTCAGGGTTGGAACCTTTCAGGGCATTGGGAACTTCCCAATCCCACGTCCGGCAGAGTTGCCCGGTTTTCGTGTCCAGAGCGAGATCAAACTCGCCTATTCCGTCTGGTCCGTGCTGGGCCATCGGTACAAATCTCTGATATGCGGAATATGCGGCCTTCACTTGAACGATTGGTTGTTTTTGCGGCGTCATCCCTGTTGAGCAACCTGCCAACAGAAGCGCCAGTGCAACCGGAATCACGCGCAAAGTTTTCATGGCGGTATAATAACCTTAAAATCACAGAATAAGTCAGGGTTGCCCAATCTTGCCATACCTAACAAATTGCGGGGCATCGGGAAGGCCATCCCAAGCGGCCAGTAATTCCAGATTGCTTGGTCCGCCCTGTTCAGCCAGGCGAAGAAGCCCCTCGTCTTTCCAAACGTGAAACGACAAAGAATCCCACATTCTCCGCACGGGTATCCTGATGGGCTTTGTTCCCCAATTATCAACGATCTTGAATGCTTCCCGTGCGACCAGATCGGCGGCCTGCAAGGGATAAAGCTCCTTTGAATCAAAGGCTATCGCCCGTAAACGTCGAGCGGGTTTCCAGTCCATGGCCTTAATTGATTCAAACACCTTAAGAATCGTGCCGTTTTTTGGACCGTTCTCGAACCATACGTTCACGTCCATTCCAAGGCCATCGGCAATGAAGGCCATATTCATAATTGTGTGCGGGATCGTCAGCATGTACGCATCGCTTTCCGCGCAATCCGGGAACGCTTTCCTATAGCCGCCTACTGAAACGATTGACGCAAATCCCATCAATTTTGCCTGTTGCACGCATGAAACCAAACTCGCCATCAACTTGTCGCGGTCGTTCTTCTCCCAATCCTTGAATTGCTCGTGCCCACACTCGCACTCAGTCGAGCGGAATGGTGCCTTCAATGTTTTGGATATGGGACTCCAAAGGACTATGAAGGAATCCCACTGCCCAGTGCTGCCGATTAGGCCACCGGAGGCGCAATACCGCTCCCCCTTGCCGTCCGCGCTGTCGTCAAAATAACACTCAAGCATCATGTGAAGTGCTGGCCGCCGTTCGGAACGAGAAAATCCCTTAGCATAAACCGAGAAAGGGACCTCTTGTGCGCTTGGTCCCTCCCGTCGGCAATCAGCATCATCGCACACTTCGGCATGGTTAGCCAAGTATGTTATTACCAGACTTACCGTTCATCTGAATAAGCGGCGCTTGCCCGGGTTGACCCACCACAATGAGCGTGGAATTTTGCTGCTCAGCGTGCGCCGAAGTGAGTCCCGGCAAAGCTAGAATGACGGACAGCATCAACCACGAATTGAATGAATTCATGCGCATAAGTTGCTCCGTGCCTCTTCGAAATACCCGCTCGTGCGGAACGGGATGCCAAAACATGCCGCGAACAGGTTTGCAGTGTCGGCAATTACCAAACCGGAATTCACCCATTCACTCCTCGGCACTTGAGAGCATAACTCGGTTTGTCCGCGGCGGAGACCCTTTCGCGTAATGCGTTTTACCTTGACGGGCGGTGTGGCCGGGAGCAACATTTCTCAAGCGCGGCTCGGCCAGCCATGTCCTCAGTTCAGATCAACACCGCGAGCCGGAAAGGCGGCAGCATGAACAAACTAAACGTATTGAAAAAAGTCTGCGTCCTATTTGTGGTTTGCGCGGCCGCGGCGATTGCCACGCCCGCGCAGACATACGACGTACTGCACAACTTTGACTGGACGGAAGGTGGCAACCTGAAAGGCCTCCTCCAAGGCTCCGATGGAAACCTCTACGGGACAGCGACCTTTGGCGGAGCCAACGAATATGGCACGGTCTTTAAGGTTACCCCGAGCGGCATGATGACCACGCTTTACAATTTCTGCTCGAAAGGCGTTTATCCCCATTGTACCGACGGTGCCGAGCCGTTGGCGGGACTGGTTCAGGGCATCGATGGGGATTTTTACGGGACAACGTTCACGGGCGGCGCGAATAATGACTGCGACGGCGAGCCATGTGGCACAGTTTTCAAGATCACCTCGGACGGCACGCTGACCACATTGAACAGCTTCGACGGGTCAGACGGCAACGAACCCTACGCAGGGCTGGTGCGAGGTATCAATGGGAATTTCTACGGCACAACTTACGACGGGGGCAACGGCCACGGCTCGATCTTCATGATGACACCCAGCGGCAAGCTGACCTTGCTTCACAGTTTTTGTCAGGGAAACTCTTATTATTGCGCGGACGGAGAACTGCCCTATGGCGGGCTGGTCCAAGGCACCGATGGAAATTTTTACGGGACAACGACGTTGGGTGGATCTTCCGACAGTTATGCTTACGGCACGGTTTTCAAGATCACGCCGGAAGGCTCACTGACGACGCTGCACACCTTTGAAGAAGCGGACGGTTCCGGCCCCGTGGGGACTCTGATTCAGGGTGCCGACGGGAATTTCTTCGGAACAACAGCGGGTGGCGGGGCCAACTGCTACAGGTGTGGCACAGTATTCGAAATCACGCCCAGCGGAACACTAACGACGCTCTACAACTTTTGTTCGCAAATTGTTAATGGCGATTGCACGGACGGGGCCACACCTGACGCCGGAATGTCCGAGGGTACCGATGGGAACTTCTATGGGACAACGGAGTATGGTGGGAACGACCACGTTGACTGTGGAGGGGCTGCCGCCGGCTGTGGCACGATTTTCAGAATTACGCCAAGCGGCGAACTGAACACGCTTTACACCTTTTGCTCGAAGGAAAGTGCCAGCGGCTGCGTGGATGGCGCCGAGCCCGAAGCAATGCCGGTTCAGGATACCAACGGGATGTTCTACGGAACAGCAGGCGGCGGGGCGTTTGGCTCCGGCGTGGTCTTTAGCATATCGGTCGGCCTAGGCCCGTTTGTGACCACGAATCCCGCGGCCGGGAAGGTTGGCTCGACCATCGGGATTTTGGGAACCGGCCTGACTGGCGCGACCAGCGTCACATTTAATGGGACACAGACGGCCTTCCGCGTCGTCTCGAAAACTTTCATCGAAGCGAAAGTTCCTTCCGGCGCGACAACAGGGAAGGTCCAGGTGCAATTGTCCAATGGCACGCTTTCCAGCAACGTGCCCTTCTACGTGCTGCACTGATCCTCTAAGCCAAGGAGGCTTCTATGACGCTCAATCTCTGGAAATTAATAGACTGGAAATCCAAGGGAATAACTGTTTGCGTGGCGCTAGTTTCTTTGCTGCTGGATCACTGCTCACTGCCCGCTTGATGCAGGTGAATCAAGTCAGGGCCGACAGCAATCGCGTCTTCGAGCTTCGCGTCTATCACGCGGTACCGGGCAAGTTGCCGGCGCTGGAATCACGGTTTCGCGACATGACTTCAAAGCTGCTCGCCAAACACGATCTGAACGCCGTGGGTTACTGGGTGTCGACGGATGCCAGCGCGTGGGACAACACATTCATCTTTATCCTGGCGCATTCCAGCCGCGAGGACGCGAAAAAGAACTGGGACGCGATGTGGGTGGACCCGGCATTTCAAGAGGTGGTGAAATCCGAGCAGACCGACAAACCGGCGGGAAAAGTGGAATCGATGTATATGCGTCCGACGGATTTTTCGCCGATGAAGTAAAGTTCAACCGGTCCTGCGGCTAACTACACGTTCGCAAGCTTTGCGGAAGAGCGCGCTCGTCATCACTCTGTGTGCGCAAAGCCCTGTATATCGAGACAATCACTCAGCGGCCTGAGCGTCTTGTAACCGCCACTTCGTGCGGGTGTATGCAATTTGAAATCCCTTGCGCTCGGCATTGCGTTGCGAATCGCTGCCCGGCAGGGCCACCATCATTGCCAGATCGCACCCGTGGTCGAAGGCATAACGCATACGCTCGTGAAGCAGCGCGGTTTGCAGGCCGCGACGCCGCAGCTCTAGAACCGTCGACGACCCGCCAAACAGCGCCACTTTGTCGTGAATGCTCAGCACGCCCGCGGCGCCGGCTGTGCCGTCGACGTCAGCGAGGAAGCAGAGACTCTGCTCGCGTGCTGGGAAAATTGCGCCCAGTTCCAGGAGGAAATCACCAAGTTCCGGATGTTCGTGCGACCAGCCTCGTGCGCTTACATTAGTCCAGAGTTCCGCCTCCTCTGGGCCGATCACGCGCACGCGGATATTTCCCGGCAGTTCATTCGCCGGCGGCTCAACGGTTCGATAGAGGACGCTGCTGATCTCGATTGGCCTATAGTTGCGCGCGCAGAGCAAGTCTAGCGCAGCGACTCCCGCCAGCGGGCTCACTTCATGGAGCACCGGCGCGCCGCGGTCAAGAAAGAAGTGCTCGATCACGTCCAGCGTAGTGGAGCTCAGTTCCTCGAAGATCCCCAGACCGAAACTCTGAGTGATAGGTGAGTTCACGCTATCGAAGACTGCGTATGCGCCAGCGCATTCGATCCACGCCGCGCCACTCTCCGGAAACAGACGGCATCTTGCTTCCGCGTACTCGACACACGCGTGCCCTTCTGCGCGCTCCAGACGCCTCGAAAGTGCAAGATCAGAAAAAAACATATTGGTTGGTCATGGTACAACGTTCGGGCGGTGGCAAACAATGTGACAGCCATCAATTACGACGCATGTTCGAAACGCAACTTACTGGTGATCCAGAGAGGCGGACCCTCGCAATGTGTTATTGCCTTGACGGCCCGGCTCGGATCGGAGCAGCATATCTCCAGCGCAACTCGGCCACGAACCGAAAAGGCGGCAACATGACCAAACTTAGCGTATTGAAAAAATCCTGCATCCTATTGTTGATTTTCATCGCGACGGGAGTAGTCGCACCTACGCAGACAACGCCGGTTGTTCCGCATGCGCCGACATTCACGACGCTCCACAGTTTTGACGACACCGACGGCGCCTACCCCTTCGCAGGATTGCTTCAGGCTGCAAATGGCAATTTCCTGGGGGCAGGCTTTATCGGCGGAACAAACAACGCAGGCACGGTCTTTGGAATCAGTTCCACTGGGAAGTTCGTAACCCTGGATAAGTTCGTCAAAAAAGATGGCGAACGTCCTCGGGGTACGCTCATCCAGGCCACTAATGGACATTTCTACGGGACAGCCATGGATGGCGGGACCGAGGCTTTTGGCACCATCTTCGAGCTCAACTCCAGCGGCGAGATGACGACTCTGCATAGCTTCGACAAAACAGATGGAGCCAAGCCCTACGCCGGATTGCTCCAGGCTTCCGACGGAAACTTCTACGGGACAACATACCTTGGCGGGACGACCAATACAGGCACAGTCTTCAAGATGACACCGGATGGCGTCTTGACGACGATTTATAGTTTTTGCTCGAAACGGAGTTGTTCAGACGGTGCTTTTCCCTGGTCTGAACTGGTTCAGGGCCTCGATGGAAATCTCTACGGCACAACTTACGGCGGCGGACTCACTGGCTGCTATAACGCCGGATGCGGCACGATTTTCAGAATCACGCGGGATGGCGTGTTCACAAAGATGCATACATTTTGCGCGAAAGCCGGCTGCGAAGATGGATACCAGCCCGTGGGCGGATTGGTTGTGGATGCCTCCGGGAATCTCTATGGGACGACAAATAGAGGCGGAGGGTCTTACGGCGGAGGCGTGGTCTTCAAAATTACCCCGAGCGGTGAGTTGACGACGCTTTGCATCATTTGCGGAGACATTGACAACTTCTGCGGAAACGGATCGTATCTGAACGGCACGCTTGTCCTTGGTACTGACGGTAACCTCTACGGCGCGGCTAGCTTCGGGGGGGCCTGTAGTGTAGGCCCCAATGGATGCGGCACGATCTTTCAGGTTACGCCCAGTGGGGCGGTGGCCGCGATGCACAGCTTTGAGGGCCCCCCGAATGATGGCGAGATGCCCCGCGATGGACTCGTACAAGGCACCGATGGAAATTTTTATGGCACCACCGCTTATGGTGGGACAAACGACGTGGGCACTGTTTACACGCTTTCGGTTGGCCTCGGTCCGTTTATAAAGCCAAGCCCTGCGTTCGGCAAAGAGGGCGCGAAGATCGGGATTTTAGGAAATAATCTCACTGGCGCGACCACCGTCACGTTTAACGGCGCGTCAGCGACCTTCAACGTACGTTCGGCAACTCTAATTGTGGCCGAAGTGCCTTCCGGCGCGACCACAGGGAAGGTCCAGGTGCAATTGCCCAGCGGCACGCTTTCCAGCAACGTACCCTTCATCGTGCTGCTGCCAAAATAGCGCGAACGGCGCAATGAACTTCCCGCGCGAGTCGCAGATTGTGATTTCACCAAAGCGCGTGCTAGGGCGTTCCGCTTTGCGGCTTGGGACGCCCGCTTCGCAGAAAGCCGTCCAGCCAGCCGCGTTCGCGGAGGCCTTCGTCCTCGATGCGCCGTGACCAGGCGCCGAAAATGCTGGAGCGATTCAAATATCCCACCAGCCGGGCCGGCTCGTCGCGGCTGACGACGGGAAGGCGCCCGATATTGTGCTCGAGCATGCGCATCAGCGCATCGTGAGCGCGCTCGTCGGAGAAGGCAACAATTGCAGGGCTGCCGCCGGCTTCCAGAACGCTCATCCCGGGGCCGTCCTTCGCGCGCATGGCTCGGAGCAGGTCACCCTGAGTGACCACGCCCACCAGCTTTCCTTGAGGCGAAACGATCGGGAGGCCTTGGGTCAGATTCATGTCCGGCTCGCCACTGCCGATGCGCTCGGCTAGCTCGGCGACGGTCATCGCCTGCGGAATAGGAGAAACGTCGGTCCGCATCACGTCGGCTACTTTCGTCATTTCCAGCACGGTGACTTCATAATTTTCCGGCACGCTCAAGCCGCGGCGCGACAGCTTTTCCGTCATGATTGAAGAAGGCAGATAACGCAGCGCAATCAGGTCGGCAATCACGCTTGCCAGCATCAGCGGCAGGATGGCGTTGTAATCGTGCGTGATTTCGAACGCAAAAACGATGAACGTAAACGTCGCGCGCGAAGCCGCGCCAAACATTGCCGCCATGGCCACCAGCGCAAATGCTCCGGGCGAAAGATGCGCGCTGGGGAGTAGATGGTTCACGCCCATGGCGAATACGCCGCCCAGTGCCGCTCCGGTCATAAACATCGGCGCCAGCAGCCCGCCCGATGTACCTGATCCCAATGAAATCACCAGGGCCAGCGCTTTGAAGACGGCGATAAGGATCAGCAGCTTCAGCGCCAGGTTGTTGTTGAGGATGTCGGAAATCGTGTCGTAGCCGACGCCCAGCACGCGCGGAACGAAAAATCCGATGATGCCCAGCCCCAGCGCGCCGATGGCGGGATGCCATAGGTCATTCACCGGCAGGCGTTGGAATTGGTCTTCCACCCAATAGAGAAGCCTGGTGAAACCGATGGCCGCGATTCCACAAATGATGCCCAGCAGAATGTACCAGGGAAGGCCGTGCAGCGGATCGAAATTCGCGCCATGCATCGAAAACATCGATTTCTGCCCCAGCAGAATGGCGCGCACGCCGGTGGCTAGCGTGCTGGCAATCACCAGAGGGATGAAGGAGCGCGAGCGGAATTCGAAAAGCAGCAGTTCAATGGCGATGATGACCCCGGCAATTGGTGTGTTAAATGTGGCCGCCATGCCCGCGCCCGCTCCGCACGCGAGCAAAACTTTTCTCTCCGAAGCCGTTGTCGCCAGGAGCTGGCCAACGAGCGAGCCGACCGCGCCGCCGGTTTGAATAATCGGACCTTCCGCGCCGAATGGACCGCCGGTACCGATGGCAATCGCCGCGGAGAGCGGCTTCAGGATGGCGACTTTGGCTTCGATGCGGCTGCGGGTGGTGAGGACGGCTTCCATTGCTTCAGGAATGCCGTGCCCTTTTATTTTGTCGGTGCCGTATTTCGCCATCAGGCCGACGATGAGACCTCCGATCACGGGCGTCACAATTACCCACGGGCCGAGATGGTTGTGCTCCGGGCTGCGGAATTGAAAAGAGAACTGATGATAGAACGCCAGGTTCGTGAAGAGTCCGATGAGATCGTACAAGATATAGGCAATCAACCCGGCGAGGATGCCGATGCCGGCAGCGAGCAGCGAAATGTAAATCAGTCGGTAGTTTGCGGCCTTGGCCGCCGGCAATGTTACCGTATTTTCCGAAGCTGACAAGAGAAATTCTCCTTTGCAAGAGTCAGCGGGCATTGCCGCGCCGTTTTATGTCTTTCCGAGGCGGAACCCGACGCGGTCTCGCGGCGGCTCGTTCTCCGCGCCGTTCCGCGTGGCGTATGACGGACTGTAGCGCCCGAATCAGCTTCGGGCCGGCCGATTGAAGCTCGGAGCGATGCTGCCGGGAAAGTTTTTCAAGCACGCGCTCGCCGCGGCGGCTTAGGCGCAATAATACTTCCCGACGGTCCAGGGGGCTGTGGGCGCGATGCAGGAGCCCGTGCGCCTCGAGACGGTCCGCCAGTCCCACCGCGCTATTGTGGCGAAGCTGCATTCGCTCCGCCAACGTGCCGATCGTACGGCGCTCGTCGGCGGCCATCCCCTTCAAAGCCAGCAGAGCCTGGTGATGTTGCGGCTCCAGGCCGGCGGCGCGGGCGGATCGTTCGCTGAAACTCGCGAATCGCCGCATTTCGCGCCGGAATTCCGCCAGCGCTCGAAAGTCAACGCCCTTCGCCATGATCGCCACGACTCTTATTATATCGTAATACGATATATAATCCAGATGATGTTTCAAGGAGGTGGCGATTGCGTCACAGGGTCGAGGCTCGACCGGGAGTGTCCAGCCGCAAGGCGTTATGCGAAGCCGAACTGCGTGTTTGCTATGTGAGCGCTTTGAGGAGGAATTTCTGAGACTTCGTGTGCTTGTATCCCAGGCGTTCATAGAAGGCGTGCGCCCGCTCGCGGGTCACGTTGGATCGCAGGACGATGGTTGTCATGTCGCGGCCGATGGCCCACGATTCTGCCGCTTGCATAAGCCGTGCGCCGATTCCTTGTGACCGAAGCGATTCGTCCACAACAAGTGAGGCCACCTCGGCACGCGGATCGTGCTCGACGGCACAGCGCACCTGCACGTGTACGAATCCCACCACGCCGCCGGCGGTTGTCTCGGCGATAAATACCGCATGTTCGTCGGATTGCTGAAGCGCCGGGAGCCTTGCCGCGATCTCCGCCGGCGTCGAGACATAACTCAATTGATTGGAAAGTTCCGCCAGGCGCTCGGCATCTGCAAGGTTCGCCGGGCGAATGCTGCATTGCGGGGGAGTGCCGGAAGAATCATCGGGCGGAGAAACCTTGCTCATTGGCGTCAGAACTGCTTTTCGGAATCGAGCAAAATCGTCACCGGCCCTTCATTGACGATTTCAACCGTCATGTGCGCCTGAAAGGTGCCTGTCTCCGTGGGCGCACCCAGCGTGCGCAGAGCGCGTACAAATTCTTCGTAGAGCACGGCCGCTGACTCGGGAGGGGCGGCTTGATCAAATCCCGGGCGGCGTCCGCGGCGCACGTCGCCATAGAGCGTGAATTGCGAAATGGCCAGCACCGCACCCCCGGTATCGAGCAAGGAGTGATTCATCTTTCCGTGTTCATCTTCGAAGATGCGGAGATGGACAATCTTGGCGGCCATATCCGCCGCAACGGTTGGCGTATCTCCGTGACCGACAGCGAGTAGCACCACCAAACCGGCTTCAATCGCGCCAACGACGCGGCCGTCGACGCTGACACTGGCGCGGCTCACGCGCTGGATTACTGCCCGCATTCCGCTCGCAGCCTCAGCGCACCGTGCAGCATTTCATTTTGACTCGCCCCGTGGTTATTGCGGCTTGGCCGGCGGAGTAGTCTGCGCAGGAGCATTGGAATTCATCGGCGGAGTAGCCGTCGCAGGTTTCCTCGGCAACATTTCCGGCAGTTGGGCCACGTTGTAAGCCCATACGGCGAGCACCTGCGCGCCCTGCACCAGGTCCGCTTCCACGACGCGATCAAACGTATCCGCCTGGGAGTGGTGTGTCTGCGCGTAGTCCATGGGATCCTGCATAATCCAAAAACCGGGCACACCAGCGCCGTCGAACGAGGCATGATCGCTGCCGCCCATTTCGCGCAGGCTCAACTCGAGGAAGCCAAGATCGTGCAAGGGCGCGACGACCTGGTCCATAATTTCGCGGTCCTGGTAATTCCCCATCATGCCGATGCTGAGAGCTTTTCCCGTCCCAGTATCGTCAATCAGCGCGCCGGAAATTTTCGGCAGCTCGTCCTTGTGGGCTTCGACGTACTGTTGCGAACCGACCAGCCCCTGCTCCTCGCCGGTAAATAAAATGAAGCGAATGGTGCGTTTCGGTTTCACGCCGGAGGCTTGGAGCGCCCGTGCAGCTTCCAATACGGCCATTGCGCCGGTGCCGTTGTCGGTGGCGCCGGTGCCCAGGTCCCACGAATCCAGGTGGCCGCCGAGAATCACTACTTCGTCCGGCTTTTCGCTTCCTTTGATTTCCGCCACCGTGTTGTAGACCGTCGTGGGTGTCTTGCCGAAGGAATTCTGGATGTTGAATTCCACTTCCACTGGACCTTTGGGTAATAAGCGCCATATCCAGTTGTAGTCTTCCCAGGAAATAATAACGACGGGCAGAGGATTCTCCATGTAGGTGGGGCCGCCAACGCTAAGCATATTCAGCAGCCCATACTTTTTGTCGGAGGAGACGAGGATACCGGCAGCTCCCTCGTCCGCCGCGAACCGGAACATCGCCATCAAGAAGCGAAAATATGTCGGGCCACGCACGCCCGGCGGGCGATTGGTGACAGTATTGATGGGGACGTCGGGATCGCCAAAGGGAACCAGCATGGGGTTGAGAGGCGGCTCCAGGGCAGGCGGTTCGCTCATAATGAGGTAGGCGCCCTTCAATTTGCCTTTATATTGGGCAAGATCTTCTTCGGTTTTGGCTTTCATATAGATTACCGGGCCGCGCACGGGACCGTGGGTGCCAGCAGCCCATGCCGCCGATGCCAAAGTGAAAGGATGATCCACGGGACTGACCATGCGGCCAGTGGCTGGCCCGCGCGCCCAGGAGTGCGGCACCGTCCAGGATTCGAGATGGACGTTTTCCAGGCCGTAATCCTTGAAGCGTTGCTCGGTCCAGTGGCTGGCTCGATCCAGATTCGGCGAGCCGGTGAGCCGCGGGCCAATCTGGTCGGCAAGATATTCCAGGTTTTTCATCAGCTCATTGTGATCTTTTACCTCTGCCATGAGTTGATGGTCAGTAGCTACCGGCGCTTCGTCTTGCGCGCCCGCGGGCGGCTGTTGAGCATTCAGAACCGGGCGCAGGAATAAAATTCCGGCAGCGAGCGCAAGTGCGAGTTCCGGGATACGTTTGAGCTTCATCGAGCGATCTCTCCTTATAAGCGTGGCGGGATAGAATTGTATGCGAGCCGGCGGCGTCCGCCAAGTAATGGATACGGCGGCGTGCTGGGTTAAATTACATGCGGATGCCTTCAGACGCGTTTTTTGCGATGGAAGCGCGGGGATTGCGTCACGCAGGATAATTGATGCCCGAAACCAACAGCAAAAGAATCGACGCGTCGCGATGGATGACGCGCGGCGTCTTCGGAATCGGGCTATCGAGCCTTTTGTCGGACATGGGGCACGAAGCTGCTACGTCCGTGCTGCCCGTGCTGCTGGCGGGGATGGGCGCGCCCGCTTTTGCGCTGGGGCTGATTGAAGGTGTTGCCGACGGCCTTTCCAGCTTCGCCAAACTGGCAGGAGGATGGATCGCGGACCGCGCGGAATGGCGCAAACCCGTCGCTGCCGGCGGTTACCTGATGGTGGGGATCTCGACGTTCGCCTACGGATTGGCGCATAGCTGGCCTGCGCTGCTTTTTCTTCGCACATTCGGCTGGACGGGCCGCGGGGCCAAGAATGCTTCTCGCGACGCACTTCTCGCGGATTCAGTGGCTCCCACACACGTGGGCCGGGCGTTCGGATTCGAGCGATCCATGGATACAGTGGGGGCAGTTCTGGGCCCGATGCTGGCGCTCGTGATAATGAAATTTTTTAGCACGCGTGTGGTGCTTCGCTGGACCTTGCTACCCGGAATCCTGGCCACGCTTTCCTTCGCCCTGTTGGTCCCCGCCGGTAAACGACTGCTGCATGACCAGCCGCTGGAGTTTTTCGCGAGCCTCAAAAAACTCTCGCCGCAATATCGCAGCTTCCTGACGGGCGTCTTTCTTTTCGGCCTTGGCGATTTTGCGCACACGCTGCTCATCCTGCGCGCGGCGCAAATTCTGCTGCCGCGCTATGGCGTGCTGCGTGCGGGAACGCTGGCCGTGATGCTCTATACGGCGCATAACATTACTTACGCGTCCGCCAGCTATCCTGCCGGCGCATTGGGCGACCGTTTCAGCAAGCGGCCGCTGCTGGCCATCGCGTACGCGCTCGCCGCGCTGATGAATCTCGGATTTATTCTGCTGCCGGGGAACCTGGCGTCGCTGGTTCTGCTTTTCGTGCTGGCGGGATTGTTCGTAGGCATGCAGGATGCGCTCGAAAAGGCCACCGCTGCGGAAGCATTGCCGGCGGAAATTCGTGGCACGGGATATGGTGTGCTGGGAGCGACAAACGGAATCGGCGACTTCGCCTCGAGCACCATCGTGGGCGTTCTGTGGTCCGCGGTAAATCCCGCCGCCGGATTTATCTATGCGGGAATCATGACGGCGGCCGGCTCGCTGGTCATCTGGCGCTGGCGGCGTTGACGTGCCGCGTATTCCGCGATGGCTCAGCGAGTCAGCGCGCTTCGCGGTGCGCGCTGGCAGCGGGGACAAAAATAGCTGCTGCGGCCGGCGACGATGATGCGGCGGATGCGCGCGGCGCAACGGCTGCATTTTTGCCCTTCGCGGCCGTACGCGCGGTGTTTTCCCTGGTATTCGCCCATTTCGCCGGCCGAGTCCACATAGTCGGAAATTGAAGAGCCGCGCAGGCGTATCGCATCCTGGAGAATCCGGCGAACGGCGGCATGCAGACACTGCAATTCTTTCGCGCGCAGTGAACTTCCCAGCCGTGCCGGATGAATGCGCGCGCGCCACAAGCTTTCATCGGTGTAGATATTTCCCAGACCGCGAAACACGGTTTGATCCAACAGCAGAGCTTTGATTCGCGCGCGACGTGAATGGATTCGCTCCGCAAATTCCGTGGGTGACGTTTCAAGCGGTTCGACGCCCAGTTCTCCCAGCTCCGATTCGGCAAGCGGACCAATAATTAGCCTCATTTTCCCGAATCGCCGGATGTCTGTGTAGCGAAGCTCGCGCCCGTCGTCCAGCCGCATTACGACGTGCGTATGCGGCGGCGCAATTTCGTCTGCGTGGCGGACGGTGAGCTGGCCGGTCATGCCCAGATGCACCAGCAGATGCCGCGATTCGGCACCCCCGCCCGGATCCAGCGCCAGCAACAGGTTTTTCCCACGGCGCTCCACGCCGCAAAAAAGCGCGCGCGGAAGTTGTTCCGCTAATATCTCAGGCTGCTCGATAAAATCCGTCTTGCCGAACCACACTTCCACGACGCGCCGACCCGGCAGCACTTCGCGCAATCCGCGCGCCACGGTTTCAACTTCAGGAAGTTCCGGCATGGCAGGAATTTCACTGTAACACGCACACAGCGGAATTCCCGCTGTCGTTCACTCGCGCAGTCGCTCCACCATGCTAGCGAGGAAGAAGAGCAAAGACGCGGCAGGGGCCGCCGGAGCCGCCCTCCAGTTTGATGGGCGCGGCAATGATAAATGCGCCGCTTTCGGGCAATTGATCCAGATTGGCAAGATTTTCCAGGTGATAGAGATTCGCGGGCAGCGTGGTGCGATGAACTTCAAATTCCTTCGATGCACCGTAATCAATGCTAAGCGTGTCGATGCCAAGCCCGCTGGCCCCTCGCGCAATAAGCAGTTTGGCCGATTCCACGGAGTAACCGGGAAAATGCATCACGCCGGCGGCATCCATATTGCGGTAGCGCGCTTCATCCGGCCAGCGCGACGCCCATCCGGTGCGCAACATAACGATTGCGCCCGGTGTGATGCGGCCATGTTCCTTCTCCCATTCCATGATGCGCGCCGCAGTCAGGCGATAGTCGGGGTCTTTCGCGGACTCCGCGCGCACGTCAATCACCACCGCCGGACCGAAGAATTTCCGCGCGGGAATCTGGTCCACGGTTTCCGTTCCCGGCGGAAAATGCGCGGGCGCGTCCATGTGAGTGCCGTAATGCTCCAGCATCCAGAAGCTGCGGGTGAAGTAGCCGTTTTTTTCGGGCGTGGCATTGTTTTCCGCTTCAAATACGCGCGCATCCCCGGGCCAAGCCGGCAGGTGTGCATTGATGGCGTAGGTCATATCCACAAGACGCGTTTGCCCGGAAGGCACGCCGGCGAGCCAGCCTTCGCTTGCTTGCCGCTGCGGCTCTTGAATGGAACGCTGCTGCGGATTCACCGCGGCAGCGGTGGCAAGAATCAGAACTACACCGGCACAGACTGTTGATGCACGCATAGGAAAACCCTCCCGCCGCGCGAATTGCATTCAGCCAGGCGGCTGCACGGTTATCTTAGTTCCGATACGTTTGGACGACAGCTTTTTTTTGGGATTTCTTGGCTAGGCACACCGAGCTTACGGAAGAGGAATGCCGGGGGAAGAGGTGATGCCGGCCATGCGAAGAATCTCGGTATATTGTTCCTCGGTGAGCGACGAAATTACCAGCCGCGCATTGCGTAGGAATTTTACGCTCTTAAGCGCCGGGTTCTGCTTCAATTCGGCCAGCGAGACTTGCCTGGGCAGCCGTTCCATGGCGCGCAGATCCACAACGTAGCTTCTGGATTCCTCTATATGCGGATCGGGGTAGGGATCGCGCGTCACTTCCACAAGGGCATAGATGGATTGCTCGGGCTTGCCATGGTAGCAAAGCGCGCGGTCGCCACGACGCATCTGGCGGAGTTGCCGCAGCGAATCGGGGCGATGGCCTCCCTGCCGCCACATTTCCTTGCCCTTCACGAACAGGGTGTCCCAGTGATATACGCGCGGGTCAACCGCCAAAAGCCATCGGCGGGGTCCAGTGGTTAGGTTGTTTCCATTGTTTGGTCGGGTGTTCGTCATTGGGCAGTTTTATCCAGCATATATCATATATATGGACGGCTCCAATCCGGGAAAGTTTCCGTCAATTTTCTCGTGGAAATTGTTGTCGCGGCAGTCAATCGAATCGAACAAAAATGTCGTCCCCGTGAAGTTCCACGGGATAGCAATCCACGCCGATGGCGGGATTCGCTGCCAGCTTGCCGGTGGTGACATCGTACTGCCAGCCGTGCCATGGGCAGGTGACGCACTTGCCGTGAAGTTCGCCCTGGCCCAGCGGTCCGCCGCGATGCAGGCATACATTATTGATGACGTAAAGTTTTCCGTCGACATTGGCGATGGCGATATTATGCCCATCCAGATTGAACTCGCGGATGGTTCCCGCGGGTATTTCGTCCTTTTTCGTGGCGCGCAACAGAGCCAAATATGTGCTCCTGAAAAATCAGCGAGGGGAAGGGGATTGCGCCACCATCACGCCGCTCTTGAAATCGTCAACCATGGCCGGCTCGAGCCGCACCGCCGTGGGCTGCTTGGCCAGCGACATCTGGTCAATCTTGTCCTGAAGCTTCAGCAGGGCGTAGAAAAGACCTTCGGGACGCGGAGGGCAGCCGACCACATAAACGTCCACGGGAACCACGCGGTCCACGCCTTGCAGCACGGAATAAACATTGAACGGGCCACCCACGCTGGAGCATGCGCCCATCGAGATGCACCACTTCGGCTCCGGCATCTGATCCCACACGCGCCGCAGGACCGGAGCCATTTTCAACGTCACCGTGCCCGCCACAATCATCAAGTCCGCCTGGCGGGGCGATGGCCGAAAAACCTCGGCGCCGAATCGCGCAATATCAAATCGCGACGTGGTGGACGCAATCATCTCGATGGCGCAGCACGCCAGACCGAACGTAAGCGGCCAGATGGCACTGCGGCGCGCCCAGTTGAAGACGTAATCCACCGTCGACAGAATGTAGCTGCGTTCGAAGCGATTATCGAGAACGCCCATCAAGTCTCCTATTGCACGGACCCGGCAAACCGGTATCCACGCAACAAACGAGAAGCGCGAGTATAGCGGCCATGCGCACGCGAGTCAAACCATTCCCCGGAAGCGTCGCCTGAACATCTGTTTTAACCAATGGCGTAGGATCGGCGGACGATCCCGTTACCTCTCGATCTAGCATTTGACTTTTTGCCCCATAGCCTAAAATACTGACTGGCCTCGTATTGGCCTGATGATTGCGTCCTCTTTTCCTCTGCATCGTCCCGGTCCGGGACAGGCGGACACCCCTCAACGGGGTTGCTGCATCAGAACATTCGACCCAAGCATGGCTTTTGACAACGAGCCGCGGGTGTTAGCGTAGAACCTTGGCTCCTTCCAAATATTATTGAGGGGATAAATAGATGAAACTGAATCGTTGGATACTTTCAAGCGTTCTGCCGTTGGCAGCACTGCTCTTATTGGTTCTTTCCCTGGCGCCGGGCCGCGCGCAGACTGCCGAGCAGAATCGCATCACCGGCTCGTTGAGCAATGGACAAACAGCCGTCCTGCTGGCCAACGTTTCTCCTCTGGCGCAGAAGCAATATGACCAGGGACCGGTGGAGTCATCTTTGCAGATGAATAATATGACGTTGATGATCAAGCCCACCGCCGCGCAGCAGGCTTCACTGAATCAGCTTATCGCCGCGCAGCAGCAGAAAAACTCGCCGAATTATCACCAGTGGCTGACGCCCACGCAGTATGGCGACCGCTTCGGCCTGAGCCAGACGGATGTGGGCACGCTCAGTTCATGGCTCCAGTCCAAGGGATTTACCGTGGACAAGGTGGCCAACGGCCGCAACTGGATCACTTTCAGTGGCACGGCAGCCCAGGTGCAGAACGCGTTCAAGACAGAGATTCATCATTATCTCGTCGACGGCGAGCTGCATTATGCCAACGTAGCTCCGCCCTCGATTCCCATGGCCTTGATCGGCATTGTGTCCGACATTCGCGACCTCACGGATTTCCGTCCGAAAGCGCCGAGGCGTCAATCGGTCAATAGCGGCGTCAAGCCCATGTACACGAGCGGGCCTGTCGGGCCGGGTGACCAGTTCCTCGCGCCTGCCGATATTCAGGTTCTCTATGACTCGACGCATCTTTACGCTTCGAACATAACCGGCACGGGCGTGAAACTGGTGATCGTGGGTCAAACGGACATCGATCCCTCGGACATCACCGATTTCCAGACTTCTTTCGGATACACTGCGATTCCCCCGACGGTTGTTCTTTACGGACCGGATCCGGGAAGCAACCCAAACGATGAAACGGAAGCCGATTTGGACCTGGAATGGTCCTGGGGAGCGGCGCAGGGCGCTTCAATCTATTACGCCAACTCGACGAACGTCTTCGATTCTGTCCAGAACGCGATTGACGCCAACCTCGGTCAGGTTATCAGCATGAGCTATGGAGGGTGTGAACTCGACAATATGTCCTTCCTGGCCAGCGAGCAGGTGATTGCTCAACAAGCCGTCGCGCAGGGAATGACCTGGCTGGCCGCTACCGGAGATAGCGGTGCGGCGGGCTGCGACAGCACCATTGGCCTAAGCGGACTTCAGGTGAATTTTCCCGCAAGCATTCCCGAAGTGACAGGGGTGGGCGGAAATGAATTCAATGAGAACGGAAATTACGATCTCTACTGGAGCGCCACCAATGGGTCTAACGGAGCCTCCGCCCTCTCCTATATTCCAGAGATCGCCTGGAACGACACCACCGAATGCTTGCAAGACCCGCAGTGCGACCAATTGGAGGCCAGCGGCGGAGGTGTCAGCACCTTCTATCCGCTTCCGACGTACCAGACCGGCGTCAGCGGGATTCAGGGAACCGGCTTCCGCAACGTCCCCGATATTGCCTTGTCGGCCTCGCCGAACAACGATGGGTATCTTATTTGTGCAATAGGCAGTTGCGACAGCCCAACAAATACATATGAGATCGTCGGCGGCACTTCTGCTTCGACGCCGACTTTCGCCGGTTTCGTGGCCCTGCTCAATCAATATTTAGTGACGCAAGGCTCGATAACAGCGCCCGGATTGGGCAATATCAACCCGACACTCTACCCGCTTTTGCAGAGTACGCCGCTTGCCTTCCACGACATCAACACCGGCAACAATATCGTGCCCTGCCAGACCGGCTCAACCGGCTGCCCGGCCAGCGGCTCGTATGGCTATAACGCGGGCACGGGATACGATCCAGTCACCGGCCTGGGGTCGGTGGACGCGAATGTTCTGATCACAAATTGGGTTCCCTCTGCTCCGGGAACTCCCACGACCACCACACTGACTGCCAAGCCCACATCGGCAAGTCAGGGTGCCAGCGTAACGCTGACTGCTACTGTGACGCCAGCATCCGGCCCCACAGGCACGGTGACGTTCTTCGTGAACAAATCAACTTCATTGGGTGTGGTGAATCTGGCGAGCGGCATCGCAACCCTGGTAACCACCACACTTCCACCAGGCAGTGATTCCGTCACCGCCAGCTACAGTGGCGACGCAACATTCGCCGCTTCCACGTCCGCGGCCGTCATTGTAACGGTATGTACGCCGCCGTTCTGTATCGGAACCAGCGCTGCTAATCCTGTTTCACAAGGCGGCACCGCAACATCAACGGTCACGGTGACATCGGCGGCCGGATTTACCGGAACGGTGACTTTCGCTTGCACGGCGGGACTGCCGGCGGAAGCTACATGTACATTCACGCCCGCCAGCGTTACGCCTCCTGCAAACGGGACGGTAACGTCAACTCTTTCCATCGCGACGGTCGCGCCCTCGGCGGTTTTCGGCTATCGCCGCAATCCGGAATCCGGGCCAGGTCCACAAGCGCCACTGTTGGTGCTTGTAATCGGCCTACTCGGAATGATGGGATTGGCGGCAACATATAAATGGTTGCCGGCGCGGAGGACCAGCTTGCGCTGGCCGGTAATGGCGGCCATAGTCATACTGGCAACCGTTGGGATGGTTTCCTGCGGCAGCAGCGGCAGTTCCGGCAATGCGGGTACTCCGGTCGGAAGTTATACAGTCGCAGTGACGGGAACCAGCGGGAGTACAAGTATCACCGTGAACGTTCCGTTGTCTGTAAACGCAGCTGCTGTGGAAGGAAGGTAACCGCGCCAGTCGATTAGTGGAATCAGCAGAGTTTTCGACTGCGCATAAGCATCGATGGGGCGTTCCGGTTTGCCCGGAACGTCCCATTTGTTTTGTTCCTCTGTTTGTATGGTTGAGTAAATGCGGCTATTGAGTCAGGGAATCGGATTGAGGCGAGTGCGAGAGAGCAGTTCCCGAGCCCGTGCGACGGCTTTCTCTTCCGCTTCTTCGCGCGTGGCGCCGGTGGTGCGTGCAAGGCGCGCTCCCGGTGAAACATTATCGGCGGTGCAATGGAAAACACCAACGAGCTTGTAGGAAATTAGACGCAGCGGCCAGCCGTCCACTTCCAGCGTTTGCTCGGAGTATTCTTCGGGTTTCATCAGGATTTTGGCTTCATCAAATCTGAAATGATCTGCTAGGCCTTTGCGGCAGGCTTCGCAACTCCTCTTTCCACAGGCACGCCCACCAGGTTGCCCCATTCGGTCCACGAACCGTCGTAGCTCGTAACGCTGTCCATGCCCAAAAGATATTTCAGGACAAACCATGAATGGCTGGAGCGCTCGCCGATGCGGCAATAGGTGATGACAGGCTTCGAGCCGTCCACGCCTTCGGAGGCATAAATCGCCTTGAGGTCCTCGAACGATTTGAAAGTGCCGTCATCGTTGCAAGCTTTGCTCCACGGAATGCTCCGCGCGCCCGGAATATGTCCACCACGCTGGCAGGTTTCCGGCAATCCCGGAGGAGCAAGAATTTCTCCAGTGAATTCCTGGGGACTGCGCACATCCACCAGGGCTGCCGACACAGCGCTGGATGCCGCCTGCACGGCAGGCAAGAAAATCCGCAGCCCAAGGTCCAGCGCAGCCACCTTATACGTTGACGCGGGATACGATGGTTTCTCGGTGCTCAATTCCCGCTGTTCCTCCAGCCACTTTTTCCGTCCGCCATCCATCATGCGGATGTCCTTGTGGCCGTAAATCTTCGCCTGCCAGAATGCCCAGGCAGCGAACCAATTGTTGTTATCGCCGTAGAGCACGATTGTCGTGTCCGGAGCGATACCGGACTGTGACATCAACGCCTCGAATTGCTGCTGGGAAAGAATGTCGCGACGGACGGTGTCGCAAAGCTGTGTGTTCCATGCCCAGGCAAGCGCGCCCGGCACGTGGCCTTCGCCATGCGCTGCGGTGTTCACGTCAACTTCCACCACGCGAACCTTGGGATCGTTGCCATGCTCGGCGACCCAGGCAGTACTTACAACAGTTTCAGGATGCGCATACGATGCCATTTCTCTTAATCCCCCTCTGATTTTTAAGGTAAAGGACTCTTCGCGAAATCAGGGCCGCGCGCCGATCTCGATCGCCGTTCGTTCCGCGGACTCCGGCGTAACGAAGGGAAGCCCGGCCTCTTGCCACGCATCGAATCCGCCGATGACATTGATGATGTCGCGAAATCCCGCGCGTTGCAGCAGCCCCACGGCAATAGTGCTGCGGTACCCGCCCTTGCAATAGACGGCTACTGGTTTCGTGCGGTCGATTTCATCGACGCGCTGCGAAAGCCGGCTCAGAGTCACAAAAGCAGCGCCTCCGACGTGCCCGGCTTCCCATTCCGAATCGCGGCGCACGTCCACCACCTGCAGCGAGTCGGGATTCTCCAGAAGTTTGCGTTGCAATTCCTGTGGTAAGACTTGTGCAAAGCGCGCAATGGGCAGGCCCGCGTGCGTCCAACCGGCAATGCCGTCGGCGACGAAACCCACTACACGTTCAATTCCCACGCGCGCCAGGCGCATGCGCGATTCTGCGGCGCGCTCCTGATCTTCAGCGATCAAAATGATGTCCTGCTCGAGGCCCAGTAGCGTTCCCGCCCAACTGGCGAATTGACCAACGAGACCAATCTGTATCGAGCCTGGAATGTGGCTTTCCGCGAATTGCGCAGCAGGACGAGTATCCAACACCAGCGCACCGGCGTCCTGCTTGGCTTTTACTTCCACGGACGTGAGAGCGGCCAGCGGCGAAAGCTCGGCAAGCGAGCCGGCCCCGGCGCGATTGATTTCCACATCCTTCGTGAAGTATTCGGGACGCTCGGGCAGGTCTTCCGTCAGCAAGCGGACAAATTCGTCGCGTGTGCGCGCTTGCAGCGCGTAGTTTAATTTTTTCTCCCTGCCGATTGTGGAACTGCGCTCGGCGCTCATATTGCGCCCGCAAAGCGAACCGGCGCCATGCGCGGGGAATAGCTGCACTTCATCGGGCAGCGTTAGTAATTTCTGGTGCAGGCTGTCGTAGAGCATTCCTGCAAGTTGCGGCGGCGTGAAATCCGCGGAAAGGTCCGGGCGGCCCACGTCGCCGACGAATAAAGTATCGCCGGTGAGCACAGCGAAGGGCTGGGTGCCGCGCTCCAAATCAGTCACCAGGACAGAGACAGCTTCGGGAGTATGCCCCGGCGTTTCCAGGAACCGCAGGACGCACTGGCCGAATCGAATTTCGTCTCCATCTTTTACGGGTTGATGCGGAAAAGATGCTCCCGCGCGCGCGCCGATGTGAATTGTCGCTCCGGTAAGCGCGGCGAGTTCGCGATGGCCGGAAACAAAGTCGGCGTGCAGATGCGTTTCGATGATGTGGCGGATGGCGAGGCCATTTTTGGCGGCTTCTTCGATATATAGAGCAACGTCGCGCTGAGGATCGACGACGGTCGCCACGCCCTCAGACGCAATCATGTAGGAAGCATGCGAGAGGCAGCCTAGATAAAACTGTTCAAAATACATGGCCTGTGCTCCTCAATAGAATTAAGTATATCAACAAACTAGGGTTTAGTCACTCCGACCCAATTCTGAAAACAGTTTCACGAGAGCGAAGATTCCAGCGTTGTTGCCCACGGAGAAAGTTCTCCCAACAACGAAGTTGCGGTGTGATCCAAAACCATCGGAGTAATGGAGATCGCGCCGTCAAGAATCGCGGCATAATCGGTGTTAGGCCCGACGTCAGTGGAAATTTGCTGCTCATGCAGGACGAAAAAGTCCCGCCCCACTTCATCCTGGCCCAGATCGAGCACGTTGCGCGTAATTTTGGGCGATTGGCGTGTAAGCCGCACGCCGCCCTTCCAGGGCTGGGGCACGTTGACGTTCAGCAGCACGCCCGGCGGCAGGCCTTCGCGCAACAGCAGAGGAGCCAGCAACCGCGCGCAGCGGGCCGCCACGCTGAAATCAAAATCCCGCCCACGATGCGAAACCGAAATCGCTACCGCCGGAATGTGATAGAGAGCGGCTTCGCGCGCCGCGCCTACGGTGCCGGAATAATGGACATTCTCTCCCAGGTTTCCGCCGCGATTGATACCGGAAACGACTATGTCCGGCTTTTCCGGCAGGAGGCGGCAAATTGCCAGGATGACGGAATCCGTCGGCGTTCCGTCCACGGCCCATTCGCGCTCCGCAACCTGCTCCCAAAAAACCGGTTTGCGAACCGTGAGAGCCTGGGCGGAGCCGCTTCGCTCGCTGCTGGGCGCCACGATGCTGATTTCGCCCAAGCCCGCCATACCCTCGGCAAGCGCACGGAGGCCGGGGGCAAAAATTCCATCGTCATTGGTGATTAGAATTCGAGGCATGATAAAAAGCCGAAATCACGGCGACCGGCGCAAGGGGAGTATAAAAAAATGGTCGGGACGACTGGATTTGAACCAGCGACCTCACGCACCCCAAGCGTGCGCGCTACCAGGCTGCGCTACGTCCCGACGGTGTTCCAAGCATTTCGAGAGTATCACCTGGCTTTCAGCAGGGTCAAGATTGCGACCAGTTTCTCGCGCAAATTCAGCAGCAGACGGCGTTGCGCCGCGCTGACCCGTGCTTCGTGCGAGCCGCCCGTGAGAGCATTGGCTTCCGACGAAACAGGTTGTTCGCGCCCGACTATTGTTGTTTCGCCGGCTTCTCCGTCACTGCGTTCCGCCAAATACCGGCGGGCGCCCGCGATGGTGAATCCCTGCTCGTGGAGCAAGCGTTTAATTTCAAATACAGTCTCGATGTCGGCACGGCGATAGAGTCTGTGGCCCTTTGAGTTTTTCAACGGCCGCAGCATGGGAAATTTCTTCTCCCAATAACGCAGTACGAAGGACTTGACTCCCGTCAGCCGGCTGACCTCGCGCATGCGGAAGTTGCCCTTGTCTTTGGATGCGGGCGTAAGGGCATCGCCATCGGTCATCGACTTATCCCTTGCCGCCGCGGGGCGGACGGCCGCGCGTAAATTTCTTGTCGCGCGCGTGGGCATGTTCTTCGGCCAGGCGCTCCTGGCGAGACCGTTTGGGTTTCAGACGCAGCGAAAAACGGATCGGAGAGCCGCGGAATGGAAATGTCTCGCGAAGTTGGTTATCGAGAAAGCGCTGATAACTGAAATGGAGCGGACGCGTTTGATTTGTAAAAAGCACAAACGTGGGGGGCGCTACGCCCGACTGCGTGATGTAATAAATCTTCACGTGCTGCGCAGCCGGCGATGAGCCGCGCTCGAGGTCCACGTGATTCAGCCAGCGATTGAGTTCGCCGGTGGAAACTCGAGTGACACGCGCAGCCGCGGCTTCCTGGATAAGGGCGAAGAGGCTTCGGGTTCGTTCGCCCGTCAACGCGGAAAGAAAAATCACCAGCGCGTAATCTAAACCGCGTAGTTTCGCGCGAATTATTTTTTCGTATTCCTTGTGGAGTTGTGCGGCGGCCGCGTCGCGCCGCGATTCCGCAGGATTTTTCTTGCGCCAGGCGTCAAGCGCCAGGTCCCACTTGTTTACCACAATAATCAGAGCGCAGCCGGATTGGCGCGCGTAATCCGCAATGGTCACATCGTGCGAGGTGAAACCCATCGAACCGTCTATCACCAGCACGGCCACGTCGGCGCGTTCGAGATGCCTGCGCGCCATCAGGACGCTGAGCTTTTCCGCCAACATGCGGGTTTTTCCCTTGCGGCGAATTCCCGCGGTGTCCAGGAAGCGAAACATTTTGCCGCCGTGTTCGACCAGGGTATCAATGGCGTCGCGCGTGGTTCCCGGTTCGGCGGACACGATCACGCGATCCGTCCCCGCGAGCCGATTTAATAAAGTGGATTTGCCCACGTTGGGCCGTCCAATAATCGCGACATTGATTTCCGGCGGCGCTTCAGGCGCCGGACCCGTCTTAAAATCCGCCGTCAGCGAATCGAGTAATTCATCCACACCGAAACCATGGTCCGCGGAAATGGGAAACACTTCATTGCCCAACTCGTAGAAGGGAGCAGCCAGGGACACATGCTGCATCGAATCCACTTTGTTCGCGGCAATCACCGGCGGCTTGCCGGCGCGGCGCAATAACGCGGCCAATTCCAGGTCGATGGGATTGGGGCCGGTGCGGGCATCCACCACTAACACGACTCGCGTGGCGTTTTCGATGGCCTTTCGCGCCTGGCGTAGAATCTCACCAGGAATTCCCGCTTCATCATCCGGAACGATCCCGCCCGTGTCCACCACCTCGAAGGCGCGTCCTTCCCAGGATGCATCGCCGTAGATGCGGTCGCGAGTAATTCCCGGTTCATCGGTAACAATCGAGCGCCGCGTGCCGGTGATGCGGTTAAACAGCGTGGACTTGCCCACGTTGGGGCGTCCCACGATCACAATTGAAGGAATGCGCGTGGTCATTTGGCCTTTGCGCGGGCAGGACCATGGGCTGCGACAGTCTCCCCGCTGTGCTATTGTACCTTTCCCGGCCTTTCCGGCCCCCTGCCGGCTGCTTCGGGTGAATTTCCATGCCGTCCGCTCCAGAGAAAACCGCCCCCGTCTCGATGGCTGAAGTATTCGGCCGTAACGGTTTGCTGGAAAAACGCCATCCCGCTTACGAATTCCGCCGCTCGCAGCAGGAGATGGCGGAAATACTGGACGAAGCTTTTCGCGCGCGCCAGCACGTGCTCATCGAAGCAGGCACGGGGACCGGGAAAACGCTGGCGTACCTGATTCCCGCCATTGCCAGCGGCCGCCGAGTGGTAATTTCAACCGCTACCAAATCGTTGCAGCACCAGCTGTTCGACAAAGACATTCCATTTCTGCGCAGGCATTTCGCGCCGCAATTGGAAGTTGCCCTGATGAAAGGACGCGCCAATTTTCTTTGCCGGCAGAAAGTTTATCAGCTCGGTGATCAAGCACTACTGAAAAATTTGGACGAAGTGGACTGGGTTTCGCAGATTCGCGATTGGGAAAAAGTGACGCAGACAGGCGATCGCAATGAACTAGGATTTTTGCCCGATCAATCCGATTTATGGCATCGTCTGGATGCGCGTAAGGAGACCTGCACGGGACAGAACTGCCCGGATTTTCAGCGTTGTTTCATTACCGCCATGCATCAGCGCGCGCAGGAGGCAGACATCATCATCGTAAATCATCATTTGTTCTTCGCGGACCTGGCGCTGCGGCGCGATGATTTCGGCTCCATCCTGCCCGAATATTCCGCGGTGATTCTGGATGAAGCGCATGAAATCGAAGGAGTGGCCGGCACATTCTTCGGCCGCGAGATTTCCAGCCACAAGCTTGAAGAGCTTGCTCGCGATGCGGAACAAATGCTGCGACTCGCCGGAATTCAGGCTCCGGGCGTTGTAAAGCGAATTCCGCAGCTTCGTGAGCGCATTCGCGTCTTTTTTGAATGCTTTCCCGCGCGGGAAGGGCGCTATCCCTTTCCTCCGCGGGAACGCGCGGCATTTCAAGAAAGGAATCTGGAAGCTTACGAGCGGCTTTCAGGAGGATTGCAAAATCTGGAGACGGAAATTGCGGCGTTGCCGTCAAAACCGCCCGAGTTGCTGGCGATTGCGAGACGCGCGGCGGAACTGCGGCGCGAGCTGGAGTTTCTCCTCGAGAGCAACGAAAAGAATTATGTCCACTGGTTTGAGCGGCGTGGGCGCGGGACAATCATTTCCGCCAGTCCCATCGAGGTGGCGCCCATTCTCCGCGAGCGGCTGTTTGAGCAATTCGATACCGTGGTGCTGACCTCGGCTACGCTCTCGGTGGGCGACAATTTTGATTACATGAAGCAACGGCTGGGCGTGGAACCCGCGCGCGAGCGCATACTGCCCCACGAATTCGATTACCAGAGCCAGGCGATTTTGTATCTGCCGAAGGATTTGCCGGACGTGCGCGATCCCGCGTTCGCCGAACGTGCCGCTGAGCACGTAGCGCGCATTCTGGAAATCACGCAGGGCCGTGCGTTCTTTCTGTTCACCAGCCATGCGCAAATGCGCGATCTGCACGAGCGCCTTTCGCGGCTGGTGAAGTTTCCGCTGTTGCTGCAAGGCACCGCGCCGCAGCCGATTTTGCTTGAGCGCTTTCGGTCCACTCCCAATGCCGTTCTGATGGCGACGGCCAGCTTTTGGCAAGGCGTGGACGTACCCGGCGCGCAGCTTTCCTGCGTGATTGTGGATCGGCTGCCGTTCGATGTGCCCAGTGATCCCATCGTGGAGGCGCGAGTGCGCGCTCTGCAGGAAGACGGCCGCAATGCATTCATGGAATATCAAATTCCCGAGGCGGTGCTGGCGCTAAAGCAAGGATTTGGACGGCTTATTCGCTCGCGCCAGGATCGCGGCGTGCTGGTGCTGCTCGATAACCGCATCGTGAGCAAGCCGTATGGTAGAATTTTCTTGGAATCCCTGCCTCCCTATACAAGGGTGCGGGAACTCCTGGAAGTGGCCCGCTTTTTTCAGGTCAACCCGTCCAGCACCAACTCGGAGGAAGCGGCGGTGTCCAAGCCCGTCCGCAAACGGTATGTTCGAAGTAAGCGTTGAAGAGACATTTTCCGCCGGCCATGCCCTGCGCGGCTATCACGGAAAATGCGAAAACGTCCACGGGCACAATTATAAAGTGCGTGTGATGCTTGCCGGGGAGAATCTTGATTCCGTCGGCCTTCTTTTCGATTTTTCACAATTGAAGCACGTGATGAGGGATGTAATTGGGAAGCTGGATCACCGTTTTCTGAACGACTTCGCGCCGTTTGACACCGTGAATCCCTCAGCCGAAAACATTGCGCGGCATATCTATGGCGAGATCGCGCGCCAGCTTGGACCGCTGCCGAACGGCGCCGCGATTTCCAGCATCACGGTATGGGAAACGGATACTACGGCTGCCACGTACCGGCCCTAATGCCGCCATTTTGAGTCGCTGTTGGTAAGTCGTTGCTAAATTAATGAACCGCGCATTTTTGGTTGTCGGGATCCCGGGGATTATCGTCGTGGTGGCTTATTGCGCGATCTTCTATGGTCGCCGGCCCGCGCTTATCGCGGGATTTGTCGGAGCGATTCTCATCGGGGTTTCCTTGTGGGACATGTGGCGGCGACGTAAGGCGGCGGGAAGTTAATCCGGGAAGACCTATGTCGTTGACCATCGCGGAAATCTTCCGATCCATCCAGGGTGAAAGCACCTACGCGGGATTGCCGTGCATCTTCGTCCGGTTGACGGGATGCAACCTGCGCTGCACCTGGTGCGACACGGCGTATGCGTTTTACGGCGGCACGCGGCAAACCGTCGACGATGTGCTGGCAAAGGTTCATGAACTCGCGGATGCTTCCTCTGCACACAGTGGCAAAGACATCCGGCTCGTCGAAATCACCGGCGGCGAGCCGTTGCTTCAACCCGAAACACCCGAATTGGCGCGGCGATTGCTCGCGGAGGGTTTTGAAGTCCTGATCGAAACCAGCGGCGAGCGGCCTATCGAAGTTCTGCCGGCCGAAGTGGTGAAAATTATGGACGTGAAATGCCCGGATTCGGGAGAATTCGGCACATTTCGACTCGAAAATCTGGAAGCACTCAGCGCCAGAGACGAAGTCAAATTTGTGATTGCCAGCCGGTGCGATTACGAATTCGCCAGAGAATTTTTGGCCGAGCACCAACTCGTCACGCGCACGCACCAAGTGCTCTTTGCGCCCATGGCGCCGGATCCGAGAGGTGCATGGGCCGGATTGGAGGCGCGTGAGCTAGCCGAATGGGTTCTGGCCGATCGCTTGCCTGTGCGAATCAATTTGCAACTGCACAAAGTCATTTGGGATCCCGCCATGCACGGCGTCTGAGCGCAATGATGGAAAAGTCCAAGGCAGTTGTTCTGTTGAGCGGCGGCATGGATTCCTGCGTGACGACCGCCATCGCTGACCAGACTCATAGCCTTGCGCTGATGCATGCGAGCTACGGCCAGCGCACCGAACAGCGCGAGCGCCGGGCATTCGACGAGATTGCCGACTTTTATCGTGTGCAGGAGCGGCTGATTTTTCGGCTGGACGCGTTGGCTAAAATTGGCGGGTCAGCATTGACCGACCAGCGGATCGGCGTCCCGGAAACGGAGCCGCGCGCATCCGGCATTCCCATCACTTACGTCCCGTTCCGCAATGCGCATTTTTTGGCAGCGGCGGTGAGTTGGGCTGAGGTCATTGGAGCTTCCGCCATTTATGTTGGCGCTGTGGAAGAGGATAGTTCCGGGTACCCGGATTGCCGCCCGGAATATTACAAAGCTTTTTCCGAGCTGATCCGCGTAGGAACCAGGCCGGAGACACACATCAAAATTGTCACGCCCGTCATCGGCATGCGTAAAACCGAAATTGTGCGCAGGGGCGTAGAGCTTGGCGCGCCGCTGCAGAGCACCTGGTCGTGCTACCAAGCGGAGAAAGCTGCGTGCGGAGCGTGCGAAAGCTGCAGGCTGCGCCTGCGCGGCTTTGCCGAAGCGGGAGTGCGCGATCCGATCACTTATCGGGTCGCTTATCAGGCACCAGTTGCGCGATAATGCCTGTGCGGTAAAAGAAAGCAGGAGGCTGGAAAATATGAAACGAGGCGGAATGTTGCGGAGCACGCTGACTATCGCATTGACGATGGCGATGGGACTGATCTGGTGCGCGGCGGCCGGCGCGCAAACGAACGCGCGAATCACAGGGCAGTTGCTCGACTTGCAGGGCAAGCCCTATCCGAACGTCACGGTGACGATCACCAACAATGAGAATAATCAGTCCAAGACCGTCAAGACCGATAAGGACGGCAAATTCGTGCAACTGGGTTTGAGCGGGGGCACGTATTCCTTGAACTTCAAAGATGCGTCCGCGAATCCTCCGCTCGACTATAGCCTCAAATCATTTCCGGTGGCCGCCGATCAGGACAATCCTTTAACTATTAACCTGAAGGATCAAGCTGATGCGTATGCCAAGGAGCATCCCGCTGCCGAGGCGGCCAAAAGCCCTGAAGCATCCCAGTTCCAAACCATGAAACAGAGTTTCCAGGCAGGAATGGACGCGATGCAGGCATCGTTGGCCGATAAGGCCGGGTCAGACAAAAAGAAAGCGGATTGCCAGACGGCGGCAACTGCATTCGCGGCAGCGGCGCGGGGAGCCGACCCGAAAGATACCAAGAACCCTCCAATAATTTTGGCGCATGAAGCCGATGCTCTCGATTGCGTGGGGAAATATTCCGAGTCCGCGGACACGTATCAAAAAGCCATTGCTATTGCGCCCAGTGCCGGGCTTTACATTTCGTTAGCCACGGAAATTTCCTCGGCTGCCGCGATTCAGCCGGGAGCCACGCAGGCACAACTAGACGACGCCGTAACCAAGGCCGGTGCGGTTTGCGCCCAGGCGATTGCGCTCGATCCGACCAAGGCGGGCGTATGCTGGCGAAACGTCGGAATCCCTTTCTACAATAAAGCGCAGATGAAGCAAGCGTCTGATGCGATGCAGAAAGCCACATCGGCTGACCCGAGCAATGCCGAGGCATGGTTTTACCTGGGAACTGCGCTGCTGAACCAGATGGGCACCAAACAGGAGAAGGACAAGATCATTTACGTCATCCAGCCCGGCACCGCGGAGGCTTTTCAGAAGTATCTCGATCTCGCGCCAACCGGCCCCTTTGCGCAGTCATGCAAGGACAGCCTGGCGACCCTGGATACCTTGGGAGCTGGTCAGTCCACTGTCGTAAAGAACAAGAAAAAGGGTTAGCGCGCTAGTGAACGACGGGTGGCATCGCGCCGACGCCGAAGCTGGCGAGGAAACGCATGTCCCTGACAGCGCTTTACAAGGCTCACGCGGGAGCGTGCCGTCGTCAGATGTGGCAGCGGGAAACGCCGCGCTTTTGCAAATACTGCTGGTGATAATCCTCGGCGGGCCAGAATTCCGGCGCGGGAACAATTTGCGTGACGATGGGCCGGCGAAAGCGGCCGCTTTTCCCCAGCGCCTCAACGGATGCCTCAGCCGCTAATTGCTGCGCAGCGTTGTGATAAAAAATTGCCGAGCGATATTGCGATCCGAAGTCGGGCCCCTGGCGGTTCGATGTGGTTGGGTCGTGGTTCTGCCAGAAAATTCCCAGCAAGGTCTCGTAGGACACCTGGGCAGGATCAAATTCGATCTCGACGGCCTCCGCGTGGCCCGTGGTGTCGGAACAGACGTCCTGATACGTGGGGTTCGGCTTCGTGCCGCCGACGTAACCCACGCGCGTCGCGATGACGCCCGGAGTTTGCCGGAAGAGTTCCTCGACTCCCCAGAAACAGCCTGCCGCAAATGTAGCTTTTTCGGACATGTCGATCATTTCCTCGAGAAATGCATTCAGCCGCTTGCGCTAAACGGCTTCTCCGCGTAAAAGCTGGCGGATCACGTATTGCAAAATTCCACCGTGTCGAAAGTAGGAAGCCTCGACGGGCGTATCCACGCGAGCCAAAGCCTTGAATGTGAGCGAGCGCCCTTGAGCATCGCGTGCACGGACGGTCAACAACTTTCGAGGACTGAAATTTTCGGCAATGCCGTCAATCTCAAGAACTTCGTGGCCCGTTAGCCCCAGCGATTGAGCCGACTCACCCGACTGAAATTCTAACGGCAGTACGCCCATGCCGATCAGGTTGCTGCGATGAATGCGCTCGAAACTCTCAGCAATAACAGCGCGGACACCGAGAAGCAAGGTTCCCTTGGCCGCCCAGTCCCGCGACGAGCCGGAGCCATATTCTTTTCCGCCCAGCACAATCAGCGGAACGCCTTCCTGTTTGTAGAGCATGGCCGCATCGTAAATGCTCATCTCTTCGCCATCGGGCAAATGCCGCGTCCATCCGCCTTCCGTGCCCGGCGCGAGGAGGTTGCGTAGCCGGACGTTGGCGAACGTGCCCCGCATCATCACTTCGTGATTTCCGCGGCGCGCGCCATAGGAATTGAAATCCGCCGGCTTTACGGCATGCTCGATTAAATATTTCCCCGCGGGTCCCTCGGGTTGGATGGAACCCGCCGGCGAAATATGGTCCGTGGTGACGCTATCGCCCAGCACAGCCAGCACGCGCAGCCCCCGCAGATCCGTAAGAGGCGCGGGTTCCACCGGCATTCCGTCAAAATATGGCGGATTCTTTATGTACGTGGACGATTCACCCCAGGCGTAAAGATTGCCTTCCGGCACGGGTAGCGCGCGCCAGCGTTCCTCTCCGGTGAAGACGTCGCTATATTGTTGGCGGAACATTTCGCTCGTTACAGCGCTGCGCAGGAGTTCTTCCACTTCAAGCGGCGCGGGCCAGATGTCGCGCAAATAAACCGCTCGGCCATTTGGTCCGGTGCCCAAAGGCTCCGTGGTGAGGTCCATATCCATGCGGCCCGCCAGGGCGTAAGCCACCACCAGCGGCGGCGATGCCAGATAATTGGCGCGAACCAGTGCATTGATGCGCCCCTCAAAATTGCGATTGCCGCTCAATACAGAGGCCGCCACCAGGCCGTTCTGCTGGATGGCGTCAGCGACGGCTTCCGGGAGTGGCCCGCTATTGCCGATACACGTGGTGCATCCATAGCCTACAACAAAAAATCCCAGGGCTTCGAGATATGGCGTCAAACCGGAAGCATTTAGATAATCGCTGACCACCTTCGAACCCGGCGCGAGACTTGTCTTCACCCACGGCTTGGTCTTCAGACCGCGCTCCACTGCATTTTTTGCCAGGAGGCCCGCACTCAGCATCAATGCGGGATTCGAAGTGTTCGTGCAACTTGTGATCGCCGCGATGACCACCGAGCCGTCTCCGAGTTCGAAGCTGCTGCCGTTGTCGGCGATGGAGACGTGCTTGGGTTCCGACGTGAGAGATTTCCGGAATGACGCTTTCGCTTCCGTCAGCGGCACACGATCCTGGGGGCGTTTTGGTCCGGCCAGCGTGGATACTACCTCGGCGAGGTCCAGTTCAAACCTTTCGGAGAAAATCGGGTCCGGCGTGGCATCCGTGCGGAACAATCCCTGTTCCTGCGTGTACGCTTCGACGAGCTGAACCTGCTGCTCATCCCGCCCCGTGAAGCGCAGGTAGGCCAGCGTCTCCGCATCCACGGGGAAAAATCCCATGGTCGCGCCGTATTCCGGCGACATATTGCTGATGGTGGCGCGATCCGGCAGAGAAAGGCTCGAAAGCCCCGCGCCGCAGAATTCCACGAATTTTCCCACCACGCCTTTTTTCCGCAGAATTTCGGTGATGGTCAGAACCAGGTCCGTTGCAGTGGTTCCTTCGCGCAGCCGGCCGTGCAGCTTGAACCCCACCACTTGCGGAATCAGCATCGGCAAGGGCTGGCCCAGCATGGCGGCTTCGGCTTCAATTCCGCCCACGCCCCAGCCGAATACGCCCAGCGCGTTGACCATCGTCGTGTGCGAATCCGTTCCCACCAGCGAATCGGGAAATGCCTGCAATCGCCCGTGAATTTCCGCGCCCACCACCACGCGCGCCAGGTATTCCAAATTTACCTGATGGCAAATGCCCGTTCCCGGCGGCACAACCTTGAAATTCTGAAAGCTTTCTTGACCCCAGCGGAGGAACGTGTAGCGTTCAATATTGCGTTGGAATTCGATGGCGTTATTGAAAGCCAGCGCGCCTGCGTTTCCGAAGTGGTCAACTTGAACGGAATGATCGATCACCAGTTCGGCGGGCAGCAGCGGATTTATTTTCCGCGGATCGCCTCCCAGCCGCCGCATTGCATCGCGCATGCTCGCCAGGTCCACCACGGCGGGGACGCCGGTGAAGTCCTGCATCAGCACGCGTGCGGGCATAAAAGAAATTTCCCGTTCAGGCGGCTTCGGCTGCCAGTTCGCCAGCGTACGAATGTCCTCGGCATTGACGGCGCGATTGTCTTCGTGGCGCAGAAGATTTTCCAGCAGCACTTTCAGCGAAAAGGGCAGACGGCTTGCATCGCTTAATCCCGCGCGTTCCAGGGCATTGAGACGGAAAATCTCGAATTTCTTACCAGCCGATTCCAGCGTTCCGCGGGCGCCATACGAATTTGAATTGCTGGAACTCATGGACAATTGCGCTCCTTCACCGTGAAGGAATTATCATAACGCATCCGTGCAGGTTCCGTCATTGCAGAGGGATTGGCCCCGGCTGAGGTTCGGTGGGTCTATAATTGAAACCGACATATCATTCCGCGATGCGCGCTCTTCTCATTTCCACTTACGAGCTTGGCAGGCAGCCGTTCGGCCTGGCGTCGCCCGCTGCATGGCTGCGCAAGGCGGGCGTGGAGGTAGCCTGCTTCGACCTTTCGCGGGAAGCTTTCCGAGAGGAATTGGCCGCCGAAGCGGATTTGGTCGCGTTCTATCTTCCCATGCATACAGCCACGCGGCTGGCCGTGCCGCTTATCCGGTCCGTCTGCGAACTGAATCCCGGCGCGCACATTTGCTGTTATGGCCTATACGCTCCAATGAACGAAGACTTTCTCCGCGCGCAAGGCGTGCAGACGATTCTTGGCGGCGAATTCGAACAGGGCTTACTGGATTTGGCGACTCGATTGAAGCACCATGGCTTCCCGCCGAGTGCGCCGCGGGGGGAGCCTGTAGTTTCCCTGGCTCGCCAGAACTTCCTCACGCCCGACCGTCAAGGGCTTCCCGCGCTCGCGCAATACGCCAGATTGATGCGGCCCGATGGCACGCAGGGAGTGGTTGGTTATACCGAAGCCAGCCGTGGATGCAAACATTTGTGCCGGCATTGCCCCGTGGTTCCGGTCTATCGCGGCGTTTTCAGAATCGTCTCGCGTGATGTGGTGCTCGATGACGTGCGGCAACAGGCGGAAGCGGGTGCCGAGCATATCAGCTTTGGCGATCCGGATTTTTTCAATGGCATCGGCCACGCCATCCCTCTTGTAGAGGAATTCCATCGCCGTTTTCCGCGGCTGACCTATGACGTGACCATCAAGATTGAACATCTGCTGCGCCATGCGGAGCATCTGGCGACGCTGCGCCGAACAGGCTGCCTCTTCGTCACCAGCGCTGTGGAATCCGTGGACGATGAAATTCTCGAGCGGCTTGCGAAGGGCCACACGCGCGCCGATTTTCTGCGCGTGGTGGCGGCATTCCACGAAGCGGGACTCGCGCTCCAGCTGACGTTTGTTCCGTTCACGCCCTGGACCACGTTGGAAGGATTTTTGGATCTTCTCGACGTCCTCGAAGCTGCGGGCTTGGCGGAAGGTGTGGCTCCCATACAATTGGCAATCCGCTTGCTGATTCCGCGCGGCTCCTACCTGCTGGAATCGAGCGGGCTGGCAAACTTTATCCTGCCTTTCGACGATGCCGCGCTCGTCTATCCCTGGCGTCACACGGACCCGCGCGTGGACCAACTGGCGAAAACGGTGAGCAAGATCGTGCAATTCGGCGAAAAATTGCATCTTTCACGCGCGCAGATATTTCAGAATGTTCGCGGAGCGGCGCGAGAGGCAGCCGGTCTGGCGCCCCTCGTAGTGGCTGCTTCTACCCCGACCATGCGGCGAGCTGCCGTTCCATACATGAACGAGCCGTGGTATTGCTGTGCGGAGCCGGCGGAGGATCAACTCGTCCCGCTGGCGCGCTTGGCGGAATCGCGCCCCAGCGCGGAGGGGTTTGTCTGATGCGCGAGCCTTGCGATCCACGCATTTCCCCGGCTGGCCAGCGTCGGTTATTACTGCTGGCCAGCAAGCTGGGCTACCAGACGCGCAGCTTCGCGCAAGCGGCCGACCAATTGGGCGTGCGAGTGCTTTTTGGAACGGATCGCTGCCATATCCTCGACGATCCCTGGCAGGATGACGCACTGGCGATGCACTTCGAATCTCCGCGGCAATCCGCCGATGAAATTATCCGGTACTTTAAGGAAAGTCCTCCTCACGCCATTCTGCCGCTGGGTGATCGGTCCACGGTCACGGCGGCGATGGCCGCCGAGGTTCTCGGTCTTCCCTGCAATCCTCCCAGCGCGGTGGAAATCTGCCGCGGCAAGCGCAGGCAAAGGGAAGCGCTGCAGCAGGCGGGCTTGCCAGTGCCGGATTTTTTCGCCATTCCCGCGGACGCAAACGCGGAAGATTTTCTCGCAAGTGTGACGTTCCCGTGCGTGGTAAAGCCCGTTGCATTGACGGCGAGCCAGGGTGTCATCCGTGCGAATTCGGCGGAGGAGTTCGTGGCTGCCGTGAAGCGTATTCGTGCCTTGCTGGAATCGCCGGAAATTCAGGTGCTGGGTGAGAAAAAGTGCGGCGCGTTGCTGGTCGAACGTTACATCCCCGGTGTGGAAGTGGCTCTGGAAGGGCTAATGTATGAAAAGTCCCGTGGCGTCGGCCTTCGCACGCTGGCAATCTTCGATAAGCCGGACCCGCTCGAAGGGCCGTATTTCGAAGAGACCGTCTACGTGACGCCGTCGCGTTTGCCGCTTGCAACCCAGCAGGCCGTGATGGATTGCGCCGTGCGCGCCATCAGTGCGATTGGGTTGAGGCGCGGTCCACTGCACGCCGAATTTCGCATCAGCGATGGAACGCCGTGGATTCTCGAACTTGCTCCTCGTCCAATCGGCGGACTATGTGGGCGGGCCTTGCGATTCGGGGCGGAACTGATGTCGCTCGAGGAATTGTTGATTCGCGACGCGCTGGATTTGGGCGGCACCGACGTGGCGCGCGAGGAGTCCGCCAGCGGCGTAATGATGATTCCGGTTCCGCGCAGCGGCATCCTGGAGGGTGTGCATGGCGCCGACGATGCCGAACGCGTGCCGGGCGTAACCGAAATCCGCATCACCGCGCGACTGCATGATTACATTGCCGCGTGGCCGGAAGGCTCAACCTATCTGGGATTCATTTTTGCGCGGGCCAAATCACCCGCCGAGGTGGAAACGGCGCTGCACATAGCCCATGAAAAACTTCAATTTCAAATTTCTCCGCGCCTTCCGGTTGAGCATCCCGTCACCGGCCGTATGACGCCTTAGAGGGTTTCATGTAAGCCTAGCAAAAAGAGGCTACCCGTTAGCCTTTGGCTTGCGGCGGGACGTAGCCTTCCGGCAGCTTCGCGCCTTCGCCGAAGAAAAACTGCTCCATGTGTTCTTCGATGATTTTTTGCGAGCTGGGATCGAGCGGGTTCAGCCTGTACTCATTCATGATCATCTTGGAATGTTCCAGCCACAACTTCCAAGCCTCTTTCGAGACGTTGTCATAAATCCGTTTGCCGATCTCGCCTTTCCACGGGACGCGGTCCAGTCCGGGCATCTCCTTGCCGAATTTCACGCACTTCACGATATGTGGTGCTGTTGCAACCGGCGCGGTTGCGGGCTGTCCCGGCTTTTCGTCCGCCATTGAAAGCCTCCTAAATGTAAACACCACGATACTCGAAAGCCTCGGTAAGAGACAACCGCGCTGCTCAGCTTTCACGGCGATGCCGTCCGGATGAGGCAAGCTCCACGTTGCTGCAACAAAGAAAAACGCGATGCCATGTGGCAATATAGAAACGATTTATCGCGGGAGGTTTCTCCGGCAATGATTCTCGCGGGAGACATAGGCGGAACGAAGTGCAATTTGGGCGTGTTTGAGATTCGCGATGGCGCATTGCGCCCTCTGCGACGAGAGCGGCTGCCCAGCCGATCATTTTCGAGCGCCGAGGAGGCCATTCGCACCTTCCTGCAAAGCGGAGCGGAGAAAATCACGATTGCCGTGCTGGCGATTGCCGGTCCGGTGGTGAGTAATCGCGTTCAGGTCACAAATCTTCCCTGGGTGGTGGACGCGGCGGCACTCTCCAAAGTTTTGGGCATCCCGCGTGTGCGGCTGCTGAACGACTTGGAAGCGACAGCCTATGCGCTCGGCATTCTTCCGCCTTCTGATTTTGTCACCCTGCGCGAAGGTGTTAACGATCCGCAAGGGAATCGGGCGCTCTTAGCCGCGGGCACAGGGCTGGGAGAGGCGCTTATCATCTACGATGGGCGGGGCGAGCGGGATCGGGAGGGTGGAGGGTCGTTTGCGATTTCCGCCACTGAAGGAGGGCATTGCGACTTCGCCCCGCGCAACGACCGCGAGATTGATCTGCTGCGCTACCTGAAGCAGCGCCTGGGAATCGTCAGCGTCGAAGTGATTCTTTCCGGGCGCGGTTTCCGCGAACTCCACACGTTCTTAAACCCGAAAGTATCGCATGCCGACTTCAATGATCCCGAAATCGACGTCGCGCCGGAGATCACCCGCCAGGCGCTTGCGGGGACGTGCCCAGTCTGCGTCGAGGCTGTTCGCCTCTGGGTGGAGATATACGGCTCCGAAGCCGGCAATTTGGCGCTGAAGGCCATGGCGCGAGGCGGAGTTTTCATAGCCGGCGGAATCGCAGTGAAGATTTTGCCGCTCTTGCTGGAAGGGAACCGCTTTGTCGAGACGTTCAATGCCAAGGAAAAAATGCACGATCTGCTCTCGCGCATTCCTCTTCGGGTAGTGGCCAATGAGGAGGCGCCGTTGTGGGGCGCTGCTCATGTGGCCTCGCGCGATTACATCTAAATTTGCTGCCGTCTGAAGATATTTCATTGGAGGCGAACCGTGTCATCCCGAATTCCTGAATTGCTTGTTGCTGCCGCACTTTTCATTGTTTCTCCGGCGTGGATTCGCGCGCAACAGCCGGACGAGCAGCATCATCATGAGCATCCTGCGAATTCCGGCGAGCGCCTCGGCACGATTTCCTTTCCCACCTCGTGTTCAGCGGAAGTGCAGCCGCAATTTGAACGCGGCGTAGAGCTACTGTATTCCTTCGAATATGACGAAGCGACGAAGCAGTTCGAGGATGTGACGAAGTCGAACTCCGGCTGCGCAATTGCGTATTGGGGGGAAGCGATGCCTCTGTACCACCAGCTCTGGGGACCGCCTTCGGAGAGCGATCTGACGGAGGGCTGGAAATTAGTTGAAAAGGCGCAAGCAGCGGCGCAGAAGAGTCCGCGCGAGGAGGAATACATTAAGGCGATGGCGGCGTTTTATAAGCCGGGCAAGCAAACCATGGAAGCTCGCGCCACGGCCTATTCCAACGCCATGGAAAAACTGCATGACGATTATCCCGCGGACCAGGAAGCAGCCGTGTTTTATGCGCTGTCACTGCTTGCATCGGCGCCCCCCAGCGACACTTCGCTGGCCTACGCGAAAAAGGCCGTGGCAATCCTTAATGGCGTGTTGGCGAAGAATCCCGATCATCCCGGCGTGACGCATTACCTGATTCATGCGTGCGATAACCCCATAATGGCGGCCGAGGGCCTGGCGGCGGCGAAGCGGTATGCGAGCATCGCGCCAGCCTCTCCTCATGCCTTGCACATGCCGTCGCATATTTTCGCGCGTTTGGGTTTGTGGCAGGATGACATTGCTTCCAACCTTGCCGCGGTAGCGGCCGCCGAACACGGCACTTTTGGCGCGGATGAACGGCTTCATCCCATGGATTTTTTGGTGTATGCCTACTTGCAAACTGGTCAGGACGATAAAGCGCGCGCCATAGAGGCTGAGGCGGTGGCGGTGAAAAACGAAGGCTTCGGCACAGGGCGCGAATTGTTTTATTTCTACATACAGGCTCATTTGCCGGCGTTGCTGGCATTGGAAACAAGGAATTGGAAGGCGGCGGAATCGCTTATGCCTACGCCGAACGCCGAACCCGGATTTCAGGCCATCACCTATTGGGCGCAAGCCGTGGGCGCGGGTCATCTTGGAGATGTGCCTGCGGCCCAGACAGCGGTGCGCAATCTCGACAATGCGCTCGTTGCTTCAAGGAAACTTCGTCCCCAGCAAGCAGTCCCGCCTGTTGAAACCGACAAAAATGAAGCGCACGCTTGGCTTGCTTTCGCGGAGAAACGCAACGACGACGCATTCAAATTATTGGCACCGGTCATCCAGTTTCAGGACGAAGTAGGTAAGGGCGAAGTTGAATTGCCTGCGCGCGAAATGTATGCCGACATGCTGCTCGAATTGGGTCGCCCCGTTGAGGCGCTCGAACAATACCGGCTGTCGTTGAAGTCGGATCCCAATCGTTTCAACGGCCTCTACGGCGCGGGCCGCGCGGCGGAACTGGCCCATGATACTGACACTGCAAAGATGTACTACAAACAGCTTCTCGAAAATTGCAATCAAGGCCAGGATTCAGATCGCCCCGAACTGAAGCACGCCGGGAATTTCATCGCTGGAATGGACGCAGCGGAAACGCCTTAGCGGCGCCACTTTTCCGCGGATGGGCTGCCGGTCCCGGATTCCATCCTAATTTTCCAGGAGCCGTCTTCCGGCGTTTCAAGATGAGTTGCACCGGGTCGGCGTTCATTCCAGCGTTGCGTCAAAGCGTCATCAGATGCAAGCCCACCAGAACAATGCAAGTGGCAATGATCAGGTTCAGGGGTAGACGCATTCTCCGCGCGCCTTGCGCGTATATGGCAGTCAGCACGAGAAGCACTGCAAGCTGGAGCCACCAATATCTTGTCGCGAACCACAACTGCGTTGCGCCCGAATTCCAGAGGTTCCACCCGAAATGCACTGATGAATGAGGGTAAAGCGCCAGGTTTTTGGGATGAATGGGCAGGTCCAGAAGAAAGTGCGAAAAGACCGCCAACCATACGGGCAAAGCAACCGAATATCCGCGCCGGCAGAAGGGAAGCGCAAAAAGCGTGGCCCATAAAATGACCATCGCAAGCGAATGCGACCAGTCGTCGAAAAATGCCGGACCTTGCGACGGCTCGATTCCCGCCAGCCCGAAGCCGATCCAGAAGAAGTCCGGCACAAACGCTCCGACGAGCAGCGCCCAGGTGGGAGCTTTGGGAGCGCGGCCTTTAATGGCGAGGCCCGCGGCAAAGTGCGCGGCATACATCAGGATGACCCACGATCACTATAGTTATTGATGAGGGAGAGAACTGCCACGGGAATCACAATCAACAAGAACTGAACGATAGCGTCGTGAAGACTCACTCCATTCTCCTTAATCATCCTGGTCACGAAACGCGCGCCCGGATTCTGTCAGCGTAAAGCGGCCCCGAGGGCTAACGTGCGCGTGTAAGGCTCACCAACGGACGCCATTTCTCGGCAGCCCGCTGCTGATGCACGGCTCGATTACATCGGAGTTTCATGAACGCTCCTTGTAATCCGCGGAATCGTGCATGAAGCTGCAATCTTAGCGGAAAATTCAGGAAGAAGCCTGGAAAACGGGACAACGATTCGTGCGTGCTCGTCTTCGAGCCAAGACGTCTCGCCCGCAACCGCCGCTATAGCTGATAGAATTGCACGTGCAGACGCGCCCGTAGCTCAACCGGATAGAGCGTCTGCCTTCTAAGCAGAGGGTTGGGGGTTCAAGTCCCTCCGGGCGCGCCATTCATTTCAATGTCTTACGCGCATTTACAGGATGCGTGTTTTCGGTCTGTAGTGGAAAATGTAGGGACTCTGCCTCAATCTGGGCTGCGTCTGACTTGAGCCGTACCACGGTGAATCGCTTGCGGCGTGACAATTTTATCAGCAGAAAAGAATGCTTTTTCTAAAAAGAGAAAGGCGTGGGCCAGAGCCTTCGAGTACGCACCAGTGACCGTTAATCAGCGCCTAGCGTACTATTTAATTCCTGCTAGCTGCTCCGCGTGTAGCTGGCCGATTGTAACAATGAAGTTCACTCCTATCCCCGGCGAGTTAGGCAGATTCGCGTCTGTGACATTCTCGACACTAATTTCAATGAGCGTCTCACCACACTTCGAAACAGTTGCTGTTGTACTGGTGCTTCGGCCGGGATGCGAGTCAGTGGAATTAGCATTCAGAACATCACAGGCAGCAAATAATCCCCCGGTCGAAGCCTCGGCGTTTTGCATAGCGGCAATAAGAGAATAAGCCAAGTCGAGTGCCGTGCCAGACACATGTATACTGCTTGCTGACGCGACTTTGTCACCCACGAAGACCAGTTCGCTCATAGAGGCGGACTCATCCAAAGGGGGAGCGTTCACATTGCCCGCTTCTACGGTATCCTTCTGCCCATTCGTTCCCATGTTACGAACTACGATATGGCAGCCGCCAGCCGCAAACCTTTGTCGCGCTTCGGCCAGCGTCATCCCAAGCAAAACCTTAACACCGCACACTTCAAGTGAAACAGGTTCAGGGTGAGCAATGGACGCTTGTGGCTTGCGAACCAAACCAGCACTGATGTCAATTGGGGCCGATGCGCGGGAAGATGACATCGTGCTTCTGGGGTTTGACTGGCAGGATGCGCCGGGGACGTTCGCGGCGAAACAAATTGAACAAGCAATGATGGGAAGCCATATCATTTTCATTGGTAAATACCTCTATCTTTTCCAGCTTTTGCCTCGCTCTCTAGGCGGCTGACACGCTCGTTAAGTTCCTCCAACCTCACGGCTGCGCCTACCATAATCAGGAAACCGACCACGACATTGGCCCCAATGAATCCAACGATTGTTGCTTTGAAAATGTAAGGAAGCCATCGCTCACTGCGGTGAACAGAAGAAGGCAAACGAACACAAACCAAAACCCGACATCGGGATCAACCGCAGCGCCCACCCACCCTAGTGCGTTCCACACTTCACCTGCGCGGGCCTGATCTCTGGGTGCACTTCGCTTACCATTCCAGTTCATAATTCCAGCGATGGTACTCATAATCCGTGGACATATCAACTGCAAGGAATTGATGATGGCGCGTGGTGAGCGACGACGTGAGGCTCCGTTTTGGCAAAGTCGTTCGCAAGCGGCGGGAGCGGCTAAGGCTAGTACAAGAAATTCTGATTTTGCTGTAAGGCTCGAACCGGCGGATATTTGGCGTTGTGCGCCCAAACAGCAAGTGCAATCAGGGCGCAATGCTGCGACGTGTCGGGGCGACCCCCTGAGAATGTTTGGATCACACATGATTGTGCTGAACGAGTCCTCGCTGCGAAGAATCCTCCGCTCGTGCCTTGATTTGCTCTCGAGCAGGCAATCGTGTATGGGCCGATGTGATACATCGATGTTCGGGGATGTTAACTTTTTGTACGCAGTGAGCACATAGTTACGTAAATTAAGACAAAATATGTCTACAATGGCGCCCGGCGGGGAGTATTATGATGACGTAACAGGATTTGCATCTTGACTTCGCGGGTTTGAAGGCTCAAGATTATGTTAGGTTAGCGTTCACGCCCTGTCCCTGGGTTGAGGACAATCAACAGAAACTTATACTTTTTATTGGTGGCAGGAATTTGCCTGCACAGGAGATTTGAATCTACCATGAATATTCGGCGATTGGGCGTGCTGTTTTTGCTGTTTCCCTTGGGTTTCATTCTTTTTCTTTCCGCATGCGGTGGCGGCGGTGGAGGAGGTTTTACTCCCACTGCTCCTAGTATCACAACGGGAGCTTTGCCTGCTGGAACGGTCGGAGAGTCCTATGGCGCCACAATCTCCGCCACCGGCGGCGTTGCGCCCTACACCTTTACTATTGTGAGCGGAACCTTGCCCACCGGGCTCACCCTTGCCACCAATGGAAAAATCTCCGGAACGCCGACCACCGTGGAAACGTCAACTTTTACCGTCCAGGTGACGGATTCGGAGGCCGCGCCGCGAACGGCTACAGCCATCCTCTCCATCAAGATTAATGCTGTATCTCAAACGCTGGCGATTACCACCACGAATCTGCCTGCTGGAACGGTGGACACCGCATATAGCCAAAAAATCGTCGCTACGGGCGGCACAACGCCATACACGTTTTCGATCACGTCGGGGACTCTCCCCGCAGGGCTTACACTCAGCACAAGTGGAACAATTTCGGGTACGCCCACAACCACTGGAACGTCGCCTTTCACCGTTACGGTAACGGATTCGAGCAGCCCGGCTCAGACAGCTTCAGCCCCGCTTTCGATCACAATTGATGCCGAGCAGCAGTTGACGATTACCACGACGAGTCTGCCTGCCGGATTGGTTGGCCAAGCCTACACCGCCACGATTGCCGCGACTGGAGGAGCTCAGCCATACGCGTTTTCGATCACGTCGGGGATTCTCCCCGCAGGGCTTGCACTCAGCACCGGTGGAATAATTTCGGGCACGCCCACAACCCTCGGGACGTCGCCTTTCACGGTCACGGTGACGGATGCAAGCCATCCGCAAATGACCGCGCACGCGAATCTCTCGATCACTGTGGATGCGGCGCTGGCCATCACAACCACCACGCTGCCTCCGGCAACTATCGGCAGAGCCTATAGCGCTACGATCACGGCTACGGGTGGCGTGCCGCCATATACTTTCTCCATCTTGACCGGCTCTTTGCCGAATGGCCTTACCCTGAGCGCCGCGGGAATAATTTCAGGGACGCCCGCCGGTCCTCCAATTACATCAGCATTTACGGTTCAAGTGTCGGATTCAAACACGCCAGCCGATAAGGCCAGCAGCCCGACATTGACGATTACGGTTTCAGAACCGTTGGTCATCGTCAATTCAACGCTGCCCTCCGACATCGTCGGCGTCATCTATAACACCGAATTGCAAAGCACGGGAGGCACGGGAAATGTAACCTATGCCATCACGAGCGGTTCGCTGCCGCCGGGCCTTACTCTTAACCCGCACGGCGAAACTACCGCGCTGATTAGCGGCACGCCCAACACGCCAGGGTCGTTCCCGTTCATCATTACGGCGACCGATGAGAGCACTCCGCCAAAGACGGCCACGGCCAACCTCAGTATCTTGATCAACGGGCCAGCCATTCTGCCGTTGAATCTTCCCGTGGGTACAACAGGATCTCCTTATGTTACCGGCACCGCCGGCGGGGCGACTGTACACGTGCAGCTTTTCTACTCAGGTTGCTCGTCTGACCCGACAACATGGTCTGTGACCGCCGGAACTCTTCCCGCAGGTTTGGTCCTGGGGGCATCCAACGGTGAGATTACTGGAACGCCCACTGGGGGGGCTAACGTCGCACACTTTACGGTGACGGCTTTGGCTCCGACGTGTTCGCAACCAACGGCGACGGCGCCGTTGAGCATTGAAATCACTCAGGCGGCAGCTAACAATGCGTTCCTCAATGGGAATTATGTATTCCTTTCGAGCGGCTATAACGAAAGCGGAGGTTCCGCTTACTATGCCGGAATCTTCACCGCGAATGGCGCCGGCGCTATCACCGGCGGAGTGGTGGATTTCAACTCCTATACTCCGGGCAACTCCGGTTTCGATATTCCGATTCTTACCGGAAGCTCGTACACGCTCAATTCCGACTACCGCGGTACTATGACGATCGAGACCACCACCTTGGGCGACATTACATTTGCTTTCACGGCGGGCAGCCTCAGCGGCGGCATTGCCGGCGGAGGCACCATGGTCCAATTCGATAATCCCGATCTGGGATATGTCACCAGCGGCAAGTTCTACGCGCAGGCTGCCGGCCCGTTCTCCAACGCCAGCTTCTCGGGTAACTACGCGTTTGGATTCAAAGGCATCGAAGCCTCGAATGCTCCCTACAGCACAGCGGGCGTCATCACCAGCAATGGTGCTGGCCAAATTACCGGCGGCTCGCAGGATATTGACAATGCCGGCACCGTCTCCGGTGAGTTGGACATAACGCCCACGGCTTACATCATGGGCGCCAACGGGCGTGCCACTACAACGCTGACTACTTCATCCGGCGGAGTGGGCTACGTCTTTTACATCGTCAATGCAGACACTGTCTTGTTTGCCGGCACGGACCCCACTGGCCCGACGCTGGCCAGCGGGCCGGCCACGCTGCAAACCGGTGGTCCATTCACCAATGCTTCGCTCAACGTTTCCAGCACGGTGGATACCGACATATACGCCTCATCATCGAGCTTCACGGGGATTTCCGGGCCTGGCGCGGATATCCTCCTGGGCTTTTTCACCCCCGACGGAAACGGGAATTTCACGCTTTCCGCGGACGAGAACCAGGCCGGCAATATCCTTCCGCCACCTCCAGTGCCCGTACCGGGCACCTATAGCGTGGAAGCCAATGGCCGCGTGGCGCTCTCCGGCCTGTCTTCCTCGCCGGTTCTTTATTTGTCGGCGCCGAATACCGCTTATCTGGTGGGCACCGATCTGGGGGCTGCGGGAGGAAGCATTGTGCCGCAGACGACGGTATCGGGTGGCTACCTGAATTCCACTCTAACCGGTTTCTACGACGGAGTGGCCACGTTGCCGGAACTTCCCGACACACCGCTCTATGCGGGCTACGTGAATGCGGCCCTATCGGGAACAACTGGAATTCTGGGATTCGTGGACGATAACAACTCCAGCGGAGGAACTTTGTTTTATGGAGCGGCCTCCGCGCAAACCATCACCACGATGCCCTCGGGCCGCGCCTCTGTGGCTACGGGACAATACACCCAGGTAATCTATATGGTCTCGCCGAACGGGTTCATTTCCATGTCAACATATCCGTTGATTGTGGACGGCACCGTCGGCGTTTTCCAGTCGCAACTAGCTCCGGTTGGCGCGCCCCTGGTGCTCCGCCCGGCAAAAGCGCAGGCCGCCAATTCACCGGCGGACGGCGACATTCGTCCGTAATTCATCCGGCACACGGGATGGCGGGAATCCTGAGTTTGGGATTCCCGCTACACCCGGGCCATCTCCTCTGACTTCCTTCCCTGAATCAATCTTTGAAATCTGTTTACGCGAATCGAAGGTTTGCCGCGAAGTGACTCGAATTGCGCGGAGTTTTCCAGCGCCGGACCAGCGCCCGGCCCATAAAATCGCCCTTATTCTGCCTCGGATAGATTCGCATTCGCCCAATCATCACTGTGGTATCGACGTGGCAGGTTGTGGCGGCTAGGGGTGCGAGCGGCATCAATGCTGGCCGGTAATTTCGGGTTGCGGTGCCTCCACAATGGCCACGCCGGGCGGCGGCAGGAAATGGAATTTGGATTCGTCGACGGGAATATTTTCCCGCCAGTTGCCGAACCGGAATTCCGTCTGCAACGCGCCCGCCTGCCGGATTACCACGCGCACCAGTTGGAATTGGGAATCGGCTTCCAGCAGCGCTTCCCGAAAATCAGGCTCGGCATTGCCGTGGATTTTCGGCGTGCATCGCAAAACATAATTCCCCGCGGAGGACGGCCGATCCTCGGTCAATACGGCGTCCGTCGGCAGGAGCTCAATGTTGCCGCAGAAGCGGGATAGGTCTGCGCGCCCGGTCAGCAACGCCAGCGGGGTTCGCCAGTCATCGCTTTCCTTGACAGGTTTGCGGGTAGCCGTGCGGTCCGCCGGCAGATAGAGCCAGGCATATTTCCCATCCACTAGGAAAAGCTTCTCCTGCGGCGATTCGTATTCCCAGCGCATGCGGCCAGGGCGCGAAAAGTAAACTTTGCCCGATTCCACGCGCACTGTCTGGCTGCCCTCGCTGTAGCGCTCCAGGAATATGGCTTCCAAAGTCCGCGCCGAGCGGTAATGTGCTTCGAGATTTTTCACCACGGCATTTGTGCTGGCATTGGCGCCGGGGCCGGGGGCAACTGGAAACAATAGCAAGAAAAAAAGTGCCGGGATCATCCCTGCAAGTCTAGCAGAATGGGGAAGCTGTGTTTCTCGGAGTGAACCTTATCTTGGAAGGAACAAAAAAAAGGGAGCCGGTATGGCTCCCCGTCTGCGGCTGCCTGTGCTGGAGGGAAACTATTGCAATGGGTTGCTGGTGGCAGTCGGTGCGCTGCCGTCCGTGGTGTAGCGAATTACGCCGGAGGGATCTACGAAGAATCCCCGCTGCCCCGTGGTTCCGACGGTAATGGGCACGGCAACAACGGTGAAAAGATAGCCGCCGGCAACTGTGCAGCCGGTGGGCGGGGTCGCAATTGGAGTAGTCATTGCATACGTGAAACTGTAGCCCGCCTTAGTCGAGACATTACCCACGCCGGCCGCGGAGAGTACGCTATCGAGCAGCAATGCATTATTGCAGGTCGCTGTCGTTGCTGTCGCAGCGCCGCCTAGCACGCCCAACGTGGGGGCATAGCCGTCGCCGTAGGTGGATGAAAACGTTACGTTGGCCGTCACCATGGTGCGTAACGAACCAACCGCCGAGGCTTCGTTGGCAGCCATCTTCGAGCGCAACAGGTTTGGAATGGCGATGGCCGCGATGATCAAAATGATGGCCACAACAATCAGCAATTCAATCAAGGTAAATCCGGATTCTCGTTTTTTCATAATTTCTCCTGACTTCGGTTGCGGGCTTTGCCGCGCTGTCTGTGGGCTCGCGGGTATATACGGGCAATTCAGTGGCCAAGCAGGATAGACGAGCGGGTTTCGCACGACGCGCGCCCCGAAATCAACAAGTCATTTGTATTTGCGGGATTGGCGCGGCTTACTTCGGCGTTCCAAATCGGCGCGGTGAGCCCGGCGCGGAATTACTCGTGATTAGGCATTTTGCCGTCGGTCCGCACCAAAAATTGGCCGGCGGTTACGACAGGAAATGGCCGGTGGAATTCCGACGCTATTGCAGCGCGGGACTCGTGGTGGTGGGTACGGTGCCGTCCGTCGAGAATCGAATGACGCCCGATGGATCAGTGAAAAATCCGCGTTGGCCGGTCGAACCGATTTGCGCGGGCACTGCGTAAACCGTGTAACTATTCACACCCGGGTTGGTGCACCCGGCGGGAGGATTCGTAACGGCCATGCCGGGAACATAGGTAATGGTGTAACCCGCTTTGAGAGAAGTATTGCCGATGCCGTTGTTGGAAAGGACACTATCAATCAGCAGCGCACCGTCGCAGGTGGCTGTGGGCGCTCCATTGGCTCCGCCGAGCGATCCCAGCGTGGGCGGATAGCCATTGCCGTAGGTGGAGTTGTACTGCACTGCGGCTTCGACGACGGCCTTCAACGAATAAATGGCCGAAGTTTCATTGGCCGACATCTTCGCGCGATTCAAGCTGGGAATGGCGATGCCGGCGATAATCAAAATAATCGCCACGACGATCAGCAATTCGATCAGCGAAAAGCCCCGATGGCGCCGATTTCTCATTTCTCTCACGATTTTCATTTCTGGCCCCTTGTGGCGTGGCGACGGCGGAGAATTATGACCGGCCCGGTTCGCCCCGCATCCGCAGCGGTGGCGCCCATTGCGCCAAATTGCTCGCCCTAAACCTACCGCTCATCATAATGATGCCGCAACCACAATGCAAGATGGCTCGTAAGTCAACAGTACTAGCCGCGCATGCCGCAAGACGCTTGCATGGAGAATTCGAAACACACGGGAAAATATCCTGGGCGCAATTTGAGCGTAGAATATGGGCAGTAACGAAGCAATTGGGCCGACGCGCAGGGGGATTTGTTCGGCGTGACGCTTCGAGGCGGAAATCCGAATTTTTGCGGGGATGGCTGCGGAACGGTGTACGGCATGAAGCCCGGGAACAACGGGCAATGGGCCTTCGGCGTGCTGCATGAATTCGTCAATTCAGACGGCGTGGAACCGATTTCGGGCTTGACTGTCGACAACAAGGGCAATCTCTATGGGGAGACGGCCGGCGGCGGCCAGTATTATGTCGGCGTGGTCTTCGAACTCTCGCCCATGACGCAAGCTTCGAAATAGCAGCGCAGTTGCTTCAACGAGCGCAGCATCGTGCCGCTAATTCTGACGCGCCGTGGCTATCGGCGGGCAAGCGAGCTACTGGCCGCGATATTGCGCGACGAGAATGGTGATGTCGTCGGACTGCACCGCGCCGCTGGCAAACGAGCGTATGGCCTGCTGGATCGAGCCGGCCAACTCTTCCACCGTCGAACCTTGGAAGTCATGGAGCAGCGCGGCCAGCTTGTCCTCGCCGAACATTTCACTCCGCGTATTGGCGGCTTCCGAAACTCCATCGGAATAGACCACGAGGAAATCGCCGGGGCCAAGCTGCGCGCCGGAGCGTGCGTACTGTGCTTCGGCGAACATGCCCACGGGGACGTTGCCGTCCGTCAGGGGAGTAACTTCGCCCGAAGCGCGGCGCACCATCGGCGGGACGTGGCCGCAATTGACGAAATCGACTTCGCCGGTCAGCGAAAGGACGCCCATGAACAAAGTGGCGTAGCGCTCGTCGCTGCTGCGTTTGCATAGATAGCGGTTCACGCGCGTGGCGGCTTGTTCCAGCGGCAAGTCCAGCTCCGCGATGGTATCGAGCACGCCCTGAAGAAGTGTGGCGAGCAGCGCGGCGGAAATTCCCTTGCCGGAAACATCGCCCACGAAAAATCCCACGCGGCCGTTGCCCAACTCGGTGACGTTGAAGCAATCGCCGCCCACCGAAAGGCAGGCCAGCGTCGACCCGGCAAACTCGAGATGCGGCAAGCGCGGGAAAGACGCGGGCGAAAGCTGCCGCTGAATCTGGCTGGCAATTTCAATTTCGTGATCCAACCGGGCCTTGGCGCGCGACGAAGCAAAGAGCCGCGCGTTCTCGATCACGTTCGCTGCTTCGCGAGCCAGATTGCGTAGGACTTCGCGGTCCAGCTCGGTGAAAGCGCTCGATGGCTTGTGGCTGTCGAGGTAGAGAATCCCCAGCAGCTCGCCCTGGCGCGTCGAAATTGTGGCGTCGCCGGCTTCGATCACTGGAAGCTTGTCCACGGGAATGGCGATGACTGTGTGCAATTCTAGCCGGGCCATGCTGGCTTGCGGATCCGACGGCGGCGCGTCGCCTTCGTCGCTGACAATCATCTCGCGGCGCGTGGACGCCACGCGCTTCAGCACGCTCGATGAAATTTGTAGTGTGGCCAGCGGCAGAGTGCCTCGCTGCGCACTGCGCGCCACAGTGGGCGCCAGAGATTTGTCCGGGTTCGCCAGCAGCAGTATGCCGCGCTCGGTGTGCGTCACCTTGATGGCCGCGTCCAGCACGGTGGCCAGCACTTCTTCCAGGGACAGGCCGGAGCCGAGTGTGCGCGCCACTTCCAGCAGCACTCCCAAATGATAAAGCTCGCGGGGACCTGCCGACCCAGGTCCAGGCGTATCCGCGCGCACCAAAAGCTCTTCGAGAGTGGCCTGCTGGCCCAGATAAATCAGATGAAAGGAATCGGGGACGCCAAAATCAATCGTATCGTGCTGGCGCAATTCCTGGCGCAGCACTTTTTGGCCGTTGACGAACGTGCCGTGCCGGCTGCCCATATCCTCGATCAGAAACGTGTCGCCGGAACCGACAATCTGCGCCTGGCTACGGCTGATGCGGCTGTCGTGCAGCGCCAGATCGTTTTCCGCCTGGCGTCCGATGCGGAACGGCAAAGGCGTAACGTCAATTTCGCGGCGACCACCCGAAGGCTCGATCACGGCAATACGCGGCAGGCGGCTGGACACCCAATCCTCCAAAATGTTTTGCTGGTCGGCGCGCCGGAAGCGGCCGCGCAAAGCGAGACGTTTTTATGTTAGGGGAACCGCTTGTGGAAGTAAATAGAGCGCCGGTACTGTAGCTTCTTAATGCGATGCTCACAGAGTACATGCGCATATCGCCATTTGGGACACAGCGCCCGGCAGGCCAGAGGCACCCGGCCCTTCACGAGCGGTGCAGCAAATAGGCCTTCGCCATTATACCCACGCTTTAAATGCTTGAAGCGGGCGCAATTCAGCGGGAGGCGGCGCGGCGCTGGACCGGCAAATCGCGGGAGACGCGGAGCACGTTTTCGCGGAGCCGCACGGCCAGTTCGACGATGGTCTGAAGGCGCTGGACAGAATCGGGAGGAAGCTGAATGCGGCGCGAGGCCAGCAGAATCTCCGCGTTGCCCAGAATGCCGGTAAGCGGATTATTGATTTCGTGGCGCAAGGCTTCGAGAGCTTCATCGGGAAGGCTCCGAAGACCGGATTCGAGCGAGGCCTGGACATCTTCAGCGGCGCGCACCGTGTGCTCGACCAGCGCCGTCGCCAGCGCGGAGAAATTTCCGCAGCGACAAACAAAATGGGCACGCCCCGCGGCAATAAGTGGAACGAGATGAGATTGAACCCCATCCGAGCCGGTCAATTCGGCGCTCGGCATCGCGGCGCGGTTCGCGCCAATCATTATCAAGGGCGCGGATTGGACCAGTGCGGCAAGCAAAATTTCGAGGTCGCCTTCCGGCAAAACGGATTCGTCCAGAACGATGGCGTCCGGCGCGACGCGACAGAGAGCCGCATGCAGCTCCGGCAGCGCGGCGCAGGAATGAATGACTGCGTTTGGCAAACGCGACTGAATTTCGCGACGTAACCCGCCGGCGACTTCCGTTCCCGGTATGCAAAGAAAAATGGAATGTTCGCGGGGACTCATAGCGGATCACCATCGGGCGGCACAAAATGAGCCCCGGCGGGCAAGCCGGACGCAAAACGGGGCGCCGCATCGCTTTCCGGATCAGCGTGGGACGACAGGGACAATCGAGTAGCGTGCCGCGCAGCCGGGCGAGCAGGCGCGGGGTCAGAACTTGCCGCGGCCGGAGCAGCAGCCAGTCCTTTGCTGACCGCGAGCAAAAGCTCTTCCACCAGAAACGGCTTGGCGAGGAATGACAGGCGATGCTTTTCAAGAAAATCCATCGAGCGGCGCGCGAGGGTGTCTCCAGTGATGAAGAGAATCCGATCTTTCATGGGGCTGCCGGCCTTGACGAGCGAATCGAAGAGCGATGGACCGTCCAGCCCCGGCATGCGCAAATCGCAAATGACGAGATCGTAGGGGCGCTGCGCCAGGCGCGAAAGCCCCTCGCGGCCGTTGAGGACAATGTCCACGGTATAAGTGTGTTCGGCCAGGGTATCGGCGATAAGTTGCGCGACAATCGGCTCATCCTCGACGACAAGGATGCGGCGCCCCGATCCGGCGCGCGAAGGCTGAATTGATGCCGAGGTCTTGGGCCCTGCGCCCGACAGCACAGCCTCAACCACGGGAAGATCAACGATAAAACGAGTGCCGCCGCGCGGGCGATTTTCCCAGGAAACATCGCCTTCGTGCTCGCGCACGATGCCGTAAATGATCGAAAGACCAAGGCCGGTGCCCACTCCGGGAGGCTTGGTGGTGAAAAAAGGATCGAATATGCGCGAAGAAATTTCCGAGGGAACGCCAGGACCGTTGTCGGAGACCTCGAGGCGAATGCGATGCCCGGGATATCTGCGCGTGCGAATCCATATGCAGCCGTGACCGCGGCTCGAGAGGATAGCCTGCTCGGCGTTCACCAATAGATTCAGGACTACCTGCTGGAGCTGATAGGGGTCGGCGAGAGTGAGCGGGAGGTGCGAGTCAAGATTGCGCTTTACGACGATATTTTCCACCTTCAGCTCGTAGCTGCGCAGCGCCAAAGTGCGTTCGACAATCTCGTTGAGGCTGGCCTGGGTGCGTTCCGGTTTGGCCTCGCGGGCGAAAAAAAGCAGGTTCTTGACGATGCGGCGCGCGCGGCCCACTTCGCGAAAAATTTTTCGGGCTTCGGAATGCTGAACGGGACGCAGGCCGCGGCCCAGAAGAAGCTGGGCATAGCCCATAATCGCGGTGAGCGGATTATTCAACTCATGGGCAATGCCGGAAACAAGCTGGCCCAGAGCGGCCATTTTTTCGGTTTGCAGCGTTTGAGGCTGGAGAACACCCGGGCCGAAAGCGGCATCAAGCGGGAGATCGGCTCGCACGCCATCGGCGAGCGGCGGCTGGTCCGGCTCCAGAGCTAACAATAGCGTGCCTTGCACCAGCCGGCGGCGTAGAATCAGACGCGAGGGAACTCCCGCAACGACGGCAGAGAAATCTTGAGCCGGAGTGGCGGCGGAAAGCCATGCAGTAATTTTTTTTGCATCATCCGGCGGGAGAAAGGCGGGGAGGCGTGTACCCAGAATGGCAGCCCGGGAGCGTCCCATTTGAACGATAGCCGCGCGGCTGGCCTTCTCGATGCAATGGCCGGGAGTGAGAAACAGGAGGGCTTCGGAGCTTGTTTCCAGAACAGCGTCAAGCCACCCGGCAATTTCAGCGTTAATTTCGTGGGTCTCCAGGCTTGCTCGCGCACGCGAGGTTTCAGTAACTGACTGAACGGGCCGGCGTGTGCGAAGCGCTGCCGCGGGACGCAGGGGCACATCTGACGGGGCGGAGTAGCCCTCCTCGGCGACTTGGGCGGGAATGCGGGAGCGTGTGTGTGCTACCACGGAGAGGCCAAAATCAGCAAGCTCATCAAAATGGCTGCACCAACAAAGACAGCAAACTGCAAAACCGAAATCGCTCGCCTGCGAATTCGTATTTCAACGAAAGGGTCCACTGAAACCTCCACTGCGGCATTGCACACGCGCGGCCATCGGGATAGGTCAAGAAGTGTTTCAAAATCAATCACTTAGTTCAGGCAAAGGACGGTACGGCCATGTTTCGTCCCACTGTGGCACTGTGGCGTTCCCCTATAGGAATCTAGGGCGGAATTTGTCCGAAAGCGGGAGAGCTACGTCAAATACAGCTAGGGCCTCACGCGACTGCGAGGCAGATTGCCGTCCAAGCCATAGGGCGACGGGCCAGACACGTTGCACAGGCAAATGCTCGATACGAAGGTGGCGATATCCATTGCACATCATTTATGGCCTCCAAGTTGCTGGGATTAGAGCGACTTCACCGCATAAGCAACCGCCGTTGCGCCGTGCGAATCTGAACAGAGGTGAAGCCTTTCTCTCTCCCCGGTCGGAGTGCTACAATTTTCTAGTAGCCGAGGAAGTTCATACCCGGACTGACCTGCCGAATGGCTGAATTTACCTGCAAAGTTGGAGACGCAACGGGCCGTGTCTTCCAACAAATCGAAACGGCCCAATCCGAAGAGGAGGCCAAGCAGAAGCTTGCCGACCGAGGCCTTCACATCTATTCGGTAAAGGCCCATTTGGGCCTGATGTCCTCATTCGGACGCTCGAAGAGCGACCGGGCAGTTCGCGGGCAGGATTTTCTGGTGTTTAACCAGCAGTTCAATACGCTGTTAAAAGCCGGCATTCCGATTTTGAAGACGCTCGATCTGCTCAGCGAGCGGACTGCGGCCCCCAGACTGAGGCCGCTCCTCGAAGACGTGCGGCACCGGGTTCGGGAAGGCGCGCCTCTATCGGAAGCGTTTGAATCCGCGGGGTCTTTTCCCAAGGTCTATACCACGGCATTGCTGGCGGGCGAGCGAAGCGGCAATCTGCCAGGCGTGCTGGACGACTACATTGCCTATCAGCGCGTCACCAGCGGAGTGAAAAAAAAGATTATCGGCGTGCTGATTTATCCGGCCATACTTTTGGTGGTAGGCTCCACGGTCCTGGCATATTTGTTTACGGCCGTTGTCCCCCAGTTTGCCAAGCTGTATAAGGACTTGGGAATCAAGCTGCCGGGTCCCACGCTGTTTCTCACCACCATTGTGGTGGGATACCGCTATTACGTGCTGGGCGCAATTCTGGCGCTGATCATCGGCGGCGTGCTGACATTTTTATGGTCGCGAACGGAAAACGGCGGGCTGAAGCTTGACCGCCTGAAAATGAAGATTCCGCTCGTGGGAGACACCTGGCTGAAGTTTCACGTGGCCCAGTTTGTGCGGACACTGGCCACGCTGCTGGCGGGAGGGACGCCCCTGGTGACGGCGCTTTCGACTTCCTCGGAAGCTTTGGGGACGCGCTTGCTCGCCAATGGCGTGCGGCAAGCATCTCTGCGGGTGCGGGAAGGCGAATCGCTCCATGCCGCGCTGGCCAGCACGGGCGTAATGCCGAATTTGGCGTTGGAAATGATCGAAGTGGGCGAGGCATCCGGCGCTCTGGCCCCCATGCTGAATAGCGTGGCAATTTTTTATGAGGAAGAATCCAACAGTCGGACCACCGCGATGATTGCGATTATCGAGCCGGCCATTCTTGTTTTCATGGCCGTGATTGTGGCATTTGTAATGATTGCACTTTATTTGCCCCTCTTCTCCGTCAGCGTGGGAGCGGGCTAGGACCACATATGGCGACACTACCTCCTCCTCCATCAATTTCAGAAGACGCGGCCAGCGAACACGATCGCACGCGAAAGCTTGCCGAGCGCTATCGCTGCCCGTTTATTGACCTGCGGGACCAGCGCATCGATCCGGAGCTGTTTCGCAGCATTCCCGCGGAATTGATGTTCCGCTACAACTTTGTCCCGCTGGAATCCCATGACGGGACGCTGGTTGTCGTCGTTTCCGACCCCAGCCAGTTGCTGCAAACCGATGAATTGGCGCTGCTGCTCGGCAAGAAACTGCAGCTTCGCGTGGCCACCGCGACGCAAATCGGCGACATCCTGAAGCGCACAGAGCAATCCCAGCGCGTGCTCGATCAAGCCACGGAGGGATTCACGCTGCAGGTCGTCGCGGAAGAGGGCGTCGACGAAAATATCTCCATGGAGAAGCTCACGCGCGAGACGGGCGTGAGTCCCGTGGTACGCCTCGTGGACACTGTTATCTTCACGGCGCTCGAGCGGCGCGCATCCGATATTCACATTGAAACCGGCAACGCGGAAGTAAACGTCAAGTACCGCATTGACGGCGTGCTGCAAATGGCCATGCAGTCACTGGCGAAAGAATGGCATTCCACGATTCTTTCGCGCATTAAAGTAATGAGCGAACTGGATATCGCCGAACGGCGCATCCCGCAGGACGGCCGCTTCCGCGTGCGCTATAAGGGGCGCTTCATCGATTTCCGCGTTTCCATCATGCCTTCGATTCACGGCGAGGACGCCGTGCTCCGCGTGCTGGACAAGGAAACCCTAAGCGAAAAATTCCACAACCTGACGCTGGACGTCGTCGGCTTCGAGGCTGAAGCGCTGCTGGAATTTCGCCGGTATATCCGCGAGCCTTACGGCATGGTGTTGGTGACGGGGCCGACGGGATCGGGCAAGACAACCACGCTGTACGCCGCCATCAACGAAATTAAGAGTGATGAGGACAAGATCATCACCATCGAAGACCCCGTGGAATACCAGTTGCGCGGAATCACGCAGATTCCCGTAAACGAAAAAAAGGGGCTGACGTTCGCGCGCGGATTGCGCTCCATTTTGCGCCATGACCCTGACAAAATCATGGTTGGCGAAATTCGCGACCAGGAAACAGCGCAAATCGCCATTCAATCGGCGCTCACGGGCCACTTGGTGTTCACCACCGTGCACGCAAACAACGTGTTCGACGTCGTGGGTCGCTTCATCAACATGGGCGTAGACCCCTACAACTTTGTTTCGGCGCTCAACTGTATTCTCGCGCAGCGCCTGGTGCGCCTGATCTGCGAAAATTGCAAGGAGGGCACGCATTACTCGCCGGAAGTGCTGCGCGAATCCGGGTTGGATCCGGAAGCCTGGGTGGACACGCTGTTTTATGAAGGGAAGGGTTGCCTGGAATGCTCGGGCTCGGGACACCGTGGAAGAACGGCCATCTCCGAGCTGCTGGACCTTTCCGACCGCATTCGCGAAATGACTATTGACCGGAGGCCCACGTCGGAAATCAAACGCGCCGCGCGGGAAGATGGAATGACGTTTCTGCGGGATTCGGCCTTGCGCAAAGTGCGCGCGGGATTGACGACGCTGCGTGAGATTAACAAGGTGACGTTCATTGACTAGCACCGTCCGCTGGGAGGATGTGGTCGAGCGGGTCGGGCCGCTGCGGCAGCTTTCCGGATGGCTTAATGCCTTGCCGCATCCGGGCCTGGTATTGGAATTTGCGCAAACGCATGTGGCAGCCGCGCGATGGGATGCGCGCGGACAAAAACTCGAAGGGCACGCCTCCGAGCCCCTCCCGGAGGGCGCCATCATTCCTTCGCCCGTGGAAGTAAACATTGTCCAGGTTGAACCAGTGCAAGCCGCGCTTGCCGTTGTGCTGAAACGGCTGGATGCCAAGAACGAAGAGGCCGGACTGCTGGTGCCCGATCCGGTTGTGCGCGTCTTCATACTTCCCTTTGAGACTTTTCCGCGGCGGCCGGAAGAGGGAATTCCGATGCTGCGCTGGAGGCTGAAGAAAAGCGTTCCGTTTGATGTGGAAGAGACCGTGGTTTCCTCGATGCGGCAAGCCGGCAAGGACGGCAAGCTGGAAGTGGTGGCGGCGCTCGGGCGGCAACGCGTTCTGCGGGAATATGAAGGTCTGGCGGAGGCTGCGGGTCTTGTGCCGGGAGTGGCGCTAAGTTCTTCGCTGGCCGCCATTGCGTTGCTCGATGAAAAGGGAGCCACGCTGCTCGCGCGGATCAGCGGACGCCATCTGACCACGGTGATTGTGAAGGGTTCGAGCTTGTGCGTTTACCGCTCAAGCGAAATGCCCGCCTCCATCGCCGGCGTTGAACTAAAGTCATTGATGGAAGAGATTTTTCCCGGCGTCGCCTATTTCCAGGATACCTGGGGGGGAAACGTGGAGCGCGCGCGGTTGGCTGGGTTCGGTGAACGGGAAGCGGAAATGAGGGAATTGCTGGGTTCGGAATTAAATTGCCCGATCCTGTCGATGGGAGAGGCGCACGCGGGAATTCAGTTGCCGGCGGATGCCGGCGGGTTGTTGGCGCAGAATCTCGAAGGATTGGCGGGTTGGGCGCTGGAGCGCCGCGCCTAGAGTTTCTTGAAGTATCATTCCCACCAGCCGGAATGGGTAAGACCGCCCAACAAACGAGTGGCGTTGGCGGCATCTCGCGAATGACGGATGCTCACCGAAGGACGCGTACAATGCGCGCCCATTCGCGGCAACCGTTCAACGTGGTTTCTCGATCAGCTTCTAAGCACAGGCGTGGAGGACAAGGCAGGGAATGAAAATCCGGCTAAACCTGGCAACCAAGCCGCTGGTGAACGAGCGGCCGTTTGTCTTTACCTACGGCGTTGCCGGCAGCGCGGCAGTGATTGCGCTGGCATTGCTTTCGGTGCACGTGATACGCATACGCTCCACCGATAGCCGCATCCGGGCGCAAATATCACAGACCGAAGTGCAAATTCACAGCCTCAAGCAACAGCAGGATTCGTTGCGCACCTTCTTCAGCGAGCCGGCCCAAAAGGAAAAAATCGAGCGCGCGGAATTTCTCAATTCGCTGATTGAGGAGCGCAGCTTTCCCTGGACGGAAATTTTCGAGGACCTCGAGAAGACGCTGCCTGCAGGCGTCCGGCTGGTGAGTATTTCGCCGACGATGCAAAAGGGCCACCTGGAAGTGAAGATTTTGGTGGGCGCGCAGACCGACGACGCCAAGCTTCAGTTTCTGAAAGCTCTGGACGATTCCGCCCGCTTTTCCGAGGTGCAGGTGCGGCAGGAAACGCATCCCAAGGACGAGCAGGGCGGCTTCAACGACAAAGTGATGCTGGAGCTGCAGGTGGAGTATTCCAGAATATGATCCGCGTGACGAAAAAGTGGAAGCTCTATGCACGGATTGGACTGGGCGTGCTGCTGGGGCTGGACGCGCTGCTGATGTTTTTGGCCTGGCGTGCATCGGAAAAAACACCGGAATCGCAGCGGCTGCGCGAGACACGCTTGCAGGCGCAGCAACGTCTGCTGGAAGCAGACGTGAAGCGCGCGGGAATAATCCGCTCGCACCTGAATACGGTAGGGAAACAGTGTGATGATTTCTACAAGGACGAACTGCCGGGCGGCAAGACCGGCTACGAAGTGATTGAAGAAGACTTGGGCGACATTGCCGCGAAGTCGGGATTGAAAACCAGCCTGATCGGTTATCACGAAAAAATTGTGAAGGACCGCGGCGTGACGGAAGTGGAAATCACCACGGCGGTGGAAGGCGATTACAAGGGTCTGATTGACTTCATCAGTGGACTCGAGCGTTCCCGGAAGTTCTACGTCCTCGATAATCTGGCGCTGACGGGCGGATCGGCCGGCAGCACGCTGAAATTGAATATGGCGCTGCGCACGTATTTCCGCACCCAGACATGAACAAGAAAACTCAACAGTATGTGCTGGCCGGCCTGGTGTTGGCGATGGTGCTGGTCTACTTCCTGAACCGCAGCAGCGGACCATCGCTCGTGGGTGTCACCGCCGACGATCAGTTTCATCCGTTAAAGGTGGATGACCCGTCACTGCGGCTCGACCTGCTCGAGCACATACGCAACATCGAGTACGGCGGAACCCATCGCAACATTTTTACCGGAGAAGCGCCTCCGCCTCCGCCCGAAGAAGTGAAGAAAATGAAAGAAGAGGCAGCCAAGCGACAGGCGGAGCCGCAGGGACCACCACCCGTCTCCGTGCCGGCAAAATTCTTCGGCTACGCGGTAGACCCGCGGACAGGCGAGCATCGCGCCTTTTTCACCGCCAACGATGATGTTTACGTGGTGGCTCAGGGTGGAATATTGCTGAACAATTTCCGTATTATGCGCATCAATAATAGTAGCGTCGACGTGCAGGAAATTTCCTCGGGACGGCAAACCACGCTGGCCATGGATGTTTCCGCCGCTCCCGCGGGATTCGGCGGTCTGCCAGCGACGGGCGGTCCACCGATTCCGGGACGGCCAGGCTTGCCGGGCCGGGGGAATCCGCCGGGAGGAGTTCCCGAAGGAGATTCGGACCCGCCGATGCAACAATGAGAGCGCAGCGCCAATTGCGGAAATCATCAGGTTACATGGCCGGAGAATCGTCTTCCCCCGAATTAAAAGCCGGAAACATGCGCGCGAGCGCGGGTGCGCGCAATCCCCGGGCGCAGGGCGGTTATGCGTTGTTGATGGTGATCTTCATGGTGGCATTGGTGATCATCATAAGCGCCGCGGCCGTGCCGGACGTGATGCAACAAGGGCGCCGAGAGAAGGAAAAGGAATTGCTTTTCCGCGGCAAGCAGTATGACCGTGGAATCAGGATGTATTACAAGAAAATGGGAGCATATCCCACCTCGATCGACGATCTCTTCAAGGAGTTGCCGGGCAATGTCCACCTGATGCGGAAGGCGTATAAAGACCCGATGAATCCGACAGACGGATCGTGGCGGCTGATCTACATCGGGAATGGCGGACAGCTCATCAATAGCCTGATGTTCGTATCGCTGGCGGACATGGCGCAACAGTTGAAGCCGCCGTATTCACAACAAGGCACCACTCCCGGACAGATGCCCGGGGTTGGCGGCCTTACGCCCGCCGGTGGGCTCAATGGAGCGAACGGCCCGGGACAGCCGCAATCCGGCTTGGGCGGTTCAGGGAGCGGTTTTGGAGGCGGCAGCAGCTTCGGCGGTGGAAATAGTTTTTCGAATAATTCGCAGAACAATAATCAGACGCCGGGGCAAAATCAGAATTCAGGCAATCCGCAGGCTGGCAATCAACCGGGGCAGAACGGAGTCTCGGGGACCGGCACCGGACCGAATCAGCAGAACGTCCAGGGCCAGGGCAGCGATGACCAAAATTCCAGCGGCCAAGTGTTCGGCGGCAGCCTTATCGGCGTAGCCAGCAAAATCAATAAACCGTCAATCAAGATTTTTCAGAAGGGCAAGACCTATAAGACCTGGGAATTTATCTGGAATTCGCAGATGGACCAGGCCGCTGCCGCCCCGGGAGGCCTGGGCGGCTTGGGCAGCGGCACGCCCGGCGGTTCTCCTGCGGGCGGCAGTCCGGGCGGATTGCAGACTCCCGGCGGGTCGTCTTTTGGCGGCGGATCATCCTTCGGCGGCTCGGGGCAGGGAACGCAGCAACCCGGCGGCACGCAGGCCCCGTCGCAGCCTCCGCAATCGCCGTCGCAACCCCCCACCAACCAACAACAATAGCAATATCCTCGTTAATGGCGCGGATGTGACCGTTACGGCGTGTTGATTCGCCTTGCCGAGGGCCCCGGTTGCACCAAAGTAGGGCATTTTGAGAACATGCGATTTTGTCCCACCTTGGAGAGTGTGATGTCATTGATTGCACGCAAGTTGCGCGAATTTCTACTCGTTCGCGTGTCCCGGGTAAAAACTCTTTTGTCCCGGCTGGAAATCGTGGAATGCGGCCCTCTTTTTTGCGCTTCAAGTATTACCTTAGCTTTCTCCGCGACTGGCTGAAATGCCTGCGTGTCCGCCTGAAATCCTCTCTTGCCGGAGTGAATTGCCGTCATATTTTCGGCGATAGCGCCGGCTCGGTCGCAGAATTGGACGGCTGCCCGGGCAGATTTGCCAGATGCGGCAAGCCGGGCCGACTGCTCCACGCGAAGTTCTCCTGCTTGCTGGCGGACCGCGCCTTTGTAGTCGCAGTTGGAACCTATAGCCACAACTTATCCTAGCCCGCGAAATAAGAATTGCAACCGATGCTGCTGCGAATTCTTGGCGACGGAATGTGAGCGAACAATTCTGCGAGCGGATGCGCACTGCCGCGCTGGGAACTTGGGAAAAGGCCGCGTCCTTCGCCAAGTCACTCAGGAAAGGCCGCTGGCGCGATATAGGAAAAGTTTGTTAACAGGCGAATGCTTACGGGCAGGCGATGAGTTCGGGATAACAGGCGGCGGTAGTGGCGGCTTGCTGGGCCTTCTTGGTCTGCGTGTACTTCTTGGTGACGCGCTTCACGTAAGCTTGGGTTTCGGCGTAAGGAGGAATGCCGCCATACTGCTGGACGCGGCCGGGGCCGGCGTTATATGCGGCGAGCGCCTGCCGCATGTCGCCGTTATATTTTGCGAGCAGGTCGCGGAGATAGCGCGTGCCGGCTTCAATATTCTGGCCGGGATCGAAAGCGTTGGAGACGGAATAGCGCGCGGCGGTGCCGGGGACAAGCTGCATCAGTCCCTGAGCGTTGCGGGGGGAGACTGCGCGAGGATTGAAATTCGATTCCGCGGAAATTACGCTGGAAACCAGCGCGTCGTCAACGCCATTTTTGGCGGCGGATCGCTGGATGAGCTGGCCGAAAGGCACGGCAGGAGCGGGAGTGCCGGCGGAAAGGAACATGTCCTCAGGCTCAATGCGCAGGACGTCGGTGGCGTTCACGTCCACGGTGCCGCCGCCGATATAGAGACGCAGCGTCTGGCCGCTAAGCTCGTAGCCGGTGATGTGCAGGCGCGATCCGCTGCGCAGCACGGCATAGTCGGCGCGCGCCGGCCGAGAATAGAGTAACGCAACCGCGAGAAAGCAGAAGATAGAGATAGCGCGTTTCATTTTATTGTGCCGCGCGGGATAACTCCGAGTGAACTTCCGGTCAACATCAATTTGCTTGATTCTGTCACTTGCGGGCGGCTTCAGTCGCGCCGGCTTGCAAGCCTGTGGCCTCGCGTGCCTCGCCAAAAGCAAATTCGCGAATGGCTGCGGCGACGCCGCATTCGTCATTACTTAGAGTAACGCGCCAGCCGAGCGATTTCAACTCCGGCGCGGCGTTGTCCATCCAAACCGGCACCCCGGCCATTTCCAGCATTTCGCGGTCGTTCCAATTATCGCCGATGGCCATGATTTCCGCGGGGCTGATGCCGCGAAGACGCGCCCAGTCGTCGAGAGCGCGGCCCTTGGTGCAGCCCGGCGCGAGCACGTCCACCAGAGCAAAATCACGCGCCGGATATTCGGTAAAAGTCACCTCGAAACCGAGTGCGGGAGCCAGCGGACCAAGCAGGCGCACGACAGCGCGCATCGGCTCGACTCCGCCGGTGAACATTACCTGGATGGGATCGTTACTCCCAGCGTCATGCGATCCGTCATGGTTATCCGCATGGTTATCAGGCGCGAAACCGGGGCCGCCCGAGGCATCGGCGAGACAGTTTTCCAGCGGCGAGACTTCGGCGATGAATTCGCGATTGCGTTCGTAGTATTTCGCGCGAATTGGATCGGCAAAATCAATGTTCTCGCAGATGACCTGCCCGGCGCCGGGACGGTCGAATATCACCGCCGCGCACCCACGAAAATCACGCGTGGCAGCCAGCACTTCGCGAGCCGTGGCGCGAGAGAGCAACCGGCGCGCGTGCGTGCGGCCGTCTCTCGAGCGAATCAGCGCGCCATTGCAGACGATTAGAGTGAAGTCCAGCGGAATCGCTGCAACCACGCTCATCGCAAAATCGAAACGGCGGCCGGTGACCAGGACAATCTCAATGCCACGCGCCACGGCTTCGGACAGCGCGTCAATGTTGCGCTGCGGAACGCACGCGCGGCTATCGAGCAATGTTCCGTCAAGGTCCAACGCGATCAGCCGCACAGCCATTCGGCTATTGTATCGTGCCGCCCCGGCGTGGCCCATTGATGCGAGAGGCGGAAGAGAGGTACCCTAGTCGCAAAGTGTTTGGAAAACAGGAGACGGCCATGAAAATTTCGTTTAGGTTGGCCTTTGCATGCATCGCCGTTGTTGCGGGCATTGCGGTTTGCGCCACGAATCCGGGCGCATCGTCGGAGCATTATGTCTTGGCCAATGACAACTCGCTTCCGGAGAATCTTGCAACGGTCATGAAACTGGGAGGCACATCCAAGAATCCGGTACTGACGGTCGGGGAAACGCTGCAAACCGGAGTCTCGCAGCCTTTCGGCGGCTTCGCCACTCCCACCGTTCAGATTATTCGCGCGGGCGCGGATGTTTGCGTATTTATCGGCAACACTCCAGGTTTAGGAGGCAACGACATCAGCGCGTTTCAGTATCCCGGACTGCAACTCGTGGGCAATTATTCCGACCCGCAAGTGCAATCCACCTCCACAATCGCTATCGCGGCCCATGGGAGCTACCTCTTTGCCGGTTATATGTCTACGGTCGGTGACTTTTATTTGGACACCTGGCAGATCAATTCGGATTGTTCCCTAAGCCTCCTGCACACGGTCATTCCCGCTAACCCAATTGGATCTTTGGCCGTGACGCCGAACGGGCAAGTACTTCTGGCGAGCTATACATATTTCGGTGAGGTCGGTTCCTTTTCAATTGCTTCCGACGGTTCGCTCACCCCACACGGCCCCTATGATGAGGGAGACGGCGAAGGTGGTTGGGGAGGAGTGGACATAACCGCTGACGGCAAATACGCGCTCTTCAATATTACAAGTTATCCCAGCCCTCCAAACGATGATCCCTACACGCAGGTCAACATCCTCCCGATCAACTCCGATGGAACGCTGGGCAAGCCATACATTTTCGGTGGCGATGGAACACTAGGGCTGGGCTATGGTGCCGGCGCAATTCGGCTCAGTCCCAATCAGAAATTCATTTTTACCTCTGATATTGATTCCGGTTCCCAACAGATAACATCGCTTAATTTCACCGAAAGCCCCTTGGATGTGACCTATGGGTGCATCGCCAAGCCCCGGAACCTAGAGCAACCCACAAGCATAGGAGGATTAGCTACCGCTCTTCCGAGCGGTTCAGGCGGCGGGTTGTACGTCACGGAGACGTCGTCAAGGACAGCATCGGCGGCTGTGGCGTTGTTCGGCATCAATCCGACCACGGGCTGCCTGAAGGAAGCGCCACAGTCCCCATTCTCAATTAACAATTTGGAGAGCGAGTTGAACTGGGTGGCCGTTTGGCCCCCGCGTCCGTTCTGAGACCCGGCGGTGGCGGCGTGGTCTTCGAACTCTGGCCGATGAAGTAGCGCTGCCAGATTGCTCCCCACATGGCGCGAAGTTAAAGCTCGGCGAGGGTGCGATGGACGAGGTTGATGGCGATGGCGCCTTCGCCGACAGCGGCGGCTACGCGCTTGACGTTGCCGGCGCGAACGTCGCCGACGGCAAACACGCCGGGAAGGCTGGTCTCGAGCATTTGCGGACGGCGGTCGAGCGGCCACACGGGGTTTCCGGTGGCGGCATTGACGGCGGGCGATAATTCGCCGGGTGCGTCCGGTTTTGCGGCGTCCAGGTCGCGTCCCGTGAGGATGAAGCCTTTGTCGTCCATTGCCAGGCAGCCCTTCAGCCACGCGGTGCGCGGAGATGCGCCGGCCATGACAAATACATGGCGGATGTCGTGGACGGATTTGTCGCCGGAGGATTTGTCCAGCCAGGTGACACGTTCTAGATGCGAATCGCCCTCGATGGCGACAATTTCCGTCTTATAGTGCAGTTCGATGGCGGGATTCTCTTCTATGCGGCGGATAAGGTAGCGCGACATGGTGTCGGCAAGCTGGCCGGAGCGCACCAGCATATGAACTTTGCCCGCCGTCTGTGAAAGAAATACGGCGGCTTGCCCGGCTGAGTTGCCGCCGCCGACGACAATCAAGTCTTCCTCTCCGCATAGCTGCGATTCCATGTACGTCGCGCCGTAATAAACTCCCTGGCCTTCAAATTTCTCGATGCCTTCGATGCGCGGCTTGTTATATTGCGCGCCGGTGGAGATGACGACGGAACGCGCCGCCAGCACGTTGCCGTTTTCGAGGACGAGTTTATAAGGACGTTTGGTGCAACCAAGACGCTCGACGTTGTGGGCGATCATCATGCGCGCGCCGAATTTTTCCGCCTGAGTGATCGCGCGTACGGCCAGTTCCTGGCCGGAAATCCCGGTGGGGAAACCGAGATAGTTTTCGATTTTGGAGCTGGAGGCGGCTTGCCCTCCCGGAGAGCACGATTCGATGAGCAGCACATCTAGTCCTTCGGACGCGGCATAAACGGCGGCAGCCAAACCCGAGGGTCCCGCGCCGACAATGATCAGATCACGGACCTGCGACTCGTCAATGGTGCTGTTGAATCCGAGGCACTCGGCTAACTCCCGAATCGAAGGATTGCGCAAGACATTGCGGCTATTGCAAATGACGATGGGGACTTCGTTCAAAGTGACGTGGAAGCGGTCGAGAAGGTCCTGAGAGGTTTTATCGGTGTCGAGATCAATGTAAGTGTAAGGATGGCCGTTGCGGCTGAGGAATTCGCGCAGGCGCAGTGTCTGAGCGGAATGGAGCGAGCCCATCAGGATTACATTGCCCTGGCCGCTGCTAATCAACGCCAGGCGGCGCAGGATAAACGCGCGCATGGTGATTTCGCTTATCTCGGCGTCCTTGGCGATAAGCGAGCGAAATGCTTCGGGAGTCAATTCCAGGAACTCACCGGGCTCGGTGACACGGCCCAGCACCAGGCAGCGATGGCCGGAGATCAGTGTCATCTCGCCGGTGAATCCCCCAGGCCCGTTCGTGGCTATGGGACGTTCGCTGGCGAGGCTGGGCTGGACGATCTCGACGCCGCCGGAAAGCAGAACGAAGAATGGGACGTTGGTGTCGTCGGGCTTGAAGAGAACATCGCCCACTTGCACCGGACGCAATTTCGCCAGCGGGCGGATGCGGGCGATCTGAGCCGGCGTCAGAGTCGGAAAAGCCTGTGTGCGAGCGTCAAGAGCACTGGGAATAAGCGGAGAAGACATTTCTTTCCCTCGGGTGGATCAGAGTCACTAGCATTAGAGCATGCATTTCGCTTTTCGGTTCTACATCGGCGGATTTTCCATGCTGCGGACTCGTTAAAAACCAAATAAATATGTTGACAGGAGTGCGGAGAGATTGTTACAGTGTGTTAACACAACATTGTCTATCCGTTTACTTGTGTTACACTTGCGGGCAGAGATGGAGCCTTTGTAGTCAATAGCAAGCGCTGACAAAATCATAGTTCAGACGTAGCACGGCACGCTTCTCCAAGCGAGGCGATACCTCCTTCCGGCAAACCCACCGGAGAGAGAAAAAAAGCAGCCCTGCATGGACAAGGCTGGAAGTGTGTCTATGAGCCGCTGGGGGACGTCGCTGGACCTATGGTTTCAGGCAGTGGAAGAGACCTGAAGCATTCAGAAATCCGCGCAGTGGACTAATTCTTCTGGAGTTACGATGAGCAAACTGATTTTGGTCCGTCATGGACATACAGGGTTGAATCAACCCGGCAAGAACGAGCGGTTGCGTGCCTGGAAAGACATTCCGCTGGATGAACAGGGCTTGCGCGAAGCGGCAATGATTGCCGAACGGCTGGAGGGTGAGTCCGTGGACTTCATTTGCACCTCTGACTTGCAGCGCGCGCGGCAGACGGCGCAGGCGGTAAGCGCGGCAACGGGCGCTCCGGTGATTGCCACGGAATCGTTGCGTCCATGGAATTTGGGCACGCTGGCTGGAAAGAGGGTGAGCGACTGCCTCGATATTCTGAGCCAACTCCAGAAATTCCCGGATCGAAAGGCGCCGGATGGGGAGTCGCTGCGGGAGTTTTTCCATCGTTATTCCGTCCATCTGCGGGCGCTGATGGCCATCGCCGAGCGTTCGCGGCGTTGCATCGTGATAGTCACGCACGTGCGGAACTTTCTGGCGGCGCCTCTCGTCCTGGCGGGCGGAGACGCCCATCGCATTCCCGTGAAAGGCGGGCCGCGGACAGGCTCCGTGCTGGTGATGGAAAAGCGGGGCAGGGAGTGGGATATCAGCGCTCTGCCGGAGCCGGCAGAAGCCACGATTGCCGACCAGTTTGTGGTGACCACGTGAAAACGGAAGAACAGCCTTTGCGGAGCGTTGAGGAGCCTGATTCGCTTCGGAACGGGCCGCTATTTATTCTCAGCATGTGGCGAGGCGGGTCATCGCTATTGTACTTGCTGCTGAATCAGCATCCACAGGTGGCGCTGCTCTATGAGGCGGACCTTCCAGGATTACAAAGGCTCTTTCCCGACAGGGGCGATGCCGGTTGGGCGGCGCGCTGGGAATTGTGGAATCAATCGCTCTCGCGGCATGGGATTTCACCCGCCGGCATTCCGCGGGGACTGAAAGACGCGCGCGCGGCGACACGCGCAATTTATGGCCAGTATGCCCGGCGGCACGGAGCCACGATTTGGGGCGAAAAGACGCCGAACTTTTGTAACCGCGTGGATTTGCTGGCGAGAGAATTCCCTGATGCGAGCTTCATCATCGTCTGGCGAGATCCGTTAGCCACGGCGCGTAGTATTGCGCGTGCTGCGGCATTAGGGGCCATTTTTTTTCAGAAACGGGGAATGCAGCTCCGCGCCATCCGCGGTTACGCGAAGTTGAAGCGCCAGTGCGACACTTTGACGGCTGCGGGCAGGCATGTTTTTCAAGTGAACTATGAGGACCTCACCCGGAATACGGTGGCCGTAGTGAGGGACATCTGCTTGTTCCTCTCCGTCCCGTTTGATCCCAGGATAGTTTCGCTCGATGGAGCGGACCGGTCCGCCTTGTTCCCGGGCGAGCACCACAAATTGCTGCATGGAGATTCCATCGTGAACGGAAGGGAAAGCGCTGACCTGCTTTCACCGGACCTGAAGCGCAAGCTGGAACGCTACATTGTTTTCTGGCGCGAACAGAACGGTGGCGCATGGCCCGCATATCCGCAGATGATCGAGAACAACGTCACCCCGGCCGGCGCCATGGAACGCGTGGGCGATTGGCTGGCCTATCGTTCGATCCTGCTTCTTCATTCGTTCAGGCACGTTTTCTATTCTCTTATGCCACTGCCGGCGCTGGAAAGATACTGCACGACCAAGCATGCGGAAAAATTTCCGGCATCCATCCCATCACCGGGTAGAAGCGTGGTCGATTAAAGCTCAACGTCGCTCTTTATTGTTTTGTCCCGGCGCTAAGTGAGCTTAAATTTTGACCACAATTCGCGCGCCGGTGTGTCCGATTTTCCGCGAAACATTCCCATGAGCGAACAGCGCAGTCAGCGCCGGATCGGTAACAAGCCCGCAATCAGCACCAACCAAAGTACTTGCTGGCGTCCACCACGTCAGTGAATCGGCATTGTACATGCGAATAGCTTCCCGGCGATGTCTGCCAAAGGCGGTGAATGCCGACGGTGGGAACGCTAATGCAGGATGTGAAGTATGGTCTGCGGATGCTGGCGAAATCGCCAGGGTTCACGCTGATCGCCGTGCTCACCCTGGCGCTGGGCATTGGTGCAAACACCGCAATTTTTAGTGTGGTCAACACCGTGCTGCTGGCGCCGCTTCCGTATAAGCATCCCGACCGGTTGGTGATGGTTTGGCTGACGAATCCTCAACAGCACATTGATAAGTCCCCCACTTCGGGCGGTGATTTTGCGGAATGGAAGGCTGAAAATCACGTCTTCTCCAACATGGCTGCCTCAACCGACGAGCTCTATACGCTGACCGGCGCGGGTTCTCCAGAGCAGATTATCGGCTACGACTTTTCCGCTGATTACTTTCGCATTGTCGGCGTGGCTCCGCAATTGGGACGCACATTTTCCGATGGGGAAGATCGCCCGGGAGGCCCCAACGTCGCGGTGCTGAGCGACAGACTATGGCGGCGAAAGTTCGCTGCCGACCGCGGTATTGTCGGCCGCAGCATAACGCTTTCGGGAAAGCCGTACACGGTGATCGGCGTAATGCCTGAGAGTTTCAAGTTGCCCGGCCTGGTGCAGTTGTGGACGCCGATCGACATTGGGTCTACGTACGACAGCAACTACAAAGAACAGTTTATTCGTGTGATTGCGCGATTGAAGCCGGGCGTCACAGTCTCGCAGGCCCAGGGGGAGATGCGCGCTATGGAGCAGCGCATCGCGCAACAGCGTCCCGAAACCGACGGCGGCTCCAGCGTGATCTTGCAGCCGCTGCGATCAGTGATTGCCGGCGACGTGCAAATTCCGCTGCTGGTGCTGCTGGGCGCAGTCGGCTTCGTGCTGCTGATTGCCTGCGTAAATGTTGCCAACCTGCTGCTTGCGCGCGCCTCCGGGCGCAAGAAGGAAATGGCAATCCGAGCGGCTCTTGGAGCGGGACGCTTTCGCTTGGTGCGGCAGTCTCTAACCGAGGGATTGCTGCTGGCGCTCGCTGGCGGCGCCGCAGGCATTGGCCTGGCCTATTGGCTGACGGATTTCCTGCTGGCGATCTTTCCCAACAACATCGCCAATTTGGACATTCCCCAAGTGACTGCAATTCCGCTGGATGCGCGGGTTCTGCTTTTCGCGGTCTTGGCTACGCTGGCTACGGGCATGGGGTTCAGCCTCGCGCCCGCTTTGCGGGCCGCCGGCGGCAACGTGAATGACACGCTGAAGGAATCCGGCACCACGACTTCCGCCTCACGCGGGGAAGTTCGTTTGCGAAATCTGCTGGTGATGTCGGAAATCGCGCTGGCCATTGTATTGCTCGCCGGCGCCGGACTGTTGATTCGCAGCTTCCATCATTTGCTGGATGGCAACTTCGGCTTCAACTCCGATGATTTGCTCGCGATGGAAGTGTTTTTGTCGTCTAACCGGTATCCGTCCGAGGACACGGCGAAGCAGGAGCGATTCGCAGCACAAGTGGTTGAGAAAATTTCCGCAGAGCCGGGGGTTGAATCGGCTGCATATACGAATTATCTGCCGCTCAGCGGGTTTTCCAATCCCCAGTCTTACATTGTGGAAGGAACGCAACCCAAGCCGGGGCCGGAGCCTTCCGCTGAAACCGAAGTGATTTCGCCCGAATACTTCCGCGTGATGCAGATCCCGCTGCGGGAAGGAAGGGAGTTTACGGCCGAGGACGGCCCGTCCGCGCCGCAAGTGGCGATTATCAATGCGTCGCTGGCGGCAACCATTGGAGGAGATCCGGTTGGCAGGCGGCTGAATCTGGGTAATGCAGACCATCCAGACTGGTGGCAAGTTGCGGGGATAGTTGGCGACGTGCGTTCCGCAGGATTGGCTGAAATCGCTCCGCCCAAGATTTACAGGCCATTCGCGCAGAAGCCTTACCGTTTGATTGGGTTTGTGGCGCGAACAGCGGGCGATCCGATGGCGCTGGCCCCGGCTATCCAAAAAGCAATGTGGGACGTTGATCCCGAACAGCCCGTCTATACGGTGATAGCCATGAAGGAACTGGCCAATGAATCAATGGCTCTGCGGCGGATCAGCGCGATGCTGCTCGGAGGCTTCGCCGGCATTGCCCTGCTGATGGCCTCGATTGGAATTTATGGAGTTATTTCGTGGACTGTTGTGCAGCAGAGCCGCGAAATAGGCATACGTCTTGCGCTGGGCGCGCAGCGGCGGGACATTCTTCGAGCGGTTTTCTATCGCGGACTGGCGCTTGTCGGCGTAGGGCTCTCTGTAGGGATCGTCGCGGCCCTTGCGCTATCCCGGCTGATGGGTTCCTTGCTTTATGGCGTAACGGCAAACGATCCCGCCACCTATGCGGGTGTTGGACTACTGCTCGCGGGAGTAACCCTATTGGCCTGCTGCGTCCCGGCATGGCGCGCTATGCGCGTGGATCCGATTTTGGCGCTACGTCATGAATGACTTGGTTGTACTCTAAGTTGCGCGAAAAAAAGCTTGCGTAAAAGCTGCGCAATAGCCGGGTGCGGAGGTGACTTATGGGAAGACTGATGCAGGATGTGAGATACGGCCTGCGAATGCTGGCAAAATCGCCCGGCTTCACGCTGATCGCCGTACTTACGCTCGCGCTGGGTATCGGACTGAACGCGGCAATCTTCAGCGTGGTTTATGCCGTGGTGCTGAATCCGCTGCCTTACCGGCGGCCGGATCGGCTGGTGATTATTACCAATGTAGATTCCCTTCGGCACACTCGTTTTTCCTCCTTCTCATATCCAGATTTCGTAGATGTGAAGGCGCAAAATCAATCGTTCGAGGCAGTGGCGGTGGTAAATACGGGCGATTCTACTGTGACGGGCATTGGGCGTCCTGAGCGTGTGCAGACCGCAGCCATTTCGCCCGACATGATCGAGATGCTGGGCGTCCCGCCTTTAATGGGACGGGATAAATTCCCCGAATTGGGTTCGGAACAAAACCCACAGGGCGCCACGGAAGTGATTGTGAGCGAGCGATTCTGGAAATCGCGGCTGGGTTCGGATCCAGGTGTGTTAGGCAAGAGTATTACTCTCGACGGCAAACCTTACACGATTACCGGTGTAATGCCCACAAAGTTTGAATTTCCGCTACAGGCCGAGCCGGTGGATATGTGGTTTTCGGCTGCTACTTTGATGGAGACAACCGACAACGAGCCGCCCATGACGGCCAATCGTGGCTCGCATTTCGTCGATGTTGTGGCGCGGCTGAAACCAGGCGTAAGCCAAGCTCAAGCTCAAGCGAACGTCGAGACGATTGGCGCGGCGCTGGCGAAAGAATATCCCGACACCAACAAACATCGCTCGTTTGCTGTTGAGGGTTTGAAAGAACACCTGGTAGGCGACACCCGGCGAACGCTGATGATTCTCTTTGGCGCGGTAGGCTTCCTGCTGCTAATGGCCTGCGCGAATGTGGCCAATCTGTTGCTGGCGCGGGCAACCACGCGCAGCAGGGAAATGGCCGTTCGAAACGCCCTGGGAGCGAGTCGTGGTCGAATCGTCGCTCAATTGCTGACGGAGAGCGTCCTGCTCGCGGTCGCAGGCGGCATCGCGGGACTAGTTTTGTTTGCCTGGGCGCAGGGGATGCTAATGCGCTTTGCTCCCACGAGCATTCCTCGGGTTGGCCAAAGCAGCCTGAATTTGTGGGTATTGGCATTCGCGGTGGGAGTCTCGGTGCTGACGGGAGTGATATTCGGTTTGGCGCCGGCACTGCACGTGACTTCGCCGCAGCTCGCCGAAACTTTGAAGGAAGGCGGACGGACGGCAACCACGGCCAGCCATAATCGAACTCGCGCGATATTGATGACGGCGCAATTTGGCATTGCCGTGGTGCTGCTGATTGGCGCGGGCCTGCTGATTCGCTCGCTGGGCCGATTGCAGTCGGTAAACCCCGGCTTCCATCCGGAGCACGTGCTCACTATGGGCATTGGCCTGCCGGATGCGCGTTATACGGCGCAGCAGCAATATGCTTTTTTCAATCAGCTAAAGACGCGATTGGATGCGCTACCGGGCGTGCGCAGTTCAAGCGCGGTGTTTCCGTTGCCGCTAACCGAAGAGAACATCATGGTTACTTTCGAGGTGGAAGGCCGGCCCGTTGCCAAGAGCGACGAGCCGGCGGCAAATACTCGAATTATCGAGCCGGATTATTTCGCAACGGTGGGCATTCCGCTGGTGAAGGGGCGAACTTTTACGGCCCAGGATCAGGAAAAATCCGCGCCGGTTGTCATCGTGAATCAAACAATGGCCCGAACGGTTTTTGGGAACGAAGATCCCATCGGAAGACGTATTAAGCTCGGAATCGATACCATACCGGGAACAACTTCTCAGATGCGCGAAATTGTAGGCGTAGTGGGAGACGTCCATCACAGAAGTCTGCGCGCCGACTCGGGCATGGAAGCCTATCTTCCTCAAACGCAAGTGCCCTTGGATGCGCTATCCGTGGTGGTGCGCACCGATGGCGATCCCGCCGCGCTGGCCGGCGCTGTGCGCGAGCAAGTGAACCAAATTGATCCGCAGCTTTCCATCGCCAAAATGTATCCGCTGGAGCACTATGTGGCGGCATCGCTCGCGGAGCCTCGGCTTGACACTGTCCTGCTGGGAACTTTTGCGGCCATTGCATTATTGCTGACTGCAATCGGACTCTTCGGCATGATGGCCTTCAATGTGGCCCAGCGCACCCACGAGATTGGCATTCGCATGGCATTGGGAGCGCAGCCGACCGACGTAATGCGGCAAATTGTCCGGCAAGCGGCCCGGCTGGCGCTAGTGGGTTTGGCCGTGGGATTTCCGGCGGCATTTGTACTGACGCGGCTGATGGAGAGTCTGCTGTTTGGAGTCAGCGCCACGGATCCGCCCACGTTCGTCGGAGTCGCGCTGCTGCTTGCCGGCGTGTCGCTGGTGGCCGCGATTGTGCCCGCGCGCCGGGCCATGCGCGTCGATCCCATGGTCGCTTTGCACTACGAATGACGGCAACGGCGCTATTTTAATTTTGGCTGTGGCGGCGCGTTCGAAGGGGAGCGGCGAGAAATGTCATTGGGGCAGTAGGTCGGCGAATACGAATCCATCGCGCTCGACCACCTCGCCTGCCCGTACTTCAATGGGGCGAGAGAAAACCGGCGCGTCATACGCGAAGGTGTGAAATTCTCCGTTTTCGCCGCAGGGGTCGATCCCGGAAGGCAGCGTTTGCAGCAAGTTCAAATTATAATCACAGCCGGCAAACGACTTCGCGAGCTTTGCAGGGTCCACGCACGTAATCTTTGCTTTCATCCCTGCTGCAATCACGTCGCGAGATAGTTGTTCGGTGGGGATTTGCCAGAGGGGAAACAGCGGCTCGATGCCGCTGCCCTGCAACTGGCGCACGCGGTAGTCGCGGATGTCCTGAAGAAACAGGTCTCCGAAGGCGATTGCCGTGATTCCCTCGCCAATTGCACGCCGGCAAATCGCGCGCATGCGGTCTTCGTACTCCGCGTTGGAGCACGGCGCGGGAAGCTCCACCGCCCATAGAGGAATCCCGGTCCTTTCGGCTTGCGCTTCCACCAGTGAGCGCCGCACAGCATGCATCGCCACACGGTTCGCCTGGGAATTAAAAGTCGTAATCAGCGCGCTTACCTGAATGTCGGGCCGTAGCCGCAGGACGTGCAGCGTCCAGGCGCTGTCTTTGCCGCTGCTCCACGATAATGCAACCTTCGTCAAGCCTGATTCACGCCCACGCGGCGCGGGTCTGGCAGGACGGCAGATTCAATCCGCCGCCAATGCAAATCTTCGGTTCGTTCACCAAAAGAACAGCCATGGAGAATTTCGGCAATAATTTCCGCGGTTTGGGAAATCGTCATTCCCGAGCGATTGAAAAACAGGTTACCGTCCGCGAACGCAACGTTTCCTTTTTTCACTGCTTGCAGCTCTCCCCACCACGGGTACCGCTGCAGCAGGGCTTCTTCTCGCAGGCTTCGCTCCAAATTGAATCCGCAAGGCGCCACAATTATGTATTCGGGGTCGGCATCGCGAAGCTGCTCGGCGGGGATGGCTGCGGAGTACTCGCCCTTTTTCCCGAGCAGAAGTTCACCATTGGCGATTTCCACCAGCTCCGGCCCCCAATTTCCCATTGCGAATAACGGGTCCGTCCATTCCACCACAATCACGGTTGGGCGGCGGAAATGCGCGGCCTTTTCCCTGACGGCATCCAGGCGCTGTCGCTCATGCTCAATAAGAGCGTGGCCCCGTTCCTGGAAAGCCAGCTCTTGTGAAATCCGCAGAATGCTTTGGAAAATTTCATCCAGCGACGAAGCGGCCAATGACAGTTGCCGGGTGGAAAATCCGCCGCTCCGCTCCACGTCGCCGGGAGTAACGGCGCAGACTTCACAATGAGCCTGCGTAATCAGCAGATCGGGACGCAGCTCGCGAATCAATTCTCCATCAAGGTGGTAGAGCGGCTCGCCGGAGCGCAGCCTGCGCCGAACTTCGCTATCAATTTCACCGCTCGAAACAGAAACGTCAAACGCCGGACTGCTGCACGGCGGGAGCCGCTTCACCCAATCCGGGTTGTCGCACTCATGCGACCGTCCCACAAGCATTTCGCCGCCGCCCAGGGCACAGACGATTTCCGTGCCGCTGGCGAGAAGGGAAATGACGCGCACTTTATGCAGCCTTCCGCGCCGCGAGGCGCAAGCGTTGTGGAATTCTCATATTTGACTGACCTGTTGCTATTCTAGCTCCTCCGGCAGTCCTCCGCGCCTGAAAATCAATCGCTACGCTCTCAGCGGATATCTTTCCGCCGGTGCAGCAAAAAGGAATCACCGCATCGCTCGGAACGTGACATACTTTTCATGGCGGACAAATCCATAGCGACTTTGCCTGGCTGAATTTCAAGGCGAGCGGGTATTTTTGGCGAAACAACAGGACAGGGCGACATGAAACTGTGGAGAAAAAGTCTGTTGGCGCTTGTCGGTCTTATAGTCGTTGCGGGTTTGTCGATTTCGTTCCTTGTTAACGCCAACACATTTCGCCCCGCCATCGAAAAGCAGCTCACAACCGTGCTAGGTCGCAACGTGAAACTCGGCGACCTGAGCCTGTCGCTTTTCTCCGGCAGCATCGTAGCCAGGGACGTCATCATCGCCGACGATCCCAACTTCAGCGCCGCGCCGTTCCTGACGGCGAAACAACTCCGCATCGGCGTCCTGATGCGCCCGCTGATTTATCACCGCCAGGTGGTGGTGCGAAGTTTTCAGGTTGACTCACCGCAAATCACGCTGATTCGCGCAGTGGACGGCACATGGAATTTTTCCAGCATTGGGCGCGTCGCGTCGTCAGCGAACGGCTCTGCCGCGGGGACAACTTCGAAAATTTTAAATGGCTCCGCGCCGAATCTTTCTAATCTCTCCGTCAGCAGCATCGTCATCGCAAATGGCCGCGTCCAAATTGAAAGCCTGCCCACGCGCGGCCGGCCCAGCGTGTACGATCACGTGAGCCTTACGGCGCGGAATTTTTCGTTTGCGTCGCAGTTTCCCTTGGGGATGAGTGCCAATCTGCCGGCTGGCGGCACCATCGGCATCATCGGCCAGGTTGGCCCAATCAATCGCGACGACGCGGCGGCCAGCCCCGCTGACTTGCAAATCTCGGTGAAAAATCTTGATCCCGTCGCCGCCGGATTTCTCGATCCCGGCGCCGGCCTTTCCTTCGTCGCGAATATCGACGTGCACGCCGCGTCCGACGGGCAAACCGTCGCCACCACGGGCACGTTTCGTGTGCGAAACCTCAAGCTTCGCAAGGGTGCTGCCGCGGCGCAAAAGCCGCTCGATTTCGCTTACAGCGGCACGCATCGCCTAAAGGAAAACAGCGGCCGCATCGACGACGCTATCGTAAAAATCGGCAACGCGGAACTTCACGCGAAAGGCACATACGAAGCTGTGCCCGACGCGTCAAATCCTCTGCTGAATTTGAAGGTTTACGGGCAAAATCTGCCGGTTGATGGACTTCGCCCGTTGATGACCGCGGCCGCCGTTCGTCTGCCCAACAACTCGACGCTGAATGGCGGCACGCTCGGATTGAATCTCGCGATTTCGGGCCGCGTGAGTTCGCTGGTCATCAGCGGGCCGATTGCGCTCGACAATACGCGCATGGTGGGGTTTGACGTGGGCTCGAAGATTCACGGCATCGCCGCGATGGGCCGTCCGAAGACGGGCGACATCACGGATATTCAAAAACTGCGCGTGAACGTGCGCCTCACCAATGCCGGCGTGGTCGCGGACCACATAGACGCCGTGATTTCCGCTGTAGGCGAGCTTACCGGCAGCGGCACTGTCTCGCCCGCCAATCAACTGGACTTCAACCTGATTGCGAAAATTGACTCGGCAAAAGGCATCGGCAAGGTCGGCGTGAAATTGCTCACCAAGCTGAATGGCAAAGGCGGCGATTCGGGTAACGCCTCCGGCGTGCCCCTACGCGTCACCGGAACGCCCGACGAGCCTTACATTACCGCCGACGTCGGCGGCATCGTCAAAAAGAAAAAACACTCCCTCGCGTCCATCTTCGGCAAAAAGAATTAATTCGCGGTGTGATTCATCGCAAATCGGCTTCTTTAAAATTTCCTTCGGCGAAGTCCTGAACCAGCGTTGATCTCAGCGCTGCCTGCCAAAAACGTAGGCTGCCGGTTGGTTGCGAGGTGACCGGAACGCTTCCGCTACAACGGTACCCCCTCCGACGGCCACCGCCCAGCCGAATGCATCGTGGTCCTGGCCGTCAGTTGCACTGAATTTTTCCGTCGGTGTCATGTTTTTCCAGCCGCCGGCCGGCCGGGTGAACAGATAAGCCGCTCCAGACTCCGGGCGGTTCCCGTTGGCCCGAGGTGCACCCACCACGATTGTGCCACCGCTAATCGCGACGGATTCGCCGAACTCAATGGGCTTTCTGTCCGCGATGATCAACTCGGCGGTTTGTGTCATGTTCTCCCATCCCTGCGTCGGCTCGACGAACACATACGCTATTCCCGCAGTGTTAAACGCCCCGATCACCGCGGTATTTCCGCTGATCGAAACTGAATACCCGAAGAGACCAGGAGGCTGCAAGGGGCTTAACTCGGCTGTCTGCGTCGTATCGGTCCATCCGGTTGCTGGTTTCACAAACACGTATGCTCCGCCATTGTGATTGTTCGCGTCAGGCCCAGTACCCACAACAATCGTGTTTCCGCTGACGGAAACCGAATTACCGAAGGAGGCGTACTGACTACCAATCGAAGCGGTGAATTCCGCAGTCTGGGTCATGTTTGCCCATCCACTGTGCGGTTCCACGAATACATAAGCCGCACCCACATTTAGGTTCCGGCCAATGGTTTTCCCGGGTGCTCCCGCCACGATTGTGTGCCCGCTGATGCTCACGGAAATCCCCAGCTCGTCATTAAATTCACCATCGGAAGCGGTTAGCGTTGCAGTCTGTGTCATATCCACCCAGCCGCCCGCAGGTTTGACGAACACATACGCTGCACCTTCATCCCCATTGCCGTCGATGGCTTCCCCGAACGCACCGACTACTATGGTATCCCCCGAGATAGAAATAGACTGGCCAAACCAATCGGAATCCCCGCTGTTGAAACTTGAGGATGTGAGAGTTGCTGTTTGCGTCATTTTTGCCCAGCCCGTTGCGGGCTTCACGAATACATAGGCTGCTCCCTTGTGGGATTTGAGATCTCCTGTTTGCGTCATTCTATTACTTGAAGGAACCAGCGCCGACCCTAACACTATGGTGTCTCCGGAGACGGCAACGGCAGAGTTTCCCATATAGGGGTCAATTGCGTGGTTCGAGGCGGTCAGCTTGGCGAGTTCAACCAGAATCGGGCCTCGAGCATCTGGCGGCAAATTCGAAAGCCACGGCGGATCTTGTTGCACTTCTTTTCCGGTCGCACCCCCACAAGCCAGCGCAGCAAGGCAAATCAGCAATGCTATAGCCGAGGGGCCTCTCACGGTAGTCTTGGTCATGGAATGCCTCCTAGAAGGCACGATTCTACACCGCTAAAGTGTGTGCGTGCGCACGTATTTGGTTACTGGAGAAGCCACGCTGACATTAGGCAGCCGAAGATGTGCTGTCACGATCTATGCGATTTCGCACGAGGTGGTTTCCGTTTTCGGGGGAGATGCGCGTTTGCTACAATGGGAACGCCTGCCGTGCGACGTTTTGCGGCGACAGCGGCGGGCGCTCGCGGTGTTTATATTTCCGTGGGAGTTTTCCGCTCGTTTTTTTCCGTGGGCCACTAGCTCAGCTGGGAGAGCGCCTCGTTCGCAACGAGGAGGTCGGGGGTTCGAGCCCCCCGTGGTCCACCACCCTACGCCTACGGCTTCGGGCGGCAGGCCAGCCTGCTTAGGGGTTGACGGGCGCGGGGGCTTGGCGTTCGGCGAGAATTTTGCGCGCGTTGTTGTAAAGAGCGCGAGCTTGCGGGATGGCTTCGACACCCTTGTCGAGCTGCGGATCGCGTTCAAGCGCGACTTTATAGCCGTCATTGAGCCCAAAGACGGAAGTGTAAACTTCGACTTCAATCTTCCACTTCAGCCAGTCCAGATTTTTTGCAATGTCGTCCGCGGAGTAAGGAATTTTTTCCTTGTCCAGATATTTCTGGAAATCCTTGATGGTGGCGTCCGTGGGATGCCAGCCGGCGGCGATATCCGGGCGTGTGCCGAGGAAATAACGGGTGAAGTCGCCCACGCCGCCTTCGAACGGGAAAAAGGCGCCGCGGCGCATAAGGGTTTCCTGAAAATCGCCCAGCTTTGGCACCTCGACGACGATATCGGGCGTGATGCCGCCTCCACCGAAAACCTGGCGTCCGCCGTCGGTAAGTTTCACTTCCGGCTGCTTGGGTTTGGAAGGATTGTAATGATAGTCGTAGAGCGAAACGTGTTTATAGTCGCGCTGCACCAGCCGGCCGCTGGGCGTGTAGTATTTCGCCGTGGTCAGCAGCAGCGCGGAATCCTCGCTGAGAGGGAACTGCGTCTGCACCAGCCCTTTGCCGAAACTGGTGACGCCGACGATGAGTCCGCGGTCGTGATCCTGAATCGCTCCGGCAACAATTTCAGAAGCCGAGGCGCTCTGCCCGTTCACCAGCACCACCAGCGGAACTTCCTCGCCATTGTTGCCGCGCAGCGCGTAGTAGGAGCGCTCCGGAGACGAGCGGCCGTGATGCGAAACAATCAGCTCGTTCTTATCCAAAAACATGTCGCCGATTCCCACGGCCTGAGGCAGCAATCCGCCGGTATTGTTGCGAAGATCGAGGATTAAGCCGTCCAGTTTTGAGTAATCCAGTTTTTCGAGCGCATCGGCAAGCTCGCTGTCAGTGGTTTCGTTGAACGTGGTCACGCGAACATAGCCGATACCGGGCTTGAGCATTGTGTAAAAATCAACGCCGGGACGGGGAATTTCGTCGCGCGTCACGGTGACGTCAATCGGCTTGTCCCATCCTTCGCGAGTCAGGCTAATCTGCACCTGCGTGCCCTTGGGACCTTTCAGCAATCCGGCAATCTCGGTGCTGGTGAGGCTCTGGCAAGCTTTGCCGTCAACTTTGTCCAGAATATCGCCGGGACGAATGCCGGCCTTATAGGCGGGCGAGCCGACGAAGGGAGCGACGACAACAGTCTGGTCGCCCTGCGGAGCAATAGTCATGCCCACGCCGTAGTAGTGGCCGTGCTGCTCCTCGCGAAGCTGCGCATATTCCTTGGGATCGAAGAAATTCGAGTGGGGATCGAGCACATGCAGCATGCCGGGAATTGCGCCGTCGTACACAATTTTTTCGGTGTCCACAGGCTCGGCATAATCCTGCTGGACAATGGCCAGCACGCGCGAAAACGTGCGCACGGAGGACTGCAAATCGCCCGCGCCGGCGGCCGTGGCCTTCACGGAGGGCCCGTAAAGGCCTCCGAGCAGCGCGCAAATGGCCACAACCATAATGAATATTACGGTGATACGGCGGGAATGGTGCATTCGGCTTAGGCTCCCTAATTTATCAGTATAGCATTCTTAGACGGGCACGGCATTCGGCGGGTAGCCGGGTACTGGGTACTTTCAATCCGGCCAGCCATTCAAAGCCTAAACATACCCCTGAGAGCCGGGCTTATTTTTTCTTAGCTGCCCGTTGAGCGAGCGCTGCGGAGTTGGCCGCCACCGCCGCGCGGATGAGCTGCCTGAAGGCAGTTTCGTTGATCTTCTCCCCTTCGCGGAGGTCGATCGCACGCCGCACGTTTCCTTCCAGGCTGGAATTGAAGAGCTTCTTCGGGTCTTTGATGGAGGCTCCGCGAGCAAAGGTGAGCTTCACGACCTGCTTGTACGACTCCCCTGTGCAAACGATGCCGTCATGTGAGAAGACGGGGGTGCCGGGCGACCCGGGCTTAACCCATTTCCACTCCTCCTGAATGCCGGGGTCGGCATCGTGGATGAGCTGACGAACATGAGCGAGGGTCTCCCCTCTCCAATCCCCCAGCCCTTGAATCCGCTTGGTGATGTTCGCTGAAGCGGCCTCGCTATTCGGACGACTTGTCGGTTTCATGTTTTCTCCTATCCTTCGTTTCGCCGGCCGGCCCTATGCCGGCAGCCCTGCGACAACTCGTTCCAGGCCGCCGATGAATTTCTGCCAGCCGTAGTTCGCGCCCTTGTAGGCGGCTTCTTGATCGGGTCCGAAGCCGGAATGCTCCATGCGCACGAGCGTTCCGCCGCTTGTGGCGGCCAGCGTCCAAACGACGACGCTCTCCAATCCCAAAGTGTTCCAGCTATAGGAGAGCTTCTTATTAGGTTCGACGACCAGGACTTCAGAATCGATTACGCCGTTCCAATTGGGTACGGGTGTGGAGCGGAAACTAAACCTATGGCCCACGACAGGTTGGAGGTCGTTGTCCATCAACCACTGCTTAATCAGCGGGCCTTGAGTGAGAGCTCGCCAGATTTTTTCCGGCGGGTGAGGCAGTTCCTTTTCGATCACAAGTGAGCGCGTAGCAGTCATCAATCCATCCTTTTCAGCAGGCTTTCGAGGTGGTCAAACCGGTCGTGCCAAAAGCGGCTGTAGTAACTCATCCAGTCCACCAGCGGTGCGAGCGCCCGCGGCTGGGCGCTGTAATGGGTCTCGCGCCCCTTGCGGCGATTGCGAACCAGCCTGGCACGCTTCAAGGTGGACAAATGCTTTGAAACCATCGGCTGAGACACACCGGCACATTCCGTCAAAGCATGAACGGTCTGGTCGCCGTCGCGGGTCAGCCGTTCGAAAATGGCTCGGCGAGTCGGATCGGCGAGGGCTTTGAAAAGATTGTCTGCGTGGCTCGGCATGCTGAAACAATAACCCTATGGTTATGGATTGTCAATGGAAATTCTGCATTCCCTGATAGACGCTAGTCCTCCCCACGGTCCCCTCCCTCGACGGAAGCGCTCTCGTTCCCTCTCGCGGGTATTCCATGTGGCCGATGAACTCGCCGGGGCATGTTTGCGGTGCGGCCACGCGTTCCGTTAAAATAGAAAGTGAATCCGGCCAAGTGAATAGCGCGCATCACCTGCTCAATGGCGTGAGTTTTTGGCAATCGGCCTGGAAGGCGCGACAGCCGGCAGGTGAGCAACTACTCCACGAATGGAAAAGGCCGTTTCCTGTGCGCATCTCCCAATGAGATCCAAACGCGAAATTTCGATTCTCGATGACGATGAAGTGACCGCTCCGCGCCGCGCGCGCTTGGCGCAGGCCACGGATGCCGCCGCAGTCACGTTGCCGCGCATCGGTATTCACACGTCCAGCTCCGGCAATCGCGCGGATGCACTGGAAAACGCGCGCAAGCTCGGCGCGAACTGCCTGCAAATCTTTTCGGCCAGCCCGCGAATGTGGGGACACAGTCCGCGCATTGCGGAGGCGGACGCGGCGCGCTTTCGGGATTTGCGCGCGGAGCTGGGGCATACTCCCACCGTCATCCACGCCAATTACCTGATCAATCTGGCAACGCCGAGCGCCATGATGCGGACGCAGTCGGTGCAGGCGTTTCATGCGGAATTGGTGCGCGCGCTGGACTTGGGCGCGGATTTTCTGGTTTTGCATCCGGGCAGCCGTTTAGGCGAGCCGCTGGCGCCTGCGCTCAGTGCGTTGGCCGACGGTTTGCGGCAGGCAGTGCGCGGCCTGAAACTGAAGGGACTGCAAATCCTGCTGGAAAATACGGCGGGGCAGGGAACTTGCCTGGGTTCGCGGTTCGAGGAATTGGCGGCCGTCCGTCAGGCGTGTCCCGATTTGCCGCTGGGCATTTGCCTGGATACCGCACACCTGCTGGCCGCCGGTTTCGATATCCGCTCCGCGGACGCACTGGAAAATACGCTGTACGAAATCGAGCGCACGGTAGGTTTGAAAAATGTGCGGGTAATCCACGTGAATGATTCCAAGACGCCGCTGGGATCGCGCGTGGACCGTCATGAGCATATCGGCAAGGGCCACATTGGGCTCGAAGCATTCGCGCGGATTCTGACGCATCCTTTGCTGGCGGGCCGCGCATTTATCCTCGAGACGCCCATTGATCGGCCCGGCGATGACCGCAGGAATGTCGAGGCGCTCTGGAAAATGGTAGTGCGGGAAGGAATGAGCGTTCCCAAGCACGAGCAGGGGTTCACCATGTTTCGTGGACACTCTCGTGGAGCTGTGGCGAAGCCTTCCCCGAGGCGTAAAACGCCGGCGCGCAGACTCGCGGAAGTGAAGAATAAGCCGAAGAGTGCTTCGCGGCGCGCAAGAGTCGCAGTTACCGCGGCAGGGAAGCGATCGGCAAAAGAATTCTGAAGGCGAGGTAATCCACTTTGGCGGACCATGTCCCACAACAGGCCGGCGACGCTCCGGAGCGGCCGGGTTACAACCCGCAACAAATAGAAGCGAAGTGGCAGGAATTCTGGGAGCGGCGCGGTGAATTCCACGCCGACGTGGACGCCGCGCGCCGGAAATTCTACATGCTGGAAATGCTGCCGTACCCCTCCGGGACGCTCCACATGGGGCACATGCGCAATTACACCATCGGGGATGCCATGGCCCGTTACAAGCGCATGCGCGGTTACAACGTGCTCCATCCCATGGGCTGGGACGCCTTCGGCTTGCCGGCGGAAAACGCGGCGATCAATCACGGACTTGACCCGCGGGAGTGGACGCGCGGAAATATCGCCGAATTCAAGCGCGTGTGCCGCCGGTTTGGATTCAGCTATGACTGGCGGCGAGAAATCACGACCTGCGAGCCGGAATATTATCGCTGGAATCAGTGGTTTTTTCTGCGCATGCTCGAGCGCGGCCTGGCGTACCGTAAAAAGAGCCGCGTCAACTGGTGTCCCAAATGCTGTACGGTGCTGGCGAACGAGCAAGTGGTCAACGGCTGCTGCTGGCGGCATGAAGATACACCCGTCGAGGCGCGCGATATCGAGCAATGGTTCCTGAAAATCACGGACTACGCGGATGCGCTGCTGGAAGGCCACAAACAACTGGAAGGCGGCTGGCCGGAACGCGTCCTGACCATGCAGCGGAACTGGATCGGAAAATCGCAGGGTGCGCGTATAAGATTCGCCGTGAAAGATAGCAGCAGCGCCGTGGAAGTTTTTACCACGCGGCTAGATACGATTTACGGGGCCACGGCGGTCATTCTCTCGCCCGGACATCCGTTGCTGCCTGCGCTTTTTGAAGGTGTTGAGGGGGCCGACTCGAAGCAGGCCGAGTGGAATATTCTTCGCCGGCAATCCATGCGTGCCGAGGATCTGGAAACGGCCGAAAAAGTCGGATTTTTCACCGGGCGTATGGCCGTCAACCCGTTTTCCGGCGAAGAAATTCCGATTTGGGTGGGAAATTTTGTGCTGGCGGGATATGGGACCGGAGCAGTGATGTCCGTGCCGGCGCACGATCAGCGCGATTTTGAATTCGCAAAGAAATACGGCCTAAGAGTTCGCGTGGTGATTCGCGATGCGGATGGTGAGGAGCAGAAGGCGGAGAAATCGGAAGTTGCGCACACGGAATACGGCGCGCTGGTGAATTCCGGGCCGTACGACGGCTTAACGTCCGAAGAGGCGCTTTTGAAAATGACCGTCGACGCGCAGGCACGCGGCTTCGGCGAAGCGACTACCACCTACCGGCTGCGGGACTGGGGAATTTCGCGGCAGCGCTATTGGGGCACGCCCATCCCCATCATCTATTGCGAAAAATGCGGCATAGTTCCCGTGCCGGATGATCAACTGCCCGTGTTGCTGCCCGCCGACGTGAAGTTGACGGGTGTGGGTGAATCGCCGCTGGCTGCTGTGCCGGAATTCGTGAACGTGAAATGTCCGCGCTGCGGCGCCCCGGGCCGACGCGAAACGGACACCATGGATACGTTCATGGATTCGTCCTGGTATTTTTACCGCTACACCGATCCTCACAATGATAAAGCGCCATTCGATCCCGCCGTGGCGGCTCACTGGCTGCCCGTGGATCAATATGTCGGCGGCATCACGCACGCCATCCTGCATCTGCTCTACACCAGATTTTTCTGCAAGGTGATGCGCGACATGGGAATGGTGCGGCATGACGAGCCGATTCTCCGGCTGTTTACGCAGGGCATGGTGCAGAAGGGCGGACTGACCATGTCCAAATCGCGCGGAAACGCAGTAGGCGCGGAGGAGATGGCCGAAAAATACGGTTGCGACACCGGGCGAATCTATACGCTTTTCGCCGCGCCGCCGGAAAAAGATTTGGAGTGGAGCGAATCTGCCATCGAGGGCTGCTCGCGGTTCCTGAATCGCGTCTACCGCCTCGTGAATCGCCATGCGGCGCAGTGGGGCAGCGTTCGCGGCGCAACGGGCGCCGAGCTGGAATTCGATGCGTTGTCGCCGAAAGAAAAAATACTGCTGCAAAAGGCGCATCAAAGCCTTCACCGCGTGACGCAGGATTTCGAAGTCCGCTGGCATTTTAACAGCGCCATTGCGTTGATGATGGAACTGGTGAACACGCTCCACGAGCAGGAACCGCTCGAAGATGGCGCGCGGCCCGAAGTGGTAAAAGCCGTTGTTGAAATTCTGGTGTTGATGCTGGCGCCCATCACGCCGCATCTCGCCGAGGAATTGTGGCAGATGCTGGGCCACCAAAACGGTATCGGCCGGCAATCCTGGCCGCAATCCAGGCAGGATTTGGCGCGCGCCGAGGAATTTGAACTCATCATTCAGGTCAACGGGAAATTGCGCGGAAAGCTGCTGGTGAGCGAGAGTGTTTCGGAAAGTGAAGTGCAGGCGCTCGCGCTGGCCGAACCGCGCGTGGCCACTTCCCTCGAGGGAAATCGCGTTGTGCGCGTGGTGGTGGTCCCTAAAAAACTGGTGAATATTGTTGTGGCGCCCATGAAATCGGGCGGAGCGGAGCGAGCATGCAACGATTGACGGAAGGGTTTGAAATGCGGCGCCACGCAAAGGAAGAAAGCAATTGAACGTTCCCGGCGGAATTGTCGTGCTGGATTTTGGCGGGCAGTATACGCAGTTGATCGCGCGTAGAATCCGCGAGCAGGAAGTTTTTTCAGCGATTCTTCCCTGCACTGCGCCCCTGGAGGAAATTCGCCGGCTAAAGCCGTCCGGCATTGTGCTCTCTGGTGGCCCGTCCTCGGTCTATGACGCGAATGCGCCGGTATCGGACCCGCGGATTCTGGAAATGGGCGTACCCATCCTGGGAATTTGCTACGGGATGCAGTGGATGGCGCACAAACTTGGCGGACAGGTGGCGCGCGCGGATCGGCGCGAGTATGGGCCTGGCCGATTAGATGTCGAACACGAATCGAAATTGTTTCGCGGCTTGCCGTGGCAGTTGAAAGTGTGGAATAGCCATGGCGATCACGTGGCGGCGTTGCCTCCCGGGTTTTCGCTTATTGCGCGGACGGGCAATGCCGTGGGAGCCATCGAAGACGCGGCTCGCGGATTTTACGGCGTCGAGTTTCATCCCGAAGTTCGGCACACGGAAGAGGGCGAAGGAATCCTCCGAAACTTTGTGACCCAAATTTGCGGCGCAAAGCCCAATTGGAGCAGCGCCAGTTTTATCGCGCAAACCGTCGAATCCATCCGCACGCAAATCGGGGAGGGCCGCGCGCTTTGCGCACTCAGCGGCGGAGTGGACTCGGCCGTTGCAGCGGTATTAGTGCATCGGGCAATTGGCGAGCGGTTGGTGAATGTCTTTGTGGATACCGGCTTGCTGCGTATGAACGAATTTGCCGATACGCTCGAAATGCTGCGCGACCGGCTTTCGCTGAACGTTCATGGAGTGGATGCGTCGGCGCAGTTCCTGGCGCGGCTGAAGGGCGTCATCGATCCGGAGGAAAAGCGGAAGAAAATCGGCGCGGAATTTGTGGCTGTTTTCGAAAAGCAAGCTCGTGATCTGTGGAATGCGGGGACTCCGGAATCGCGTCAACGCGAGGCCGAAGCCGCCTTTCTGGTGCAGGGTACGCTTTATCCGGACGTGATCGAGTCGGTCTCGGTCAAAGGTCCGTCGTCCACCATCAAGACGCATCACAACGTGGGTGGGCTCCCTGCGGACATGAAATTCAAACTGGTTGAGCCGTTGCGCGATTTATTCAAGGATGAAGTCAGACGTATCGGGCGGGAGCTGGGGCTGCCGCGGGAAATACTGGTGAAGCATCCCTTCCCGGGGCCGGGTTTGGCGGTGCGCATTGTGGGGGAAGTGACGCCCGAGCGGCTGGAAACCGTGCGCAGAGCCGATGCCATTGTGACGGAAGAAATCCGCCGGGCGGACCTTTACGACAGCATTTGGCAGGCGTTTGCCGTGCTGCTGCCGGTGCGCAGCGTGGGCGTCATGGGGGACTTCCGCACATATGGGTACACCATTGCGGTGCGGGCCGTGGAGTCGGAAGACGCCATGACAGCCGACTGGGTGCGGTTGCCCGCACCAGTGCTGGAGGCAATTTCCGTTCGCGTGGTAAACGAAGTGCCTGGCGTAAACCGTGTCGTCTACGACATCAGTTCAAAGCCGCCAAGCACGATCGAATGGGAATGACTGGTCTGCCCCCTCGGAAGAGAAGAGAGCAGGTTCACTCCGTCCTAGCGAGTCGCCATTTTTTGGGCCATGAAGAGAAGCAGCCGTCGATCCTCTTCATCGAGTTCACCCAGCGTGCGGCGCAGATTTCCCAGGAATCGCGCCTCTTTGCCCGCGCTGCCCCATGCAATCTCGTCCGAAGTCTTGCGTTTCGGAAGATTGGGAAGCTCGGGCGGTTCGTCGCCTTCGTAGAAGAGCTGATAGAGGGGCAATTCCATGGCCCGTGCCAGCTTCTCCAGGGTCTCGATTGATGGAACCGTGTGACCGTTCTCCACGCGCGATATGTAACAGCGGAGAAGCCCCGTCCGCTTCTCAATATCGCCTTGAGAGAGTTTCTTCGTTTCGCGCAGTAAGCGCAACCGTTCTCCAATTATCATGTCAGTAATATGGCATAAACATAAACGGCAAGGCAAGAGGCATTTTCAACCTCCACAAAATGGGAGTACTGTAACCAATTAGCCATGACTAACGTCGTAAAAGGTGCGGGGATTCAGCCGGCGATGCTGGCTGCCGCCTCCCCAAAGGCCCAGGCTGCCGGGGAAGAGACGCAAATTGTTCGCCGGGCCCAACGGGGGGATACCGAGGCCTATGAGGAGCTTGTCCGCAGGCACCAACGGAGGATATTTGCCGTGGCTTCCGGGATTTTGCGGCAGCGGGAAGAGGCGGAAGACGTTGCGCAGCAGGTGCTGCTGAAGGCTTATATTTCGCTTCCACGATTTGACCTGCGCTCCGCTTTTTCCACGTGGCTCTATAAGATTACCGTCAACGAATGCTGGGACCATCTGCGTCGGCGCAAATCGCGGCCCCAGGTTTTGCAGTCGGAACTAAGCGAAGACCAGGCGCGCAAGGTGGAAGCCCTCGCCGGCGATGGCGGTTTTACTGATCCCGCTGAACGCGCTTTGCAGGGCGATCTGGTCGAGGGGCTGCTCGCTCAATTAACCGAGCAAGACCGGCGAATACTGGTGCTGAAGGAAGTGGAAGGTCTTTCGGTGCGGGAAGTCGGCGATATTCTTAATTTGAATGTGAACACCGTAAAAGTGCGCTTATTTCGGGCACGGGCTCATCTGATGCAATTCCGCGTGCGAGCTGGACGGTCCAAAACCAAGCGCGGGAAGGAATAAAATCATGAATTGGCGAAATTGGAAGTCGGGAACGCCTTCGGGAGCTTGTCTCCGCAACGAAGCGCTGCTGGAAGATTATCTGGAAGGAGCGCTTACTCCCAAGGCGCATTGGGATCTGGAAGCGCATCTCTCGAATTGCGGACCGTGCGCGGCGGCTTTGGAAAACGCGCGCGCTGGGACTGACTTGGTCCGAAGGCTCACTACGCCCGTGGCTGACCCCGGCGATGTTTTTACCCGCAGAGTAATGGCTCGCGTGCGCGATGAAGAGAGCAAGATTGAAGAGCAGCAGACGTGGTGGCATCCGCTGGAAACGCTGGCCATGCGGCTGGCGGTTTCATCGGCGTTGGCCGTCGCGTTACTGGTAAGCGCGGCGGCTTGGCGCAGCAACCAGGCGCAAGCTGTTTCCACGTCGGCGCAGTCGTTCGCCGTGGACCGCCTTTTGCCGGACTCCGCGCCTGAATTGGCCGCGGGCAGCGACACATTAATGGGCGCGATCGCGGAGAATCATGACAAGTAGTTCGCCGCGCCGCCGCGTTTTTGCGCTGGTAATCGTCCTGTTTCTGCTGGGGATGGCGCTGGGCGCGTCCGGCACTTATCTGGCGCTCGAACGGCGCATGCGAGCGCCCAATTATCCGGGACGCCCCACGCGAGCGCAGGTGGAAACCCAGTTGACGCGAGCTTTGGATTTGACTCCACAGCAGAAAACGCAATTAGGAGTCATTTTGGATCAGGCTCATGCGCGTTTCCATGCGCTGGACGAACAGGTCGAGCCTCAGTACGACTCCATCCGCCAGGATACCCGCAACCAGATTCGCGCCATCCTGCAATCCGATCAGGTCAAGCGCTTTGCAGCATTGGCCGGCCATTGGGACGAAGAACGCAAAAAGCGCCTCGACCATTAAGCCCGCATGTCTTCATCCCCGTTTGTCATTCCCGTTTACCTTGGGGGTATTTCGTGTAAATGTAGTCCGCTGCCTTGACGACCGTATGGCACTGGTAACAAATTTTCTTCCCGAATGAGGCACCGTCCCCGTAAGGCTTGAACGTATCCGACGGTGCATCATATAAAAACTGGGCATATCCCCATCCGCTGGTATCCGGGAATCTCTTGGAATCTTTTTCGATGGACGACACCGATTTGAGCACGCCCGGCACGTTCACCTCGTAGGGGAATATGGGAAGCAGTCTCGCGCATCCTTGACAGCGTCCCCGGCGCAAGCTATACAAAAGCTATGAAAACATTTCTGATTTTCGATTTTGGGAACGATGAAGACGCGGCGCAGAAGGCGCGGCACCGGCTCGAAGGATGGAAGCAGGGGTTTCGGCTGGGAGACAAGCTGACGCTGAAATTCGAGCGCGAGTCCGGAGAAGAGGAGAAGCCGGAGCCTACAACGGAAGAAACACACCCGAAAGCCGCGGGGAAAAAAGAGCACGGCGAATCCGGCGCGAAAAAAGGCAAGAAGGCGAAGAAAGCCGAGTCGGATGATACCGCGGCTCCGGCGGAGGGCGCAAAAGCTCCTGCGGAGGACTCGAAGCGCGCGGCGGACAATGCGAAGGCAGCTGCGACCGAAAGCGCGAAAGTTCGCGTGGCCGTGGGATTAAACTTTTCTTCACACGAAAAGATGTCCTACCATCGCTGGCTGGAACGCATTCCCGCCGAAGAACCTTTCAAGGGCGTGGCGCACGAAGTTGTCCGGGAAAGTGACGCGAACTTCGAGAAAACAGCGGAGTGGTTTCAGTCTCTGGATTCCGGCAGCACCACCGTGCGAACGCCGCATTAGGCGATTGCACGGAAATCGCGCCGGTAATTAAGCCCAAAAGGGAAGGCGGTAAAGCGCAGTAGCGCTATTTCATCGGTGCGAACGTCAGCACATAACGCCAGTTTATGAGCCGCGCTGATCAGCGGACCAGGTGAAATGATGCCGAAGCGGGCATCAGGAATGACCTGCGACGTGGGCGGGCCGGAGATGGCTCGCGGAGCAAACGTCCCAGCATCAATGATCCGATGATTGCAAGTCCCATCCAGCCTGCGAAGATTTTTAGAATTAAGATTAACATTTTGCGCCCCTCAACTCGGCTCGCTTTCCGCCGGAAACCGAGTGCGTTCCGCGGATGCTGCCTTAGCCGCTCTCTTTTATTTGTGTCCATACATAGGATACGCCCCAGCGGGAGTTGTGCGCGTCGATCTCGCGCTGCCATGCTGTAAGCCTTAACTGGCCCGCACACCTGTACCGAGGGACAGGGAAGAGGAGGCGAAACGGGATTCCGGCATTTCCCACGGCGGATAATATCGCCAAGGAATTGGCCAAACCACGCGAATGCCGCAACCGGTCAGCAATAATCTGTTCCCGCATCGCGATCCCATTTTTCGCATCCTGATGGCAACCGCTTTGGCTATAATGGACAGCATCGGAAGCACGGCGGGCGCATAGTACAAAGCACAGGGGAGAACGAATTCATGGCGGCGACAACCCATGTACGGCCATCGAAAGCAGCGGCAACGCAATATGAAGGATTAGACCGCGCATCCCTGCTGCGCATGTACCGCACCATGTTCCTTTCGCGGCGGCTGGACGATCGCGAAATCCTGTTGAAGCGTCAGAATAAAATTTATTTTCAAATCAGCGGCGCCGGCCATGAGGCGATTTTGGCCGCCACGGGAATGGCCACGAAGCCCGCGCATGATTGGTTCTATCTGTACTATCGCGACCGCGCGCTTTGCCTGATGCTGGGCGTGACGCCGTACGAAATGCTGCTGCAAGGCGTGGGCGCGAAGGACGATCCTGCGTCCGGCGGACGGCAGATGCCGTCGCATTGGGGGCATCAGAAATACAATATTGTCTCGAAATCTTCGCCGACGGGAACGCAGTTCCTCCAGGCCGTCGGCGCGGCGGAAGCGTCGCTCTATTTCGATGAATTTCCGAAGGCGCTCGAGCAGGCACAACAAGCGCCTTTGGGGCAGGCCGTTCGTCACGCGCGCGACGAAATTGTGGTCGTTTCGGCGGGCGATGGAACCACCAGCGAAGGCGAATTTTACGAAGCGCTGAATACCGCCTGCGCGAAGAAATTGCCGGTGCTGTTTTTAATCGAAGACAACGGCTATGCCATATCTGTTCCCGTGGAAGTACAGACGGCCGGCGGCAGCATTTCGAAGCTGGTGAGCGGATTTCCCGGGTTGCACATTGAAACATGCGACGGCACCGACCCGCTGAAGAGTTACGCCGCGGTTCGGCGCGCGGCGGAGTGGTGTCGCGGCCGGCAAGGCCCCGCGCTGGTGCATGCGCAGTGCATTCGCCCCTATTCGCACTCGCTATCCGATGATGAAAAGCTCTATAAGACCGCCGCGGAACGCGAGGCGGAAACAAAGCGCGATCCCATCTCACAATTCGCGCTGTTTTTGCTGAAAGAGGGAATCCTCAGCCAGGCGGAACTGGAAAAGATCGAGGCAGAAGTAGAAAAGGAACTCCTGGAAGCCACCGACCGCGCGCTGGTGGCCGAGCTGCCGTCGAAAGATTCAATTTATCAGTGGGTGTATTCGCCCGACGTGGACCCCACCGGACCGAAGTTCGGATCCAAGCCGGAATTCAGCGGCGAGCCCAAGACCATGGTGGAAATGGTGTCGGCCACGCTTATGGATGAAATGGCCCGCGACGAACGGATATTGGTTTTTGGCGAAGACGTGGCGGACGCCAGCCGCGAAAAGAACCTTGCCGAAGTGAAAGGTAAGGGAGGCGTCTTCAAAGCCACTTCGGGCTTGCAGAAAAAATATGGCGGGCAACGCGTTTTTAATTCGCCGCTCGCGGAGGCGAATATCGCCGGCCGGGCAATCGGCATGGCGACGCGAGGATTGAAGCCCGTGGCGGAGATTCAGTTCTTCGATTACATCTGGCCGGCCATGATGCAAATCCGCGATGAGTTGTGCCTGACGCGCTGGCGCTCGGGCGGAAATTTCAAGTCCCCGGCGGTGATCCGCGTGGCCATCGGCGGATATTTGACCGGCGGATCGATTTACCACAGCCAAAGCGGCGAATCCATTTTTACGCACTGTCCCGGACTGCGCGTAGTGATGCCGTCAACGGCGCTCGATCTTTGCGGGCTGCTGCGCACTTCGATTCGCTCCGACGATCCGGTGCTTTTTCTGGAGCACAAGCACCTCTATAGGCAGCCCTACAACCGTTCGGCTTATCCCGGACCGGATTTCACGATTCCTTTCGGCAAAGCGCGAATTGCCCGGGAAGGCACGGATGTGAGCATCATCACCTATGGAGCCCTGGTGCATCGCGCGGAAGTGGCTGCGGCGGAATTGGCGCGCGGCGGAATTTCGGTCGAAATTGTGGACTTGCGGTCGTTGAGCCCGTTTGACTGGGACGCCATCGCGGCCACTGTGCGAAAGACGAACCGCGTGATTGTGGCCTATGAGGACATGCTGTCCTGGGGCTACGGCGCGGAAATCGCGGCGCGTATCGCCGATGAGCTTTTCGAGGACCTGGATGCACCGGTCCGCCGGGTGGCCGCCACCGATACGTTCTGCGCCTACCAGCCGCTGCTAGAGGACGCCATCCTGCCGCAAACGGAAGACATCACGGCGGCCGTTCGCGCGCTGGTCGCCTATTAACCCACATTTTCAGTCCTTTCGTCCTTTGCGATCCCAATGCAAGCGGCGCTGCGCTGGCTTCTTGGCCTCCGCGGCAGTTCTAAGGGGATTCGGCATCAAAACGTGAAGTTGAATCAAACTGGAACTTTTAGCCTGCCTCGTCCGTAGTAAGGGATGAGGGTGCCGGGAGGCAAACTATGCGCTGTCAAAGCTGCCAACGCGATATCGCGGAATATTCCAATTATTGCTATTACTGCGGCGCGCACCAAACCATTGCTAATGCCGGCATGGGGGCGCATCCCGTAAAACGGCTGATGCGTTCTTCAACGGACAAGAAAATTGCCGGAGTGTGCGCGGGCATTGCCGAATACTTCGACTGGGATCCGACGCTCGTGCGCGTCCTGTGGGTGCTGCTGGTGCTGATGCCTGTGCCGATTTTTCCGGGCATCATCGGCTACGTCGTGGCCTGGATCGTGATTCCGGAAGCGCCGTTTCCACGGGCTGCCATAGCGCCGGCGAATTCCGCGCCGCAAAACGCGCAAGTCTGAATTAATCGGGAAAACTCGACACCGTCGCCGTCAAGGCAAACGTCACCCTGGAGCGCAACGAAGGCAAGGAGAAGGACAGCCACCCCGACTTCGCCGTTCTCTCAGGCGGCAAGGAAATCGGCGTTGCCCTGGGAACGCCGAGACGACCGGGGTCATTACATCTCGATCAGCTTCGAGGAACCGAGCTTCACGCCCGGCTACTACACCTTGACCAAGACGGGGGCCGAGAAAGGTTTCACGCTCACCTACAAGCGCCTGATGCCCAAGGAGGACGGCAAATAATCCTCGGGAAGGGGCGTCAGAAATGCTGCCCCTTCCCTTTTCAGCCGAACATTGACCGGCCTGCCCCGGAAGGCATTGAGTTCACCGACGATTTATCGCGCGTTGAAAGCATGTGAAACACTGCGTCCAAGACGTAATCCTTCGCCATTCACCGGGTCAGATTGTAGGAGGTTTCCTTCGTAATCAGGACACCGGTTGTGCTTCGGGAAACTTCCATTGGCCGTTCACTACTTGAGCGCGTGGACGATAAAGACGAACCCAGTAGTTCCAACCGGCTGAGATCGGCAGACAATTCGGAATCTTCCCGTCGCACCCGCCAAACTGAATCGTGATCGAACCATCGGCATCTTTCTTCGCGGTGACGTTATTGAGGGAATACGCGTTGAATGCGTTCTTGTCGAGGTAGCCTTTCGCGTTGTACACAGTGATTGACCAGAATCCATCGACAGGTACATCTTTGGCGGTGAGCTTGTAGATCGTCGTACCGTCATTCCTGGCGGGCACCACGGGAATGTAGGTGGCGTCCTTCTCAGAGTTGGCCCCCCATCCTGTAGCTGTTCCGATGAGATGCCGGATAGGGTCAACCTCATTTTTCGGGCCGTACATGCGTTTCGTGTCGGGAATAGTGTTGGCTAGAACTACCAATGCTTCGCGCACCTTCTTCTGGCTCTCGGGGTCCCACTTTGGAGCCTCCCAGCTGCCAGAGTTCTTCTGGTTCACCTTGATGGCATCCTGCAGCGCGTGGGTCTTATCGAGGTCGCCAGGATCAGATGGATCGATGAAGGTGCGTATTCCCACGAGCACATAGCGTGTGCCGATCTTTTCCTTGGTGAGAACAACAGGTTGTGTCCCGTAGTAAGTCCCGTGAGCATAATGGTCTTCATCGATGACGATCATAGACATATAACGATTGGCCACATTAGGCAGAGCGATGGTCACGGGTCCTGCGTCGAGATCGAAGACAGCAGCCGAATACAATGTGTCGCGATTGCCGCGAATCACAACCTGATCGTCAACGGACATCACGTCGCGGCGATGATCGAACTTGCCTGTTCCGCCGGCGCGTTTCACGGATTGCGCGAAGTACATATCACTCTCGGCGCGATTGAAGTTATCGGCGGTTACCGGGACACAATCGCTACACTTGGGTGGCTCGGATGTCGAAGTGGCAGCTTTTTCCGTGGGTGCTGGTACCGTATTGGGTGCAGGCGACTCGTTTTTCTGACAACCTGGAATGGCAATCAAAAGAGATGCCCCGAAAAGAAGTGCGATGCGCGAAATCATTGGCATGCTGGCTCCTGGAGAAGCGCGTTTCGCTGGCCTGAAAATTATCGCATTTCGGGACGAACAATCCAACTTTTGCAAAAAAGCATCGACTATTATGTGAATATCATCACCGGTCTGCATTTTCCGTATATTCAGCAATTTCCGCTTTATTCGCAAGGATTTCCATATTTAACGAGCCCGTGCCCGGTCATCTCTGCGGGAAATCCACCCCGCCTGTACCCCGAACGCCGTATTGCCTGGCGGCAGCGCCACAGGCCTAATGGTTAGTGTAGGTTGCGTCCGATCGGCTTGACTGCGCCTACCTCGGACGATTTTTTCATAGAAAGCGAATCCTTCTCGGATTAGGAGAATTGATGAAAATACGACTGTTTATTCGAAGTACCGGCATAATCGCTCTTGCCGGAATGTTCCTGGCGACGCCCATGTTTGCCCGCCAAGATCCCCAGGCAGCACCCGATAACACCAAGATGAATAAAGATCAGAACCCGCCCACGGCCGACGCGCAAAAAATGAATTCATCAGACCGCGCGATAACGCAAAACATCCGCAAGGCCATTCATCAGGACAACACGCTGTCCACGTATGCGCACAATATCAAGATCATTACTCAAGACGGCAAGGTTACTCTTCGGGGTCCGGTGCGTTCCGAAGATGAGAAAGCCAACATACAGGCCAAGGCCGTGGAAGTTGCCGGAGAGCAAAACGTAACAAACCAGCTTGAAGTCATGCCTGCAAAGTAACGGAAATGGGATTCAACAAAATCATATCAAGGAGAACGTCATGAGTAATAAAAAGGTTGGTGTGTTTGGAATTTATTCGACCCGTTCCGCGGTGGAAAACGCGACGGACGCGCTCATTCAGGCTGGATTCGCAGCCTCGGACATTTCGGTGTTGCTGCCGGAGAGCTTGGGAGGTCCCAAGGATATGGGCACGGAAAAGGCAACGAAGGCGCCCGAGGGAACTGCGGCAGGCGTCACCACTGGCGGCATAATCGGTGGAGCGCTTGGTGTGTTGGCTGGCGTAGGCCTCTTGGCCATTCCCGGCCTAGGGCCGTTCATAGCGGCGGGACCCATCATGGCTGGTCTCGCAGGCTTAGGCGTCGGCGGGGCGGTGGGAGGAGCTACAGGCGCCCTGATCGGTCTTGGCATTCCTGAATTCGAGGCCAAGCGGTATGAAGGCCGTTTGCAAAAGGGCGGAATTCTGGCTTCGGTCCATTGCGACTCTTCGGATGACATAAAGCGCGCGAAAGAAGTTATGAAGCGAACCGGCGCGGAGGATATCAGCTCGACGGGCGAATCATCCGTTAATTCCGACGAGCGCGAAGCCTCGACAGTTAGTCGGTAACCAACCATTCGAAAACAGGGAGGGGAGACGCGCTTTCCCCTCTCTGCGAAGTTCCGGTCGACATTGGTATTACCGGCGGCTGCGGGGGCTGCGAGATCCGCCGCGTCGACGGGAGAGCGCGAAGTCCAGCGATATTGGTCCCGCGCCCATCGCTACCAGCGCAAATGACGCCACTGCCAACACCAGCGGCAATTCGAAGTTCGGCACCGCCAGCAGACCGCCTTGCGGCAAATGAACTTTCCAGATCGCCACGGCCATTTCTCCCGCCAGCAATAACGCGCTGACGCGGGTGAAGAGTCCGGCCACCAACAGAATCCCGCCGAAAAATTCCAAAACACCCGCAATGTGTGCGAAGTAGCCGGGAAAACCCATGTGTGGAAATGCGGCCACGTAGCGCTGAGGTTCCGCAAACAATTTCTGATAGCCGTGATAGCAGAAAACCGCGGCAACACCCAAACGCAACAACAGCAGCGCCAGGGGCTTCAGCTTTTCCAGAAATTCCATGTATTGTCTCCCCGTGCCTTTTCGAATCGGCCCACATAAATATCGCAGCGGATGATGTCTGCGCCGGCGGCTTGCCAACCCGGCGGCATTGTAGCAGATTCCTTCGCACAGCTCCGAGGGAGCGGCGGCCAACTGCGCGGCGCGGTGTTGTAGAATCGAGCGGGAAAGATATTTCGCGGTTTGGTTGCATGGGGAGCCGTTGCTGATGCGCAAGATTATTTTTGGTTTGATCTTGGTGGCTGCGGCCGTCCTGGTGGTGATGAAGTGGCGGCGTGCGCAGCCTCCGCCGCCGGTTTATGAGACGGCGTTTGCGGGAGAAGACCGCGTCGGCGTGTGGGACAGCACTGCTGAAGTGCGCGAGACTGTCGCCACGCTGAAATTCGGCGAGCGCGTCAGCATCATCGAGCGCGACAAGGATTTGACGGAAATTCGCACGTCGCACGGCGCGACCGGATGGGTGGAAGAGCGGCAATTGATCTCGAAAGACGTTTGGCAGCGCGCGTCGGATTTGGCGGCCAAAGCGGGTGCAATGCCGGCGCAGGCTTTTGGGCACACGCATGTGCCGGCGAATCTGCATCTCGATCCGGGCCGCGATGCGCCGCGGCTGCTGCAATTGAATCGCGACGTTCCCGTGCAAATGCTGGCGCGGAAAGTGGTGGCGCAGCCAAGTTCGGGCGCGGGCGCGGCGTCCGTCGCGGAAACGAAGCCGGCGGCAAATCCAGCCGGCCAGGAATGGTGGATGATTCGCGCGGAGGTGAAAGAACTGGGTCCCGTCGCGGGATGGACGCTGGCGCATTTCATCGCGCTGGATGCGCCCGCTCCACTTCCGGATTATTCCACCGCGGCGGCCATGCGGCTGATTGCCTGGTTCACGCTGAACAGAGTGCCCACAGGGGTACCGGCCGCCGGCGATGATAGCGGCGGCAGCGGCGGGGAAAAACCGCAATACCTGACCGCGGGACTGAAGGATTCGCCGGGCGCGGTTTGCGATTTCAATATGCTGCGCGTTTATACTTGGGGCGAAAAACGCCAGCGCTACGAGACCGCGTTTGTGGATAGCAATGTTTGCGGGGAGCTGCCCATTCGAGTGAAGCCGGCGTCCGCACCGGGCGGCGATTCCGAATTTGATTTTGTGAACGTCGACGAGACCGGCTCCGAGAAATTTGTTTATCAGATGCGGCAGACCAGCGTGCGGCGCATTGAAGGCGGAGCGCCAAGCCGCGAGTCATCCCACACGCACAAGACCACAGCGCACGCCAGACGTGCCAGTTCCCGCCGTCCCGCTGCCAAGCATTCCCAATCTCATTGACAGGGGCCGTACCCGATGCGACCCCGCGCTGCCGGTCCTTACTCGCCCCCGGTGACGTTCGCCAAGAGCAAGCCAAATTGAGCCAAATCGGGCCAAAAAATAAATAGTTAAAGTATTGCTTTAACTATTTGTGCACCAAGATAGGGCATTTTGAGAACATGCGATTTTGTCCCACCTTGGAAAGTGTGATCTATATGATTTCAGGAGATTTGCGCGGTTTTCTACTCGTACGGGCAACAACATACTTGACAGACCGTAGGGGCTTTGCTATCATTTGGGCATGGACAAGCTAAAGACCTTACAGCAAGCAATAGTATATTTCAGCGACCTTGAGAATTGCCACAAGTTTATGCTGGGCATGCGCTGGCCGGATGGCGTGGTACGCTGCCCGCAATGCGACTCCGACAAGGTTTCCTACCTAGCGAAAGCGCGTGTTTGGAAGTGTTACGGC
>Ga0265760_10000010_pt1 | contig 107243 bp, 92 predicted proteins | sample NZIome_2_FD_200831 | JGI IMG/M metagenome (GOLD analysis project Ga0265760, IMG submission 200831) | Metatranscriptome of rhizosphere microbial communities from Maridalen valley, Oslo, Norway - NZI1 (Metagenome Metatranscriptome) | ecosystem: Host-associated > Plants > Roots > Rhizosphere >...
CATGGTCTTCGAACTCTCGCCGATGATGCAATCCGCCTCGAGATAGGCATTTGCGCCGCCGTTGCGTCACTAGAGCGCCTCGCGACGGCAGGCTCGCCGTGTTCCGATGACGGCTACTGATCGGGGAACCAGAAGGCGGGCGTCAGGCCGTTCAATTCCGGCGGGGAGGGCAGGATGGCGGGAGTATTCTCCGCGGATTCCACCAGCCATCCGCCGGATCCCTGCTTCACCACCATCTGCATGATTCCGTAACGCGGAGGCTTCAGCGTGTTGTCGCTGTTGCGGTCTCCCTGCATTTGCCAAGCCCAGTGAATCACCGCGATGTCGGGACTGAGAAACGAGACGCGCGTGCCCAGCAGTTTCATCTGCGTCTCGGAAAATCGCCCCGTCATCATCCGCTCATTAAAGGTGGCAACGTCGCTGCGCCCGTGTAGCCACACGGCTCCGACGCTGACGAAATCCGCGTCGTCGGCCAACAGCGCGGCAATCGAGCCCGCGTCGTGCGTGTTCCAGGCATCGACGAAAGTCTGGGGAATTTTTCGCAGGGGAGTTTCATCGGGGTTATTGTTGCCTTGGCGCGGCCCCGCCGAGTGGCAGGAACTCAGCAAAACAGCGGCGAAAATCACGGCTAATAGGCGCTTCCCCATCCGTTTCCTCCAGCTAACCACCGCGCGTTATCTAGCGGCCGCTTTGCCGACCCAGTATGCCATGATTTGCGGGAGTCCCGCATCGGAATGACCGCAAGAATCCTCTTGCGTTGCGCCTAAAGACATGCGTACATTGCGCGGTGGCCGTGCGCGGGAGATTTCGCGCGCAGTCATTTTTTTGCGCACACTCGCCCATGGAGGACAAGGAACGTTGACCAACAATCTGAACTCGGCTCCGCCAATTCTGCTGGCCATCGCGGGATTCGATCCATCCTGTGGCGCCGGCGTCGCCGGGGATTTGAAAACTTTTGCAGCGCACCATACTTACGGCGTCGCCGCAGTGACAGCGCTGACGGTGCAATCCACGCAGGGCGTAACCGCCGTGCATCCTACACCAGCGCCCATTCTGCGCGCGCAGCTTGACGCGCTCGTCGCGGACGTGAACATTGCCGCGGTGAAAATCGGAATGCTCGCCAGCCGCGCGAATGCCGCCGCCGTGGCCGCGTTTCTCGATCAGCACACGTTTGCACACGTCGTGCTGGATCCTGTGATGAAGTCGTCAGCAGGGACCGCGGAACTTCTGGATGCTGGCGGAGTGAAATTTTTACGGGAAGAGCTATCGCGGCGACCACTGATCCTTACTCCCAACATTGCCGAAGCCGAGATTCTAGCCGGGATGCCCATCCCCGACGTGGCGGCCATGAGGGAAGCCGCGCAAAAACTGGTGGCGCTGGGCCCCAAGGCCGTAATCATCACAGGCGGTCATTTGGAAAGGCCAGTGGACGTGCTGTCCCTCGCCGGTGGCGAAACCATTACATTGGGCGGCGATCACGTGCGCAGCGAAAATACGCATGGCTCCGGATGCACTTTTTCTTCCGCTGTTGCAGCGCAATTGGCGGTCGGATTGCCTCTGGAGCAGTCTGCGATTCTCGCCAAAGCCTATGTCACGAAGGCGATCGAGCATTCCTACGCCATAGGCAAAGGTCAAGGCCCGCTGAACCATTTCTACAGGTTCCACATGGAAGCGCCGGCGCGCGGAGTTCACGAAGTGCCGCAGCACGGGATGCATCCGGCGTCCGAACCCACCACGCGCTGAGGTACTCTGCTCAAAGCGTGTGAGGCAAACAGCGGAGCCTTCGCGAGAGCGCCCTTTGCTTCGCTCAGAGCCTTGTTGGGCAGGCAGGGTGACTCGTCGAAATAAATTTTATTAGATAGCCAGGGGACGGCGCCCCACGACGCGGCCTGCCACGATGGTGGCCATGGGCGCGCCGCGAAATTTGCGGCCATCGAAAGGAGAATTGCGCGAACGGCTGGCGGATTCTTCGGCGCGGAACGTCCAGGGATGATCGAGCGAGAAAAGAGTTAGGTCGGCGAGCGCGCCGGCGGCGATGCTGCGATTTTCGCGCAAGCCAAGAACGCGCGCCGGTCCTGTTGTGAAAAGCTCGATGAGACGAGTCAGGGTGATGCGCTTGGTATGGAAGAGTTCATCCACGGCAAGGCCGACGGCCGTCTCGAATCCAATTACGCCGAATGGCGCGCGGTCAAATTCCACTTCCTTGCTGGCGGGATGATGTGGTGCGTGATCGGTGGCTATGGCGTCCACCGTGCCGTCGGCGAGGCCTTCCAGGATAGCCTCGCGATCATCGTGCGAACCGAGCGGCGGATTCATTTTGAAGCGTGCATCGTAGGTGACGTCGTCGTCGGTCAGCGTGAAATGATGCGACGTCACTTCGCAGGTTACGGGTAGCCCCCGCTGTTTGGCTTCACGAACGTGCTCGAGTGTGCGCCGCGCGGAAAGATGCGCCACGTGATAACGCGCCCCGGTGAGCGCAGCAATTTCCACGTCGCGACCCGCGCAAATGGATTCCGATTCGGCGGGAACTCCGCGCAATCCCAGACGCGCCGAGCGCGCGCCTTCGCGCATCACGCCGCCGGCGAATAGCGATGCATCCTCGCAATGTTCGATCACCGGCAAATCCAGCGCCCGGCACTGCTCCATCACCTGGCGCAAGAGGCGCGCGCTGGCGATGGGCCTGCCGTCGTCGCTGACCGCAACGATTCCCGCTTCGCGCATGGCGCCGATTTCCGCCAGCGATTCTCCCTTGCTTCCGGCCGACGCCGCGCCAATCGGCCAGACGCGCGCCCTGGCGGATGCGGCCCGTTCGACGATTGATCGCGTGACGGAAGCGTTATCGTTCACCGGCTGCGTATTGGGCATGGCGCATACCGCCGTGAATCCGCCTCGCACCGCTGCTCGCGTGCCGGTTTCAATGGTCTCGGAAATTTCCTGGCCCGGCTCGCGCAAATGACAGTGCAGATCGATGAATCCGGGAGCTACAATCCATCCGCTCGCGTCGAGGATCTCTGCTCCGCCGTCACCCAGCCTGATTTCGCCCGGCGCGCCGATGCGCGCGATGCGGTCGCCTTCGATCAGGACATCGGCCACGGCATCGGCTCCAGACGCCGGATCCACCATCCGTCCGTTCTTAATTAGCAGCATTCGTTCCCTCTCCCGGCGAATCCGCAGGGGTCCCCAACACTTGAAAGAGAAGCGCCATGCGCACAGCCAGGCCGTTGGTCACCTGTTCGATTACGCAGGATTGTGGCCCATCGGCTACCGCCGGATCGATTTCCAGACCGCGATTCATCGGGCCGGGATGGAGCACGATGGCGTCCGGATGGGCGCGCCGCAGCCGTTCCGGCGTCAGTTGATAAAGCAGAATGTATTCTTCCGGCGAAAGCGATGGTTCGTGCTGGCGTTCGGTTTGCACGCGCAGAGTGATAATCACGTCGGCACCATCCAGCGCTTCCTCGATGCGCGCGGTGCGCCGCACTCCCGGAGCGAGGCTTTCCATTTCTGCGGGCATCCACATGGGCGGACCGCAGAGAGTGATGCGGCAGCCGAACCGGCTCAGCAAATGAATATTTGAGCGCGCCACCCGGCTGTGCAGAATGTCGCCAATGATGGTGACGTTCCAGTGCTCGAGCATGCCTTTGCGGTCGCGAATCGTCAGCGCGTCCAGCAAGGCTTGCGTGGGATGTTCGTGCGCCCCGTCACCGGCATTGATAACGGGAATTTCCAGCCGCGCAGCCACGAATTCGGCCGCGCCGGATGCGCTGTGCCGCAGCACAATGGCGTCGGGCATCATGGCTTCCAGCGTGCGCACCGTGTCCAGAAGCGATTCGCCTTTTTTCAGGCTCGAGCCTTCCGCCTGGAAAAGCATTGCGTCGGCACCTAGCCGAGCGGCGGCGGTGGCGAAGCTGATGCGCGTGCGCGTGGAGGGCTCGAAAAACGCCAGCGCCACGGTCTTGCCGCGCAAGGTTGCCAGTTTTTTCAGGGGATACCGCTGGAATTCCTGGAAAGGCTTGGATTGGTCGAGGAGAAAAAGGATTTGCTCGGTTGTCAGTGATTCAATCCCGAGCAAATGTCGAAAGCGCAGCGCCACGACTTTCCTTGTTAACTCCTCCGAAATTGTATCTCAGTTTGCAACGCGATCCACCAGAACCACGCTTTCGTCTCCATCAATTTCGCGCAGGCGCGCTTCAATCATCTCGCTGTCGCTGGTCTGCACCGTCGCGCCCACGAACGACGCTTCGATGGGCAGTTCGCGATGCCCGCGATCCACCAGCACACAGAGCCGTACACGCTTCGGACGCCCCAGATCGAAGAGAGCGTTCATCGCCGCGCGCGCCGTGCGGCCCGTATAGAGCACGTCGTCCACCAGGACGATTTCGCGGTCATCCACCGCGAATGGAATGTCGGTGGACTGCACGACGGGCTGCCAGGCCACGGTGGAAAGATCGTCGCGGTAGAGCGTGATATCCAACGTGCCCACCGGCACGTCCGCCTTGGCAAACGCGCGAATCAGATGCGCCAGCCGCTCGGCCAGCGGAACTCCGCGGCGGCGCACTCCAATCAGTGCCAGGTCCGCGGTGCCGCCAGACTTTTCGACAATTTCATACGCCAACCGCTGCAGCGTTCGGTCCATCTCCGCGGCGGAGAGCACCTGCCGTTTCTCCACAATGCGCATCGGCGGATTATCGTAACATAAGCATCCCGGCTTCATTCAATTCGGTTGTGCTTCGCGAGGTTGCAATTTGCGCAGCGGATCTGGATGTTTTCTACCATGAGGGAGGAACCACCCAGCGAAAAGGGAAAGCGGCTGGGCGTGCATTAAAATCCCGGGACGCCGGTGGCGGCGGGGCGGACTTCACCGGATTCGACGGAGAAGCCGAGGCGCTCGAACCACACCTGACCGATGGACATCAACCCGGTATACAAGTAACCCCACACGAAAAGCAGAAGGAACGGAATCGTGGCGTAATTGCCGGCGTGGATGGCGTAAAAAACCGTGAGGCCGAAGTAGAGACCCAGCAGCACTTCGACGAACGGCATCCATCCGGCGCTCTTGCGATAGCTCTTTTTCGACCAGCCCGCCTTTTTCCCGTCAATGCTGTATTTCGGCGTGCGCACAAATTCGCTTTGATGGCCGGCCAGCGCTTCGATGACGGCGACCGCATTGCGCACCGAAAGTCCGATGCCCACAGCCATCACAAACGGGAGATACAGGAACGTGCGCTTCCATTCGCGCGGAAAAAGCTCGCGCTGCGCGGTGAGATAAAAACTGGAAATCGAGCACGTGGACGCCACGAAAAGCGGCAAGTCAATCAGTAGCACCTGAAACCATCCCTGATAGAAGCGCACAATCATGGCCGGCAGCAAGACAATGGAAAGTATCACCATCAGCGGATAGCTGATGTTGGCGGTGAGATGAAAGAAGGCTTCGACCTTCACATGTAAAGGTACATCGGCGTGAAACACGCGCGGGAGAATTTTTTTCGCGGTCTGGATTAACCCTTTGGCCCAGCGCGCCTGCTGGGATTTGAACGCATTCATCTCGACGGGCAGCTCGGAGGGGCATTCGATGTCCGGCAGGTAAAGAAAATGCCAGCCGCGCAACTGCGCGCGGTAGGAGAGGTCAGTATCCTCGGTGAGCGTGTCGTGCTGCCAGCCGCCGGCGTCGTCAATCGCGGCGCGCCGCCACACCCCGGCAGTGCCGTTGAAATTAAAAAAATTCCCACTGCGATAACGCGAAGCATGCTCGATGACAAAGTGGCCGTCGAGCAGAATGGCTTCAGCGCGGGTGAGCGCGGAATAGTTCCGATTAATGTAAACCCAGCGAGTCTGAACCATGGCCAGCTTGCGGTCGGAGAAATAAGGAATCGTGCGCCGGAGAAAATCCGCGGGTGGAAGAAAATCGGCGTCGAAGATGGCGACAAACTCCCCTGTCGCGGTCTTCAATCCTTCCTGGAGAGCCCCGGCTTTATAGCCCTCGCGATTGGCGCGATGGAGATAGACGATGGGCAAGCCGAGTTGGCGGAAGCGTTCGACGCAGTCACGGGCCACGTCCCGCGTCTCATCGGTGGAATCATCCAAGAGCTGAATTTCCATGCGCTCACGCGGATAATCGAACTGCGCCACGCACTCGACGAGTCGCTCGACGACGTAGCGCTCATTGAATATGGGAAGCTGTATAGTTACTCTCGGCCATTCCGTGGGATCGCTCACCACGGGAACGGTATTCTGCCGATATTTAAAAAAATGATAAACCATCACGTAGCGATGGATGCCGTACATCGCCAGAATAATGAGAACCACCAAATAAGGCAGCATCATGGCCAAATCGAAGGCATTGACCTGATACATTCCGGCGAAGGTGCGGTCCGTGAGGCGGCGCCACATGCCGCCCAGCGGGCCGGACGAGATCGCCCCCACGGTCAGTGCGAAATTGAATGGGCCGTTCAAGTTGCTACGTGTTCTCCTTGTTAAAGATTATGTTCCAGCCGCAATCACCAGATTTATCACGCTCCCCCTTCAGCGAAGCGCGCTCACCAACCTCGCGCCGATCGCACTTCCCCACCGCGCAAATTATCGCGGTCATCACCGGCGCGCTTGTGCTCGAAGCTCTGTTCTGGCGCCTGCACCGGCTCGGAAATCTGGAAACGTTCATCACTCCCGTGATTGCGTTGTGTTTTGGAGCCGGCATTGTGTACGTTGTCGTGCTGTTTTTTCTCGAACATACTTCGCAAAGCCGCGCCGCATTCTGGCTGATTCTGGGCGCCGGCTTGCTCTTCCGGCTCACTCTTCTGCCGCTGGCTCCCACGCTTTCCGAGGACCTATACCGCTACCGCTGGGACGGCCGCGTACAGCGCGCCGGAGAAAACCCTTACTCTGTTCCGCCGAACGCTCCACACCTCGCGTGGCTACATGAACCGGGCGAAGCGCGCATGTCGTGCCCGGACATCCCAGCCGTATATCCACCACTTTCCGAATTAATTTTTCGTGCAACCTGCACGATCTTGCCGTCGCCGGTGGCGTTCAAAATCCCCATTTTCGCCGCCGACATTCTCACCATGCTTCTGCTGGCCTTCTGGTTCCGCGCCGGAGACGCGGCCAATTTCCGGCTGGCCGTTTATGCCTGGAACCCGCTGGTGATCGTTGAATTTTCCGGCAGCGGGCATTACGACGCGTTGGTGCTCGCCGCAATTGTAGCGGCATTCGTGATTATACGGCGGCGTCCCGCGCTGTCAACGATGCTGCTGGCGGCGGCCACACTACTGAAGGCATTTCCGCTGCTTTTCTTTCCAGCATGGTTGCGGCAGATTGGCTGGCCGCGAAGCCGCGCAGCATGGCTGGGGCTCGCGGGAGCAGCAGCGCTCGTGCTGGGTTGTTTTTGGCCGTACCGCTCCGCGTTGCCGCACTTCTTCGCGAATTTGAACAATGGCGAAGCGCGTTGGCAGACGCACAACGGAAGCCTTCATGAAATTTTGCTGCGTCTCGTGGGCTCGCCGGCGTGGGCCGGCCGTATCGGAGCGGCCATGGCGGTGCTGGTTGCGATGTGGACGGCATTTCGCAAACTACCCGTGGAGCGCGCGGCCTACTTGATTTCCGGCACAATTTTGCTGCTTGCGCCGAATTCCTATCCCTGGTATTTCACATGGATGGTCCCGTGGCTATGCTTTTTCCCGAATCCGGCATGGCTGATGTTGACGATTCTGCAGTTCCTTTCCTACCACGTGCTTATCGGCTATCAGACTCTGGGAACATGGCGTTTTGAGCCGCGCTTTGTGGCGTTGATCTACTTGCCGTTTTATCTGCTTCTGATCGGCGAATGGTGCTACAAGGGATGGCGCGGAGCCGAGTGAGCCTCTGCGAGGAGAATGTGCATGACCGAATACGTATTGCCGCACACGCTGGAAGGCGAAAGACAGCGGCTGGCGCTGATGTCCGATCTGCTCGACCCGCTGGAGCGCGCGCACCTCGAAACGCTGGGGCTGCGCTCCGGCTGGCGCTGCCTGGAAGTGGGCTGCGGCAACGGCTCGATTTCCCAATGGCTGGCGGAACGCGTGGGGCCGGGTGGCGTTGCGGTGGCCAGTGATATGGATTTGCAATATGTCGCGGGGATGAAAGCCGCCAACCTCGAGATTCGCAGATTGAATATTTTGGAAGACGATGTGGAGGAAGGAAGCTGTGACCTGGTGACGGCGCGCGCCGTCCTGCATCATGTTGCATCGCCGGAAAAAGCGATTCAAAGGATGTGCGCGGCACTCAAGCATGGGGGCGTCCTACTTTCCATCGAGCCGGACATGCTGCCGGCAACGGCAACGGAGCCGGAATCCATGCATGGCTTCTGGCAGGGCTGGCTCAAATGGTCGGCATCGGCCGACGTGAATTATTTCATTGGACGAAAAATGCCGGCAATGCTGGCAAGCGCGGGGCTGGAAGCCATCGGCGCGGAGGGTGATACAGCCATTTACAATGGCGGCTCCGCGTGGGCGGTCTATTGGATGCAAACGATTCGCGAACTCCGCGGGAGATTAATTGAATCCGGCTGCCTGACGCCCGACGCGCTGGATGATTTTGCGCGGCGCTACTCCGACGCAAATTACTGGACGTCAGCGATTACGTTTGTGGCGAGCTGGGGGAGAAAACCGAAATAGCACGACAGCAAGTGGAATCTGAGAAAAAAACAGGTCTATCAGCGAAGCGCGCACACAGCGCGCGATGCCTCGGGATGACCTGGAAGGAAAGAGCAGAAAAAGTTTCAGACGTTGAGTGTGAGCGTGGTTTCAGGAATGAAATCGGAACTCGGCGCGGGCGTGCGTTGCGCGGGCGGCGCAATAGGGGGCAGCTTTGAGCGATCCACACGATTGTAGAGCGTGTCACGTTCGACTGGAACGCGGCCGGCAGCGCGGATGAGGCGTTCGAGTTCAGCGCGAGGCGTGAACTGTTCCGTCGTCGCGCCGGCATCGTGGTAAATCTTTTCCTCGATTACCGTGCCGTCAAGATCGTTTGCCCCGAAGCGCAGGGCAATCTGCGCGATGCGCGGCGTCAGCATGATCCAATAAGCCTTGATGTGGTCGAAGTTGTCGAGCAGCAGGCGCGCGACGGCGATGGTCTTCAAATCGTCCATGCCGGTGGGGCCGGGGAGATGGCTCAACGCGGTATTGGCGGGATGAAACGCCAGCGGAATAAAAGCCACGAAGCCGTGGGTGCGGTCCTGCGTCTCGCGCAGCATCAGCATGTGTTCGACGCGTTCTTCGTGCGTTTCCACGTGGCCGTAGAGCATGGTGGCGTTCGACCGCAGGCCCAGTTCGTGCGCGGTGCTTGCGATTTGCAGCCACATTCGTCCGCTCACTTTGTGATCGCAAATAATTTTTCGCACGCGAGGATTGAAAATTTCCGCACCGCCGCCGGGTAGCGAATCCACGCCCGCTTCCTTCATGGCAATGAGCGTGTCGCGAATGGAAAGCTTCGAAATGCGCGCGTAGTAGCCCACTTCAACCATGGTGAACGCTTTCAAGTGGACATGCGGGAAACGCTGCTTGAGGCCGCGAATTAAATCCAGGTAGTAAGAAAACGGCAGATCGGGATGAAGCCCGCCGACGATGTGCAATTCCGTCGCGCCTTCGGCCACTCCCTGTGCGGCGCGCGCGAAAATTTCATCCAACGCAAAATTGTAAGCGCCGGGATGATCCGGTGAGCGGCCAAACGCGCACAGCCGGCAATGCGCCACGCAGATGTTGGTGGGATTGATGTGACGATTGATGTTGAAGTAGCAGAGGTCGCCGTGGCGCTGCTCGCGGACGTGATTCGCCAGCCAGCCCACAGCCAGCAAATCGTGCGATTCGTAAAGCGCGAGGCCGTCCGCCGCGTCGAGACGGGTTCCCGCCAGCACTTTTTTCGCGACCGGCTCCAGCCGCGCGTCGTTAATTTGAATTTGCGCCAAAGTGTAGTTCCGCTGCCTTCTATTCTGCGGCTTTGTTGTGCTTCACAGCAACGTGCGATGCTGATTTTATACAAACGATCTGCATCACACCCGGCTTCTTTTTAGACAGAGGGCAAACCTCGAAGTCTCCAAAGACTTCAGTGCCAAAGCCTGCTTGATCTCGGATTTCATCCGGCATCCATGCAGATTCACCAATACCTTCATGGATTCCCAGTATGCGATTCGTGCCGATTTTCCAAATTCGATACGACGGTGCTCCATTGTATACGCTGAGCCGTCCGTGAATTGTGAAGCAATCTCCAACTAGCTTTGCACCGCCGTTACATCTCTGGGCAGGCTGGGCCGAACATGGCACACAATATGAGAGGGCGGCCAGGATCGCCAAAAACCTTGTAAACCTCGCCATGTTAAAACCCCCTAACGACACAAGGCCGCCGCGCCCCAGAATAGCAGGAACAATAGACTAATATAGCCGTTCACGGTGAAGAATGCAGCATTGATGCGGCTCAGGTCGTTGGGGCGCACCAGCGAATGCTCGTAGCCGAGCAGCGCGGCTACCACCGCGATGCCCGCCCACGCCGGCCATGCCAGATGAAACGCAAGCGCCACCCAGGCCAGCAGTAGCACTACCGCAACGTGCATGGCGCCAGCCAACCGCAGCGATTTCGGAACTCCCATGCGGCTGGGGGCGGAAAAAAGTCCGGCGCGGCGGTCGAATTCCACGTCCTGGCAGGCGTAAAGAATGTCGAATCCGCCCACCCACAAGGTGACGGCGGCGCAGAGGATGGCGATGCGCCAATCCAGCGAGCCGCGCACGGCGATCCACGCGCCGGCGGGGGAAATTCCCAGGCAAAAACCCAGCACCACGTGCGACCACGACGTGAAGCGCTTCGTGTAGCTATAAAACAACAACACCGCGAGGACCAGCGGAGAAAGCTCGAACGCCAGCCGGTTCAATTGCCATGCAGCGGCAATCAGCAGCGCGGATGCCGCGACGGCGAAACCGGCAGCGAAGGTCCTTGAAAGAGCACCCGTGACCAGAGCGCGTTCCCGCGTACGGGGATTTTCGCGGTCAAAGCGGATATCAACGATGCGATTTATGGTCATTGCCGCGGACCGGGCGCCGACCATCGCCACGATAATCCAACAAAATATTCGCAAGACTGGCCAGCCCGGCGGCCACGCAAGGGTCACGCCTCCGGTCCGATCAAGGCGCGCGTTTTCGCGGAAGGCCAGCAACGCTCCGACGAGCGCGAATGGAAGGGCGAAAACAGAGTGCTCGAATTTAATCATTTCGAGCGTGGTGCGGATTCGGCCGTGGGTCATGTCGCGGAACAATTGTGAGGGATAGTCCGCCCGGCCACAAGTTATGCGATGCGAGTACGAATTGCGAACGCCCGGCATGAAATCCACAGCGGGCGTTCGCGGGTTCTAAGTCAGCCGACCACCGAGCTAGTTCGATTGCGGCGGTGGAGGGGTAGGCGACGGATTGCTGGGCGGCGGATTATTCGGCGCCGGATCGTTCGGCTGAGGGTTATTGGGCTGGGGACTGCCTGGTTGTGGCTTGGGATTGTTGGGCTGGGGGTCGGGTGGCGGATTGTTGGGCGACGACGGATTATTGGGCTGTGGAGACGGAGTTGGCGGCGGATTCTGCTGAGTTGAGCGCGCAACATGAGGGACTGCGCTCGATACCGCATTCGTTGCCGTAGACTTTGCCGCAGCTCCCTGCACTCCAAAAATCACCGGCGATACCGCCAAAGCCCCGAGAAAAACAGAAATTCCAAGATAGCGATGTGAACGATTCATAAATCCTCCTTGATGAAGATTCGCGATCTCCATGAGCACAAATACTGCGCGAACTGGCTTGCGGAGTCGATACAGTGGAGGGTGTACTCGCCGAGGCTATTGTCCGTTAGTTTATTCGGGCAAAAGAGGCCTCTTCCCCGCTCGTTCTGCACTAAATTGCGGTCTCTTTCCAGTGATACTGCTCGGGTTGCGCCAGGCCAAGTTGCGCGAGGACACGGCAGGCAAATTGCTCGATGGCATCTTCCATGGTTTTCGGCGCGAAATAAAATGCGGGAATCGCGGGCATGATGATTGCGCCTGCATCGTGCGCGCGGAGCGCATTTTCCAGGTGCACGCGGTTGAGCGGCGTTTCTCGCAGGCAGAGCACCAACGGCGCGCGTTCTTTAAGGCACACGTCGGCAGCACGCGAGAGAAGGTCATTGCTTGCGCCGGTCGCGATAGCCGCCAGCGTTCCCGCTGAGCAAGGAATTACAGCCATGCCGTCAACACGATTGCTTCCTGAGGCGATCACCGCGCCGACATCGCGATTGGGAAGCACTTCAATTCTGGCGGCTGCCGTTTCCGTGAGCAATGAGGGAAGGCTCTTCGGTTCCGCCGCGACGATGCCCAGTTCGGATGCGATCAGCCGCAATCCAGTTTCTGTGACCACGAGGTACACATGCGCGACGCGCGCATCCGCATCGAGCAGGCGCAGGATCGTCCGCGCATAAATTGCGCCGCTTGCGCCCGTGACGCCCACCGTAATTATCTTGCCTGGACGATTTTCCATGTATGAATGTGAAAGGACTGCGCGTTTTTCGGCTAGCGTGCATCGCAAATGGGAAGCCCACACGCGTCATTAGCGATGTTAGGGAACGTGTCCCATTCAGTCAAGCCGCCGCCACGCACGGATGATAGAATGCGCGCGTGGACGAACACGATATACGCGAATTGCTGAGCCGGGTGCGCGTGGGACGCACCAGCGTCGAGAACGCGGTCGAGCGCCTGCGGCAATTTCCCTTCGAAGATCTGGGCTTCGCGAAAATTGACCATCACCGCGCCCTGCGGCAGGGTTATCCGGAGGTGGTCTACGGGCGCGGGAAGACGCCGCGGCAGGTGGTGGAAATCGTGCGCGGAATGTTGCGCGCCAGTTCGCGACAGAATATTTTGATTACGCGGACGGTGAAACCTGTTTTCACCGCAGTCCGTAAACTCGCGCGCGGCGCGAAGTTTTTTCCATCGTGCGGAGCCGTCGCCATCGAGCGAAATCGGGAGACGTCCGGCAAAGGTTTGATCCTGATTGTTACCGCGGGAACCAGTGACATTCCCGTCGCGGAAGAAGCCCTGGTGACGGCGCGGCTTATGGCCAACCGCGCGGAAATGCTCTGCGATGTGGGCGTCGCGGGACTGCACCGGCTGTTGCGCCACAAGGGGAAACTCGCGGAAGCGCGCGTCATCATCTGTGTGGCGGGGATGGAAGGCGCGCTGCCCAGCGTGGTGGGTGGCCTCGTGGGCGTGCCGGTGATTGCCGTGCCGACCAGCACGGGCTATGGCGCGGGCAGCGGCGGCGTTGCCGCGCTGCTGGCCATGTTGAATAGCTGCGCGTCGAATGTCTGCGTGGTGAATATCGATAACGGATTCGGCGCGGCGTGTGTGGCCAGCGTGATTAATCGCGTATAGCTGGCCTGACGGCGATCAGCGAAGTGCGCCAACGAGGGCGCAGGCCAGTATTCCTTCTTCGTCCGGGAAAATGGTGCGGAGATCGAGGACGATGTGATCGTCTTCGATGCGCGCGATAACGGGAACGCCTTCGGCCGGGCGGCGGAGTTTTTCTTCCAGGCGCGCGGCGGAATCGTCGGCTGAGCCAATGCGAATCAGATGCGCTGGAAGCGTTTGCTCCGGCGTAGCGCCGCCGCCGATGACGGAAAACCCCTCGCAAACTTTCACGGAAACTCCGACGGGCAGATGCGGCATCAGCTGCTGGACGAACGCTTCGGCGCGGACGCGCAATTCCTCCGAGGCGGCGCGCAGCATGCGTTGCACGGGAATTTCCTGAAACGCGCCGCGCAAATGAGCCGCAAGCGTTTCTTCCATGGCGGCGATCACGAGTTTATCGACGCGCAACGCGCGAAAGAGCGGATGACGGCGGATGCGTTCGACCAGTTCGCGGCGTCCTGCAATAATGCCGGCTTGCGGGCCGCCGAGAAGTTTGTCGCCGCTGAAAGCGACAATATTCGCGCCGGCTTCGATGCTTTGACCCACCAGCGGCTCATGGATGCCCGATTCGCCGAGGTCAGCGATGCAGCCGGAACCGAGGTCTTCGAAAACGGGAAGCGAATTCCTCTTGCCGAGCGCCGCGAGCGATTCCAGCGATGGCCGCTCAGTGAATCCGACAATGCGAAAATTCGAGGGATGGACGCGCAGAAGCAGACGCGTGCGCTCGCCGATAGCGTGTTCGTAGTCGCCGATGCGCGTTCGGTTGGTGGTGCCCACTTCGCGCAGGAGTGCGCCGCTTTCGGCCATGATTTCCGGAATGCGAAAGCCATCGCCGATTTCAATCAGCTCACCGCGCGAAACAATCACTTCGCCACCCTTGGCCAGCGCGGCAAGGACCAGCAAAACCGCTGCGGCATTGTTGTTAACAACGATGGCGGCTTCGGCGCCGGTGACTTGCGCGAGGCGGCGTGAGACGTGAATGTCGCGACGACCGCGCGTACCTGCGGCCAAATCGTATTCGAGATTGGAATATCGCCCTGCGGTTTCAGCGATGCGTTTCAGCGCCGCTGCGGAAAGCGGAGCGCGGCCTAGGTTCGTATGCAGCACTACGCCGGTGGCGTTGATGACACGGTGCAATGATGGCGCCAGCGCGCTCCGTACGTTTTTAATAATGGCGGCTTCCATTTCTGCCGCATCGAGAATTTCCGGCGCCAAACGGCTAGCACCGCTTGCATGGGCACCGATGGGAGCCGAACCGGCAACTTCAGATGCCCCGCCCGTAGGTGCGCTTTGCGAAAATCTAAGCCGCAAATCCTTTAGGACGGCGCGCGCTTCATTGAGCACGAGCTCCCGTCCAACCTTGGCTGCCAGTTCCGCCAAAGCAGTTCGCCGCAGCAATTCGTCCACGGAAGGAAGCTGGCGCAACGACGTCTGTTCGTTTGCGGAAGAAGTTTCTTGGGTCGCGGTGATTTGCTCCTTCGCTTCTCGCGCCGAACCAGCGGACGATTTCATCCCGCCATTTCAGCACAGAGCGGACGTCGCGGCAATGCCGCTATTGCGCCGGCTGCGGCACAAGTGGAGCTGCCGGCGCGGTTATGGCCGCTATGGCAGGCGTCAGCGGCTTGCCGTCGGGACCGCAAGGTATCGCGCCGGCCGCGTCTATCAAAGTAGCGAGCTGCTGGGCGATCAATTGATTGCCTTCGATCGTGGGATGGGCATGATCCATAAAAAGAGGAGTGTGATCCTTCTTTTTCCACGCCACGATCACGTTGGCGATGGGGACGTTTTCAGCGTTCGCAAAATCGACCATGGTCTGCTGCATGGGGTCGAGGTCTCCCCGTTGGTTGGTGCTGGGAGTGAGCAGCAGAATCATGGGAACGTGGTGCGCGCGGCACGTCGCGAGACTGTTCCCCAGTTCTTGATAGAAGCGCTGCGTGTCCACGGGCTTGCGGCGGTAGACATTCCAGGAACCGTTCATTAGCTGATGGCGCATCTTGTAATAGACCATGCCGCGGAGCAAATGCTCGATCACAAATTCGTAAAGCGCCGAGCGGCGCACGTAGGATTTCAGCCAAACTCGGCGCAGCAAAGCTTCGCGATTCTTGCCCTCAAGCCGGTTAAGGTTTTCGAACTCAGTGTTGAAACTATTGGCGACGATGACCAGGTCGGGCTGAAAGCCTTTCTCGAAGACAACCTGAACGCTGTCATTCACCTGGGCATTCGAATAGGCATCGACGCCGGCGGAAATTCCTTCAAATTTTACTGCAGGACAATGGTAGCCGTTAAAAGTGGTGGCCAAATCGGCCACGTAGGTTTCGTTGTCATTCACGCCCCAGCCCATGGTGACGGAGTCGCCAAACGCAAAAATCCTGAATTCACCGGGCCGCTTGGGGCCAAGCGCCACGGGATAGCGGAAATGATCCGGGCTGATGGTGCTGGGATGATGTCCGACAACGGTGGTGCGCGTCCCCGGTTTGGGCACCCACAACAGGCGCTGATCGGGAACGTAAAGGTCGGTATTGCCGTAGCCCGCCAGGCGCAACACTCCTTCCGCCACCAGGCAAAAAAGGAGAAAGACGCCAATGGACGTCAGCAAGATTCGCCAGAAACCGGCAGGCTTCTTTTGGGTGCCGCGGTCTTCCGTCATTCCCGCCATGAAAAAGTTTCTCCTAGACTCCCTAGATTAAGCACTGCGGATACCGATATGAGGCAGGCTTCTTAGTCGAGCCATTCTATCGTGCCGGGCTCCGTTCCGGCAACCGCACACGGCGTTTTGATCGTTCACGGCGATTTTCCCAGGAGACATTTTGCGAAAACTTCGTCGGCGCATACACTGATTATCCTTTCCGGTGCGGGAGTAAGAAATGGCGATTGAGCGGGCTCTCCTCAGCGTTTACGACAAGACGGGACTCGTGGAATTCGCGCAGCGGCTGGCGGCGCGGCGCATTGAGCTGGTTTCCACGGGCGGCACGGCAAAACTGTTGCGCGATGCCGGGCTGGCAGTGCGCGACGTGACGGAATTGACGGGCTGGCCGGAAATGATGAGCGGGCGCGTAAAGACTCTGCACCCTAAAGTGCATGGGGGCATTCTGTTTCGCCGAGAGAATGCCGACGACGCGCGCCAAGCCGAAGAACACGGAATCGTACGAATCGACCTTGTAGTCGTAAATCTCTACCCGTTTTCTGCGACGGCGCGCAAGGCAAACGTCACGCCCGATGAACTGATTGAAAATATCGATATTGGGGGCCCTGCGATGTTGCGCGCGGCGGCGAAAAATTTTCAGAACGTGGTAGTGGTTACGGACCCCGCTGATTATGCAGCGATCTCGGAGGAAATTTCGGCGAAGGGAACGGTGTCCTCCGAAGCGCGGCTGCGATTGGCGCGGAAGGCGTTTGCATTGACGGCACGCTATGACGGCGAGGTGACGACGGAGATGGAGCGGCTGTCCTTTGCCGGCGAAAATCTAAGTATGCGTCCGGCCGAAAAGCTGCCGGAGCGGATTTATTTGGCCTTCGAGCGGCGCCAGATAATGCGCTATGGCGAAAATCCGCACCAAGCGGCGGCGCTCTATGTTCCCGCGGGCGAGGAACCGGGAGGGCTGGCGGGCGCGCGGCAATTACAAGGCAAGGAGCTTTCCTACAATAATTTTGCGGACCTGGATGCGGCATGGGGCGCGGCGCGGGAATTTGAGAAGCCGGCAGCCGTGATCGTCAAACACAATAATCCCTGCGGCGTTGCGGAGCAGGACGGCCTGGCGGAAGCCTACAGACAGGCGCTGGCATGCGATCCCGTGTCCGCGTTCGGCGGCGTGATGGCGTTCAATCGCACGCTTGATGCGGAGACGGCGGCCGACGTGGCCAAGTTGTTTGTGGAATGCATTGTCGCGCCGGGATACCGGAATGCGGCAAGAGAATTGCTTGCTGGAAAGAAAAATTTGCGGCTGCTGGAATTGCGTTGGGACGAAACGGCGGCAGCCGGCACGGATGCCACGCTGGAGTTGAAACGTATCTCCGGCGGTTTGCTCCTGCAGGAACCGGATCGCGACGCTGGCGATGGGAGCAAAGGAAAAGTGGTAACGAAACGCGCGCCGTCGGAAGCGGAACGCCGGGAGTTGGCATTTGCGTGGAAAGTTTGCAAGCACGTGAAATCCAACGCCATTGTTTTTACACGCGCGGGCGCCACACTGGGCATCGGAGCGGGGCAAATGAGCCGCGTGGATTCGGTGCGCATTGCAGTGATGAAGGCGCAGTTGTCTCTTGCGGGCAGCGTGGTGGCTTCCGACGCATTTTTCCCTTTTCCTGACGGCGTCGAAGAAGCGGGGCGGGCCGGAGCCGTCGCCGTCATCCAACCGGGCGGCTCCATGCGCGACAATGAAGTCATCGCGGCAGCAGACGCTGCCGGCATGGCCATGATTTTCACCGGCGTCCGCCATTTCCGCCACTAAGGCACGGCTAGGCTGGAGAGCATTTCCCGGTCAATTGTCTGGCATTGGGCTTTCTATCGAAACCATCTTCTCTCTTTTAGGCATCTTATATTTGGCGGAACAATGATGGGCAATTGTCTCCAAGCGGTTTCCGGCAATCCACGAGCCAGGCGATGTACTCATAAGGCGGCGCGGCGGGCTGATAGTGGCGCGTTTGCGTTGCGTCTGCAATCATTTTTGACGGGGTTAGAGCGCTGCTCCATAATGGTTGTTCACGGAGATTCCATGAAAAACACATGCGGGCCGCTCCCCTTACGGGCCGCCGCCTTGCCAGCCGCGCTGGTGCTTTTTTTCCTGTTTGCATCGTCAGGGTTGTGCGCGCAACAGTCTTCCACTGCTGGGCAAGCTGTTTCGACGACCCCAAGCGCACCGTCTCCGCAATCGAGCACTCTCGTTAAACCCGCGATTAGCGCGGCGAATCTGGGAGATGCCTACTATCATTTCACTCTCGGACATTACTATGCATCGGCGTACGAATCTGAAGGACGCGCCGACGACGCCGAGCAATCCATCGAGGAATACAAGAAGGCGCTGGCGTTGGACCCGCAATCCGACGACATTCCTGAACAGCTGGCGGAAATCTACGCAAAGTCTCAGCGGCAGGACGAAGCTCTCGCTGAAGCGCAGGCCCTGGTAAAGCGCGATCCGGAAAATTTGAATGCCCATCGCCTGCTGGCGCGGCTATACGTTCACCAACTTGGCGAATCAGAAGCCAACACGGATCAGAAGGAATTGTTGGGAAAGGCCACCGGGCAATTCGAAGCAATTCTGCGCATAGATCCCGCGAATGCGGACGCAGCCTTGTGGCTGGCGCGGCTCTATCGCTTCGACAACCGTACGCCGGCCGCCGAAGCGACGCTGAAGGACATTCTGAAACGCGATCCGGCCAATGATCAGGCGCTCGAGCAACTCAGCCAGCTATACCTCGACGAAGGACGCGGCGGCGAAGCCGTGTCGCTGCTCGAGAAAGCTGTGGACAATTCTCCGTCTCCGGCGCTGCTGGAAATACTCGGCAAAGCGTACGGCCAAGCTCACGACTATGCGAAGGCGGAAGCTGCCTATCAACGCGCCGTGGATGCGGATCCCGACGAAACGTCTTACCGTCGCGGCCTCGCGCAAACCCTGCTGTTGGAAGGAAAGCTCACGGGTGCGCTCCAGCAATACCAACGGCTGACTCAAGCGGAGCCTGAATCCCCGGAGAACTATCTGCGCGCGGCGCAGATTTGCCGCAGGCTTGGCCGTCTCGATGAAGCGGAGAAGGATCTTCTCCAAGCCAAGGAGCTCGCGCCGGGCAATCTGGAAGTTCTTTACAATGAAGCGCTGCTCTACGAAACACAGGGCCGCTTTGATGATGCCGCGCGTATCCTCAGCGATTCTATCGCGCAAGTGAAGGCTCGTCCGGCGGAATCCGGATCTGATGCGTTGGCCATTCTGTACGAGCTGCTCGGCGGCATTTATCGCGACAAAGGCGATACAGCGAATGCAGTGCAGGCTTACCAAGATCTGGGCAATCTCGACCCCGCCCAAGCCAAGCGCGCAAATGTGATGGTAATTGACGCCTACCGTGCCGGACGCCAGACGACTGAGGCGATGGCGGAGGTCCGCAAAGACCTGGCCGCCGATCCTTCCGAACGCAGCTATCAGTTTGCCTATGCCATGCTGCTGGCCGACCAGGGCCAGACGGCCGACGCCGTCAAGTACCTTCAAGGCATGGTGCGTGGCAACGCGGACGATCTGGATGTGTATTTGAACATGGCGCAGGTGCAGGAGCGCGCACGACAATACGACGCCGCGTTGCAGTCTGCCACGCAGGCTGAAACGCTGGCGCATTCCGATGCTGATCGCCTGCCGGCGTGGTTCCTGATAGGCGCGGTATATGAACGCCAGAAAAAATTTGACCTGGCGGAGACAGAGTTCAAAAAGGTGATCGCGCAGGACCCGGACAATGCCGAGGCGCAAAATTATTACGGTTACATGCTGGCTGATCGCGGAATACGACTGGACGAAGCGATTTCGCTGATTCAGCGCGCGCTCGAGGAAGACCCGGGTAACGGCGCTTTCCTGGACAGCCTCGGGTGGGCTTACTACAAGCAGAACAATCTGGTGCAGGCGCAGAAGTATATGGAGCAAGCCGCTTCACGCCAGCCGCATGATCCAACAATTTTGGACCACCTCGGCGACGTATATCTGAAACTGGGCCAATCCGACCATGCGGCGCAGGTGTGGGAGCGCGCGCAGGCCGAATGGGGACACGTGGCGCCTACCGACTATGAAGCCGATAAGGTGGCGCAGCTGGATCAGAAAGTCTCCGCGGTGAAGAAACGCCTGGCGCAGAAAGCGCCGGACAGCGCCCAGCCCCAGTAAACCTTCGTCGTGAACCGTTCCGTCCGAATTCCGGCCTTCGCCAAGGTGAATCTTTGCCTGCGCGTCTTGCGCAAGCGCGAGGATGGATTCCACGAACTTCGCACCATTTTCCAGGCGATTGGATTGCATGATGTGGTCGAGCTGGCGCTCACCGGCGGCCGTTCCATCGCTCTGGAAACGGAAGCGACAGATGTGCCCGCCGGGCCGGAGAATCTTGTCTGGCGAGCTGTCGAGCTTTGCCGTAGTAAATGGAAAGTTCGCGGCGGCATTCGCGTGCGATTGGAAAAACGCATTCCGGTTGGGCGCGGGCTGGGTGGCGGCTCCAGCGACGCGGCGGCGACCATGATTGGCATGTCACGGCTGATTGGCAAACACGTGCCTCTCGGCCACTTGATGCAGATGGCCGCGTCGCTGGGCAGTGACGTGCCGTTTTTCCTTTTCGGCGGGCGCGCTTTGGGCGCGGGCCGCGGTGAGGAAATTTACCCGCTCTCCGACGCGCCGAAACGGAGCATTTTAGTGGTTTCGCCGCGTGGCATCTCCGTCAGCACGGCGGACGCCTATCGCTGGCTTAGCCCCACATTGACAAATGAGAGCATCGCCCATAAAATCTATGGATTCTGCACTCTCTGCTGGAATCCGCGAGAGGGCAGCCTGCCCAATGATTTTGAGGCGGCTGTTTTCGAGCGGCATCCGCGACTGAAGAATATTCAGCGCGCGTTGATCCGGCACGGAGCGTCGGAAGCCGCGCTGGCGGGTAGCGGGTCGGCGGTGTTTGGAGTCTTCCGAAACCCAGCGCAGGCGCGTCGAGCCGCTCGGCAGTTCACGGACGACCAGGTTTTCGTATCGGAAACCCTGACGAGGGATGAATGCGCCCGCGCGTGGCGATGGAGAGCTGTCCTCCGCGCTCGTTCGGCATAAGCTATCGGCGGAAGAATTTCCCCGGTAAGCTCCCGTAGCGCAGGAGAGTTTTTTGGCCGAAGAGAGTTTCAAAATATTCAGCGGGAGCGCCAATCCCGCATTGACGGAATCCATTTGCCGCTATCTGGGGGTAACTCCCGGAAAGTCCGAGCATGGATGCTTCAGCGATGGAGAGATTCGTTTTCAGATTCTGGAGAATGTGCGCGGCACGGACGTCTTCGTCGTTCAGCCCTGCTGCTCTCCAGTGGATTTTCATCTGATGGAGTTGCTGTTGATGATTGATGCTTTCAAACGCGCGTCGGCCTGGCGGATTACTCCGGTAATCCCGTATTACGCCTATGCGCGGCAGGATCGCAAGGACAAACCCCGCGTGCCGATTTCCGCGAAGCTGGTCGCCGATCTGCTGGAAACGGCGGGCGCCAACCGCGCGTTGACGTTGGACCTCCACGCGCCGCAGATTCAAGGCTATTTTAACGTGCCCGTGGACCATCTTTTCGCCGCGCCCGTTATGGTCGAGTATTACCAAAAGAAGAACCTGGGCCCGATTACGGTGGTATCGCCCGATGCCGGGGGCGTGGAACGTGCGCGCTATTTTGCCAAGCGGATGGATGCGCCGCTGGCAATCGTGGATAAGCGCCGCATTGACGTGAACGTCAGCGAAGTGATGCACCTGATTGGCGACGTCAAGGGACGTCCCGCGCTGGTAATTGACGATATTATTGATACTGCCGGCACGCTGGTGAAGACGGCCGAAGCGCTGCTGGAGCAAGGCGCCACGCGTGTCTTGGCCGCGTGTACACATGCGGTGCTTTCCGGCCCAGCCGTCCAGCGGCTGCGCGAATCGTCAATCGAGGAGCTAGTGGTGAGCGATTCGGTGCCGTTGACCAAAGAGGCGCGCGCCATCGGCAAAATCACGGTGCTCAGCGTGGCCGAATTGCTGGCCCGTGGCATCCGGAATATTCACGAGGAAACGTCCATCAGCGAGTTGTTTACCTAGATTTGCACGGCTTCGCCATCGCGCGCGGCCCGGAGAAGAGAGCCATGCAGACTTTTGTGGTGGAAGGAACAGTTCGAGAGGAGCGCGGCAAGGGCCACGCGCGACGGCTGCGTCTGACGGGAATGGTTCCCGCCGTCCTCTATGGCGGCGCTAAGGGAGCGGTGGCCATGGCGGTGAATGCGCGCCAGGTAGCGCGTATTTTGCGCTCCGAAAGCGGCCACAATTCAATTTTCACTGTTCAGGTTAGCGGCGGAAAAGAAGAGAAAGCTATGCTGAGGGACTGGCAGGTGGATCCCGTCAGCAATGCGCTGCTCCACGTTGATCTGTTTCGCGTGGCCATGGACGTGCGCATGCGCGTCAATGTGGCCGTGCATCCCTTCGGTGAGCCGCAGGGCGTGAAGTTGCAGGGCGGCATTTTCGAAATCGTTACTCGCGAAGTGGAAATCGAATGCTTGCCCGCGGATATTCCCGAAGAGTTTCGCGTGGACGTGACGGAGCTCATGATCGGCAAACAGCTACGCGCCGGGGACTTGCCACTGGACGCCGAGAAGATGCGCCTGGTGACCGACCCGCAGCGCGTGCTTGCGCACGTAGTGGCGTTGCGCAAGGAAGAAGAAGTGGCGCCGGAAGCGGCGGCCGCCGTCGAAGCCACGGCAGCAGAGCCCGAAGTCATCAAGAAGGGCAAGAAAGAAGAGGAAGGCGAAGAAGGCGCGGAAGCCGAAAAGAGCGCAAAGTCGGAGAAGGCCGACAAGGGCAAAGGCAAGGAAAAGTAACATTTTTTCGGCGCCCCGCTTGCACGCATCGCGGAGGTCCGGAAAACGGAATTCGCGGCCATGCAGATTATTGTGGGACTTGGCAATCCGGACGCCGAATATGCCTGGACACCGCATAATCTGGGCTTCTTGGCGCTGGATTGCATCGCGGAACGCTCGAGAATCCGCGTGACGCGGCCTGAATCGGAATCGTATGTGGGGCTGGGACGCGTGGCGGGTTGTGAAGCGATTTTGGCCAAGCCGCAGACTTACATGAATTGCAGCGGACGCGCCGTAAAGAGCTTGTTGGCGCGTTACGAGTGCCGGCCGGAAGATTTGGTGGTACTCAGCGACGAGGCCGCGCTGCCGTGGGGCATGGTGAGGCTCCGGCCGCGGGGCAGTGCCGGCGGCCACAATGGACTGAAGTCCATAATCGGCACGCTGGGCACGGATGGTTTTGTTCGCGTACGCATGGGCGTGAAGCCGGAGTATCCGGTGGGCGATCTGGCGGCGTATGTGCTCTCGCGGATGAATCGCGCCGAGCGGGAAACGGCTCTAGCGACCGCTGTTGAAGCTGCCGAGGCTGTGGAATTTTTGCTGACGGAAGGTTTGGAGAAAGCCATGGCGCGCTTCAACCGGCGGGTGCCGGGAGAAAGCGAAGCCGGCGACGAGACGATGTAAGCCGCGCGCCGCGGAATCGAGGAGATATGGAAGAACGCGTTTACGATTTGATTTTCATCTGCCGTCCCGATACGCCGGAGGAAGAAATAGACAAGCTCATCAATACGCTTGGTCACACCGCCGCCGAAAAGGGCGCGAGGTTTGAGAAGGTGGACAAGTGGGGTGTCAAGAAGCTTGCTTACCACGTGAAAAAGCTGCGGCAGGGCGCGTATATCTATATTTCGTTGCGCTCCAGCAACGGCGGCTTAATCCTTGAATTGGAACGCCGGCTTAAAGTGACCGACGCGGTCATCAAGTATCAGACCATCCGGATGGACGAAGAATTGAAGCGGCAGGAGAAACTGGGCCGCCGTCGCGAAGTGCGCGCCGCGCGCCGCCCACGGCGTACAACCCCTGCCCCCGCCGCCGCTGAACCCGGCGCGACAGCCGTAAGCACGGCCGGCCAAGCAGCCGGAAAGTAAGGAGAGAGAAACCATGGCGGACGAGACTACACCACAGACACCGGCGCCTTCCGAAGCGCCTGAATCGGCACCGGAGGCCCCCGCTTCAACTCCGCCGAGCGCCTCCGTCGGGAGGCCGCATTCTTCCGGCGGCGGACAAGGGCAAGGGCAGGGTCGTCCCGGGGGCCCGCGCCCCGCGGGGGGGATGAAGCGAGGCAAGCGCAACTATCCGCGCAAGAAGAAAGTATGCCGCTTCTGCTCCGATAAAGTGGACCTCATTGATTACAAGAAGGTGGACGTGCTCCAATCTTTCGTTCAGGACCGAGGCAAGATTCTGCCGCGGCGCATTACGGGAACCTGCGCGAAGCACCAGCGGTGGCTGATGGTAGCCATCAAGCGCGCTCGCAATATCGCCTTGATGCCCTTCGCCACGGAAATGTAAATTCCCGGCGTGCCGCTTAGACCGCCAGGGCAATTCAGAGGAAAAAGCCATGCAGATTATTTTGCAAGAAGACGTCGAGAAAGTGGGAACGCGCGGCGAATTGGTGGAAGTGGCGGATGGCTATGCCCGCAACTTCCTCCTGCCGCACAAGCTGGGTCTGGCCGCCACTGCCGGCAATATGAAGCGCCTGGAAAAAATGCGCCAGGCCTTTGCCAAGCGCGAAGCCGTCGAGCGCGGAGATGCGGAGACTCTGTCCGCCCTGCTTGCGAGCGTCACGCTCACTGTCTCCCGGAAAGCCGGCGAGAACGATCAACTTTTCGGCTCGGTGACCTCGGCCGACGTGGCCGAAGGCCTCGAAGCACAAGGCTACAAGGTAGACAAGCGGAAAATTCAACTGGTCGATCCCATCAAGGCAATTGGCGAGTACCAGGTTCCCGTCAAACTGCACCGGGAAGTTGTTGCGGGCGTCAAGTTGATCGTCCAGCGCGAAGCTTAAACGGGGAAGATTCGCGGCAGCCGCTTTGTACAGCGGCTTCGCGCCCCGTTGCGACCAAACTTCTTGCAAGACGCGATGAAGATGATTCTTTAGTTCGCTCAGGTTTCGGATTTTCCTCAGTTTCCACGAAATCCACAGACGCGTTTCGCTAAACCAGGTTGACCGCTTAGGGCGCGCGCGTCAGAATCTCAATGAGGCCTTCTCGCGCGTCTCGCGCATAACGATTGCGAGCACGGAAGTTTGATTCGCCGCTAGCTGCACCGAAAAAAAGACTCAACTCACATGTCCATCACCGATCTTGCTCTCGCAAATCGTCTGCCGCAGAATCTGGACGCCGAGCGTTCCATCCTCGGAGCCATTCTGCTGGATAACCATGCCCTGAATGCCGCCGTCGAGCACCTTCGTCCGGAAGATTTTTTCCTCGATCATCATCGCCGAATTTTCGAGCGCATGATTGCGCTTTCCGAAGTCCAGCAGGCTATTGATCTAATTACCCTCAGCGAAGATCTGGGGCGGCGCGGAGAATTGCAATCGGCGGGCGGCATTGGCTATCTTGCCCAGCTCTCCGATGGAATCCCGCGCGTCACCAACGTCGAGCACTATGCACGCATCGTGAAGGACAAGGCGGTCCTTCGCAATCTCATTCACGCGTCTCAGAGCATCCAGCAGCGGGCCCTCGATGCTGAGGAAGACGCTGACACGATCCTCGACGAGGCCGAAGCCGGCATTTTCAAGCTGGCCGAGGAGCGCATTCGCTCGGGCCTGATCGGTGTTAAGGAGCTGGTCCGCGAAAATTTCGCACGACTCGAGAAAATTTTCAGCGAAGGCCGCCAAATTACCGGCTTGAGCACGGGCTATTCGCAATTGGACGGCGATACCGCCGGCTTGCAGGATTCCGAGCTGATTATCGTGGCGGCGCGCCCTTCGATGGGGAAAACGTCTCTCGCATTGAATGTGGCGGAAAACGTGGTTCTGCGTCAGGGGCTTCCGGTGGCCGTCTTCAGCCTGGAAATGTCGAAAGAATCATTGCTGCTGCGCCTGTTGGCCTCCATGTCGCGCGTGAATGCGCATCACTTTCGAACCGGGCGCCTGACCCGCGAAGACTGGTCGAAAGTTTCCGAGGCGCTCAATGAGGTTGCAGAAGTTCCGCTGTGGATTGACGATTCGGCTTCATGCAGCGTGCTGGAAATGGCCGCCAAACTGCGGCGGCTGAAGCGCGATAAGGGGCTCTCGTTGGTAATTGTGGATTACCTGCAACTCATCACGGCGCGTGGCCGGTTTGGGAATCGCAACGAAGAAGTGTCCAGCATTTCGCGGTCGCTGAAGGGCCTGGCCAAGGAACTTCGAGTTCCCGTGATGGTGCTGAGCCAGTTGACGCGCGCGCCGGAGCGGGAAGATCGCCGGCCGCAGCTTTCCGATCTCCGTGAATCGGGCGCCATTGAGCAGGATGCGGACGTGGTCCTCTTCATCCATCGTCCCAATATGTTCAAGAAGGATCAGCCGGAAGAGGAACGCGCCAAGACGGAACTCATCATCGCCAAGCAGCGCAACGGCCCCACGGGAATTCAAAAATTTGTATTCCTCGAGAAGCACACGCGCTTCGAAGAGGCGCTGCCCGACGCGTGGGAATCCTAATGCAGTATTCTTAATATGGGTGTACCGGCCAATGAGGCCGTGCGGGAATTAGTTTATTCAAATGAGACGAACAGTGAAATTCGAGGGGCGGCCCGTATGGGCTGAAGTTTCCCTAGCCGCGATCAAGCACAATTTGCATGTAATCCGCAAGCACATTGGCCCCAAACGCCAGGTGCTGGCCGTGGTGAAAGCCAATGCGTACGGTCTGGGCGCGATCCCCGTCTCGCGGTTCCTTGCGAACGTCGATATTGACTGGCTGGGAGTCACGTCCACCAGCGAAGGCGTGGAACTGCGCCGCGCAGGCATTCGCAAACCAATTCTGGTTCTTACCGGCTTTTGGTCCGGCGAAGAACGGGAATTGCTCCGCAGGAAACTAACTCCCACTGTCGCCGATATGGACCAACTGCGCAGGTTGGAGCGCGCCGTTAGCCGTCAAGCCACCCGTCGATCGCGCCCGTTTCCATTCCACCTGAAAATCAATACCGGAATGAATCGGCTGGGAATTGATGTGAATGCCGTGGAGAGTTTCGCCCGCGCTCTGAGCAAATGCCCGCACTTGCGCCTGGAAGGAACGTACACGCATTTCGCTTCCGCGGAAGATTTCACCAGCCTGCAGACGGCGGAGCAGGAGAAAATTTTCTTTTCCGCCGTGGAGCGGCTGCGCGCCATGGGCGTAAATCCCGGCATGTTGCACCTCGCCAATAGCGGAGCAATCTGCGGGCGCTCAAGCACCTGGGCCGACATGGTCCGCGCAGGTGCGATCCTCTACGGATATCACCAGAACTTTCAGCCGCCCGAGCGAAAACTGGAACTTGCGGCGATGCTTCCCTTCCAACCCTGCCTCGCTCTTCGCACGCGCATCATCGCGTTGCGCGACGTGCAGCCCGGGCAGGGCGTCGGGTATGGCGCCGCGTTCCATACCGCGAGTCCGTCGCGAATCGCCATTCTGGCGGCGGGCTATGCCGACGGTTTGGCCCGCCAGCGGAGCAATCACGGCTCGGTGCTGGTGCGCGGGCAGCGCGCACCGATAGTGGGCATCGTGTCCATGGACTTGAGCGCTGTGGACGTTACCCAGGTGAAAGGCGCGGCGGTGGGAGATATCGTGACCATTTACGGGCGCGATGGCGACGACGCCATTGAAGTCAGCGATGTGGCCCGAGAAGCCGGGACCGTTACTTCCGATCTGCTCTGCGCGCTGGGTCAGCGTGTGCCGCGTTTTTACCTGTCTTGACGAAGCAATATAGCGCGTCTCTGCATAGTTACTCTTCAGTATATATCATCACCTGAATTCTAAGTTCCGAATGCTATAATAATTCCAATAGCGTTGTCGGTCTCGGGAATCGGCATTGTATTTTCAGCCACGCTTTCTCACCGCGCTGATAGCCATTCGGTAAACCTGAGGCTCCGTGAGGCGCCATGAATCACCGTGCCTTTTCCAAGGAACGGCAAGCAGTGCCGGCAATCGTCAGTGGGAAGCACCGGGCCGGAGTTGCGGACTCTTCAAGGTCCCGGAAGATTCCTTCTGTTTGGATTCTACGTATCATCCTAGTTTGCCTTTCCGCCGAGGGAGGCTTCTATTTCCCTCCAGGGAACGCCTCGGCACTCTGGGGTGCGGCAGCGGGCGTTGCATTTGCGCTGCTCGTGGTTCTTCTTGAGTTGAGATTGCAACGTTCTTCTCTTCGGCGCGTGGTCGGCGGCATTTCGGGGATTGTTGCCGGTCTCGTGATGGCGTGCCTCGCCGTCTTGGCTCTCTCGGGCACGTCGCTGTCGCCAGGATCCCGATCTCTGATTTGCATCTTAATTCTCCTGTTTACCGTGTATGTCGGTATCGTCGTTGGCATCGGTAAAGGCAACCTCCTGAACCTTCAATCCCTGGATGGCATTGTTGGGTCTGAGCAGGAGAACCGGGAGGTGTTCAAGGTTCTCGACACCAGCGTTCTCATCGACGGCCGCCTGGCGGATATCGCGGATGCCCAGTTCCTCGACGGCACACTGTTGGTTCCCCGATTCATTCTCCGCGAGCTTCAAGCCGTTGCGGATTCTTCCGACGGGCTCAAACGCCAGCGCGGTCGGCGCGGCCTAGACGTGTTACAGCGTATCCAGGAGATGCCGAACCTGAAGGTGCGGATTGTCGAGGATGAATTTCCCGCCATTCCGGAAGTGGATATGAAGCTGATGGAGCTGGCGCGGCGTTACGGCGCGGCAATCGTCACCAACGATTTCAACTTGAATAAGGTGGCTTCACTGCAAGGCTTGGCCGTTCTCAACGTCAATCAGCTCGCCAAGGCCTTAAAGCCCGTGGTGCTGCCGGGCGAAATCATGCGCGTTCTCATCCTGCGCGAAGGCAAGGAACACAGCCAGGGCGTAGGTTATCTGGACGACGGCACCATGGTAGTGGTGGACGGCGCGCGAAAGTTCATCAACCGTACGATTGATATCACCGTGACTACCTTGCACCAGACCACCGCCGGCAAAATGATTTTCGCCCGATACGACGACCCGGGGGAATCGTCTGGCCGGGCTACTTCGCCTCTAGCATCCCAGGCACCGGGAAGCGGGTCGCAAAATTCCTCCGGTCAATAACCGCAGTCCGCGAATCGCTAAACCTCTGTTTCCTGATGCCGTGTGGATTGGTATCCAGCGGTGCCTCACATTCCTTGGATTTCCCCGAAAAACTCCCATGCTATAGACTGTTGATTCTCATGGGCCATACACTAGCTATACTCCCGGCCGCCGGCCTGGGCACGCGGATGGGCGCGGAAACGCCCAAGCAGTTCCTCGATCTCGACGGCGTGCCCCTCGTGATATTTACGCTTCGGCGGCTGGCTACCTGTTCTTCGATTGATGAATTCATCGTCGCCACGCGCACGGATGATGTGGCTTCGCTGCAGGATCGCGTTTCGCTCGCTCGGCTGGGCAAACCTGCGCGAGTGGTCCACGGTGGCGATTCACGCCAGCAATCCGTTGGCAATGCGCTGGCGCAAGCCGTGCCGCATACCGACATTGTCGTTGTGCATGACGCTGTGCGGCCCTTGGTGACTTCCCAGCAGGCCGAACGCGTGATTCTCGAAGCACGTGTGCGTGGCGCGGCAATATTGGGAGTTCCCGCAATTGATACGGTGAAGGAGGTGAAGCGCGCCAGCCTGCCGGAAGACGTAGCGCTGATCGTCGCCACCGTTCCGCGTGAGCGCATCGTTCTGGCACAAACACCTCAGGCGTTTTCTTTCTCTCTGTTATGCGAGGCCTTCGCGCGGGCCAGGGCTGATGGAGTGACATGCTCCGATGAAGCCTCAATGGTGGAGCGCCTCGGGCGCGACGTATTCGTGGTGCTGGGCTCGGAGAGAAACTTGAAAATCACGCGTCCGGCGGATATGGATCTTGCGCGGTTTTATCTCGAGCAGGAACGTGCGGAAAAGCGAGAGAAAAAGGTTTGACTCGCTGCGGCATCGGCTACGATCTGCATCGTCTTTCCGAAGGGCGCAAGCTGATTCTCGGCGGCGTGGAAGTGCCATTTGATCGAGGTCCCGTGGGACATTCTGATGGCGACGTACTCGGCCATGCCATTTGTGATGCGTTGCTGGGCGCGGCCGGGTTGGGCGATATCGGCACGCATTTCCCCGATACCGACGCTCGGTGGAAGGATGTTTCCAGCGTGGTTTTCCTGAGAGAAATTGCCCGTCTGTTGGCGACGAAGCATTTGACAATCGTGCATATTGACGCGATCGTGGTGGCGGAACGTCCGCGTCTTGGCCCGCATTTTCCCGCCATGCGCGAGAGTCTGGCGGGCGCTCTGTCGCTGAGCGTGGAGCAAATCAACTTGAAAGCCAAAACGAATGAAGGCACGGGCGAAATCGGCCGCGGTGAAGCCATTGCGGCGCACGCTATCGCCACCGTCTCCGGTTGATCGTGCACTCTTGCCGCCGGATTTTTGTGTCCGCGCGGGATTCCGGCAGACTCTTCCTCGACATGCGATAGAATTTCACTTATGGAAAGTCAATCTTCCGCCACTGCTGCTATTCGCCCCGTGTCTCCATGGACTGGAGATGACGTGGCTGCCATTTGCCGTGCCAATGGCTGGCTCCCCGCGAGTGATCTTTCCACGCAGGGAGATGATCTGCGCGAATGGTTTTCCCGCGCGGCGGCATTATTGGGCCCACACGCCGAAGATCGCGAAGCTCTCTCCGCATTGTTGCGGCTGATTGTCGAGTATGATGCCGCGGCGCTGCATCGCGAGGCGGCTGTGCATGCGCTGCTGACGCATACTGGCGCGCGCGATGTGCTGCGGGAATTCGCGCGGCTCATCCTGGTGGGGACGGACGTGGATTCCGATCGCTTCAAACAGATTCTGGATGAAATGAAGGCTGCGGTGCCGGTTCGCGGCGTGCACCTGTTTCATCCCATTCGCCGCGCGCTGACGGGACGCGAAGGCGATGGCAAACTGGATCGCGTGATACTGTTGCTGGATTCCGCCTCGCGACTGCCGTTCGCCGTTCCCGTGAAGGGGACGCGGCAGCGTATGCTGGAATTTTGCGGGCACATGGACTGAGGAGCAAGCCGTGAGCCGTCTGATCGGAGTTCATTCCGTCGAAGAAGCCCTGCGCGGAGGTAGCGCCATCGAGCGTATCCTTATCGCCCGTGGACGGCAGGGCGCACGCGTGGATGAAATCGTCAATCTGGCGCGCTCTCGCGGAGTCCCGGTGCGATTCGAAACGCGCGAGGCGCTGGATCGCCTCACAGGAACGCGCGCTCACCAGGGAATTGTTGCGCTGGCGGGCTCAAAAGTTGCCGTAGGCCTCGAAGACCTGATCGCCAAGCCCGGCGAGCATGGCACAATTGTTCTGCTCGATGGCATCGAAGATCCCCAGAACCTCGGAGCAATTATTCGCACGGCGCTGGCCGCCGGAGCCAATGGTATTGTCATCCCGGAGCGGCGCGCGGCGGGGCTGACGGAAGCCGTGTCTCGCGCATCGGCCGGCGCTCTCCTTCATCTCCCCGTGGCGCGCGTAAAAAATCTGGTGCGCGCGATGGAGGAGTTGAAGGATGCGGGCTACTGGCTGGCAGGACTGGATGAACGCGCGCCGCAGGATTACACACGGGCAGACTTGACGGGCCGGCTCGCTATCGTCATGGGGAGCGAAGGAACCGGCCTGCACGAGTTGACGCGCAAGCGCTGTGATTTCCTCGTATCGATTCCCACCAGCGGACCGGTTCGTTCGCTGAACGTTTCCGTGGCTGCGGGCGTGGTCCTATTCGAAGCGCTCCGTCAGTCCCATTTGAAAAAACCGCTCACTTCTCCGGTGTCCCGCGTCAGTGACGAGATTAATCCGGAATCGTAAATCGTCTGCTGTGTGCTGCTGCCCAGTTAATTATTTGTCATATTGAATCAGCGAAAAGACGTCAATGCCGGGAAGTTTGGACCGGCCATTCAAAAAGCTAAGCTCCACCGCAAAAGCCGCGCCGGTAATTTCTCCGCCGAGCTGACGAATTAGCTGCACGGCGGCGGCGGCGGTCCCGCCGGTGGCCAGCAAGTCGTCGCAGAGCAGCACACGCTGCTTCGCTCCCACGGCGTCCTGATGCATTTCAAGGGTGTCCGTGCCGTATTCCAGCGCGTAGCTTACCTGTGCCGTCTTCCACGGCAGCTTCTTGGGCTTCCGCACCGGCACGAACCCGGCGCCCAACCGATAAGCCAGCGCCGGCGCGAAGATAAATCCGCGAGCTTCGATGCCCACGACGGCGTCGATCTTTTTGCCTTCGTAATGATCGCCAAGCTTTTCGATTAACTCATGAAACCCGCGAGGATCCTGCAGAAGCGTCGTCAGGTCGTAAAACAAAATCCCCGGCTTCGGATAGTCCTGAACCTCGCGAATAAGTTTTTTAAAATTCTCCATGTGGTCTCCTCGATTCGCTAATGGCCTTTTACGATGCAAAACTGCCCGGCATAGCGGGCGTCGACGGCGGCTTCTTCTGCTTGCACATTCGCCACTGCGCCCGATTCCGGCCCGCGCATGAGTTCGGTTTCGAGCTTCGCGATGTCCGCTGGTTCACCAATGGCATACACTTCCACCCGACCGTCGGGAAGGTTTTTCGCATATCCCACAAGGCCCAGCCGATGGGCGGCCAGCTTGGTAAAATAGCGAAACCCCACTCCTTGCACTGTCCCGTTTATATAAAATCGTCTCGCTGTCTGAGCCATGATGCCTGCACCGCGTTGCTTTGCAAACTCGCGATTGTATCAGAGCCATGCAGCGCGCGGTGCGGTAGATGTAAGATAGGGAAAGCCGATTGCGGATTTTTTGATTTCCGGCGACGAGCCATAATGCATCAAACCATCCGAGGACGGTTCAATTATCTGCTGAACAAATTGCTAATTCTGGCAGTCATGCTTGGCATGGGAATCGTGTCGGCTCCATGGCTTGCGTTCGCGCAGGATGCGGGCCCCATGGCGCCTCCGCCGAAGTATGAAACAAAAATCATAACCACCCAGCCGAATTCCGGCCCTCCGCCCTTGCCGTTGCCGGCATTGATTCAACAAGTGTCACAGCACGAAGACGCCATCCAACAAGCCTATTTTACGTACACTTTTTATCAGGAGATACGCATCACGGAAGCTCCCGGCGCCGACGGCCACGGCGGCGAATTTAGCGTTGCCGGCAAAGTCTATTGGAAACCTGGCGGCCAACGCTACCTTCAGGTGCTGAAGCCTCGGACTTCGACACTGCAACGAATCTACGTCAAGCCGGGGGACGTGGAAGCCTGGGCTGGGCTGCCGATGTTTGTCCTTACCACGGCACAATTGCCGAACTACAATGTCACTTATGAAGGCGACGAAAAGCTGGATGAAATCCACACTTACATCCTGCGCATCCAGCCGAAGGAATTGTCGCGAGCCACCAAGCGCTTTGACGGCGTCGTCTGGGTGGACGATCACGACCTGGCCATAGTCAAGAGTTACGGTCGGTTCGTGTCAGATGTGGTCACCGAAGCCACGCGGGAGAATCCTTTTCTGGAATTTGAAATCTATTGGGAAAACGTCGCTGGCCACTACTGGTTTCCCACGTACGTGCGTTCCGACAGCGTGGTAACCACTAAAGATGATGAATTACATTTGCGGCTGGTGATGCGCTCGTCAAACTTTCAGTTGGCTTCCGCGGCGACCACTGACGCTCCCGCAACGGAGCCGGCGGGTAGTGGCATTCCCGCACCGGGCGCTGGGGCGGCCGCTTCCTTGCCGACGCCTGCGACCAACTCCGGTACGCCGCCAGCCAAACCCTGATTTAAGAGTGTGGTATGCCTTCTTCATTCAACCTGCGAGATACGATCCTTGACGCGTGGAAGACCAATAACCGGGTAACAGTTTTTTTAATCGAGCATTTGCCCGCCGAACTTTGGGAAGCGAAGATGCCGGGAGCACCGCGCCGCACCATCGGAATGCTCGCTGGTCACATTCACAACGCTCGCTGTATGTGGATCAAGACGCTCGGCAAGGAGCACGGCTTTGCAGTGCCGCGGAGCGTCGATCGGCGCAAGGTGAAACCTAAGGATCTCATGCCAGCACTGCAGCGCAGCAGCACGGGCATCTTGAGCCTGCTAAAGTTCGGCTGTGATCATGGGGAAACCATTCCCGGCTCGTCGTCTTATGTCTGGCGCAACCTTCCCCTCGATGTTGGTCACGTTTTGGGATATTTCGTCGCGCACGAAGGTCATCACCGGGGGCAGATTGTGATGCTCGCCCGGCAATTGGGACATCGCCTGCCGGCGGATGTCACGGGTGGCCTTTGGCAGTGGTCCAAGCGTTCCCGGGAAGTCTAAAGCCATGGGCTTGTCGACGCCCAACAATTCATTCGACCGAAGCGCGGCGAGCATGTTAAACCGGGCGGCAGGACGCCCGTAGCGGCTGCGCATCACACCATATCGCATCACGGCCGAGTGGACCGGCCGCTCAGTTCTTAAGTCTGCTCGTGCAACCAGGCCGGTAATTCGGCGAGAGACCAGAGCAGGACGTCCGGCAATGCCGCAGCGACGGTATGGCGTGTCGGCGATGTCCCCAGAACGGCGACCGCCCGCATGCCTGCACGATGCGCCATCTGAATATCTTCCGGCGAGTCGCCCACGTAAATGCAATCTGCAGCGATAAGGCGCAGACGCCTCATCGCCACTCGCAGCGGCGCGGGATCCGGCTTTCGGCGTGCGGCATCCTCGCAGAAAACGCGCACGGGGAAAAAAGACGTTACCTTGTGGAAGCTGAGTTGCGGCTGGACACGCGCGCGCTGTCCGCTGGTCACCAAACCCAGTTTGAACCGTCCGCGAAGCGCTTTCAGAACGCGACGCGCGTCCGGAAGCAGACGAATGTGATAATTCCGATAGGCACGCAGCCAATGCCCGTCGGCCTCGACCCAACGGCGGCGCGGGATCGCGGCCGCCATATACATCCGGTGCCAGTTGGGCGAATAATGGCGCTCGAATTCCGCCATGCCCCACGGAATCCCAAATGTGCGAAACATTTTCAAATAGGCATTGGCATCGGCGTGCCAGGAATTAATTAGCGTGCCGTCCCAATCAAACAGGACGGCCCGGACGGGTTTCGTGTGGAGCATGCGAGCTGCCATGATATCAGCGAATCGGATGCGCGGGGTGCAGCGTTCTGTTCCGATTCGCTTTGTGGTGTTCGCCGCACGCGCGACACGTCCAGGAAGCAATGCTCGCGCAAGTTTGGCCGTCAAAACCGGATAGCGGCACACCGGCATTCGCGATAGGCTGTGAGCCGAACAGAGCGGAGACGAAAGCAAATCATGTTGGCTAAAGTGCTGCGAGCGACGATGAGCGGAAAGAAGGCTGAACACGTCGGAGGTGACGCGCGGTGGCAAGCTGTGACGCAGCGCGACCCGGCGTCCGACGGCAATTTTGTTTTCGCGGTGCGCTCGACAGGCATTTTCTGCCGGCCCAGTTGCCCCGCGCGCCGCCCTGGGCGTTCGCAGGTGGTTTTCTTCGGCGCGATAAAAGACGCCGAGCGGGCGGGATTTCGCGCCTGTCTGCGCTGCCGGCCCGCGACGGAGTCTCGCCGCTGCACGGATCCGCAATTTGCAGCAGTCCAATCAGCATGCCGGCTGATTTCACAAGCCGTTGCTGACGGAGAATCCGCGGATGGCGCCGCGAGCCCGCTTGCGGAACAAACAGGCCTCAGCGCGCATCAATTGCGCCGGGCTTTCCGGCGTTTGTTGGGCGTTACTCCACGACAATATGCGCTCGCCCAAAAAATGCGCCGGCTTAAGAAACAATTAAAAAGCGGCGCGAACGTCACTACAGCTTTGTACGACGCGGGGTTTGGCTCAAGCAGCCGCCTTTACGAGCGGACCCCGCGGGAGCTGGGCATGACGCCCGCAACTTATCGACGAGGAGGAGAAGGCATGCACATCAATTACACGGTGGTTCCGTCCACATTTGGACGCGTGCTCATTGGAGCGACTAAAAAAGGCCTGGCAGCAGTTTATCTCGGCAATTCGGAAACAAAGCTTGCCGCGGAGCTGCGCAAGGAATACCCACGCGCGGAAATCCAACGCGACGCAGGGCAGCTTGCCCGCCATGCGGACAAACTGCTGCGTCATCTGGATGGAAATCTCCGGCAATTGGACTTGTCTCTGGACGTTGACGCCACTGCGTTTCAGCGGCGTGTCTGGCAGGAGTTGCAACACATCCCCTATGGCGAAACGCGCACATACCAGCAGGTCGCCCAGGCAATTGGAAAACCCACGGCTACTCGCGCGGTGGCGCGTGCCTGCGCCTCAAATCCGGTTTCCATCGTTGTACCGTGCCACCGTGTCGTGCGAGGCGATGGCAATCTCGCCGGCTACCGCTGGGGTCTGCAACGCAAGCAGGCGCTATTGAATCGCGAAGCCGACGCGCCACGGAAGCCGGTGAAAACTTCAAGTAAATTCGCGGGCGCAGCCGTGAGCAAATAAACGCCGCTCACGGCGGGTAAACTCAAAAAACTCAGACGCGCGGGATTGGCTTACTGCACGGGCGGTGTGAACTTCACCGTCCCGGCCGGCCAATCCTGCTTGAAGCGTGAATCGTCGATTTTTGGATTCCGCATCACGTTCGTGTAATGAATGATGAAATAGTCCCCTGAACCGGTCTCAAAGAATTTTTGCTGCAACGGCAGCCAGGAGGCTTCATCAATCCAAAGCTGTATTTTCGAAAACTGATTCCGAATTTGTTCTGATTTCGGCGTCAGCTCGAGCCAAGCCACCTTGTGTCCGTCCAGTGCGCCTTCTCCCTGCAGTGTGACCAGATAAGGTTTGCTCAGGTCTTTTCCCGAAGTGCCGAACCCCAGCAGGAAGAACTGGTCCACCATGTCGCGGTGTTTACCCAGGTCGTACTCTTCCACGCGCTTTAGACCGGGAGTGTAAATGTAAAGCCGGTCACCGCGCCGAAGAATTGTGCGCGAATCAGGAGATTCCAGCTCAATGCGCATGTTGTCGCCGCGCGCCCATATCTTCCCGGACTCCGTCGATTTGTCATTCACAACTACCGTGACCTTGGTGCGGTCCACGTTCGCCGTCATGCTGTGGTAATCGCGCGCATTATCGTCCAACTGTTGAAAAATCACGTTCAGCGTCAGGCCGCTTTTCTGTTGGGACCCGGCAGTGAGACCAACGCTTAGCAAACATGTGGTCAAACTCAGTAACAAAATGCGGCGCAATATCGTCCCCTTTATCGTAGAAGGAGCCGCTATCTTATCACCAACGAAGAGACGAATCCGAGCAGCGAAGAGATTCGGGCAGGCTACGGAATGCTCACCATGCGGACGGTAACCTCGTAAGACTTCACCTCGCGTGAGCCATCCACATACGGATAGATGGATTGGACTTGGAACGTGCGGCCGGCCAGCCCCGGCACGGAGCGGCCGAGCAAATCATGGACATCTTTTTCCAGTTCCGGCGATGAGCCACCGGCACGATCCGACGCGCGAAGGCACGCAGCATCCAACCGATACGCCGTTGTCTGGCGGCCCGCATTATCCGCCTCAGGCTGGACGCAATGAGCGTAGGCGCCGACGGCCAAGGGGGCATCGTGAAACCAGCGGCGGGGCGTGACCAAAACAAAAAGCACAATCACCAGCACCATTATGTCGTAGGGCCAGCTTCCGCGCTCGTAGGTCCACAGAAGCGTGCGAACTAAACCGCGCCACAGCCTGTGCATTTTATGCCGGCATGCCGCCATCCACCACGAGACCGTCCCTCATGTGCAAGATGCGCCCCGCATAGGCAGCAGCTTCAGGATTGTGGGTGATCATGACGATACTCTGGCCCAGGTCTCGATTGAGCTGGGACAACATCGCCAGCACGGCTTCGGAATTCTGCGTGTCAAGATTCCCGGTGGGCTCGTCCGCCAGCAGCACCTTGGGGTCGTTGATGATCGCGCGCGCAATGGCCACGCGCTGCTGCTCGCCGCCGGAGAGCTCCGAGGGTTTGTGGTGCAGGCGGTCCACGAGGCCCAACAGGCGCGCAACGATATCAAAACGGTGCGGATCGAAGCCGTCACCGTAGATGTGTTGCGCCAGGCGTATGTTCCCGCGGGCATCCAGTGTCGGCAGAAGATTAAACTTTTGAAAAACAAAACCCACTTTGTGCCGTCGAAGCTGCGTCCGTTCCGCATCGCTCATGGCCGCGAGATCATTGCCTTCCAGGAACACTTGCCCCCGCGTGGCCTGCGATAATCCGCCCAGAATATGCAGCAGAGTGGATTTTCCGCAGCCCGAAGGCCCCATGACAGCCACAAATTCTCCCGGCTGCACCTGCACGTCAATGCCGCGCAGAGCGGAGAATTCGATCTTACCAGTGTGGTAAGACTTCCAGAGGTTCTCGGTCTTAAGTATGGGTTCCAAGGGGAACCGGCCAGGAGAGTTTCATCCTGAGCAGGCAAGCCTATTGTAGCTGCGCCGCGAACGATTTCCTAGCTTCGGTTGGATGTTCCAGGCATTTGTCCGGCGTAGAAGCATCACGCCGCGCCCGCAATATCATTCGTAGGCTAAAGCTTCCACGGCGTCGCGGCGGCTGGCTAGCCATGCAGGGTATGCCGCCCCCAGCAAACCACCCACAATGGCTATGCCGCAAGCGCGCGCTACCCAATCCGCGTGAATTAGGATCACTAATGTGGGAAAAGCGGAGACCAGCGCATGAACAATCAGGAAACTCAGAATAACTCCGACCAAGCTGCCCGCAATGCAGAGCAGTGTCGTTTCGCTCAACACCACCCGCACAATATAAGCCTTGGAAGCGCCCAGTGACTTCAGCACTCCGATTTCGCGCGTGCGCTCCAGGATAGTCGTGTACATCGATAAAAAAATTACCATAAAGCCAACGCTCACTGCAAGGCCGATCATCACGTTGACGAACGTCGAGAGCCCCGGCAGGTTCGACGAGGTCATCTGCGACATGTAATCCTTTACGGGACGGATTTCGTAGCGTGGCAGAAGCGCGCGAATTTCCTCGGTGACCGTGTCGGTGTCATCCGGACGCTCGCACTTAATGAAAAATATGGAAGCCTTGTCCTGCGCTCCCGCCAAATCCTGTAGCGTCTTTATCGGCACAAAGAGACGCGCACCCTTGCCATGCTCCACGATTCCCGCCACATGGAAATCGTGCTCCAAAAGATGCAATGTATCGTTGGCATGGAGACTCTTGGCCTTCGCATACCAATCGTCGACCAAAATGTCGTTGGAATTCTCCATATCGTGGCCTTCGTGAAACACGAATCCGCCCGACACCTGCCCGAAGCTGTCCTGATCAATCCCAAAAACGATATCCAGCCGGCCGGAAGAATTGAATTGCACCAGTACGGGCGCCACATAGCGCACATATTTCAGTTCCCCCAGTTTTTCACCCAGCCGGATGGGCATGGGCGCTCCGCTGAAGGCCATAAAAATAGAAGCCGAAGGCGGCTGCACCATGATATCCGCGCCCACCCCTTCCACGCGCTTGGCGCTGTCGGTGACGAAGCCGGTCGTTAAGCCCACCACCGTCAGAACCATAATCACTTCCACAGCCACGGCTAGCACGGTAATCAGCGTGCGTACGGGCCTGTGTAGCACGTTCCGCAGAACTAGTTCAAACATCATGGCTGCGCTGCTCCTGAATCGTCCTGTAGGCGGATAAGCTTTGTCCCCGCCGGCTGTGTAAGCTGAAAACGCTCGGGTCCCAGCGTTTCATTCAGCATAAGTTTGCTTATATGGATGTCCAGCCGGTAATCGTCGTGCGGACGGGCGATTTTAATTTCGCGAGGATAGGGAATTCCACCGGCGGGCTGCCAGTCGGAATATTGGACGTCGGATTCCAACCGGCCTCCAAGCCCGAATATTTCCATGCGCGCAAAACCCAAATCCGCGCGGTTAAACCAGATTTTGCGCATGATCCGTAAATCGTTCCCATCGCCCCCCAACTCAGTCAAAATGTAACAACGGCTGTCGCCCGCGTCCCATTCCTCAAATACGACTGCGGCCTGCGGTGGAATTCCCGGTGGCAGCAGCGCTTCCACAAGATGCTGGGGCCGCAAGTTCTCAATCGGCTTGGCTGCAGTTTCCCGCAGGCTTGCCGGGCCTTCGATAAATTCATTTTTCGACGGAATAAAAATATCAAACGTGTTGCCGTCACTGGTCATGTCGAATACGTTTTTCCCCAACAAGGGAGCCTGCCCGATCACGCGAATCGTGGCTGGACGCTGGGCCAGAATGAATCCGTTCACGTCATGATACTGCTCAATCACGCCGGAATACGTTGACCCCGTCGTGGGAACCATGTTTACGGTGGCGTTGAGCGACTGGATGGCATGAGCAAATTGATTATATTTCTCGAGTAACTGAGGTTGCGTCGCGCCCAGCGAGGGTGCATGAATCTGCGCGGGGGGCAATGTTGTCTTCTTGTTGACCGCGCACGCGCCAAAACTTCCCACAGTGATCACAACCGCGGCAATCATCCAGCTCGCTTGATTTCGAACATTACGCCGAATTCGAGATCCACGCTGACGGAACAACAGCGCCAATCCCTGATGGCAACTCTCTTCTATTCGCAAGGCTTTGAATTTAACAATCTCATCCCAGTCTGTCAACGCAGCCCCACTACAACTCGAAGGTATTTTTTCTCTGCTCCGTTCGCCTGTTTGACGACCGACTCAAGTGCTCTAGCAGAAGCGCCGAAGGCCGGTAAGGACCTCAATTTTCCAACATTTACGGCCGCAAAATTGGGGTTCCGAGGCTTTCCGGAGCGACGCCCGGACCCAGCCAAGGATTTGGCGAGTGAATTGCGTCATTACCTGCAGCGAGCCCCTGATATGCGCGCGAAGTGTAATTATTTGTGAACACCTCCAGGGAGGGGGTTGGAGTCAACACTGGTGATTGCCGCAAGCGCGAACGAGTCCCGCCTATGGCTAAAAGCAACAAACAGGCTGGTCAGGCATTCGTGTTTTCAGCATTCCTATCGACGGCATTGCTTGGATTCATGGGTCTGGGCATAGATGTAGCGCAACTCCGCGTAGTTCAGCGAAAGGCGCAATCGGCGGCAGACAGCGCTGCCATCGCCGGATCCGGCGAGCTTCTTTACGAAGACGTCACGACGGCCGCGCAAACGGATGCCGCGCTGAATGGGTTCACGAACGGCTCGGGCCGCGCGACCGTCACGGTGAATGATCCACTCCTGACCGGCCCGCACATTGGCAATGCGAAATACGTGGAAGTGATTGTCGCGCAGAATCAGCCCACATTTTTCATGAAGGCTTTCGGCATCACCTTCGAGCCGGTGAGCGCCCGGGCCGTGGCGACGCAGACCAGTGGCCCAGCATGCGTTTTTGCGCTGGATACCACCGCTTCGAATTCCTACAATGCGAGCAGCGGGGCGGGGATCCGCATGCACTAGCTGGGCAGTCGCGTGTCCGGCGGGTGACGGACGTTCAGAACTATTTGCTGAATGTCCCGGCGGTGCTCAATCTCGCGGCTATGATCGTCACTACTGCCTGGAGCCCAAACAACAATCCCGGCAGCACAGTGCAGGTGCAGGTGCAGTATTCCTTTCAGTTCTTTTATTTCTTCTTGCCGACCCCCACCAACAACTTGACGACCAGCTCGAAAATGGTGATTTCTCATCAAAGAGCCCTGTTCTTCGCCATTTATAAGAAACTCCCCGATGTCAAAACAGTTTTTCGTCTTCTCTCCGAACGGAATCTGTTTTCCCCCTCTTTTCAATGTGGAGTCTTAGTAAATTGATCAAGGAACTTGCCAAGAATGGCAACCTTCCCCACGGGTACGCGGCCCACTATCGCATTAAGTCGCTCATTCCTCCTGGATATGGAACCGGCAGTATCACGATGCTCAACCAATTTGTCTTTTCTCAGGACGTCACTGTCTATAGTCCAAACCTGACCTCCGGCAGCACGCCGGTCATCCAGGGGTGCTGTGAGCGTACGTGCCGACGGCTCGGGCAATTGGCTGCTCCCGGCACAGATAGATGAATGCGGAGGATCTAGTGAGGATTACAAGTACGGTGTAGGTTTTATTTTCAAGTTCTCTACATCTAAGACTACCGCTTTAGGAATGATTCAGGCGTCGAGGGAGCCTACTGATGGCCTAGCGTCTGTAGCCGTAGGCGGAAAGGATCACTGGATAACAGAGCATTGGCCCGAACTGTTTGCTTAGGGACGTGACTTTTATCTTTCTGATGCTACGGGCCTAGATAGTCTACCTGACACAAATAATATCGCGACGGATTTTGGGTTTCCCAACCTCTCACTCCTGCCAACCTGCCGCTAGGCGGCCCGGCCAGTGGCAGTTACGACGTCAGCGGTGGGCCTTCCAGCGATTGGGCAATGGGGGTGGGGGTCGGGGAGCGGGCCGTTTGCGGGAGGTACCGGGTATAGGTCACCTGGTCCGGAGAGCGATGATGATGATGATGGATGGTGATGACGATTGCTTTTAGCGGCAGAAACGGGAGGGGTTCGTTTCTTGTTCCTAGGGCTGGCCTCGCAGATCGGCCAGCCATTGCACAGTCTCCATTGCCGTCAAGCACATTGTAATTACGTGTTGGTCGTTGTCCATGCGGAAGCGTTTCCTGGTGAAGCTTGCCGGTGTGCCGCCAGCTGTCCAGTGCCAAACATCGCGGCTAAGGTGATCGGCGGAATAGTGCAATCGACTCACGAACTGCAGGCCCGACTCAATGTGGCGCTCATAAACCCGAACACATTTGTCCCGTCCCTCGAAGAATAACGCCTGATCCACCCTGAGCAGAGCCTCCACAAATGAAGCAGTAGCAATACCCGGAGCAGTACCGAAGCAGAAACCACCCACAAGATCCCCGGTTATAGCTGGGGATTTAAGCTGATAGGGCAACACCCACCCAACAAGATGAAGCGCAAAATTGAGATAATCCGCTGTCCGAAGGGAGGCAAGCGAGGGCTTAACCCGAGAAAGCCGATGCAGCCGTGTCCATGCATCCGCGTGCCACAGCACCATTCCGGTATGGGGTGCCGACTGAAATCGCCGTCGATAATACTCGAAGGCCCGCCTGAGGATTTGCGGCAACATCGGAGATTCCATGCCACACTCAAAGTATCGGGATAGTGCGAGAAGAGTTTCACCGGGATAGTATTGCCATCCCCTCTCCGCCTCGGATGCTGGCGCGTTCAATCTGCACACGAACGATCCATCATCGCGTTGAGCGTTCGAAAGCGAAAAACGAAGGGTTAAATACAAATCAGTGTGGTCACTGCGCAAGGGCTCGAAGGAAAGAGCGCAGCTCAGGAGGGCAGTCGCGCCGAGATTCCCTATATCTCGTCCACATTCGCTCACATACAAGCCACTGCCATAATCTTTAAGTCGTCTAATGAGGTACTCAATTGCAAGACGCGCTGCGGACTCGAGACCCTCTTCACTCCTCAGATCGTCGAGTGATAACGCCCAACTAAGTGCGTATGCACATCCTGCGTGGCGAACCACGTTGTATTCTGCAGACGGTATTAGACTTTTAGCTGGATCATATTTGTAAAAAAATGACCCATCGGGGTTTTGTAATCGAATCAGCCTCCTCAGCGAGCGAACGGCAACGGACCACTCCGCGCTCCCGGCCGCACTCATCTCCGAGTCCATCGCATGTTCTTCTCCGTATTTGGTTTGACAAGCGGTGCCAAACGCCTTAGGTTCCGATGCTGTCAGAGCCATCCCACGACTGACGAGGCCGAGTTTTTGTACCAAGCTGAGTGAGAGAGTTTACATCAAAGCTTCAGGCTGCGAAATCGAATTCGTTGGGAGAATGGGGCTGCAGGCCGCCGGCACCGGCGGCCTGCAGCCCAGCGCCGAGTGCGGCCCCCCTGGTGTTGTAATCCACCCGACACCCTCGATCACGATCTGTGCCTCCTTCAGCGAGTAAAAGATCTCGCCATTCAAGCATTAGTCCCGCAGGTTCCCGTTGGAACTTTCACAGTACCCGTTCTCCCATGGACTTCCCGGCTCGATGTAGGGCGGTCCTGTTCCCAGACTTGCCAACCGCTTCCATAGCTCCTTGGCTACGAACTCCGGGCCATTGTCCGAGCGAATGTGTTCCGGGATGCCTCGAAACAGCATCACGTTTGCCAGCGCTTCGATCACTTCATAACCTCCCAGCCTCCTGGCCACCCGAATCGCCAGGCATGCCCGCGTGTATTCGTCGATCAGCGTCAGCATTCGCCGCGTTCGCCCATCGTGTGCCATGGCGCTCACGAAGTCGTAGCTCCATAAGTGATTTACTCGCTCCGGCCCCAGCCTCACACACGACCCGTCGTTCTCCGGCTTGTGCTTCTTCATCGGCATACCAGCTTTCCCCTACAGTGAATTCTTCCTCACTCCAGCTGGTACAAAAAATGCCAGTCACGTCAACGCGATTTCGCAATTCCCAGCCAAACACAGTTGTGATTTAGCCCCATTTCTTGCACGGATGGAGTTACGGCAAAGGACAACACCTGGACTGTGGCAACCTGTTCATACTCACGCTCATGCTTCAGTTAAGCACACAGCCTTAGCTCGGAAAATGTGCTATACATTAACCAAAGTTGCCGATGGAATAGGCAATTTCGGAGCGCCATCGATTTGTGAGCCCGAATGGAAGCGTTATTCACTAGCCTCGTGGGAGGTGATGCTCTTCGACGACGTGTACTGGAACTCATCGCCGAAGCCACAGCTCTGGCTAACTCGAGTAAGATCGACCTTCACGTGATGATGTTCGCGTTCACCGATCAGGAGGTCGCTAATGTGTTGGCAGAGGCGGCGGCTGGACACCCATCAATGACCATTCGTATCCTCGCAGACTGGAGCCAGCGCAGTCACGCACGGGGCCAGCAAGTCGGCCGTCTGGCGAGATTGGATCTGCCGAATCTGCGTATCCGCTACAAGAATGACCAGCCGTACGTGTGGGACGCCGCTGCGGGGCAGGTGCGTTGGTCATATCGCGTCAGCCGCGGTCTGCTCCACCACAAGACTCTCGGCGTGCTGGTCAACGGACGCCCATGGCGACTGATTTGCGGCAGTTTCAATTGGACGGCGACCGCAGTAAGGAGCTACGAAAATCTCCTAATCCTGACCCCAGAACAACCGGAATCGCACCAGTTGATGTCGCGTATTGAGCTGGAATTTGAGGCGCTGTGGTCGGACAGTCGCGCCACGCTATCCCCTCAGGAAGCTCATCTGCACTATAGAGCAATTATCGACCAATATCGCCGCCAACCGACGATTCCACCGGCCGCACTAGTCGGCTTGGCGCAGGGTCGAGAGGAGCGGCTTCAAATTCTGGATCCCGAGGGCTGCCCGTCGGAATACGAAAGTGTATGTACAGACTATCGCGACGATCCGCTGCGCTTTGCCAATCCCCGCGTTGCCATCGCGTTCAACTCTCGTCGTCCAGAGGATGCCAGCAGCCAGTGCGGCCACGCTAAAAGCAATCGAACGCAACGCTTCTTTCTTTGTACGCCTTCGACCAAGAGGAAATACGTGCCGCTCACGCTCACGAATCTTGCACTCGACACAATATTCCGCGCGGTACCCGGGGAGACACTGAAGATTGCGATGTACGGACTGTCTACGCGTGTGCCCGAGTATGGAGCGTTGCTTGATGCCGCGAGACGTGGCGTTCGCCTTTTTGTTCTCCTCGATGGGATCGTGGGATTCGACGTATCTTCACGCCTCGCGCGCGCGAGCCGCCTCCAAGCCCTTCCGATCGAAGTTCGCATCACCAGCAGAATGATGCATCAAAAGTATATCGTGGGCCCAGAATCGGCAACGGTTCTTACAGGGACCGCAAACATGTCCACCGACGCCTCATCTCGTCACTTCGAACATCGCATACGGATTAGCGGAAATACAGAGTTATGCAGGCAATTTTGTGCGGACTTCGATACAATCTGGGCTCGACTGTCGGCTAATGCTTCCGTAGGGAATACTATAGGCGCTAAATGAGGACTTCGAGCTTCCCTGAGGTTGGAACTCCGGTGTTCGGCCAACTGCTCGGATTCCTGTTCCCAGTCGGGTGGCGCTCTGTGCCGTTAATGCCTAGAAAACCAAGAACGATGGCCGCCATGGGTCGCTTCCAAAGACCGGCGGCAGCTCCCCCGCGGCAAGTCAGCGTAACCAAGATCGGCCTCCAAAAAGACAAAGAGCGGGTTGATCAGGACCGCCCTCTGTTAACAACGAAATCGCTCTTGCAGCGTTTCGTAGCCGCTATCCTAGCGAACCCCGACCCAAACGTCAACAGGAAAAATCGGGAATTATCCAGTTAAACCCCTGCCATACCCGAAAGGGGTTTCCGCCAGAAATCTATTGTCGGCAGTGCCCGCACAACCCCGGAGATGCGCGGGTAGCCTATCCGGTTTGCCAGCAAAAACATCATAATCACACAAGTCAAAATGGCTCAGGCAGTTAACCGGGTAATTCCCGAGAAATTGCAGTCCCAGCTATTTCCTCTCGGACTGAACTATGACCAACGGGCCATGATGGGGCGTAAAAACCCAAAAGCGTGGTAGACTGCTCTCCGAATACGGGCCAAGATACAAAAAAACCCAGCGTTTTCACTTGGTATTACTCAGCCCGGCAAGGCGGCCCTACATCTTCGAACTGCATCGAGTTTGCGCTTGATTTGCCTTGGAACTGATCGAGACGCGACACTGAAGGCGTCTAACCGGACGCCCGCCGAGCTCAGCATGCAGATGCGCTTGTTCGGCCACGGCACAAAGCGAATCGTACCAGTGTTGGACTCTGAGATGTGGGCTCTTCTTCGTAAGCTGCGAGCCACGTCCCTCTTCGATCCCTTTCGAATCTGGCTCATTGGATCGCGGGTTCAGCCGGATAAGTGCGAGTCAGACATCGATCTCATACTTTCGCTGCGGGCCGGATTCACCCTCGATGACCGGACCGTCGAGCGAGGTCTGTGGTACTGCCGCGACTACGGGTTATACTCAGCAAATCCCGCCTGTGTTGTGGATCCCTGCTTTCGCGCCGATGGCCCAACTCTGGCTATGGCAGCGCTTCAGCCCCACACGGTTTTGAAGGGCATCAAGCTATTCTCGCCAAAGCTGATGCGACGAGTGCTCGCCGGTCGGATCCGCGATTATCGGCGCCTGGGCGAGTTCAGCATCGAGTATTGCCGCCGAGCCGAAGAAACCGGCTACTACCAGAAGCTCCCAAAGGGAAGGTTCGATGGCCGGCTCTACCCGTACTTACGACCGGCAATCGAAGTCCCTTTTCCAGCGATCCAAGACCATGAGGTGTGAATGCCGATTTTGCCGACGCTTGCGATCCGGCATGACCACGGGCGAAATGCCCCACAGTACAATGATGGCACTATGCCATATCATTGAAGAAAGGTGTTAATACTATACAAGCCATGACCATCGCCAGTGTGCTGAAACAAGAGCAACCGCGCCATCCTCTCTACGCGCTGTCGCCATCATCGTCGTCATCATCATCGTCATCGTCATCATCATCATCGTCGCCATAATTGTCATCGTCATCATCATCGCCCCTACCTTCGCCGCTGCCGCCAGTGCCCAAGATCTCTCCGGTGATCTGAGGGCCGCCGTAAAATTGATAACTCCCCCAAGCCGTGCCGCTATTCATGAAACATTGCACGGTATACATGCTTTTTGAACAGGCTGCCGCGGCGACATCGACTTCCGCAACACCGTTGTAATTGACCAAGGTTCCAGCCGCATCCGATTGATTGATCAAAAGCCGTTGATAGGCGGCATAAGTCCAACCAGCAGCAGCATGCATGCCACTGCCCATTTGGTCGTCAGTATTGCACGGATTTGCCAGCAACGAATTAACCTCGCCTCCAAAGCTGAGATAGGTGCCATTGGTCGCAAGCCCGTTAAATAAACTCGCAGGGTAATACCCTAGCCACACCCAGGGCTTGGTCCCATCATTGCTAAAGCCAAGCCACCAATTACCATTAAATAATTGGTATTTGAGCCCGATCTCGACTTGTTGACCCCCTTGCACGCTGCTGTTGCTGATTCCGATTCCCGGAAAAATGGTGGGATGAACTTGCACCCAACCACTCGCCGCCGCGTTATATCCGCCAATATTATTGGCAGGATTGCCGTTGCCATAATTGTTGCTGGTATAGAAGGAAAAAATATGATTGTTTGAGTCGCCGTTCAAACTCTGATCAACGGTCAGTCCCGCCTCCAATGACTGCAGCAATTGCGGCGCTTGGCTATATTGCAGCCAGAATTGTGAAATCGAATGATCGTCGCCCGGCGAGGAGGGAATATCGATTGCCGGGTTCCAAACGTTCAACCAAGCCGAACACCCATAGGTCGTTGTAGACAATGCACTTGTCGCGTGAAAAAATCCGGCTGGATTTGGTTCGGTGGGCGTGTTTTTGTACATGCCAGCCCGACGTCCCTTATTCAGAAAATTCACTAATCCTGCCGTTTTAGGAATACGGGAAATATCGGGGCGCCATAGAGGGACATGGCCCGCGGGACCAGCCGCAGGCTCGTCCAAAGTAGCGTGCATCGTCGGGGTTTTCGGCTCCTGCGACGCCGAAGGCCTCACATCAGTAGGCGGCGTAGCAATTTTGTCCTCGGTTTGGCTCGCAATCGGGACCCAATCCACAATCTGGCCGCCAGGGGTTCTTGTTGTTGTGGTTATTTTAAGCCGACTCTTCCGCGTATTTAGCCAGTTGGCAACGTCCTGATTGACTTTACCTTCACGAGCCATTTTATGATTCTCCTCTTTGAACTCTCTTCACGTCGATCATCGATGTTTATCGCTCATCCTTTCAACCAGGATTTCCATTTTGACATCCCGACAGCAGCACTATACACGCACTGGTTTGTTCGCAACAGTAATTTTGTAATCCAGCCACTGATGGGACCGAATCTTTTATGGCCTGAGGGGACCTCGGTTCTTGTTCCAAGCAGGGCTAGTTTTCAGCAGAATCTAAACCTGTGCCTCGCCAAAACTCCATCGCCCTTGAAATCAATACGATAGCAAGCGTAGCCGCCTCTTTCCTGTTATAAGAAGTGACAAGAATAGCGACCATGACCCTTATCTCTTTTCGTCGTGACGAGAAGGCTTTTCTGTGCGAAGCAGTCTGCTGCTTGAAACCCGGTGCTTCGTCAACACTTGGCTGTCCTGAAGCACCGCGATCCAAAGGGAGCAGCTCGGCTTAATCGATGAGATCAGTCCGATTTTCTACGGAAGACCAGCAAGCCTGATTCTCTGCGAACCGAGATGCGGAACCCCCGCGATTTGCTTGTCTGAGGCACTGCGGTTGGGAATTCTCAAACGCCCGCGTATGGATCGGCCGGAAAGATGCGGACTGTGCTAAGCATGAGCCGGCATCGGGAAAAGGGCAAGTGCGAAAACTTCAAAACGCTGAAACAGGAACAGCTGGATGGAGGTATTCGAGTCGAAGACTGACCCTCCAAATGAGTCCTCCATCACATCGCCCGCCAACGTGTGCGTCACATCATTGCTCTTTGTATACGTCAAAAAACGCAGGGCTGTTATCAATCTGGAATCGGCGAAAGACAGGACGACAAGAGCTTGCTTGAGCGTGAAAGGCCCACGCAGGTGCGGTCGTTCGCGACGAATCGATTAGGCAGCCTCGATTGCTGGTATTAGGTCAAAATTGAGTCGGGATTTCATTATGTAGCCACACACTCCGGAATGCGGCGGCATCTTCTCTAATATCTTTGCATCGTGCTCTGTTACAACCAAGATTTTGGAAGCCGGCATTCGCTTGTGAATCTCTTTCGCAGCTTCCAATCCGTTCAGATGTGGCATTGATAGATCAAGTAAAATCACGTCTGGATTGAGTGCGATCGCTTTTTCCACCGCGTCCGTGCCGTCCACTGCCTCACCACAAATAGTCCAACCTTCGTGCGATTGCAAGAGAGTACACATGCCGCCCCTTAACATGTCGTTGTCGTCCGCGATAAGTATTCGCACCGAGCCGTTGTTCGTTGTCATAAAAGCCTCGCTTTCAAGAAAGCTGAACAGGATGTGAGTCTAGCGCTAGCACATCGTATGGGTCAAGCCTCGTTTTTATCATTACCAGTAACAGTTTTCGGGGCGCACAGTCAGTCCGCCGTGAAAACGGGGCGAATATAAAGACGACAATCGAGACCGACACACGCAGACCTGTTCGCCAGCGAAAAATGCCAGAAATCAGGTCTAATGTGTATTGACCCCTTGGGAGGCAAGGTCCAGACTAGAAGTCATTTGCGGCTGAGAAGGAACGCGCATGCGATTCCGAGGGCAAAATATGCGTCCGACTATTTTATGACACCAACGGCAATTCGAATCCTAATCGTGGATGACAGCCCCGTCTTCCGCGAAGGTCTGCGCAGAATGCTGGAGGACCACGTCGATTGGCAGGTATGCGGCGAAGCCATAGATGGCGCAAAAGCCGTCGAAAAAAATCGGTCCCTCGTTCCACATCTCATTGTGATGGACTTCTCCATGCCTAACATGAGCGGCCTCGAAGCGTCTCATGCCATATTGAAGGAGTTTCCGAAAGTTCCGATTTTATTGCTTACGCTCTACCTCACTCACCATCTTGTGGAGCAAGCACGCGACCTGGGGATTCGAGCGACACTATCGAAAACCGACATGCAGCATCTTGTCTACGAAATCGAGGCGATTTTAAGCAGTGCAAAATGCACCGGTTGCGTCAATTAATCTAAAACTGTTCAGCTTAAGCGGCGACTGACTCCAAATCGAAGGCCGGAATATATCCAATACTGAGTCGGTTCGGTGCCCCACTGTTCTGGGCAGCCCACTGTGGTATAAGAAGGAGGCACCCCGCCCCGGATTCCCTCGGGGGGGGGGGGGATTTTATTTTAACCTTAAATCCATCTAGCGCCGACTCAAAGAAGATTAAGCTTCTCCTTAGCCAGACCCCCGCGATACGCAACGCCTGCGACCTGGACTTGATCATGTTTTTACACAGGCACCCGCGCACCCTCGTGACGAGCGAACAGCTCGCGGCATTCGTGGGATACGATATCCAAAGGATTGCCATCTCGCTCGAAACATTCATTGAAGCTGAATTGCTGGAACGAACTCAGAATCCCATGCACGCGGCGCGAATGTACGTGCTGGTGCTCGATGGTCCTCAGAACGGCGGCATTCTAAAACTTCTTAAACTGGCTTCCACACGAAATGGGCGGCAGAGCATTTTGCAAGCTCTCGATACGGGCGGCTCGCAACCGGAAACGGAAACGCCTCAACGAAAGCCGCCGCTATTGAAATTTGCCTGATTCAGCGAAGCTCGGAGAGACGATTATGCCTGAACCTGACATGGTGAAAACCGGCATTGCCGGCCTGGATGAAATTTTAACCGGCGGCATTCCTCGCGGCAACGTAATTCTGGTGGAAGGCGCAATCGGCTGCGGCAAAACCACAATGGGAGTCGAGTTTATTTACCGGGGAGCGAAGGAATTTGGGGAGCCCGGGCTCATCGTCTTGTTCGAAGTTTCTCCCACAAAAATCACGCGGGACGCATTGAATTTCGGCTGGGACTTGCAGGAGTTGGAGAAGCAGAAAAAGCTGAAAATCGTGTTTACGACACGCGACGTTTTGCGGCAAGAGCTGCAACAAGCAGACAGCGTTCTCCTGGAGCAAGCCGCCAGCATTGGCGCACGTCGTATCTTCATTGATGGCGTGGGCCGGTTACTGGGAAGCAATGTCACACCGGACTCGCGCTCGGCGTTCCACGTGCTCACCGAAGGCCTCCAACGCGAGAACCTCACGGCCATTTTGGCGGTCGAAGCTTCGGCGATCCTCAATGGGAATAACGGCTATAACGGACATGCCACGCCTTCACTGCCCGAGGAATCCATCGCGGATACTGTGATCCGGTTGAAAATGGAGGATTCCAACCGTGCCGTGCATAGGTCGTTGGAGATCGTAAAATCTCGCGGTCAGAACTATCAGATGGGCCGCCACACTTTCCGCATTGTCAATGGCCGAGGCCTTCAGGTGTATCGCCGCGTCCAGGCACCCCGCCGGGCCTCGCGGGACGATGCCGGAGCCTTCGACCTGACGACGCGGGTTTCAACAGGAATTTCCGGCTTAGACCAGTTGGTAAATGGCGGATACCTTCTCGGGAGCACCACGGTAATGGTGGGAATCTCTGGAGTAGGCAAGAGCGTGATGGGACTTCAGTATCTCGCCGAGGGCGTGCGACGCGGCGAGCGTGGCCTGATGCTCAGCCTGGATGAGCAAGTCCCGCAAATCCTGCGTAACGCCGCGAGCCTTGGCTTAGACTTTCCAGCAGGCGTCGACCGCGGCCTGCTTCATTTGGTATACGACGCGCCGCAGGAGATTGAGGTGGACGTACATTTCCATGAACTCGAGAAGTTAGTTGAAGAGTTCAAGCCACGACGCGTAGTCATTGATAGCCTCTCGACCTACGCATCCAATCTGGGCTCGGAGGGACGAATCTTCCGCGACTTCTTTCATGCGCTCGTCGCGCTCATGAAGGAGCATCGCATAGCGGCGGTTTATAACCATGAGAATCCCGAATTGCTGGGGATGGCCTCGATGATGGGAGGCTTCCCGCTGAGTTCGCTGGTGGACAATATTCTGCTGCTGAATTGGGTTGAGCTTGGTGATGCTTTCCGATTGGGTCTCACGGTGGCCAAAATGCGGGCCAATCCCGTGGATCGCACGACACGCGAATGTGAAATCACTTCGAAAGGCACGCGCGTGCTGCCTAGGGAACTGAAACACGCACTTCCGCGTCAGGCGTTCTCTCGCTACTCCGGATTGGTGGCGCGCTCGCCGGAGCGTCACCAGGACCCAAGATTGCCGTCAAACGAAGCCTCCACCGATGAGATCGTCGAATGACACCCTCTTCCGCTGCGCAGATGCTTAAGTCGTCCCCTTATGCACTCTTCGGGTCCGACCTTTGGGAACCGGCGCTGGCGAAATACGCCGCCGCTACGCACGTCACCGTCAAATTGTTTGATACCGATTTACGCATAGTTTTCGGTCCCATCCACCCCACGCCTTTGTTTGAAATATTTGATCGTGGAGGATACGATCCCGGCCTCTTCACCGAATGCGCCCGTCAATGCCTGGAGCAGACAACGGACCGTCCCGCCATTACCGTATCAAAGATCCATGGACTGGCTGTAGTGGGCACGTCCCTCGTGCTTGAGGGTAAAGTCGTAGGCGCGGCGGTGGCTGGATACGTTCTCGCGGATTTTTCGCAATTATCGGAGATAAGGCGTGTCGCGAAAGACGCTCAGATCGAATTCGCGAGGCTTTGGCAAACCGCCCGCGAGCAGGTTCCTATATCCCAGCAGCGGTTGACCCTGAATGGCGATCTGTTGCAAACCCTGGGAGACGCCTTGTTACGGGAAAACTCCCGAACCCGGGAATATGAACAACTCGCGGCGGAGCTTCAAGAGACCGCACAGGCTAAGGGGCAAGTGTTCCAGGAATTGATGGAAACTGCATCGGTTCTCCGCCAGAGCGAGGAGCGCTATCGTACCTTGTTCGACTTGGGGCCCATTGCGGTCTATTCGTGTGATGCCTTCGGTGTGATCCAAGATTACAACCACATCGCTGTGGAATTGTGGGGCCGCGAACCTCGACCTGAAGATACCGACGAGCGGTGGTGCGGTTCGTTCAAAATGCTTCGTCCCGACGGGGTTTTCATGCCGCACGAGCAATGCCCGATGGCGGAAGTGGTTTCCGGAAAGGTCTCGGAGGTGCGCGACGAGGAAGTGCAGATTGAACGGCCCGACGGCTCTCGAGTAACTGTCCTCGTCAACATTCGTCCGCTAAAGAACGGACGGGGAGACATCACGGGTGCGATCAATTGCTTTGTGGACATCACTGACCGCAAGAGAGCTGAAGAATCCTTGCGCGAAGCCAAGAACACGCTGGAAATGCGGGTAAAAGAACGCACGTCAGAACTTGAAGCTAGTAACGTCGAGATTCTAGCTCAATCCGATCAATTGCAGGAATTGTCCTTGCATCTGATGCAGGCGCAAGACGAAGAGCGTCGCCGAATTGCTCGTGACTTACACGACAGTCTTGGTCAATACTTAGCGTCTGCAAAAATGAGCGTCGAGGCCCTTAAGAGGTCGGACGCAACCGCAAAAGAATCACGCAATCTTCAACAAGCAGTGGATACTCTGGAGAAATGCTTGACGGAAGCACGGACCATCTCCCACCTGCTTCATCCACCACTCCTTGATGAAGTTGGATTCTCATCCGCGGCGAAGTGGTATATAGAGGGCTTTTCGGAGCGAAGCGGCATCCGCGCGAACATGAATATTATGGATGTATCTGAACGCCTGCCGTCAACGCTGGAGCTTGCACTGTTTCGGATACTGCAAGAAAGTCTGGCGAACGTCCATCGTCACTCCCATAGTATGTCAGTGGACATTCAACTGAAGTTCAGTGCGAAAGACTTGATCCTAGAAGTGAGAGACCATGGCCAGGGAATGCCCTCCGAATTGTTAGAACGTGTCAAATCGAAAAATAGACTTGGGGGCGGAGTAGGCCTCAGCAGTATGAGCGGAAGAATCAGAGAGTTGGGGGGAATATTTGAAATCGAGTCCGACAAGAGCGGGACTCTGATTCGTGTTACCGCGCCCGTGCCCGAATCGTCCACGAAATCAGAGTTGGCGTTTGAGAAATTAATGACATAGCTGTGCTGCGGGCCAATGCTCGCAGTTGTTCTGTGAGCTCTCGCTGCCATTGTCGTGATTGCTGCTTTGTGATGTTTCTTCTTGCTACGACAATTTATCGTTTTCACTACTCCGCGTGTAATCTAGCCGCGCAGCCACTTACTCGCTTGTTCCAACTAGTGCGGCAATCGCCTCATCTCGGTCTGCGGTCCGTGTGCCCTTCAATGGCGATTCGAGTTCCTGAAACGCGGGGGCTTCAACAATCGTCCAATCGCCTCCGGTGTTCCAGGGCCCGCGCGCGTTGGGCTCACCCCTGTCCCCAGTTCCTGTGGAGTCGTCGAAGTACTGGTTAACGAGTTCAGGCGTCGGTGGGATGCTACCGATGGAGAAACGATCTTTTCCCATGCTCTCCAAAGCCGCCGTAAATGCCTTCATGTGAGTGATCTCGCGAGTCATAAGAAACTGAAGCGCTCGAATGGTTCCGGTGTCTTCCGTGAAACGGATGAGACGTTCGTATACGATCTTCGCGCGAGCTTCGGCGGCTATGTTACTGCGCAGATCAACGTCCAGCTCCCCGGTGATCTTAAGATAATCCGCTGTCCACGCGTTGCCCATCGAATTGTGGAGCGAAACACCACCTCCTCCGGCGATAGCCATCAGGGGATCGACTTCCGCTGCCTTTCGGTGAAGTTTCAATGGACGCAAATGTAACCGCGCAAGGGCCCCCACAATTTCCAGATGGCTCAACTCTTCGGTCCCGATATCCATTAACAAATCTTTTCGTTCAGGATCTTCACAGTTAATGCCTTGCACGGAGTATTGCATTGCCGCCGCCAGTTCACCATTTGCCCCACCGAATTGCTCCAGCAGCATATTTCCGAAAGCGGGATCCGGCGTCCCCACATCCACTGTATACATCAGTTCTTTAATGTGGTGATACATATCGTCTCCTAGGCCCCCGCCTTATGGGCCTTTGACCGTGAGATGCTGCCGCTGGTAGCGGCAGGTTTTTTGCCCGACCTTATAAACGGTTTGCTAGCACTTGACTCTCCAGGTTCGCCCCACGGCGCCCTCGTCCCATTGCCGACCTCGACGGAGGATGCTTGTTGGAGCAACGGCTTTGCAAGAGCGGAAAGTAAATAATCAGTACTTTCTTCTTCTCCGAGCGTGTGTTCCAGGATTTTTGCAACCTCGTGTTGATCCATTTGTTTCGCAAGGCAATGGGCGTTCTTATAGCCGGCAATTTCGTAGTGCTCGACTTTTTGTCCCGCAGCAATCAATGCGAGATCGGAAGTTAGTTCATCTTGTTTCTCAGTGCGCCGAATGATCTCTTCGCCCTCATCGAGTATGCCTTTCATGCCCTTACATGGTTTCGACTCTGGGGATTCGCCCAAAATATTCAGGACGGACTTGAGGCGTTCGACATGCCCCTCCGTCTGAACTAAGTGCCTTTCGAATCCTTCCTTTAACTTCTTGCAATGAGCCGCCTCGACCATTTTTGGCAATGCATCCATGATCTGGTGTTCGGCATTGAGTAAATCTTGTATCGATTGCACCAAGAGATTATTAAAGTCGGACATTGGACCACCCCTTCGCGTACTATTGATTTTGAATTCCCTACCGCAAGGTAGGTTTTGTATTTATACAGCGCTGGAGGCGAGGAAAAACATCCATAATTCTATGTAGGAGTCATACTGAATCGATGTAGGTGATCGCCTGACATTGTGAGATCGCCATTTAGAAAAGCAAAAAACGAAGGCTTGATTTTATGTCTCGTCGTGAGCGTCGCGGTACGCAGTTCGTTCGCCGAAGATTCAAGCGGAGATCCATCAGTGTTCTCATCCTCATTTTTAAGGGAAAAGTGGTAGGAAAATGGTCTCGTTCCGCCATCGTTCTAAAACCATCCACCCTGCTACACTTGTACCAAGTTCTGACCCAACGCAAATACCGCCTGCTCTTTTCCCACAAATCCCGGAGCAAGCCGGGTCCACTGGGCCCATCGAAAGAACTCATCGATGCGATTTGTCGCCGCCAAACCGCGCAATCCATTCTGGGGATGTCCGCGAATCGCTCAGCAGATTTCCATGGCATTCCGCATATCCATCGATCCGGATGTCGTGCGGCGTGTCTTCGCGAAACATTATCGAAAGCCAGACACTAGCGGCCCATCCTGGCTGACGTTCCTTGGCACCGGAAAGAACAGTCTTTGGAGCGTAGACTTGTTTTGTTGCGAATCGGCTGTGTTGCTGACTCACTGGATACTGGTCGTCATGGATCAATTCACCCCGGCGGATCATTGGGTTCGGCATCCATGCAGGTTCGGTGGATGGCAATGCGCTCTGCCGAATGTTTTGCAGCGCAATTCGAGGCCAGCACTCTCTGCCGAAATACCTCAGCACCGACAACGATCCGCTCTATCGCTTTCATCGATGGCAGGCCAACCTGCGAGTCTTGGATGTGCGCGAAATCAAGACCGTACCCTATGTTCCTTTGTTCCATCAGTTTGTGGAGCGGCTGGTCGGCACCATCCGCCGCGAGTGTTTGGATCGTATGCTGTTCTGGACAGCTGCGGATCTCGAGAGCAAGCTGCTCGAATTCCAAGTCTACTTTAACGTACATCGCACGCACGCCGAACGAGCGGGGCGACCACCGGACGACGCAGTGCCACGGCCTGTGGCAAATCTCCATTCCTATCGATGGCAATCTCATTGCCGGGGCCTATATCAAATACCGATCGCTGCGTAATTTCTCCACAGGTTTCGTTTTGAGATGCCTTTGAACCCGTATCACTTGGTTTCCTCTGCGATCATGGAGACACGGTCGCTGATTCGAAGGCGTATCACCGTGAAATTTCAAAATCGGGGCTTCGCAGGTTTCGGGTTATCGGCGGCAAAAGCGGGTCCGATATCAATTCGCCATGCACACGAAGGCTATGGGACCTCCCACTGAGCCTGCGGAGAAAAAACAGCAATTTCACCGCCCTATCGAGATCATTGTGGAGGAAGCGACTTCTCAACGGGGCAAATTCAAGCATATTGGCGCGAAAATGGCCATTTCCCACGCACGGGGGCGTACAGAGAAACAAGGGACGACTTGATGGCGGACGATGCAGGCGAATGCGAACCATTCTCTGCCGCAAATTCCCTGCTATCAGGGAAAAATACAGGGAATTTTGCCCGTTTTATTGCTTTGAAGCGATTGATCCAGCGGCCAAGCCATTGAATTCGTGGCACTTCCGCTTTGAGGCCTAGATTTTTTCTGCAATCGGAACAGGGAATGATCAGGGAGCCTTGCAGGGAATTAACAGAGGCCGATCAGGGAATAACAGGGAAACTCACCTCGACGGAAAACCAAGAGCAATTTTGGGTATGACGACACGCCCTTCCATTAAGTTGGCTGCGCCCTGATCGAGGACGGACTCCGCGATTACGGAGCGGACGCCATCCGGACTGGCCAATCGAACAACGGTCGTGAGAAAATGGACGAAAAGGACCAGGAGATCGCGCATTTCCGCATCGTTCCAATAAGCTCAAAACACGCCGAATTCCGGGCAAATTAGCAATTCGCCATGGACAGGATATCGCCTTGCGATATCCTGTCTGCGCCTTCTCCTGCGCTAATTCTCTGCCTTCGGCAGGGATTTCGCGGGACGATTGGCGGCATGCAAATCAGCTCTTTGCGAGATCTTACGGCGAACATCTGCAACTCTTCGTGTGACGAAGCTGCCATCCTGGCCGGGCTGCCGGGGCGAACCCGCGCTGCCGGCGGCTTCTGGGTGCTCGCGGCCACCATCCTCGGTTCCAGTATGGCCTTCATTGACGGTACCGTCGTGAACGTGTCGCTCCCCGCCTTGCAGTCCAATTTGCATGCAAACATCAGCCAGGTCCAATGGGTGGTTGAATCCTATGCCCTCTTTCTGGCCGCGCTGCTTCTTGCCGGTGGATCGCTCGGCGATCTATACAGCCGCCGGAAAGTGTTCGCGATGGGCGTGATGCTCTTCGCCGCCGCGTCGGCGTGTTGTGGTCTGGCCGTCAATATCCCGCAGCTCATCGTGGCTCGAAGCCTGCAGGGTGTTGGCGGTGCGCTTCTTGTGCCAAACAGCCTCGCTCTAATCAGCGTCTCCTTTCCGCCTGAGCAGCGCGGCCGCGCCATCGGAACCTGGTCTGGTTTCACGGCGATTACCACCGCCATCGGCCCCTTGCTTGGCGGCTGGCTGGTGCAGCATGCATCCTGGCGATCGGTCTTCTTTATTAACCTGCCCATTGCGTTGATCGTCGTCGTGCTGACCATCTGGCGAATCCCGGAAAGTGACGCCAAAGAGGAAAACGCAAAACTGGATTGGCGCGGCGCTCTGCTGATCACAGCTGCCCTGGGAGGCATCGTGTATGCCTTCATCGAATCAGCGCCCCGTGCGGGCCTCGTGGGAGTCATTGCCCTGATCGCGTTCATCATCCTTCAGGCGCGCTCGTCAGCACCCATGCTTCCACTCGCGCTGTTTCGCTCGTACAACTTTAGCGGCGCGAATTTGTTGACCCTGTTTCTCTACGGCGCGCTGGCCGCCATGCTGCTCTTTCTCCCGCTGAACCTCATTCAAGTGCAGGGCTACACCGCCATCCAGGCCGGTGCGGCTATGCTCCCTCTCATCCTATTGATGTTCTTGCTGTCGCGTTGGTCCGGCGGACTTCTCACGCGCTACAGCGCCAGGTCGCTGTTGATCATCGGCCCTGTAATTGCCGCCATAGGCTTCGCGCTGTTTGCCAGGCCGGGCATAAACGGTTCTTACTGGACCACATTTTTTCCTGCCGTGGCGGTACTCGGATTCGGCATGGCCATCAGCGTTGCGCCCCTTACCACCATTGTGATGGACGCCGTGAGCGAAAATCAGGTGGGCATTGCCTCGGGCGTCAATAATGCCGTCTCGCGTGTGGCCGCGCTGCTTGCGATTGCCGTTCTGGGACTGGTCTTGAACAGCGTTTTCAATCGCGCCCTCAGTCAGCGCCTGCATTCGCTCTCCTTGCCCGCTGCTGTTGCCAGTCAGATCGATGCCGAGCGGCCACAGCTCGCCGCCGCTCAAACACCAGATATTCTTGGCCGTCGCGCTATCGAGGAGAGTTTTGTCGCAGCCTTTCGCGTCGTAGCCTTGATCGCAACCTGCCTCGCTCTCGCCAGTGCACTGAGCGCCGCCGTGCTGATCAAGAACGAGCCGGCAGAAAACCACTGAACGGCCGATGCTGCCACCGGCATTCCTCGCCTTAAGAAATGGGAATTTGGGCTGCTGATGTGAACGTCCTTTATCATTCACGATCTGAATTGGCGAGCGGCCAACAACTTCGGGCCGTTTGCTCCATACACCGACTATCCGCGCTCACTGGTTTCCTCCCGCGGAATGCGCCCACTGGCATTTCTAGACCCTAGCGCGTTTCTCAGCAGTAATCCTGATGTCGACCCTAACGTGCCAATCCTGCTCGATGTCAACGCCATTCCGCGCTCCCTAGTGCTCACCCGCCAGTCTACGCAGCGGCGTGTCGACCAAGTGCGGCGAAGTTGTCATCGGTTGGCTGCATGGGTTGATCTCATTGACAGCATTCTATGGTACATAGGTATCTACGGTGAAATTAGAGGACGCGTTTATGTTCACTCCAGAAGAGTTGCGGCAAGCCAAAATTTTTGCCTGTCTTGACGAAGCCGAATGCGCACGATTGGCGCAAACCGTCGCCGACTTGGGGCTCAAACCGGGAGAATGGCTCTTTCGAGAAGGTGAACCTCCCTGGTTCTATGTGCTTTTGGAAGGCCGTCTGCGGATAGTTCTGGATGTTCACGGAAAACAGACCGACTTTGCGGAGCACGAATTCAAGCAGGGCGATTTCCTGTGTGAAGTGCCTCTTCTGATGGGCACTCCAACGTTCGGCTCCGTGCGAGCTCAAACTGCGTGCCGCATCGCGCGACTGGATAAACAGCAGTTTCATCATTTGATTCGGGACTCGAAAGAGGCCCGCTCTATGGTTCTGCAAACTCTGGGTGAACGGCTTTTGATTATCCAGGAACGATCCCTTTCCTTACCAACATCGCGTGTATTCATCTTCGGTCGCAATCAGGACACGGACTGCCATGACGTCCGTTCCTTTCTTTCAGCAAACCGTATCCTTTATGAATGGGTGGACCGAGATCGCTCCCCGGGACGGGTTCCTCCCGGCGTCTCTGACGATCCTGATTGCCCTGCCATCAGCGTTGACGGGCAACTTTTCATTGGACCGGCCACGACTCGGGAAGTTGCACAGGCCTTGCAATTGCAGACCAAGCCCAATCGCGACAATTATGACGTTGTGATTGTGGGGGCCGGACCGGCTGGAATGGCCGCAGGCGTTTATGGAACATCGGAAGGGCTTACTGTGCTGATCGTCGAGCGTTGTGCCGCAGGCGGGCAAGCAGGTACGTCGTCCCGTATCGAAAATTATCTGGGCTTTCCCGAGGGAATTTCTGGAGAAGATCTGACTGGACGAGCATTCAAGCAGGCCACTCGTTTCGGTGCAGAAGTTGCGCTAACGCGTTCCGTTGAAACGCTTACTCCTTGCAGCGAAGGCTATATGTGCGAGCTTGACGGAGGCGAGACCGTGTCAGCCCGAGCCGTGGTGGTAGCCACAGGCGTGGATTGGCGGCGGTTGCAGGCGAAAGGCGAAGATCGCCTGCTGGGACGCGGCATACTTTATGGAGCCGCCCGCCACGAGGCGACCAATGTCGTCGGCAAGAGAGTGTTCATCGTAGGAGGCGGCAATTCAGCAGGACAGGCTGCCATGTTTTTGTCGAGCTACGCAGCTGAAGTCAACATATTGGTGCGGGGTGAGGGGCTAAAGCTCAGCATGTCGAAATACCTGATCGACCAGATTGCGTCGAAGGCGAACGTCCGGGTTCTCCCCTTTACCCAAGTAATTTCGGCAGAAGGTGAACATCGCCTGGAACGAATCGAGGTCCTTGTTCAAGCGCCGATTGAGATTGAGGAGATATTCAGCTATGAAGCTGATGCGTTATTTGTGATGATCGGCGCGGATGCCAACACATCATGGCTGCCAGACACATTGGAGCGCGATCCACGTGGCTTTCTGCGTACCGGGCGCGACCTCACCACCTGGAAACTTCAGCGCCAACCTTTCCCGCTGGAGACCAGCCTGCCAGGTGTATTCTGCGCCGGAGACGTCCGTCATAACTCCATCAAACGGGTATCAAGTGGAGTGGGTGAAGGAAGCATGGCTATCGCTTTCATCCATCAATACCTGGCTTTGTAGAAGATATCGCCAGATACAAAGGGCCGGAACCCGTACATGACGGATTCCGGGCGAGTGTGATGCCTTCCCAAGCTACCGAATCAGGCCCTGTTGTCCGATCGCAAAGCTGGCCATGTCGCTGGCGCTGGAGTGAACGATATCGGGACAGACGACCGGAAGGATCTCGATGCCGTGGCAAGCGCCCATCATCTGGCGGCAGCGCGTGGATACACCGCTTGCGAGCAAAAGACGGTAGAAGGCGATGCCTTCATCGCGCAGTGGGTCGCACTCGTTGACGCTGATGACGGTCGGCGGTAGGCCTTCGACATCTTCTCGCGTAGCGAAGCTGGGCCAGGCGAGAGGGTTGCGGGCGTTGAAGGCCTCGATGCCGTAGGCCATCGTCGCGCGGTTATCCCCGAAGGCGAAGATGACGCCCTCGTTCTCGATGGAAGACGGGAACTGTGGCTGCGGCCACTTACCGGCGATGTAGGGGCACAAGGAGTAAATGCCCTTGATCAGTCCAGATTCGCCATTGCGTTTCATCTTCATTGCGACAGCAAAAACCAGGTTGCCGCCGCCACTTTCTCCGGCGATGACAATGCGGGTAGCGTCGATGTTGAGTCTGGCTGCGTTGGCGTGCAGCCACTTGAGGCCCGAGATGCAGTCGTTCAGACCAGCCGGAAAGGGAGCGATCTCGGGTACAGAGGAGGGATGCACCGAGTTGCGGAAGTCGACCATGGCCACCGCGACTCCTTTCGCGGCGATCATGCGCCCCCAGGTCTTATAGTTGCCCTCGAAGCAAGAGCTCATTTCCATGCGGCCACCGTGGATGTAGTAGACGCAGGGCAACGTGCGGTCATCATCGGGGCGGATGTACTGGATGTTGATGGTGTTGCCATCAGGTGAGGAGGTAAGCGTTTCGGTGCTCACGCGCAATCCGGCTGACGGAGCGATCTTTTCATTGTCCATTGAGTCGAACAAGGATTTCTGGTGCTCCATGGCCGCCAGCGCGGCTGGCGAGTACTCCTGTGCGAGCAGTTCTTTGCGGTTCGCGACGTTAGGCTTGGCGATACCGATGGGTAGATTGGCGAAAAACTTTTTGATACGCGGGTCCAGGCGAGGATCGCTAGCGAGCTTCGAACTTGGTCCGGCGTTTTCAATGGGCTTCGTATTCAGCGACGTGTCGTTCGACATGGCGGTCCTTTCTGTTGCAGAGTGTGTGCCTAGGCACTTGGTGAGTGGAGGGCAAGCAGGTCTCTCCGTTGAGAGACCTGCTCGTCCTACTTACGATTTGCGAGTAAGGCCGAAGGTATCGTCGAGCCAGTCATAGATACGGGCATTGGCGATACGGTCCGCGCCGACCTGGCAATGGGCACCCGCACCTTCAGCTGATGTGAAGCGAATTATCGTCTTCGGACAGGTGAGGTGGTTGAACAGCTCGTCAGGCTGTCCCTTCAGGTACAGGTCTTCTTCGGAATCGCACACCAGCGTCGGGCAGGAGATTCGTTCCGCGATTCCATCGCGCAGATGAAATTCGAGCATCTTTGCGATCGTTGCATGAGGGGTAGGTTCGCCCATAACGTAAGTGGCTTGATCAGTCGACCATTTGGCGCTCGGCGATAACTGCGCCTTCGCCAGAATTTGGCGATCCAGCTCAGGCGCATCTTTCTGTTTGAGCGCTGCTACGAAAGCTTCGCGCTGATCTTCGGGAATTCCCCGAAGCTGAGTCGAACCGAAATCATAGATGCCGTCGTTCGCAACGAGGGCTTTGATTCGCTTTTCGAATGCGGCACCGCGCGGGGCGAGATAGCCGGCAAAGCTAAGGCCCATGTAGCTAAGCGTCTCCGGGTTAGTTTCAGGGAGAGCCAGAGCGAAATCAACGACAGGCGTGATGACCTTTTCCCAATCAGGACGGAACGGGAGCCCTTCGCGGTGGATCGGGCCATACTGACCAGGACCGTCGAAGACCAGTACGTTCCAACCACGCTCGACACCGGCGCGTGCATTCTCACCGTGCATCTCTTCGGCAGAGCCGTCAAAGCCGGTGTTCATGATGAGTAGAGGGCGCTTTGCTCCGGAAGCATCGACACGATGAAAGTAGCCCGGCAGCGTCGTGTTCTCGTAGGGAATCTCAACCGGGAGAATCGGCGTGTCGTACAGCGGGCAGCCAAGCAGATAGGCAGAGATCGACTTCTTGTAGGCAGTTTGGATACGAGGGTCTTCACGGTTGCCGTGCAGGAAGAACTCAGAGGTACGGAAGTAGTTGGACGCCCGCAGAAGACCGTCGCGTGCGCTGACACGATGACCAGCCGCGAGCTGAGCTTGCGCCTCCGCGAAGACGCGCTCGCCGGTAGCGTTCCACTCGGTGTACCAGGTTTCGTCATCGCCTGAGGGGATGCGCTTAATTGTTGCCAAAACCTCGCCGAAATCGGCTGCCCCGTAGCTGCTTGAACCAAATGCACGTTGAGTTTCGTACCAGTACTCTTCGTTGTCAGGGAAGAAGGGGAAGGCTGGCTTCGTGGTGGTGGACTGGAGGTCGTTCGCTTCTTGTGGCATGGGTTGTTCCTTTCTATGTGGGTTGATGGAGCGTGGGTGGCTAAGGAGCCTGTGCGATTTGCTGCGAATGAGACCGGACTAAAGTGAGGGATCTACGAGCGCACCGTAGATGATGGAGCGCGCAATGCCGCGTGGATCGGGCACCGGATAGGGGCGTCCGGTCATCGGGTTGCCGCCGTCCTGCTGCTGGAACATGCCGACAACGACGAGGTCGTTGACGGGGTCGACCCAGAACCATGTGCCGTGTACCCCGCCCCAGTAGAAGGTGCCGGTGCCGACAGCGCCACCGTTGAAGTCGGCGTGAGACGGATCGAGCACGATGCCGACGTTCATGCCATAGCCGACGCCAGCGAAAGGTTGTGTGAAATGCATAGGTACGCCGGGCGGCAGGAGGTTGCTGGTCATCAGCTTGACGGAGGATGGCGACAGAATGCGGACGCCGTCGAGCGTGCCGCGATTGGCGAGCATCTGTGCAAAGCGCAGATAGTCCTGCGCAGTCGAGTACAGGCCCGCAATCGACAGCAGGTACTTCGGCTTCACCCCTGCGGGTGTGCCTGCAACCGTTGGAAATGGAGACTGATCGGGCGTAAGAACGAGCTTCAGGTTTTCGTCCAGCGCGTAACGAGGCGCAATGCGATTACGTTGATCGGGCGCGACATCGAAGCCGCTATCTTTCATCCCGAGAGGTCCGAAGATGCGTCGTTCGAGGAAGGTGTCGAGCTGCTCGCCGGAAATGCGACGGAGAATCGCACCCTGCACCTCCTGCTGAAGCCCGTAGCGAAACTCTGTACCAGGCTGCGCCTCAAGAGGAAGCTTGGCCAGCTTAGGAATGATGTCGTCATTGGTACCGCTCCAGAGATCGGCCTTCGCGTAGAGTGCGTCCACTGCCAGATCGGTGCTACCGATCTGCGGACCGAAGGCGAAGCCCGCGGATGATGCCATCAGATGGCGCATGGTCATGGGGCGCTCCAGCGGCACCAGTTTGCCGTCCGGCCGCATGACTTTGAGGTCGGCGAACTCGGGGATGAACTTCGTCACGTAGTCGTCTAGCTGCCATTTGCCCTCTTCATAAAGCAGCAACATGGCGACAGCGATGATCGGTTTGGTCATTGAGGCGATGCGGTAGATGGCGTCTTCTCGCAACGGCTCACTACTTCCGAGCGCTTGATAGCCGTAGCGACGAAATTTTACGAGTTTGCCGTGCCGGCCGACCATGACGCTGATTCCGGCATAATGACCGGCGTCAATCTCCGCCTGCATTGCGCCGTCGAGGCGGTTGAGGCGCTCCGTCGAAAAGCCAACTGAATCCGGTAACGCCACTGGCAGCGGAGTTTCAAGTTTGGCATCGACCTCGCTCGCCCCCGTCGGCGCTACGGGCGCTTGTTTCGAATATTCGTTAGACATGCTTGTGTCCTGTCTGTTTTGGGTTCACTGCAAGATTGAGGCGCGGTAAAAACTCGATGACTCGTCATTATATACTCCATAAAGAAAGCGAGCACTCACTCCTTTTGATAAGATACTCGTGAAGGGTGGTTGGATTCCAAAATTTTTGAAGAAAAGCGCCAGGCCCGGCGCGCCCAAATTCTGGTCGCCTGTCCCTGCTAGAAATGTCATCCGCGCTGAAAACATTGCTGTTAGCATTTTAATCTTGGTAGCCTGCCAATCCCATGAAAAGTGGATTGTGGTCTTTCTTTCAGCATTGCACTCGTGCCTTAAGAGCCGCATCGCTCTGCAAGCCGAAAACCTCGCCCTGCGCCACGAGATTGGAGTGCTTCAACGCGGTTGCAAGAAACCACACCTGCATTCTGCTGACCGATTCTTTTGGGTTTGGCTATCACGTCTCTGGGCTGATTGGGCATCCGCCTTGGCCATCGTGAAACCTGAAACCGTGATCGCGTGGCATCGCAAGGGATTTCGGCTCTACTGGACTTGGAAAAGCAGGCAGACACGAGTTGGCCGCGGATTGATTCCTCAGGAGGTTCGAGACCTGATCCGAAAAATGAGTGCAGCAAATCCGCTGTGGGGTGCGCCACGCATTCATGGGGAACTGCTGAAACTCGGGATCGCTGTTTCCCGAGCGACCGTGGCCAAGTACATGAATCGGCAGAGAAAGCCACCTTCACAATCGTGGCGAGCTTTTTTGAATAACCATGTTCGAGATTTGGTCGCAATTGATTTTTTCAGCGTGCCCACGGTCAGCTTTCGCGTGCTGTTCGTCTTCGTGATTTTGGCACATGACCGTCGCGATGCGTCCATTTCAACGTGACGGATATCTGATCCGAGACCGTGACGGCATCTATGGAAGCGATTTTCGACAACAACTCGAGCAAATGGACATCCGCGAAGTGCTGACGGCACCGAGATCACCTTAGCAAAATGCCTATGCGGAAAGACTCGTCGGATCGATTCGCCGAGAATGCTTAGACCATGTAATTGTGTTAAACGAAGCTTCTCTACGCCGGGTCTTGAGATCCCATTTCGATTATTACCAACGCTCGCGCACGCATCTCTCGCTGGCCAAAGACGCTCCGCAGCCAAGACCAATTCAGCCTCCAGAAGCCGATCGAGTGATTGAACTGCCTCAGGTGGGAGGGCTTCATCACCGCTACGAACGACGAGCCGCATAAACACCCCATCGATTCAATCAGGTACTGGCGGGTTTGGCGCGCGTTTGTGCGTAGGCGATTCTCAATTGATGCACCTTCAACCTAGCGACGTGTCCGAAGCGAAAAGTATTCTCTTTTTTCAAGCGTCGTTCAAATTCCGGGAAACATTTCACGGGCAGATGCAATTATTGGTAGGCACAGGCAGACGGAGGTGACGGTTGAGGCGAACGACACCTACCCCAGCTGATCAGCGCGGTTATACCACTCTTCGGCTCTTTTCTTGTTCTTATGAACACCTCTTCCCGTCTCGTAAAAATATGCAACATTATGTGCCGCGTCATTATGTCCGCGTTTTGCGGCGATCAGATACCACTTAAATGCCTTTTTCAGATCAGCACGCACGCCTTCGCCGCGACTGAAACAAACACCGACAGAGAATTGTGCTTCAAGAACGCCGCGTCCCGCAGCTTTCAATTGCAGCCGAAACCCGCGCTTTGCATTCTTAGGGATTCCCCGTCCATAGCGATAACATTGGCCCAGAAGATACATTGCCTCCGCGTGGCCCTGCAGAACGGCCCTTTGCAGCCACAAAACAGCAGTTTGGTAGCTCCTGCGAGCGCCAGTTCCATCATAATAAAATACGCCCACATGGTATTGAGCGTTTGCATTTCCTGCATGAGCTCCAATCTGATAGTGCTTCAGGGCAACGCGCCGGTTCTGCTTGGTGCCTAGCCCATAATCATAAGCTGCGCCCAGCCAGACTCGGGCCATCACATGGCCAAGGGCGGACGCCTGTCTCAGAAGCCCAATGGCGACCCTGTGATCCTCCGGCCCGACGCCGAAATTTAGTCGTCTCCTACCTTCTGCAAAAAGGTGTCTCGCAGAAGACCCGAGCTTCGTAGCTTTGTGCGGCATCATCTTCAAGGAGTTTCCATTTGCAATATTGGAGAAGCATCGCAAATCGGGATTATTGCTTCAGTCGTCGTCCCCGCGAAGCTGTACACGTAGTCCATAACTTCGCTGGAGGGCCCAAATGATTTTTTGTTTTTTCTCTACATCAAGGTTCGCGCCAAACTCCAACCGCAACCTAAAACGGCAGCCTAAGGAAGGTACGCCCACACGGTGCCGTAGCCTGCGGTACCGCCTTCGAGTATGACGCTGTACAGGTCGCCCTTCGCTGTACGTAGCAGCTCAGCACCGAAGGGATTCTCTCCATCGGGTGAGTTTTCGAAACTGTGCAGCAGCGTGAGCGTGCCGTTCTTGCTCAATTCCCACGCCGCCCCATAGCCGTAAGCGCCACACCCGGAGTTGCCATAGAGGTTGTCCTGGGAGTCCCGAATCACGCTGGCGACGGGAGAGCAGCTGTCTGACGCTCCTCCGGCAAAATTGTGGAGAATCGTTTCTTTGCCTTCCTTGCTCACTTCCCATACTACCCCGAGGTCGTGCGTGCCGCCCTTGTAGGTAATGCCATACAAGTTTTCTGCCTCGTCCCCGGCTACGCTCCCGGAGGAGTATTGGCCATCGGAGGGTCCCCCCGCAAAGTTGTGCAGAACGGTGAACTTTCCCTTCGCACCCAGCTCGTACAGCACTCCATCATTCGAAGATCCGCCAACCTGGAGCACGCCGTAAATGTCGCCAGCCTTGTCCATCAGCAGGTGTCCGTAGTACGAAGGCTGGGAACCCTCTGCGAAGCTGTGCAGCACAGTCTCATTCCCTGCCAGAGTCAGCTTAAAGACCGTGCCTCCGTTGTAAGCGCCGCAACCGTTTGTAGTCCCATAGAGGTTGCCTTTGCTGTCCATGATTAGGCCCTGGAACGGATTGCAACCGTCCGACGTTCCGCCGGCGAAGGCATGCAGAATGGTTTCCTTGCCAGCGTTATCGATTTTGTATACCACGCCCCCCTGCTCGGAATTTCCGCCACTGTTTGTAGCGCCATAAAGGTTGCCTTCCCTGTCGCGCAGTACGGCGGCGTAGGGATATTCCCCGTCGGACCCGCCCGAGAAGGTGTGCAGCACCTTCTCGATGCCGGAAGTAGTCACTTCGTACACGACCCCATAGCCATCGGACCCGCCAGATCCGCCGTTAGCGGTAGTGCCATACAAGTTACCGAGAGTATCTTGAATTACTCCCGGAATGGGGTATTGGCCGGCTGAACCGCCGGGAAAGCTGTAAAGGACGTTGTAAGTCTGCGCCTGCGCCGGCGCTAGAGCCACTAACGTAAGTACGGTCATGAAGGTAATGACGTGCAGTTTGTTGATCACAATTGACCCCCCGGGGTATAGACCGGAATTTCCATTTTGGCATCCTATACGGCAGGACTATACACCGCATCGCGGCGTGCACCACCACAATTTTGCAGCCCAGAGGCCAGCGCGGCATCCGGCAGTGGACGGTGCGCCTTCGGGATGCATTCGACCACCGATCTGGCCCGTTTCAGCGCGGTTCCCTGGACACCTCGCCATCTCCCTTTCTTCCTCCCCCTTGTTTTCTCGCGACGGTAGTGGACTTTACGATCCTGGCAAAGGCAGCAACTCGATGCGCCGGATCATGGCCCCAAAGAGTCGCCGCGTCAAATGACTCTCCGCCAGCAGCAACCAGTAATAGCGGGCATATTTCACCAGCCGCCCTGTCCCAACCAGAAACTCCATCCGCGCTGAAATCATTGCTGTTAGCATCTGAAAGCTGGTAGCCTGCCAGTCCATGAGAACTGCCTTGTCGCTGCTTCTTTCCGCGTTGCGTGCGTGCCTCAATGCCGTGCTGAGTTGCAAGCCGAGAATCTGGCTCTCCGCCAAAAGATTGTAGTCCTGCAGCGTCATTGTAAACAACCACGCTTGAACCCTGCTGATCGCATTTTCTGGGTTTGGCTGTCGTGCCTCTGGGCTGGTTGGTGCTCTGCTCTGGCCATCGTGAAACCAGATACCGTGATCGCCTGGCATCGGAAGGGATTCCGCCTTTACTGGACGTGGAAGAGCAGGCGGGTTGGTCGCCAATCGATTCCACAGGAGTTTCGAGACCTGATCCGAAAAATGAGCATGGCGAATCCCCTCTGGGGCGCGCCGAGGATTCACGGCGAATTGCTGAAACTAGGAATCAACGTATCCCAAACAACGGGGGCCAAGTACATGGTCCGGCAGAGGAAGCCGCCCTCGCAGTCGTGGCGGACATTTTTGAATAATCATATGCGGGATCTGGTTGCAGTCGATTTCTTCACCGTGCCCACGGTCAGTTTTCGCGTGTTATTTGTCTTCGTGATCCTGGCACATAATCGACGACAGCTTATCCACTTCAACGTCACGGATTACCCTACGACCGAATGGACTGGCCGGCAGATTCTTCAGGCTTTTCCCTGGGATACGGCTCCCCGCTACCTCATTCGGGATCGTGACGGCGTCTACGGAGAAGAATTTCGAGTGCAGCTTCAACACATGCAGATCCATGAAGTGCTGACTGCGCCCAGATCACCTTGGCAGAATGCATATGCGGAACGACTCGTTGGGTCGATTCGCCGGGCATGTCTGGATCACGTCATCGTGCTGAACGAGTCCTCCTTGCGACGAATCCTGCGCTCCTATTTCGATTATTACCGGCATTCGCGCACCCATCTGTCATTGGCCAAAGATGCTCCCGAGCCAAGAGCGATTCAGCCCCCTGATGCTGGTACAGTTATTGAGCTGCCTCAGGTCGGCGGTCTTCATCACCGCTACGAACGACGCGCGGCGTGAACGTTTCGGAGACTCAATCGTGCCTGGATGTTCCGGCACGGATCACTCTGCGCAAGCGGCTTTCAGTCGGCATCGCCCGGCGGCCCGATGATATCTTCACGCTCAGAACCATCTCTATTTTCGGGATGTCATTTGCAAAGGAGCAAAGTTTTATGGGCAGATGCAATTATTGGTATGGACAGCCTCGACATCCCGTGATCCAATCCGAAGTTTCGTGGGCGCCTCTGTTGTCATGAACGTTCACGCGATCAGGGCGAGCAGCAACTGCCAACCTGCGCAGCGGAGAAAAAGCGACAATTATCTCATCCTATGGAGATCCTTGTGGAGAAGGCGGTTTTCGAACGGCAATATTTGAGCACATTGGCGCGAAAATCACCATTTTCTGCGCACAGGAGTCACAGAGAAAAAAAGCGGGGACTTGGTGGCGGAGAGGGGGGGATTCGAACCCCCGACACCCTTTTGGGGTGTAACTGCTTAGCAGGCAGCCCTGTTCGGCCACTCCAGCACCTCTCCGCAGTTGGTAAGCTATTCAGTGTACAACAGTTACAGGCAATTCTTGTCCAAAAGTCGACTCGGCTTCTAACCGGGCGCGCCCAATTTTGCGCCCATCCAGCCGAGAAATTGCCTCAAGCACACGATCCTCACGGGGATCAACATAGCGGCTGGAGACGGCTACCGAACTGTGCCCAGCGATTCGGGTCAAAGTCCATGCATCACATCCACTCTCACCAGCTGTGTCAGGAACGTGTGGCGCAATAAGTATAATACGAACGGGCGAACTTTGCTGTCCTCCAGCGCATGCCGAAGCAGCAGACGACCCTGTGACCAGCTTACTTCTCCGTTCACATTATCGGTGTTTCAACTTTCAGTACTCTGGTGCCGGCAGTTGGTCCCCGGTTTCGCCGCAATTCTCGTGATAGACAATCGAGTAGTTTTTGGTGGGGAGGCCGGCGGAAGCGAGCAACTCCGCCGTACCTCCCTCCAGCCCCCTGGACAAGGGGGATTTTGGCCACGGGCAGCCGGGTTCCGACCCGGATGCTCGCGGGAATAAGTTGAATTGCAGTCCGCCGCGCGGATTTTTGACGGCCGCGCGGAGGGCATTCTTACGGCAGAACGTAGCGCAAGTCGAGGTAGAACATCGTCGTGTGGGCATTCTTGGGATCGCCGACTCCGACGTACCACGGCGCACGCGTTACGTACGACGCCTGAGTGATAAGTTGCAAAGCGCCATAACTGGGATCCTTCCAGAACGTCTGGATTACCCCGAGCGTACCTTCCTGGATAGCGCGGTTGTTAGTGCCTGAAGACCCCGTGAAGCCATATCCAATTGGCGGATTGCCGGTGGCCAAAGGATCCAAGCCCACTGTGCGGCCGTAATATGCACCACCGTAGTAGCCGTAGAACATGGACTTTTTCGTGAACTGCCACTCGAATCCGCCGATACCCGATCCGGCATGCACCAGCGACGGATAGTAGTTCAAAGAAGTCGGATTCTGATTCACGATGAAGTTTGGTCCCAGGCCGAAGATGTAGCGCCCTTCGCCATCGCTCCAAAATGTATCGGCGATCAGATGGAAATTCTTGAACATTTCCAGGTTCATATTGAAGGAAACTCCGCCGCCCGTCGCCGACTGGCTCGACCCCGGACCTCCCATGCTCGCCGATGTCGGAGTAAACAGCCTGTATTGACTGGTGACACCGGCCAGCTCGAAATGCCAGTTCTTGTCGCCGATGTGCTGGTCCCGTGCAACCTTCACAACGATGTCGGGAAACACAGCCGGTGAAGTTGTGCTCGTTCCCTGGTCGACTTGGTTGGCCTGGCTTGTGCATGGTTTGTTGGTGCCGCTGAAACATTCAGGGAAGGTGACCGCGCTGCCGGTATACTGATCCGGATTCTCGAATGAAAGGCCCATCGTCCAGCGATCCGTGGGATGATAAAGGAGGCGGAATTGCGCTTGCCGAGCCCAAACGAGGCCGACTTGGTAGTTTGTATCCATGTCCTGGCTGTAGAAGATGTCAGTAGGCAACACACCTTCACCCACGCGGTTCGGCGTCAACATGCTCCAGTCCTGCCCCGCCAGCATTTCCCACTTGCCGTGCCTATAATCCGCGAAATACAGCCGCATGCGCAGAGTATTGCTGTTGCTGGTGACGTTCAGGTTGGACGGCGCATTGCCCAAAAAGTCGGTCTCTACGTATCCAGTTATGTTTCCGCCACCCACGGCAGCTTCCGCTTTCAAAGAGACACGCGAGTTTTGCGCGCTGAAGCGGGATTCCGTTTGGCCGCCTTGACCTGCCGAGGCATTGTTAAACGGTATCGAGCCAAAGCTGGTTCCGATTCCGCTGCCGACATTAGTCGTACGCGTATAGGAAGTGAAATCGACAAAACCCCCTGGTGTGAAATTCGCCGCGCCGATTTTGAAAGAGAGCGGAGACTTCTGATCGCTGTTCTGATCAGAGCCGCCATATTGAGTACCGGCGACTGCGATCGCCGCTTCGGGGGTAGATCCGGAGGATGCCGCAGCTGCGCTGGACGGTGCAATGGTGGACGCCATATTGCTGCCTCGCCCGCCGAGTTGCGTCTTCAAAGCCTCGATTTCCTCTTGTTGGGTCTTTAGCGCCGCTTGTTGCGACTCCAGCAATTGCCGCAACTGCTCAAGTTCGGCTTCCAACGCGGGACTTGCTGCGGGAGTGGCATCCTTGGTGGTTGCCGCAGGCTGTGGTGTTGTAGCCGGCGCTTTGGTATCCGTGCTGGGCGCCGCGGCCATTGTGGTGGCCTTGTCGGGGTTTGCCTTGTCTGCGCCAGCCGCTAAAGCCGAATGGCCGGCAAATAACACACACATCAACAACGTCACTACAAGTGCTCGCATTTATTCCTCCTGTTGTTTGAAGCGTTTGTACCGCTTAAAACTGACCCGGGCGGGGATATCAGACAGAAAACCTGCCGCTTCTTACCGTTTGCTTGCTCTTGCCGCGCGCCGATGGCGACGCACAGCCCGAGGCGGAAACAGCGGAAAAAAAGCCGACCTGCCGCGATTAATGCTCCCCCAGCGAATTCATGCTATTCGCCGCTGAAAGCATAGGATGAGTATTTGAGTGGTCTGTGAAGGAATTGTTACAGTTTCATTACAATTCGAGTCAGGCGGAGGTGTGGAATTTCAGCTTTTCGCTTTCGTTTAGTGATGAATCACGGTGTCCGGCCAGGAATTGCCGGTGGTCCCCGCAGCGAACCTGGAGAGCCCACTCGCCGGTCTAATCAGGGATCTTGTATTCGGCCATTTTGTTATACAACAGGCGGCGGTTAATCTGCAGGCGGTTTGCCGCTTCTGTTTTGTTCCCTCCGGATTCTCTGAGAGCGGTTTCGATCAAACGCTTTTCGAGTTTCGCAATTGCCTCGTGAAAAGGGAGCGCGGGAGAGTCGCGTCCAGCCGCAAAAAAGCTCTCTTCGCGCGCCTCAGCGCCCGCCGAAGGAAAATGTTCGCGCATCAGCACGCGCCCCCGAGCCATCAGCACGGCCCGCTCAACCATGTTTTCCAGTTCACGGACGTTCCCTGGAAACGCGCACGTTTGCAGCATAAGAGTGGCGTCATCGGAAAATCCCACAGCCGCCAAATCATTCTTCTCACTATAAATCTGCAGGAAGTATTCGGCCAGCGAAGTGATGTCTTGTCGGCGCTCGCGCAATGGAGGAACCAGGATACGCACGACGTTCAACCGGTAGAACAAATCCTCTCGAAACGTCCCGGCGCGAACATTGGCTTCCAAGTCGCGGTTTGTTGCGGCCAGGACGCGAAAATCCCCATGAATGGTTTCCGTCCCGCCCACCCGCTCGAACGTATGTTCTTGCAGGACTCGGAGAAGCTTGGCCTGAAGGCCGGGAGAAAGCTCCGCAATTTCATCCAGAAATATCGTCCCACCTTCCGCCATCTCAAAACGGCCGGTTTTCCGTCCCGTGGCGCCGGTGAAGGCGCCTCGCTCATGGCCGAATAATTCCGTCTCCAGCAGATTTTCCGGCAGTGCCGCGCAGTTCACCACTACAAACGCTTTGTCCTTGCGCTGGCTGTAATTATGAATCGCTTCGGCCACAAGTTCCTTGCCGGTTCCCGATTCTCCGCAAATCAATACTGTCGAGTCGGTTTCCGCGACTTTCCCAATCATCTTAAATACGTCCAGCATGGGAGCGCTTGTGCCGACCAGGCGCCCCGTCCCCGCTAGGTTGCTTCGCTTAATGTGGTGGCGTAGCTGCGCGACTTCTCGATTGAGAGTTGCATGCTCCAGGGCGCGCTGCGCCGTGAGCAATACTTCCTCCAGGTCAAATGGCTTACTCACAAAATCGTAAGCTCCCAGCCGAATCGCCTCGATTGCCACATGACTCGAGCCAAATGCAGTTATTACGATGACGGGAACCGGGGCCAGACGGGAATCACTCCGCAAATAGCGAAGCACTTCTTCCCCGCCCGCCGCCGGCATCCTCCAGTCGCAGAAGATAAGGTCGGGTTTCACGTCGCGAAGGCGTTCAATTGCCTGCGCGCCATCGGCAGCCTCGATTATTGAGTAGCCGTGTGCGCGAAATATCTCCGCCAACGTTTTGCGAAGGTTGTGCTCGTCATCGATGATGAGAATCGTCTCGTTCATCACGCTCGGGCCTTCACGCGGAATGGCTCCTGCTTTCATTGCGAAGCGGCAGAAGAATCCTGATCGTTGTTCCGCGTGCATCGCCGCTTTCGATCTGTATTTCCCCTCCGTGAGCCAGCACCAGCTCGCGGCAGATCGAGAGCCCGATTCCTGTTCCCGATGCCTTCGTCGTAAAAAATGGATCGAAAATCCGGTTGATATCTTTTTGGCAAATTCCTTCCCCTGAATCTCGGAACTGCACGCACGCCATACCCATGTTGTTCAGCCTTAGGCTTTCCACATTGACCCACACGGTTCCGCCTGATTCCGGTATTGCTTCGATGGCGTTTTGAATCACATTGTCGAAGACTTGCGCCATGCGTCCACGGTCCAATTGCAAAGGCCCGATTTCGTCATTGAACTGTGTAACAAACTTCACGCCTTTTTCGCGCGCTCTGTCGCCAAAATTCTCCAGCCTTTGCTGCACCAGGCGGTCGACGTTTGTGGGCTCCGCATGTAACTGAATCGGTTGGCCAAAGCTCAGCAACCGGTTGACCATTCGGTCCAGTCTTTGAATTTCTTCTAGGGCTACCACGCATGATTCACGCACCCGCGGGTTATCTATCTCGCGCTGGCACATCTGCACTCGCAAACGGATTGTCGCCAGCGGATTGCGAACTTCGTGGGCGACCCCAGCCACCAGCCCTCCCAATGCTGCGAGTCTTTCGGAGTGCCGCAATTTACTTTCAATTTGCCGTTCGTGCTCGATGTTTTCCTTCAGCGTGGACCCCAGCCGATTAATTGCCTCGGCAATTCGCCGAATTTCATCAGGATCGTCCGCGAGAGGGATCTGCCATGTCAGGTCATGCTCCAGATTTTCAAGGCCTCCTTCTATCTTGTTTACGCCGCTTTGCAGCTTTTGAACCACTAGGATCGTCAGAATAACGCAAGCCAGGGCTGCGATGCCTAATCCTGCTAGGGTGAGATAAGCTCGAAAGCGGTTTGAACCCGGAAGCGCGGGGAGGCGCTTCATCGTCCATGCGCTTCCGACGTAATGCTGTCCGTCGCGAATCGGGATCGCTTGGATGAGGACAATGGCCTGCGCGTCGGTAATGACTTTCTCAGACGACCGTCGCCTCAGAACTGCTTCGCGTGCAACTTCCGAAATCGCCGCCCGCGATCCATCCGCCACCTTAACCGCACTGTCCGGTTCCTCACCAGTCTCCGAATGCTCTGATAAGGAATCGCCAACCAGCAAATTATTGGACGCCGAGTAGAAACCACCTTCCACACCGTCAGTATTTTGCAAAATGAAGCGGGTGACATGCCTGAGCAATGCCACCGAGTACTCCGCAGTGGGAACTTCAAGGGCCGGTGTCTGATTATTTTGGCGCGCGAAATCCGCCTTGTCTGCATATGCCCGCGCCAGCGAACCCGTAACTTCCCAAAGACGGCCTTTCTCTCCTTCCAACACGGCCGACTTCGTGTAACCGAGAGCCGCGAACGCTGCCAAAAGCACGGAAAGGAAGAGTAACGCAGCCAGTCCGCCTAGGAAAATTATTTGCCAACGAAAACTGAGCCTTGCGGTGGGGAGTTTCATTTGCAAACCACGTGTTCGTAGGGTTCCGGTTAACGCTTCCCTCGAGAAATTGCTTAAGCCGCCATGGACGCTTGCGTCATACAGATGCCCTTCTAGTTCATGATACCAATTCTGGCTCTGCCTGGGGCCATTGCCGAAGGTCCCAGCAGTTCCAGGTGTCGGCACGATAACTGCGGATTTTCAAGCATTCTTGGAATGCCGTGTAAAGAAAAGGAGCGGGACATGTAAAGAAAAGGAGCGTCGGGCCAAAATTCCGCTCTGGAGCAGGTCTCGGGCTTGATCATGTGCCAATTTTCTGCCGCACAGTTTGCCGCAGTGCGAAAGGCATTCCAGCGACCATTTCTGCCTCTCTTCGTTGGGTTTATTGAAATTGGACAGGCGTCATCCTCGATTTGCCAGGTCTGCAAGCCCTGCTATATAGCCCCCCCACTGGCGACCGTCAGAATGGAATCGAAAATGCTAATGAAAGCCCGGATCAAGGTGTTGCGCCATGACGCCCAGAATGGGATTCTGGCGAGGAGATGATCATGAAGAACTTTTCATGTTGGCGTGGATTGGTGCTGTTGTTGATTACAGGGTTTGGCATCGCATCGTTCGCACAGAATGCTGGTGCGCGGAAGCTTCCGGATCAGCAGAATAACGGTAGCCATGGAGCGAAGATCATGGGCTATCTTGCGCTCGATCTGAATAATTTTCAGGATGCCGTGCTCCGCGAGAAAGGCGACCATCGCTATCTTTACATCCAAAGTGCAGGATCGAGTCAAGTAACCGTCGTTGACGTCACCCGGCGCAAGAAGCCAAAACTGGCCGGCACGAGAATGCTTGCCGATGGCATCAGTCTGAGTGACGCAAACTTCGAGGGGGACGTAGCTATCGTTCCCAGCGGCAGTAACAATTCCTCCGCCGTGCCCGCGAAGCCCACATCGAGCGAGATTTCGATTTGGGACTATTCAAAACCCGGGTCCCCGCAACTGGTCAAGAAATTCACGGGTGTGAAAAAGGTGATTTCCGGCAGTGGCAACATTGTGTATGTGCTGAACTCTGATGGCCTGACGATTATCCAGGTCTACGATCAGCAAATGCGCGATTGGGATTACAACACCAGCCATATCGGCGGATGAATTCCCGGCCTAGTTAATCTCGGAGCCGACGCGCGTGTCTTCCCGCGAGCAACCGCCCGGCTCCGCTGTAGGCAAGACCTTCAGAAGTAAATGGTCGCCGGTAGAATCTCACACGCAACAGCCATGTCCGTTCCTCTGGTGTCACTGACTCGTCGGAGGTTTCCTCGTGATGCAGGGATTGTCGCAACAACATGTTGCAGCACTAAAGATGTTGGACACGTGCCTGGTCTCCGACGCCATTAATCGCCTAAACATTCGCCTTTCCAATTCAGGCTACGCAGACTCGCGAATCCGATCTCAGTTCAAGAATCTGGGGTCGATGGTCGGCTATGCTGTGACGGCCAAAGTCTATACCGCCGAAACACCGATGGTTGGAGGCCGTGTGGTCGAACGGCGCGAGCTATGGGAACACGCACTGGCAATCCCGGAACCACGCGTTCTTGTTCTTCAGGATATGGCGGTGCTCGAGGACGGGCGTAGCATCACGGACTGTGCCCTTCAGCTCATTTCAGTTTTCAAAAACTCTGCGAAGTTTTAACGGTTCTGAAAGGACGTGCCCGTCCGAAATGAAATCCGGCTCTTTTTAGCCGACCGTTATGCCGCGGCGGGATTCAACGTCAATATTCCCATCTTCAATGGTCACCTCTACGGCGCGCTGCACACCGAGGCCACAGCGCGCGCACGCGCCGAAGAGCAAAACCTGCGCGACCTTCAAAATCGCATCGTTCGCGATGTCCAAACCGCGTGGCTCAGCGCGAACTCTGCGTATCAAAAATTGGCGGTTACCGATGAGCTTCTAAGTGAAGCAACGCAGTCGCTGAACCTCGCACAAGCCCGCTATAAACTCGGGCTCAGCTCGATTATTGAACTCAGCCAGGCGCAACTGAACCTAACGCAAGCGCAAATCGAGCAGGCTGGCGCGAAATACGACTACCAAGCCCGAGTGTCGGCCTTGAACTTTGCGATCGGGAATCAGCCCTGAGCTGCGCCAAATGACGCGATCAGAAGCTGAAACGGCCGCCGATTGCCGGAGCAAAGTTGGTGCTGTGGTAATAGGGGACGCCGGGGCCATGAGGAATGGCGATGGCCAGACCGCCGCTCACGTAGGAATATGCAATTCCGGCAAAGCCGTCGAAACGCTTGGTGAAGTGATGATCCATGTAGAGCGATGTTTCGTTGAGAGTGCCCGCGCAGGAACTGCGGAAACCCGCGGTGGCCGAGCAGGCCGGCGGAATACGGAAGTCATTCTGCCGCTGCTGATACCAGGCAAAAGTGATGTCCGTTTTGGTATTCACAGCGTATTTCGCGCCCGTCCACCAGATATTCACGAGCTTTTCAGAATCAAGGTTGTTGTCTTCGACTCCGCTCATGATATAACCGCCCTGATCCGAGGCCCCAACACCCAACGGGTTCGAAGGGTTGTTCTGCCAGATGTATTCGTAGCCGGCGAATAATTTGAACGGGTCCCACACATACTTGGCGGTGACCATAATGCCGTTGTTGTCGGTCACGATGCCATAGAGGGTGTTGGTCGTTGCGATCAGATTGTCGCCGGTGATGGGGTTTGTATTGATGCTGTTGGTGGTCGACTGATACGGGGCACTTAGACTCTGAGGCCCCAGCAAGGGGTTCAATACGCTGATCGCTTGGTTGTAATGTTGGTAGACCGCGTCGGCGGAAAACTTGCCGGCGTTTCCGCCGAGGTCGAATCCAAAAGCATTGTTATGCGCCGATTCCGGCGTACAGTTGGCCGCAGTCCAGGTTGCAGAGGCCGAGTAGCAGCCGCCAGAACCGTCGGTGAATTTATACATCGCGCCGAAATGGACGGGGCCATAGGCGAGGCGATACTTCAGGGCGTCGTCCCAACGGCTGTCCTCGGTGTCGCCGCCTCCGGCCATCGTGCCGTTGTACCCGATATAGGAAAAGGCATAGGCCCCGCCGGCCGGATCGTAAGCGAGCATCGCATCAGTACCCAGAGAGCGCTGACGACCGAAGGTCAGCGTGCCGAACTGCGTGAACGATACGCCGCCATAGATTTCGTCATTGAAGGGCTGACCCGCGCGCGCGCCGTCGATGGTGTACGAATAGCTGGCCCTGGGAAGGCCGTTGTTGATGGTCTGGGTGGCCGACGCGTTGGCTAGCAGGCCGGACTGCGGATTGATGCCCGTCGAAGCGTTGAACACCACGAACGAACCCGGCGCAAACTGTTCCTTCGCTCTGATGCCCAGGCCCGTCTGCTGCAGGTTGTTCGGTGCGACAAGGAATCGAGATCCACGGGCGTTCCGGTTCACCAGAGATGCGCCTTCATAGTTATAGCCGTTTTCCGGCATGCCGTGGCTGACCCAGCCGACGCCGACGTCATACGCCCCGTACACCGTGACGCCGTGCCAGGTCAGCGCGCAATCGGTGATGATGAATTCATGGCCGCTCGTGCAGGCGTCGGAGGTGCTCCGCTGCATGGTAATGTCGACTGTGGCGTCCTGGCCACCCGCCAGGCTGATTCCGGTACGCATTTCATTGCCGAATCCTTGTTTTGCCGCATGAACCTCGAAGCGCCCCATAGGCAGGTCCCAAGCCTGATAATGCCCTCCGCTGCCGGTGGTGATCGTTCGCGTTTCACCGGTGGCGACGTTCTTGATGGTTACCGCCACATCGGAAAGGCTCGTGCCGGTTTGGTCCGTCACAACGCCGGAAAGGCTCGCTCGGAGACTTGTATCCCGGCTTTGTGCATGTAAGGCGGGAGCCGCAAAACTCATCGCCAAAAAAAGCACATCACCACATATTGATAACCAACTGCGCATTCTTCCTCCCCTGACCCGGTCAATTTGCCGCCCAACACAGCGCGGCCTCGGCATTATACACGTATGTATACGAAAATAATCACAGGAATAAGACGATTGTACCCGTATGACAGGCAGGGAGGAGTACGCTTCAGACGCTATCTAACATGCTCTCACTGGAGTTCCAGCAGTGATCATTTTGAGCAGCCATGCTCTAATGAGGCTTGCCGATTTCCCAATGATGCCCAAATGGATCTACAACCCGGCCGATGCGCCAGCCATAAGGCTGGCTATCTACTGGCCAGACTACTCTGGCTCCGGCGGCTACGGCCCGGTCAAAGACCGCGTCTGGATCTTCAACGATCATAGCCATGCGAACCGTGCTGCCGGCAAGCGTCTCCGGGCTGGGGTTGCCGTTTGCCGGAGATTCATCGGCGAGCCAGAACTCGGCTCCATCAACGCTCAATTGCGCAACTACGGATCCGCCGCCTTCAAACAGATAGATCACCGTCGCTCCGAATGCGGCTTGATAAAAAGCGACGGCGCGCGGTCCATTCCGCACGTTAAGCAGCGGAGAAATGAGTGTCTTTCGTTTCGCTTCTGCCTTCACTTGATCACTCATCGTTGAACCTCCGTCGGCAAAATTCAATGTCCTAGGTCCATATCGTTGACACAGCAAGTAACCATACTAGAACGCGAGGGGTGTCGAACGGTTGCAAACAGGTTCACTGCCCCGCGCTCTCCTGAATCACCACGTTCACCGGCGGCAGGATTCCAAGATCTCGATAAATGGGCCTGATCAATTTCCGAATCAATTGCAGTTGCGTGGCGAACCAGGCCGCAGCCGCCAGGCAACACCCGCCGCTCAACATTACGGCGAATGGCGCACCGAAGGCGTGAGCAAGCCCACCCGCAAGCAAACTCCCGAAAGGAGCCATCCCCACAAACGCGACGGTATAGAAGCTCATAACACGCCCGCGCTTGCTCTCTTCGACAATGGTTTGAATGATGGTGTTACTCGCGGCCATCTGCTGCATCATTCCAAATCCGCAGACCAGCATAAGAATTAACGATACCCACAAAATCCGCGACATTCCGAAAAGGATCAATCCCGCGCCCAATGCCGCCGTCGAGATGGGAATCATTCTGCCCAGTCCCAGGACTGTCTTTCGCGCGGCCAGCGACAGCGCCGAAACCAACGCCCCTATGCCCATGGCTCCCATGAGAAAGCCTAAAGTGTGCGGACCGCCTTTCAAAATCTTCCCGGCAAAAATCGGCATCAGCACCGTGAAGGGCCAGCCCATCAAACTTACCAGAGCAAACAGCAACAAAATCGTGCGAACCGGAGCAAAGCCGGAAACGTACGCCCACCCTTCTTTTAGTTGAACGAGCATGGAATCCGCCGCGTGCTTGGCCGTACCGGGGCTCAATCGCATCGCCACCAGCGATGCAATCACGGCCAGGTAACTGATGCCGTCGATCAGAAAGCAATAGCCCTCGCTTGAAAGAGCAATCACGGCTCCCGCCAGGGAAGGTCCCAGCAACCTTGCCATATTCACCATCGAAGAATTAATTGCAATGGCATTGCCCAAGTCCCGCTTGTCCTCCACCATTTGCACCAGAAAGGCTTGCCTGCCCGGCATGTCAAAGGCGTTGATCGTGCCCTGAAACGCGCTCAGCCAGATGATTTCATGGACGGTGATGTGTTTCGTGAGCGTGAGGAAAGCAAGCGCGAGCGACTGAACCATCGCCAACGTCTGCGTCACCAGCAGCACGTGCCGCAAATTCAGACGGTCAGCCCATACGCCGGCAAACGGCGCGAATAGGAATGTTGGTATCTGCCCGGCGAAGCCCACCACTCACAGCAGAATAGCCGAGCCGGTGAGCCGATAGACGAGCCAACTTGTCGCCAGGCGCGTCATCCATGTGCCGATTAACGAGATGCTTTGTCCGCTGAAATACAGCCGGAAATTTCGATGTCGGAGCGATCTCCAGGCCTGCGAGATACCGATTTTCTTCGCTGGCGCGGAAGTTCTTGCGGAAGGAACCTGGCTGCCCATCGCATTCTATTTTCTCATTCGCCGCGCAAATGTCGATTCGCAATCGTGGAAACTTTAGCCGCGGTTTCCGTTATGGACGTTGTCATGTTGTCTCGATCCGTCTTGTGCGGTCCTTATGAATGCAGGCGAAATCTCGCCGCTCATTTCTCTCCCATGGACACAACCGCCCCACGTTTGATCATTCAAGTTGAAATTCTGGTTTAGACGATGATGATGCTATCGGTGGGGAACTGCGGAAACATCGGCAGCACGCTCGGTCAGTTAGTTTTCTTCGTGGAGGCCGCTGCGGGGATGATGTACTGCGGCACAAGTTCCATCGACCATCGGTACCACTTAGCGAATTCTCCGTAACTTCCGCCATTGAAAGCGACCACCATATCCAATTCCGGAATAACAAGCACGATTTGGCCGCCATTGCCGCCCGCGGCGAAGGAGCGATAAGTCTGATTGGCAGTTCTCAGCGGATTGATATGCCAGCCGTAGCCATACTGGTGGTTGAGGTCGCTGGCCATCATGGGATCGAAACTTGAATGCGCCATGGTTGACTCTTTCACCCATGCACTGGAAACGACGCGACGGCCGTTCCACAGACCGTCCGAAAGGTAAAGCTGGCCCAGCTTAATCTCGTCCCGGGGGCGTATCGAAAACCCGCCGCCTAGGTAGGCCTCGCCGGTAGGCATTAGGTTCAAATGATAAGTGTGAAACTGAAGGGGCAGCGCGAGACTTTGCTCAAAGAATTCGGGCAGCCACATCCCCGTCGCGCCCCTCACAGCGCCGCCAACGAGGTTCATGCCTGCTGAACAATAAATCGCTTTGTCGCCGCCGGGATTATGCGCCAAAGGCAAGTCTAGAGTGTATTTATACCAGTCGGGCTGAGCGTGTTGCTCTTGCATGCGATCTTCATTACCGGGGGAAGAGTCATCGTTGTCGTCGCACGCGAGGCCGGAAGTCATGGTCATCAGATCTTCTAAAGTGAGATGGCTCTTGCGCTCGTCCCAGTTGGCGAATGGTTTATATTGGGGAAAAAGCGGATAAACCGGCGTATCTGGCCCGAGATGGGAGCCACGGTCACGCGCAATGCCCGCAAGGACTGGGCCGTAAGTCTTGCTGGCCGAACGAGTATCGTGAGTCTGCTCCCTGGTGTAACCATAAAAATACTCCTCCAATACAAGCTTGCCGTGTCTGGCGATCAAAAGGCTATGGATGTTGACTGGATTATCCTGCAAGTTGGCTGCAACGATTCTTTCGACGAGTGCGGAAATTGGGCGCACATCGAGGCCAACCTCGTCAAGCGAGGCCGTTAGCCAGCCATCATCATCCGATTCCGGCTTTCTGTAGGAGTAAGGCGTCCCGCCTGGAGTGCGCGGGAAAAACCCTCTAGCGTCTCCACCCTTGCGCCTGGTGAGTTGCAGTGGCGCATGAGAATCCAGAATTGGAAGAGAGAGCCCATCCGCCTTCGAGTCATAAGTCCCAACAATGCTTTCGCTTGGATCCTGCGTGTTCGTCAATGTAATCCTTGTGCCGTTTACGCCCACGCGATAGAGACGTCTACGAAAATAATTGAAGTCCGGGTTGCGGATGAACGCTGTGAATGAGCCATCTTGCGCCCGCTGAATCGAAAGATAGAACGAAATGCGGTCGTCCAGCGGCACAACGTGCCCCGTCCAAATCGAAAGTTTGACCTGTATAAAATGAATCGGAGTAGCGTACCGATTGCTATTCACAGTTCCGGGCGGCTGGATCCAATCGCCTGTAATGGCTTCTCCGCTCGCGCTCATGTGGCCGCGAAACTCCCCGGCGTCGCCGGGAAGGGAAAATGTGATTGCATCCTTTTCGCGCTGGATGGGTACATCGAATCCGGCGATTCGGGCGCGCCACTCAGCCCGACGGGTGTCGATGGTCAACTCGCCGCGCACGGTCGGACCAAATGCGTTTTCGCTGCCCCAAACTCCCATGAGCGCGCCTGCCTGAAGCGTGTCACGCGCTGCGTCCTGCGCCACGCTGCCCCAGGAGAAATAGGTGAAACCAACGATTAGCATGAGGCACGCACAGAGCTTCGTGTTGGGTTTCGTCACCTAGGACCTTAGCCGCAAGCTTTCTTTAAAGTGTTCCCGGCAGCCCGTAGTATATGCCTGTCAATCCCCAACGGAAATCCCCGTCGCGCCAATCTAAGATATTTCGTGCTCAATTTAAGTGGTTCTTTGCCCTCCAATGTGATAGACTCTTTTTGCGCTTAATACAGCGGCAGTGTTTGTGCGGTCCCTCTGGTTCGTTACTTGATCTGAGACTTCCCGCCCTACGTTTCCTCCGTACGTCTTCAGCGTAATTAAAACTAGACCGGCCATGGCAGTCGTCGTGTGCGTCTCGATGTCGAGAAACCGCGCCGACGCCTCCGGTAAAAAAGGCAAAATGCAAAATTTTTCAGAATTACCGATTTCCCATTATTTGAAGGAGCGCCTTTCGGCTGCTCGTTTTTCAGTGCCCACGCCGGTTCAAGCCGGCGCGATACCCCATGGATTGCAAGGCAAGGATGTGCTCGCTACCGCTCAAACCGGCACCGGCAAGACGCTGGCGTTCCTTATTCCCATCATAGAGAGGCTTCTGCGGCAGGACGCACCGGGAATCGCGGCACTCGTGCTCGTTCCCACGCGCGAATTGGCCATGCAAGTGGCGGAGCAGTTCAACTTGTTGCGAGGCAAGCAGCTTTCGCCCGCAGGTTTGGTGGTCGGTGGATTACCCGAGGGTCAGCAACTGCGCGCAATTCGCAATGGCGCACGAGTAGTCGTCGCCACTCCGGGCCGTCTGCAGGATTATCTTGATCGAAATCTTTTTGATTTTCGCAGCTTGAAAGTGCTGGTGCTCGACGAAGCTGACCGCATGCTGGACATGGGGTTTCTGCCCGCGATTCGCAGAATTGCGGCCGTCCTGCCGAAGGACCGTCAAACAATGTGCTTTTCCGCAACCATGGAAGGTGCAATGGCTCATCTGGTGAAGGATTACACCAAGAATCCCGTGAGAATTACTCTCGGCTCGACGCTGAAGCCTTCCGAAAATGTTCGGCTACAGGCGTTTGAAGTTGCCGCCGACGGCAAACCGCAGCTTCTGCGCTCCTTGCTCGACAAGGAAGCCGGCCGCTGCCTCGTTTTTTCGCGCACCAAGCGGGGAACGGAACGCATCGCCAAGGGTCTAAATCGCGACGGCATCGCCGCAGCCATGATTCATGGCGACCGCTCGCAATCGCAACGCACCGCCGCATTGACCGGATTTCAGCAAGGGCGTTTTCGCGTGCTGGTGGCGACCGATCTTGCCGCGCGCGGAATTCATGTTCAGGACATCACCCACGTCATCAACTATGATCTACCCGACGTGGCCGAGAATTTCATTCACCGCGTTGGACGCACCGGCCGCGCGGGCAAACTGGGACTGGCCTCCACTCTCTTTATGAATGAGCAGCGGTCCGAGCTGTTTCAATTGGAACGCACATTGGGAATTCGCATCGAAAAGTTTCCCGCGCACGCCCACGCCGCAAAAAAGGGCACCGTGCCGGTAGCTCTTCCGCGATAACGATGCACTTGCGAATCGGCGTAAATCCGCAGACAAGCTGAGGGAATAAGAGAACTACGCCACCCGCGACTCGTCCTGCATTACGGCTGAGATAATCCCTGCGCCGGAAATACGTTTTGCTTCGACTGCTGACCTAAAAAGGCTGGTGATGGGCTGCGACCAAACATGGTCGCAGCCGTCATATCCCATGCAAGCAATGATTACGGCATCCGCAGCGCCTCGAACAGGAGCCACAATTACAATTTGTTTTCCGCATTCAGGGCACGAGAGCGTTCGTCTGGTTTTCGATGTCTTAGATATTCCATATTCTTCATTCATCGATCCCTCCCAAACACATTCCCTGCAGAGGGAAGGGGAGGCGAACTGTCGCTCGTGTTCTGCCGATATTGCACACTTGGCGAAAGCAGTCGCGTAGGGCACGGAGCGATACGGACAGAAGTGCTTTCCGTAACCTGCGGCACATAATGGCGCCGGGTCTTGGTAGCGGTACCGGGAATCGAACCCGGTTTTCAGATTGAGAATCTGATGTCCTAACCCCTAGACGATACCGCCCGAGTTCATTAACCTGCGGCACATAATGGCGCTGGGTCTTGGTAGCGGTACCGGGAATCGAACCCGGGTTTCCAGATTGAGAATCTGATGTCCTAACCCCTAGACGATACCGCCCGAGTTCATCTAGTTTAGCCGATTTTTCCCGTCGATTGTAACGCGGCTGCGTGGAGCAATCCGTCGCGTGGCAGGGGGCCACGCCAACCATCAACCGAAAGGATTGTTATTCACAAATTACGAGCGAGGTTTTCTGCGGAAAAGCTAGGCGTTGGCAGGCAGAACCGAGGCCGGAAAAACTCCCGCCAATTCCGCCAGCGTGGCGAATTCGATGCGGTTGCGCCCTTTGCGCTTTCCGCGATAGAGCGCCGCATCCGCCGCGCGCAGCAAATCCCGCGCGTCGAGCGAAACGGAATCATCCGCCACCGCTACGCCGAGGCTCAGTGTAAGACGCAAATTCGCGCCCTCCGCAATAAATGGACACCCGTCGAACGACGCATTAATGCGCTTGGCATGCGCCAGCACTCCCAAAGCATCCGCCGACGACACCACAACTAGAAATTCCTCGCCACCGTAGCGGCCCACGGCGTCGTAAGAGCGCACCGAACCCAGAATGCGCCGCGCAGCTTCTTCCAACACGGAATCGCCAATCAGATGTCCGCAGGTGTCATTCACTCGCTTGAAACGGTCCAAATCCGCAAGCACTACGCCCACTGCGGTATGCTGCCGCCGCCCGCGGCTCAACTCTCGTTGCAATGTCTCCAGAATTTCCTGCCGGTTACTCAGCCCGGTAAGTGAATCATGCGATGCCTGGAAGCGCAGCGCATCCTGCGTATGAATCAACGCTTCCTGTAGCCGCACGATGCGCGTTCCCGCGTTCAATCGGCCGCGCAGTTCCGCCACGTCCCATGGTTTTACCAAATAGTCGTCGACGCCGTCATCGAGCGCCTGCAACATTTCTTCCCGCTGGGTCCGCGCGGTCAGCAAGATCACATAAACGTACGGGCCGCTCTCGCGTTGACGGATCCGCCGGCACAATTCCATCCCGTCCATTTCCGGCATCACCCAATCGATTAGCGCCAGTTGCGGTGCGTCGGCTTCCTGGAGAATTCCCCAGGCCTCGCTGCCGTTGCAGGCGCTCACCGGCTCATATCCCCACTGGACCAGCAGTTTCTCCAAAATTCGCCGCGAAAGCACATCATCTTCGGCTACCAGAACCCTCATGCTTTCACCTCCTTCCCGCATCAGGCAGATCATGCTCATGTACATCTGGCTTATGCCCGCCACTGCGGGAGCTCGTCGGCGTGCCTCCCTGCCCGGCTGACCTCGAAAGCGCCGGACGCCCCGAAGTCGGCGGCAACATCGAGGGTGGCGCGCTTCTGCCTTCCCTCACGAAAGCCAGGCTTTCCGCGCCCGGCTCATAATCCACCGAGAGTGTATCGCCGAACGCAATCTGCTCAGTCGCCAGCAGGCTTGCCAGCGGGTAGACCAAATGTTTTTCGATTGCGCGCTTCAGGTGGCGGGCGCCATAGCGCGTGTCCGTCCCTTCCCGCAGCAAAAATCTTCGCGCCTCCAGCGTCACGCGAAACGCGAATTGGTCTCTCGCCGTTTCCATCACGCGTCGCTGCACCATCTCCAGCTCGATTTCCAGGATTTCCTCGAGTTGCTTTGCGCCCAGCGTATGGAACACCACAATCTTGTCAATACGGTTCATGAATTCCGGAGCAAATTTTCGCCTCGCCGCATCCGCAGCGGTTCGTTCAACTTTTGCATCCAGTTCGTCGGGCGCTCGCACCACGGCCCCTCCCCCAAATCCCAGTCCTCCCGCCATCAGTCCGGAGATTTCCGTTCCTCCCAGGTTTGAAGTGATAAAAATCAGCGTCCGCGACAGATCCACTCGCCGGTTGTCTCCCAGCGTCAGCGTCGCTTTGTCCAGCACGCCCAACAGCAGCTGCCACAGCGCGTCCGACGCCTTTTCGATCTCATCGAAGAGCAAAAAACTCAGCTTCAGCCGCTCGGTATGATGTTGCGCCAGCGCTTCCTGCGTAATCAGCGGATGCGTCTCACGATGGCCCAGGTAGCCCGGCGGCGACCCGATCAGTTTTGCAATTTCGTGCGAGTGCTGAAATTCCGCGCAATCCACCTTGATCACCGCGCGTCCGTCACCAAACAAGATTTCCGCGGCAGCTTCCACCACGCGCGTCTTTCCCGCGCCCGTCGGCCCGAGGAACAGCAGGTTTCCCACCGGCCGTCCCGGCGGATTCATCCCCGCGCGAAACACCTGGTAGAGGTCCACCACTGCGCGCAACGCTTCTTCCTGCCCCACAATTTTGCTGCGCAATGCCTCCTCGAATTTTTGCGATTCCGGGCTTCGCTGGTTGGGATCAAGATGCAGTATGGGAATGCTCATTGCGCTGTCTTTTGCCTCGATACAAACGTAGGCCTGCTCTCTCCCATAGAGCATGAGAGTGACCAAACCTAAAGCCGGCGATTGAACGGAGCCCTTTGGAATCACGAGTATGCAGGGACCGAGGATAAGAGAAGCGCCGGAAAAACTTAGTCCTGTTTCACTAGCGCGGTACTGCACCAAAGTGAAACAATGCCGTCGTCACTGCCGCTGACATCCCTGGGCTCGCACTTCCGGATCTTGTCGACAAAATAATTTGCACCTCGAATTTCCATTTTTGTGGTAGCCTTCACACGCGAGCCCTCAATTGCGCTGCTTCACTTCCTGAGGCGATCCGTTCCCGAAGACGCAACGAGGAACGAAACCATTCAGCCGTCCCGGTGCGAAATTCCGGGCCACATTGCCCAAGTTGCGACACCTGCTCCATTCCGTTATGGTGGACACGTGAAATGCTGCGAGGAATCATGAAAACGATTCTCGTGATTGAAGACGACCGCGATATCGTCGAACTCGTCCGCTACAATCTCGAAAAAGAGGGCTTTCGCGTAATCGCCATCGGCGATGGAGTTTCCGGTTTAGCTCAACTTCGAAAATCCGCGCCCGATCTTCTGATTCTAGATTTAATGCTCCCCAAGCTTTCCGGTTTGGAAGTTTGCAAGGAAGTGCGTCGTGAACCCGCGCTGAATCGCCTGCCCATTTTGATGCTGACGGCGCGCGGCGAGGAAGCAGACCGCGTGGTGGGCCTCGAGCTGGGTGCCGACGATTACGTCACAAAACCTTTCAGCCCTCGCGAACTTGCCGCCCGCATCAAGGCTTTGCTGCGCCGCGTCGAGCCCGCTGGAGAAACGGAACGCACCATCGAGATCGGCCGTTTGATGATTGATCCCGCCGCTTACCGTGTCACGCGCGCCGGAAAACCCGTGGCTCTCAGCACGCTTGAATTTCGCTTGCTCTATTATCTGGCCTCGCGGCCTAATCGCGTTTTTTCGCGCGACCAATTGCTTGACGCCGTATGGGGCAACGACCGCTTCGTCACGCCCCGCAGCGTGGACGTCTACATCATGCGCCTGCGCGAAAAAATCGAAGATACTCCCCAGCGGCCCGCGCACGTAAAAACCGTGAGAGGCGCCGGCTATCTTTTCGAAACCCGTGCAAGTTAGAGTTTCCTGGAAGCGCGGTCTCGCCTTTCTGGCCCTGCTTCTCGCCGCCCTTTGGGCCGTGGACCTCTCCACGGGTGGAGCGTTGCGCCGCGCGGCGTCGCATTCCTCTTTTTGGTTTGCCGCATTTGCCATTTTAATTTTCGGAATTTCCACTCGGTTTTTTCTTACTCGTACGTCTTCCCGCCGCGTGGAAACTCTCAAGCAATTTTCCCGGCGTGTGGCGCAGGCCGATTTCCGGCCCGTGGAACTCGATTATTCCGGCGATGAACTGGATGATCTGGCAACCGCTTTCAATGAAACCGCCGCGCGCCTTAACGTGACGTTTCAATCTCTTACCGGAGAGCGCAACCGCTCTTCCGCGATTCTCGGCAGCATGGAAGAGGGCGTCGCCGTGATGGATTCGTCCGAGCGCCTGGTTTTTTGCAACCCTGCTTTTTCCGCAATCCTCGGCGTGGACCTGAAGCGCGCCGAGGGCCGTCCTCTTGTCGAAGTAATCCGCCAGGCCGAACTCTTCGAAATTTTGCGCAGCGCGCTGCGAACTCGCGAGGTCGTGCGCGGCGAAGTGAATCTCGACACCGTCCAGCCGGGTACATTTGCGCTGGCTGCCGTCCCGCTGCCGCCTATCGCGGGAGCGCGGGAACCCGGCGTACCGACCGACCCGGAGGCCAAGCCGCTGGGCGTGGTGATGGTTCTGCACGATATCACCGAATTGCGCCGTCTCGAGCGCGTGCGCCGCGACTTTGTCGCCAACGTCTCGCACGAATTTCGCACACCACTCACAGCAATTCAGGGATTCGCGGAAACACTGCTCGCCGGGGCGCTTCAGGATAGCGAAAACAATCGTCGCTTCCTCGAAATCATTCGCGAGCAATCCGTCTGCCTAGCCCGCCTCACCGACGACCTGCTGAAGCTGGCGCGTATCGAAGCCGGCAAGCTCGAACTCGAAATGGTCTCCATGTCCGCCCTGGAGCTTATCCAGCCGTGCGTGGAAGCTGCCCGAGTGGACGCCACGCGAAAACGAATTACTCTCCATATCGACGTTGCCCCTCAGTTTCCCTCACTCTGGGGCGATCTCCACGGCCTCCGTGAAGTGCTGCAAAACCTCCTCGACAATGCCCTGCAATACACTCCGCCCGGCGGCTCCGTCACGGTTCGTGCCAACCTGCAAGGGGACTCGGCCATTCTTAGCGTCCAGGACACCGGCATCGGCATTCCGCAATCCGACCGCGAGAGAATTTTCGAGCGCTTCTATCGAGTCGATTCGGCGCGCTCCCGCGATTCGGGCCGCACGGGGCTGGGCCTTTCCATCGCCAGGCACATCGTGGAAGCGCACGACGGCCGCATTTGGGTGGAAAGCGAAGTCGGCTCTGGCTCGGCTTTTCGTTTCACCTTGTCACTGGCGCCGTCCGCCGGACGGAATCTGTCGTAAGACTTTAACTCTCCCTTCATCTTTTCGACGTTGGCTCCCCACACACTGGGAAGTAGATTTCGCCTTCTCCGAAGGATGCGATGGCAGCCCCTGCAACCGGCGCGATGGCGCGAGATGTCCGAGAAACTACAGCGAAACGGCTCAAAGTGGAAGTTGAATCCATTCCGAGCGCACCATCGGCTGCCGTATGCCGCGTTGCCGACTGGACTGCAAGATTGCGGTTGCGCGCGCCCCAGTGCAACTTGGGATACCAAAATGGAAATTCCTCAGACGAGAATCTTTAGTGGCGGCAGGAAATAATGGCGACCGACAATGTCGCATACGAATTGGCTGAAAGAAACTGAAAATCCTGTTGACTACGTCGGATGAAGGCCGTAGAATTTCGTAAATTCGGCGGCGGGGGCATTCTGTGTCAAAGACATCTTATGATACCTCAGGAGTTTGTCATGTCCGGTAAAAAACCGTCGCGGTTTTTCCGCAGATGTTTATCAATAACCGGATCAGCTTTGTTGCTGGGATTGGTAGCTTTCACTGGGGGCGTTTCCGGACACGCAATCTCTGCGTTAGGGGAGGCTCGACCGTCTCAACTCGCATTGCCCGTGGACTCGGTGTCGGCGGAGGTGCCGGTTGTCACCCTTCACTTTTTTGCGGGTGCGCCGACGGACGGATCGACACCCTACAGCCCTGTGATTCGAGATGTAACAGGCAATCTCCATGGCACGACCTACTGGGGTGGGGCGAGCAACAATGGAGCTATATATAAAACAGTACCTTCTTCCAAAAACACCACAATACTCTATAGCTTAAATGGCGGTGCCGATGGAGCCGGTCCTTACAGTGGCTTAATACAGGATGCGGACGGGAACTTTTATGGCACCACCGTCGGGGGCGGCCAGTATGGTTTGGGAGTGTTGTTTCTTTGGAATGTTAAAATCGGCAAAGAGACAATACTCGGCAGCTTCACATCTGATACAAGCGGTGCTTACCCCTACGGCGGATTGGTCATCGATTCTGCTGGAAATATTTACGGTACGGCCTCCTACGGAGGTAAAGGTACTTGCACGCTCAACGGAAATAAAGGGTGCGGTACGGTCTTTGAGGTTACTCCATCCAACGGGAGTTTTACGAGGAAAATACTTTACAATTTTACAGGGCAGAAGGTAAGCGGTGACGGAGCTGTGCCCATGGGCACTCTAGTCGTTGATCCGCAAGGCAACCTTTACGGCACAACCTCTTTGGGTGGACTTCACAACTTCGGAACTGTTTTCAAGATTGATACTTCTGGAAAAGAAACCGTTATCCATAACTTCGGCGCGGGGACGGACGGAAAGTATCCCATGGCCGGCTTGATTCGCGACCAAGCTGGCAATCTTTACGGTACGACATACTACGGTGGGATTCATACCATGGGAGCTGTTTTCAAAATTGATACAGCAGGCGCGGAGAGCGTTGTGTATAGTTTTGCACCGGGCGCTGACGGCCAGAATCCCGCTGCTAGTCTGCTGAGGGACGGTTCGGGCAATTTATACGGGACCACGCAGTACGGCGGAGATTTGAGCTGCACCATTTTGCCTAACTTTGGCTGTGGCACCGTGTTCAAGGTGGATGCCAACGGCGCGGAAACGATCCTGCACAAGTTTACAGCAAACGGCGATGGTGCTTTTCCGACCTCGGCCTTGATTGCGAACGGTCAGGGGAGCGTTTTTGGAACGACCACTGCGGACGGCAGCAATTCCATGGCCACGTTTGGGACTGTATTTGAGATCAGCACTTCTCAGTGAACCTTATGTGCGCAGCCACCGGGTTGATGTGCGGTGGACCCTGAGACTCTAACGTAATGCGGAATGCTCGTCATCGGGTATTGGGTACATGTGGTGATCGATCTTGCGTGAAGTGAAGAACAAATTAAATTAATACCGTGAGGGTACAGTGTCCAGCCACTTGAAAGCCCTTTTTCGCCTCCCCATCTTGGTAATAGTAATTTTGTGCATGTCTGGGATGATGCTCCTGGCAGCACATGCCAGCGCGGAAACCGGCAAGATGTCGCCGCCACCTCCGCCCCCGAGAAACTGCATGGGCGGAATGAGCCTGCCGTCCGGCGACGGTGGGGATGTCAAAATTACAGGCAAATGCGTGGTAGGCGCGGGAACCTACACCTATCACTATATGAACATATATCGTGGCGGGATGCTCATCTTTTTGGATGAGAAAATTGACCTGTGGGTGAATTCCATTCTGGTGGAGCGCGACGGCTTGCTGATGGCCGGCACTTCATCCGCGCCGATAGGAACACAGGGCGGGAAATTGGTGATCCACCTTCATGGCAAAGACCAAGGCATTAAGGGTAAGGGAATACCTTGCCAATACGATATAAGGTGTGGCGTACCTGAGGGCTATTGGATATCGAACCCCACCGCCCCCGTAGAACTTCCCGGCGGCGTGAAGGACTATTTTTACAAGTATGAGCCATTAAAATTCGGTGATGGTGATCCTGAAGCTTATTTTGGTTATAAAGTACTGGGAGTTGGTTATGGCGGGTCCCTCCTCTTATATGGCAGAGACGGGGCCTGCTATACCTCGGAAGAGTGTGGCGAATTGAAAGCTTCCAACTCAGGGATGAGTTGGACCCGCCTAACGGAATCGGTGGACGAGGGTGCAGATACCCTTAAGTTGGACCGGGAAGTGAACTGGCAAAAGGACGATCGGATCGTTGTAACCACCACGGATTATGTTGCCCCTCATTCTGAGGTGGTCACCGTGGATTCCGTAAACAATGATGGCGGCACCGCTGTCATTACCCTCTCTGACCACATTTCTTTCCCACATAACGGAAAGCGATACGACCTCAGCGATTTGCCTGCGGGTGTGGGGCCTGAACCTGACCCCACGCAACCTCCCGATGCACCGAGGTCCGTGGAGACGCGTGCGGCAGTTGCCTTACTTTCGCGGAGCATCCAAATCATCTCTGCTGACGACGATGATAGCGATAATTTCACGGGTTTCTTTGGCGGACATACGGTTTTCCGTCAGGGTTTTCAGAAGATTGACATTCATGGAGTGCAGTTTTCTGAAATGGGGCAGGGAGGCCGCATCATGCATTATCCTGTCCATTTCCACATGGCGCGCAAGACCCCGGCAGGGACAACCATCGCGGATTGCTCAGTGGATGACTCGATGACGCGTTGGTATGTATTGCACGCCACGCAGGGCGTCACTCTGGAACGCAACGTGGGCTATCTCTCATTTGGCCACGGATATTATCTGGAGGATGGGACGGAAACGGATAACAAGCTCTATTCTAATATCGGCATTTCCGTCCGCGCTGCAGTGCAAAACGATACGGTCAATCCGCGAGGCGTCCCAGGGATTCTAGACGCCAAGTATCCGGAATGGTTCAAGCCGCAGGAAGCCGTTCCTTTCCACAGTGATGTGGATCATCCCACAGTGTTTTGGATCATGAACGGCTGGAACGATTTTGAATACAACATGGCGTCCGGAGCGGATGCTTGCGGCGCATGCTATTGGCTGGTTCCCGGTTTCAACAGCGGAATGTCCCGCATGCAAAAGTGGGAGTCTTATGCGTCTGAGCAGGTGGATCCCGCCCATGCCGGAATGACCCCTCTGTATAAGTTTGTTGGAAACTACTGCAATACGGCCATGAATTCATTTAACACCATTGGCAATACCGTCAAATGTGCTCCGATCATTAATGAGAACCCGGACTTAAAGTTCAACCAGCTGGCGCCAGTGATCAATCCACTCGCACCGGACATTGGTTCCGGGGAAGCGGACGCCTATTACCCTAAAGTGGATTCGGGAGGTGGACGGTGGGCCACTCTTTGTCCGTCCGGTCTGAAGGGCAACAATTGCGGGACCATTACTCGGTGTGGGTATAAGCACGGAGAGAACTGTGCCGTAACAGTATTAGATCATTACACTTCCTCCTACAACTGGGCTGAAACAAACTTTTCCGCCATTTGGCTGCGGCCACAATGGTACCTGTTTACCAATAGCGCCGTCACGGACGTACAAAATGGCGGACTGTCATTCATCACCGGCGGTGGTTATACTGCTTCGGATGTTGTTCCTGGTCATTGGGCATTGGCCTATCAGAACGTATTCGTAGGCAACACACAAGATCCGGCCGGCGACTACTTTGCTTCAAATGCCGGGCCTTTCAATCCTGATACGAACATGCTGTGCGAAAAAAAGACAGATGGTGCGCCAGCCGGCGTGTACTGCATGAATCGCAACCTCGGCCTCATTATGCTTCTGGCCAATTTCGGAACCAACCAGCGATTCTTCAATATTTATGACGGGCCCGCCTATCAGGATTCCAATGCTTATGTTCACATCACCCCCACGGATTTGGTAGGTTGTAAGCCCCGTGAGACGCAGGGGAAATGCCAGAACACGGATTGGATGTACGGCCAGGTTCTGGGTGTCACGCAAAGACGTCCAGCCGAAGGACAAGGGCCGTGTTATCTGCCGAACGCCGCGATTGCCTGGAAACAGCCCAATGGGTTCTACTATCCACCTGCCTTTCATTCCTCGAACCTTTATTTTCAGGATGTTCCCATCCGGCATTTTGTGATCGAGCCCCTGTTCCTGCCGGGCACGTTTAAGTTTGATGAAGACGCCGCCAAGATCCGTTATTGCAACTGGGAGACCAGCATGTTCAGTTCGTTCACGGACGTGGATCGCCAGACCGAACTGAATGATGATGATGGTTCACTCACCGGCCAGATTGGGACCATTTCTGTTAATGAAGATCCCTATTTCAACGCGCCCGTCGAGCAAATTGAGTGTGGGTCGGATGTGCCGGAATTCACGCCTCCGGGGACGGCGAAAACCAGTCCGTACGATTATGTCACCACGGTGGAGTATCCTGCTTGCGGCTTGTCATGCGGGCCGAGGGTGTGGAACAGAACCTGCTTGCCGACTGTTATGGCGTACCTCTTTACCGGGAATACGTAAACCCCAATGAGAAAGGCAGGATGCCCGCGATCCGCATGATGGGTCAGGATACTGCTCAACTAAGCACGCTAACTGTGAATAGCGGAATATACTATATCGATACTACTGTAAGCCTTCAGCAGCAAGCGAAAGAAGGGGCCACCAAGGTAAACGTATTCCAGAACAATCAGACCTACTACACGTTTTTGCTGTTCGCCAAGCCGAAAACGCCGGAGAGATTGCCGACACGGCAGCAATATCAAATGTACGTGGGTCCGGGTTTCGACGTCGACAGAGACCTCTCGGCGGTCCGTGTAGACATCGCGACAGAAGAGCCAACCTTCACCCCAACCGGCTGGCCGGATGGGTACTGGGGCAAGAGCTACAATGCCACGAATGGAGTCCTCACTGTGACCATGCGCATGACCATGCCGCAGTTCCAGATGGAGTACGATGCAGCTAAATCCGAAAACTGCCAGCCGAAAAGCTTCTGCAAGCCGGATTCCGACGATAATTGTGGATGTTCTCTCAACTCGGATGACCCGCTCTATGCCGATTGCCAGCACGCCTGCTCGCGCTGGGCGGGCAATGACGTCGATTGTCCGCAGGGCGGCTGTTACGGATTTTCAGTAAAATTACCGACGCGTTTCCAGGCGGGCCCGAAGCAGGGCCTTCCACCCGCGCCCGTCTGCTATCCGAAAAACGAGAACTGGAACCTCAAGTTTATGCCGTCAACTGAAAATGTAGCGGGCGTCTGCTACGATCCGACCCCACCGGAAGGAAAATTCTGCGAGCAGTGATTGCGTACTGTGATGCTACGCAGAAATTTCGTCCGAGTTCGGAAACTGCTGAGTGCCCATACCAATAATTGCATGTGTTTACGAATAATTACATCGGCACGTTAAAGTTTGCTCCGGAGCGAATTAGGAGCCTCGGCAAATCGTACGAGTTCCGACCGCGGACACATCGTCAGAGCGTGGGGGCAGCGTCGACTGAAAGCAGCTGGCGCAGAGTAGCGTCACTGATCCCGTGCCAGCGGTAGCAAACTATTTTCGAGAGTATACCCAACTATTTTCCAGAAGAACAGATTTCGGCACTGGTCTGTCCCTTGCAATCGCATCGCGGACAATAGGAGTTCAGTATACCCTCAACGTCGTCCCTGCTGATATCGTCGGCCTATTCGGCGTTATTCATTGCCGCTGCTGGGCTTCGACCATGGAGGCGTCACTCCATTCATCCGGGCGTAAGCAATCAACTGCCCCAGATGTTCATGTTCGTGATTGGCGACGTGAAATAGGAGTCCGCTGGTGGTCATTTGCTGGCCAAAGTAGTTGAAGCTCTTGGTCATCTGTTCGTCGGAGATTCCCTCGACGGCCTTTTCGAGGTGCGAGAAGGAATCCTTCAGCGTCTGCACGACCTTGGCTTTTTCCGTCACGCTTTTCTCGAGATCCTGCCCTTTCAACGAAGCAGGTGGCTGCACACCCCAAAACGTGGGGTAGAAAAAGTTCGCGTTGGCCACATGCATGAAAACTTCGCTCACGGAGCGTACCCCTTGCGTCGGACGCCAGCCATACTTATCCGCGGGTATAGCCTCCGCCAAGCTGATCAGCTTGTCTCCGCTGTCTTTCAGGTCTTGCAGTGTAAGCGAGCGCAGGTCGGGCGTTCCGGGCACCTTCATAATCATCTTGTCATCCGTCTTGGGAGTCATCTTGTCCGGAGTTTGTGCGAACGATGGTCTCGCGCCACCCGCGAGCACCAGAACCATCACTGCCACTACGAATAAAAAGCGCCTCATAAAGCCTCCTTCAAACCAGGATTCTCATTCCAGCATTTTGATGCGAGCATCATACACTCACTGCACCGCTTGTTCCCAACGGCAATTTTGCGTCCCAGTCGCCTGAGCCGTTATAAATCAGCGCGCCGGCAACGTCTGGGGTATATACTTTCCGGCTTCAGGCCCAAACTGCCGAGAGGTGTAGAAATGAAACGAACAATTGCGGTCTTCGTGCTGGGAATTCTTCTGGGAGCGGCGCTTGCGGGAACGGCCCATCCACGGCAGTCCGCGACACAAAACGGAAAGGCCCCAGCTCCAGCCGCAATTCCGGCTACCGCGCAGCCGGATCGCTTGGCCGCACTGGAAGCGCGCGTGAGCGCGATGGATGACCGCTGCGAGGAGGCCTTTCACGACACCGAGTACGTAAAGCAAATGCAGACCGGGGTCGAGGCTTACTACGAAAAAGCGTTCAACACCCAGGTATTGACGCTCTCAATTTTCGGACTGCTGATCACAGTTATCCTTGGACTGGCTTCGATGTTCGGATTCGGCGTCTTTGACAAGAAAATCGGCATGGAGATAGCGAAGGCGAGCTCCACACAAAACACAATCTTCGAAGAGCGGCTTCGTGAAACGACCGCCAAGCTTCACGACGATAATCAATCGGCTGTGGCGGCAGCGGGGCAAATCCAGGAAAAGGCCTTTAACCTGCGGCTACAGGATCAGGTGGCGAAACTTCAGGATGAAAACGCAAAAAAGCTCGCCGAAACCATCGAAGGCGTCCAGCAGCGCGTCCAATTCAACAGCTCTTTTGTGAAAGGCATCGCTTTCGCCGGGCTGCAACAAAATGAAGATGCAGTGGATTCCTTCCGTGAGGCGATTGATTCCTATCTCAAGAATCCGGCGGCAGGCATCACCAAGGACGAATGCGCTGTCGCCATCAAAAATGCTTTTGTCGGCATTTACCGTCTGGACAAAGACAAGTTTACGGACGCCGCACGACTCGAGCTCAAATCCGGCCGCTTTTCCGGATTGACGGAAGAGATCGCCCTGGCGGCCGTCGAGTTCCCACCGCTCGCCGAAGCGATGAAGCCGGACCCGCCGGCAGCTCCTGAACCACCGCCAACGCCCGAAGCGTCGCCGGAACCGGCAACTGAACCGCCGCAACAACCGCCGCCCGTACAAGGAGAGCCTCCCGAAAGAGCCGGTGGTTGACGAAGGAGTCTGCTGGCGCATCTTTCGCCCTGCGCGGCGCGCTGCGGAAGCCGGTAGTATCTCTATGATACTGCTCACTTGTTAGTAACTCTATGAACTAGCCCGAGCGGCTGGCCTGCTGGTACTCCATTTTCACTTCTTATTCATTTATCTCTTGACATGCGACTAACCTAAGGACATACTCCCGCCAGCTTTTTTCGCTCCGGGGGAGCTATCTTTATTTTATTGAGGGAGAGTTCTGATGTCCATGAAGTCATCGTCTGCCCGCTTTAGCGCCTTTCTGCTTGCCTTGATCGTCATCGCCGGAATCACCACGGCTGCCGCGCGGCATCATTTGCTGCCGAATCTCCCTGCGATATCCGCGATCACTCCGCACGGGGCGCATTCTCCGCGCGCGCCGCGCAGGCCGCAGGAAGAAAGCGGCGCTCGGATTACGCAGCCGATTGACGAGTCGGTGCTGGTGACGCTGCCCGGCAACACGCGCCCGGAGGCTAACGTCAAGGGTGCAGCCTTCAAGAATAACGATCGCGGCGCGGTCTACGATACCCTCAGCCTCGACCACATTCTGCTTCAGCTCAAGCGCTCTCCCGAGCAGGAACAGGAATTTCGACAACTGATCGAAGAAATGCACGACAAGACGTCCTCCAATTTCCACCATTGGCTTACCGCCGATGAAGTTGGACAGCAGTTCGGAGTGGCCGATGAAGATATGCAGAAGGTCACCGGCTGGCTGGAATCGCACGGCTTCCGCGTCAACCAGGTTTATGCCAATCACATGATGATTGACTTCTCCGGCACGGCGGGCCAGGTGAAGGAAACCTTCCACACGGAAATCCACAACCTGATGGTCAACGGCGAGCCGCATATCGCCAACATCAGCGATCCGCGGATTCCGGCGGCGCTGGCGCCTGTGGTGGCCGGGCCTTTCTCGCTGAACGACTTTAAACCCCACCCCATGTACAAGTCGAAGACGGATTATACCTTTGCCGGTTGCGCCTCGAGCGCTGGGTCTCCAACCGAACCGGGCACCTGCTATGCAATGACACCGCAGGACAACGCCGTAATCTACAACACGAACCCGCTGTGGAGCGCCGGCATTTCGGGCCAGGGCCAGACCATCGCTCTGGTGGAGGATACGGACACCTATGGCACCGCCGGCAGCAACGGCGCGAGCGACTGGCTTACTTACCGCTCGACTTTTGGCCTGAGTGGCTACTCCGGCACTTACACCCAGGTGCATCCCGGCGGTTGTACCGACCCCGGCACCAACGCCGACGACGGCGAAGCCGCTATTGACGTGGAAATGGCCTCCGCGTTTGCGCCCAGCGCCAACGTAGAGCTGATCTCATGCCCCTCGGCCACCTTTACGTTTGGCGGACAGATTGCCCTGCAAAACATGATTAACGCTGCCGGGCCCTATCCGGGCGTCGTCAGCGTCAGCTACGGCCTGTGCGAAGCCTTTACCGGCGCCGGAGGGAACGCGGCCTTCTACAACACCTATCAGCAGGCCGCCGCACAGGGCATCTCGGTTTTCGCCTCCTCGGGCGACGAGGGCCCCTCCAGTTGCTCCAACCTTTTCGGGACGACGGGCGAGCAGTATGACGTTGCCAGCCTGGGCGTTACCGGATGGGGTGAAACGCCCTACAACGTCTCCGTGGGTGGCACCGATTTCGAGGACGTCTACGACTCGAAAGAGATCAATACACTGGGCGGCCAAAGTGCCACCGTTCCGCTGAGCACCTACTGGAACGCGACAAACACCGCGTCCTACGGCTCCGCCAAGTCGTATATTCCCGAGATTCCCTGGAACGACTCCTGCGCCAGCGTCTTGATCTCCAACGTAGCCATAGGCAGCTTTGTGCCCTATGGTGCAAGCCCGGCAACCTGCAACAACGCCACTTTCGACACATCCACTACATATCTGAGCACAGGCGCCGCCAGCGGAGGTGCCAGCAATTGCGCTACGGGAGCCGGGGGCACAGATCAGGGCGCCGACGGCGATTCATTGGGAGAGTGCCAGGGGTATGCCAAGCCTTCCTGGCAATCCGCCTATGGCGTGCCTTCCGATGGCGTGCGCGATATTCCCGACGTTTCGATGTTTGCCGCCAATGGCGTATGGGGACACTTCGAAACCGTTTGCTGGTCTGACCCCAGCCAAGCCGCCGGAGGAGCGGTATCCTGCGCCGGCGCGCCGAGCACCTGGTCGGGCTTCGGCGGAACTTCGGTTGCCGCTCCCTCCATGGCTGCCATTCAGGCGCTGGTGAACCAGAAGACGGGCGAGAATTGGGGCAATGCCAATACCGTGTACTACCAGATCGCGCAAAGCGAGTACGGCACGCAGGGCGGGAGCTTCCTCGGCAGCGGGTGCAACTCCAGCGTGGCCGGCGGTCCGGCCAGCGGTTGCGTCTTTAACGATGTAACCCAAGGCGATATTGACTTGGCGTGCGAGCATAACGGCACCGTGACGGAATCCCAATGCTATCTGCCAACCGGCACGCACGGTGTGGACAGCACCGACGTTATCACCGCCGCCACGGTCATCAACGGGGGCACCGGTTACACCAGCGCACCTACGTGCGCCATCGCGGGACCGAGCAATAACAACCCATACCTGGCTCCCAGCGGGGCCACACTTTTTTCGGGTGGTACTCAAGCTGCCTGCACGGCAGCGGTCAATTCCGGATCTACCACAGCCGTTTGGACCATTAAGATGGGCACTAACGGCACCAATTTGGCTTCGGGACCGGGGGCGGCCGTGACGGTTGGAGGCACCACGTATACGTTCGTCACCACTCTGACGGCAGCCAACCAGGTGCTGGTGGTAACCAGCGGCAGCACGAGCACCCAGGAAACCGATGCGGCAAAAAATCTCGAGGCGGCGATCAATGCCAACTCCGCGCAGTGCCTCGCGTCGCCCTGCTTTGGGACTGGGACGGTGGCTAACGCCAGCGCCACGGCGACCGAATCCACTTCAACCGTGACGGTGACCGCGAAGACGGCGGGATATGCCGGCAACTTCAACGTGTCCTTTGCCGACAACGGCGATATAGAGGGACCCAGCATCATCACACTCACGAACACCGCCCTCGGCCAGGGGCCGAATTACGTAAGCAGCATCACCATAACCAACGGAGGCTCGGGCTATCAGCCGAATACTCCGCTCACCCTGACCGGCAATGGCACCGGCGCAATCGCCGTCGCGAATACCAGCCTCGGAACCGGCGCATCCAGCTACCAGCCCTCATACGGAGCGGCTCCTGGCTATGACATGGCCACCGGACTCGGCACCGTAAACGCTTACAACCTGGTGTGTTCGAGCGTGTGGGGTTCCTCGTGCCAGGCCAGCCAGACGATTATGTTCACCATCAACGCGCCGTCCTCGGCGGCCTATAACAGCGGATTTAGTGTGTCGGCTACGGCAAGCTCCGGCTTGACGGTGGCATTCACCGCTTCCGGAGAGTGCAGTGTCATTGACAACGGAAACGGCACGGCCAGCTACACCATGACCAGCGGTACGGGCTCATGCTCGGTGATCGCCAACCAGGCGGGCAACGGCAGCTATTCCGCCGCGCCAACCGTGACTCAAACCACCACGGCATCGCTGGCGACGCCGTCAACATCATTCACAGGCGCGCCGTCGAGCGCGGCCTACGGCGCCACTTTCCCTGTAACGTCGACAACCAATGCCAGCACCTCGGCAGCCATTACGGCCGGCGGAGCGTGCACGGTTCCGGCCAACAGCCAGACTAGCGCGACGGTGACGATGACCAGCGGCACAGGAACGTGCTCGCTGACAGCCTCATGGGCGGCGGACTCAAATTACGCAGCCGCAACCGGGACTCAGTCCACAACAGCTTCATTGGCCACGCCGACTACCACATTTACAGGCGCGCCCTCTTCGGCCGTCTATGGCACCGGCTTCACCGTTGCCAGCTCTACCAACTCCAGCACCACGGCGGTGATTACGTCGGCTGGTGCATGCTCCAACTCCGGAAATTCCGTGACCATGATCAGCGGCACGGGACCGTGCGGCTTGACGGCAACATGGGCGGCGGACAATAACTACACCGGCGCAACGAAAACTCAATCCACAACGGCGCAGCTTGCGACGCCCTCGGTGACCTTCACCGGCGCGCCGGGGAGCGCGGCGTACGGAGCCGCCTTCGGCGTGACGTCTTCAACCAACGCCAGCACGGCGGCGGCGATTACGTCCGCCGGCTCATGCACCGGCAGCGGGACAGTCATCGCGACAATCACCATGACCAGCGGCACGGGCCCTTGCCTGACGAACGCAACATGGGCAGCGGACAATAACTACACCAGCGCGATGGCGAACCAATCCACCACGGCGGCTCTGGCGACCACCACAACGGCGCTGACGTCGCTCAACTACTCGCTGAATCCGAACGAATCCACCACGCTGACCTCGACGGTTACGTTCAGCGCAACGGGATCAGCGCCCACCGGCACTGTGACGTTCTATCTGAACGGCACTGCGCTGGCGCCGACCGGAACACTCACGCCGGCGACATCCACGACAGCTACGGCTACCTATACGCTGAGCGCTTCGCAGCTTAACGCGGGGAATAACAGCCTCTACGCGTCCTATGGCGGCGACGGAAACTACTCCGGGTCGGATTCTTCCGCGTCTCCCATCAACATCACGCTGGGGAGCAATAATTTGAGCTTCGGCAATGTGAACGTGGGCACCCCGGCAGGCGGCATGACGGTGACCTACAACTTCACGTCCGATGAAACGCTTTCAGGCGTGCATGTGGTCACCGGTGGAATCAAGAATCTGGACTTCACCAACGCGAGTGGCGGCACGTGCGCCTCTGGCACGGCTTACACCGCGGGGCAGAGTTGCACGGTAAACGTCGCGTTCACACCGGCGGCGCCGGGAGTGCGCGCGGGCGCGGTGAAACTCTATGCGCAGGGGCAGACGCTGCCACTGGCCACGTTCTTCATCAATGGTACGGGTGAATCCGCGGCAGCAACGGTTGATCCGGGAACGCAGACTTCGCTGGGCTCGCTGGGCAGTGCCGAGCCGAACGGCGTGGCGCTGGACGGCGCAGGCAATGTCTATGTATCGGATTACACGGGCGGACAAGTGCTTGAAATCGCAGCCGGAACACAGACTACGACGCCGGTGGTCACCGGCTTATACGGTCCAGGAGCCTTGGCTGTGGACGGCGCGGGCAACCTGTATGTTGCCATCTCCAACAGCAGTCATAATCGAGCAGACGGCAAAGTGCTGATGGTGCCCGATGAAAATGGAACGCTGAATCAGGCGGACGCGGCAGATGTAGCCTCCGGGCTGGTGAACACCCCCGCGCTGTCCGTGGACGGCCAGGGCGACTTGTACATGGTGAATTGGAATAACCACAAGCCAATAACCGGAAATGTGTATGAGCTGACGCCCAGTGGAACGCAAACAACTCTGTTGTCCAACTTACCAATTCCCACTGAGATGGCTGTGGACGCGGCGGGTGACATCTACGTTGCCGTTAACAGTGGAGACCAGGTGAATGAGTATCCGGTTGGCGGCGGTGGGCCGGTGCAGATCGGCAGCGGATTCCAGTCGGTTTCCGGAATGGCGCTGGATGCCTCCGGCACGCTCTACGTGCTGGATGAAACACTCCTGCAGGTTTTCGAAGTTACGCCGAATGGGACGCAAAGCACCGTTCCTACGTCACTTTCCAATGCCGACCCGATTGGGCTGGCGATTGACGCTTCCGGCAACCTCTACATCGGGGACGATAATAACAATGCGTTGTACGAAGTGAACCGCACATTGCCGCAGGCGCTGAGCTTCCCGAATGAAGCAATCGGGAACGCCAGTCCGGCGCAGACCGTGACGGTGACCAATGGCGGCAACCAGACGCTCACCGCGTCGGGGTTGACGGTCTCCACCAACTTCCTGCAGGTGCCTTCGGGTGGCACAGACTGCAGCGGCAGCAGCACGGTCGCTTTAGCCGTTGCTTGCGAGATCGCGCTTGAATTCGACCCGACCACCACAGGATCGCTCACCGGACAGGCGGTTCTTGCAGACAACGCGCTGAACAACAACTCCAGCACGCAGACGGTTGCGCTCTCCGGAACCGGCTCGCAGGATTCGCAGACGATTACCTTCACACAGAACGCGCCATCGTCGGCGACCTACGGGACCAGCTTCAATGTGTCCGCGACGGCCAGCTCCAGCTTGACGGTGGCGTTCACTGCATCCGGGCAGTGCACCGTAGTCGACAACGGAAACGGGACGGCGAACTACACGATGACCAGCGGAACGGGTTCGTGCTATGTGGACGCAAATCAGGCGGGAAATACGAATTTTTCCCCCGCGCCTCAGGTCACGCAGAACACCACGGCGGCCTTGGCGACTCCGACGGTTACGTTCACCGGCGCGCCAGCCAGCGCAACGTACGGCGCTGGGTTCACGGTGGCTAGCACAACGAATTCGAGCACCGCTGCTGTAATCACATCCGGCGGCGCGTGCTCAAACTCGGGCACAAGCGTGACCATGACCAGTGGAACCGGCACATGCTCGCTGACTGCAACGTGGGCGGCGGACAGCAACTACACAGGTGCAGTAGCGAATCAATCAACGACCGCAACCAAGGCAACGCCCATCGTGACCTTCACAGGTGCGCCAGCCAGCGCAGCATACGGCACTGGGTTCACGGTGGCCAGCACAACGAACGCCAGCACCGCTGCTGTAATCACATCCGGCGGCGCGTGCTCAAACTCGGGCATAAGCGTGACCATGACCAGTGGAACCGGCACATGCTCGCTGACTGCAACATGGGCGGCGGACAATAACTACACTGGAGCGACAGCCAACCAGGCTACGACGGCTACTAAGGCCACCCCGACGGTGACATTCACCGGCGCGCCAGCCAGCGCAACGTACGGCACTGGATTCACTGTGGCCAGCACGACGAACGCTAGCACCGCTGCTGTAATCACATCCGGCGGCGCGTGCTCAAACTCGGGCACAAGCGTGACCATGACCAGTGGAACCGGCACATGCTCGCTAACAGCCACATGGGCGGCGGATAGC
>Ga0265760_10000011_pt1 | contig 101607 bp, 94 predicted proteins | sample NZIome_2_FD_200831 | JGI IMG/M metagenome (GOLD analysis project Ga0265760, IMG submission 200831) | Metatranscriptome of rhizosphere microbial communities from Maridalen valley, Oslo, Norway - NZI1 (Metagenome Metatranscriptome) | ecosystem: Host-associated > Plants > Roots > Rhizosphere >...
ACGACGCAGATTTATACGCATGTGGTGCAGGAGCGGTTGAAGCAAGTTTATAAGGCGCATCACCCGCGAGCATAGAGGTAGGAAGCAGACCGGCATTCGTAAAGATAAATCCGGAAATTAGCGCACAGAGAAAGGCGGTTTGGGAAATGCCTGATTACATGTACCTGCTGGAGAGCCGGCTGCTGCCGGAACAACGCGCCGTTGTGCTGCGCATACAGGAACTGGCGCGGGAGGTGGGGTTAAATGTCTATTTGAGCGGCGGCGCGGTGCGCGATTTGATTTCCGGGATGCCCATTCGAGATCTGGATTTTACCGTCGAAGGGAATCCCGCGCGAATGGCGCGAGAGCTGGAAAAGGGCGGCGCGCGGGTGGTGACGGAAGATGATAAGCAACGGCATCTTGAAATCGTGTTCGCGGGCGACGTGGACGGGTCACTAGAAGCGGCGCGGGACGAACATTACGCCAGCCCGGGGAGCAAGGCAGAAATTCGCTGGGCCACGATTGCCGATGATCTTCATCGTCGGGATTTTTCGATCAATGCGGTGGCCATCTCGCTGAATGCGGCGTCGCGCGGATTAGTGCTGGATCCCATGAACGGCTTGGCGGATCTGGAACGGCATGAAGTGCGGGTGCTTTCGATGCACTGGTTTACAAATCAGCCGACGCGGATGCTGCGGGCGCTGCTGTATTGCGCCAGGCTCGGCTTCAAGTTGGAGCAGCGCACGGAAGAGTGGTTGGACCTGGCCATATCACGAAAAATGCAGGAGCAGATGGATGCACGCCAGGTGGGAGACGTCGTGCGTCAGTTTGGGCGCGAGTCAAATCCCGTGGCGATTATAAAGGCGTGGGATGCGCGCGACTTTCTGGGAGCACTGTATCCGGGATTGGCGAAGCGCAAGCCAAACGTGGAGGATTTTGCACGATTGATGCGAGCACGCGAAGCGATGTGGGCTTCGGGGATACGTCCACGCCTGAGCGCGCCGACGATTCACTATTTGCTGAAACGGCTGCCGGAGCGGGAACAATCCGCGGCGATGCGGCATTGGGGTTTTTCCGCGGCGGAGATAGCGGCGATTGAGAGCCTGCCCGACGAAGCAGATAAGGTTCAGAAGTTGCTGAAATCAAAAAAAATGGAAGCGCCGGAACTGGCGTACGCATTGTTAGCACAGACTCCAACGCACGTGATGGCATTTATCGCGAGCGAATACACGAGTTCGAGGGCATCGACGCAGATACGAAATTATCTGGCGAAGTGGAGGCCGTTGCGCGTGAGTCCGCCGGACGCGGAACTGGCCGCGATGGGGATGGAGCGCGGGCCTAAGTTCGATGAAATAATCGAGAAATTCTTTGTGGCGCAGCTTCGTGGCAAAGGGCGTGATCCGGAAGAACGCACGAAGCTGCTTAGAAAACTCTCCGGTATCAAGGAGCCGCCTCCGAAGAAGACGGAAAAAGGCAAGGCCGAGAAGGTTCACGGGAAAGGAAAGCAGGACGGTAAGGGCGTGCGCGGTTCGGGCCAGGGGGCGGATATAGGTTCCCAGGCGAAGGGCGTGCCGCCGGGCCAGCCGGGAAAGACGTCGCGAACGTGGGGAAAGCCGAAACCACCCGCGCTTCCAGCGCCACCAGCCGAGACGAAAGCGGTTCCTTCGCGCGGTAATAGGCAAAACAAAACGCGGACCTTGAAGACTAAGACATCAGGAAAAAAGCGGCGGTGACCACGCGCGGTCAGCGATTCAGCTTTAGATTAAAATAAAAGAGCATGACAACACCAAATTTTGTACATCTGCATTTGCACACGGACTATTCGCTGCTAGATGGCGCGTGCGACATCGTCGAAGTGCTGGATGAAACCGCGCGGCGGGGGATGCCGGCGGTGGCAGTGACGGATCACGGAAACCTTTTTGCAGCAGCCAATTTCTACCACGAAGCCACCAAACGTGGAGTAAAACCAATCATCGGGTGCGAGATGTACGTGGCGCCGGATGGGCACAAGGCGAAGAGCGGCGACGTGGAGCGCTCAAATCATTTGGTGTTGTTGTGCGAAAACGAAGAAGGGTATCGCAACCTGATTCAACTTGTGTCCACGGGATTTCTGGACGGCTTCTATTACAAGCCGCGCGTGGATCATGACCTGCTGGCCAAGCACAGTAAAGGGCTGATTGCGCTTTCGGCTTGCCTGCGAGGTGAAGTAACGGATCACGTATTGGGCGAGCGGCCCGAACAGGCGCGTAACGCGGCGGGCAGACTGCAGGAGATTTTCGGCAAAGGCAATTTTTTCCTCGAAGTACAGGATCAAGACCTCGATGTGGATGAGCGCGTGAATCGCGGAATTGTGCAGCTTTCGCGCGAGAGCGGAATCCCCATGGTGGCGACCAACGACTGCCATTATTTTTCCCATGCGGATGCGCATTCGCAGGAGGTGCTGCTATGCATCCAGACGGGGAAGACAATGGGCGACACGAACCGGATGCGATTCGCCACGGAACAATTTTATTTTAAGACGGCGGAAGAGATGGGTGAAGTGTTCCGCGAGCTGCCCGAGGCGCTGGAACGTACCGTCACGATTGCTGAACGATGCAATGTGAAGCTTGAGCGGGTGAAGAATCCGTTCCCGGAATTTAGCGTGCCGGAGGGCCATAGCGCGGACAGTTATTTCGAGCGAGTAGCGCGTCAGGGATTCGCAGAGCGAGTGCCGCAACTGGAACAGATGAGCCGCGAAGGAAGGCTCCGCATCCCGTTGGCGGCTTATGAACAGCGCTTGGGTGCTGAAATTGAAATGATCCAGCAGATGCGTTATGCGGGATATTTCCTGATTGTGTGGGATTTTATCCGTTATGCGCGCGCGCAGGGTGTTCCGGTGGGACCGGGACGAGGCTCGGCGGCGGGAAGTTTAGTCAGTTATTCGTTGCGAATTACGGACGTAGATCCGTTGCAGTACGGGCTGATTTTTGAACGTTTTCTGAATCCCGAGCGGATATCGATGCCGGATATTGATATCGATTTCTGCATGCGCCGCCGCGGGGAAGTGATTGAGTACGTACGGGAGAAATACGGGAACACGAACGTGGCGCAGATTATTACGTTCGGAACAATGGCGGCGAAAGCGGCATTGAAGGACGTCGGTCGCGCGCTGGATATGCCCTATGGCGAAGTGGACCGCCTGGCGAAGATGATTCCGAACAAGTTGAATATCTCGCTGGACGAGGCGTTAAAGGAATCGCCGCAACTCGAGGCGGCGCGACAAAAAGACGAGCGGGTGAAGGAATTGCTGGAAGTGGCGAGGCGGTTGGAGGGGATGGCGCGACACGCGTCGATGCATGCGGCGGGTGTGGTGATTTCACCGCAGCCGCTGACGGAGCTGGTGCCCCTGTACAAGTCCAATCGCGATGAAATAATGACGCAGTACGACATGAACGCATTGGCGCGAATGGGTCTGCTGAAGATGGATTTTTTGGGGCTGACGACGCTCACGATTCTGCAGGATGCGGTGGAGATGATCCGGCAGAATCGCGGCGTGGAGCTGCACCTTGCGCAATTGCCGCTGGATGATGCGCCCACGTATGCGCTGTTCAGCCGAGGAGACACGAGCGGGATTTTCCAGTTTGAATCGCCGGGCATGCGGGATATTTTGCAACGGTATCAACCGTCGCGAATCGAGGATTTGACGGCGCTGAACGCCCTGTATCGGCCGGGACCCATCGGGATGATTGACGAGTTTATTGCGCGCAAGCATGGGCGAAAGCGCGCGAGCTATGATCTGCCGGAGTTGAAGGAGATTCTGGAAGAAACCTACGGCGTGATGATCTATCAGGAACATGTGATGCACATCGCCAATCGCGTGGCGGGCTATACGTTGGGTGAAGCGGACATTCTGCGCAGCGCCATGGGAAAGAAAAAGGTGGAGGAAATGGCGGCGCAGCGCACGAAGTTCCTGACGGGATGCGCGGCTCGGAAGGTTCCGGCAAAAAAGGCGGAGCGACTGTTCGATTTGATGGAAGAGTTTGGAAAGTACGGCTTTCCGAAGGCGCATGCCTGCGCCTATGCGCTGCTGGCGTATCAAACGGCATACCTGAAGGTGCATTATCCGGTAGAGTTCATGGCCGCGCTGCTGACGGCGGAGGCAGGGAAGACGGAAAAGGTGGTGAAATACATTCATGAGGCGCGCGAACGGGGAGTGACGGTGCTGCCGCCGGATGTGCACGAAAGCGCTTTGTATTTCACTCCGGTGGGAGAGAATATTCGCTTCGGGATTGCGGCAATCAAGAACGTGGGTGAAAACACCGCAAAAGCGATCTTTGAGGCTCGTGGACAGTATGGACACTTTCTCAACATCTTCGATTTCTGCCAGAAGGTGGATCCGACGTGCTTGAACCGCCGGGTAATGGAAAGCTTAGTCAAGGCAGGCGCTCTTGATTCGCTACATGCGAGCCGTGCAAGCCTATGGGATGACTTGGACGAGGCGACGAAAAGCGGGCAGCGGCATCAACAAGCGAAACGGAACGGGCAGCAGGGAATTTTCGGCGCGGCGGCAATGTCGGACGCAGTCGCGAATTACCAGCCGGAATCCGCGAAAACGGTGGAATGGAGCGAGGAGGAGCGGCTGGCCGGGGAATACTCCGTGCTGGGGTTTTACGTCACCGGGCATCCGATGGATAAGTATGCGGGGCGGCTGGAGGAGCTTCACGTAACAGAAATGATGGCGCTCGACGAGAAGGCCGACGGGGCTGAGATTATCATCGCGGGAATCATTGTGCAGAAGCGGCCTCTGCGAACGAAAAAAGGTGCACGGATGGGAACGTACACGCTGCAAGACCGCACGGGCATCGTGGAATTGCTGGTGTTTCCGGAGCCGTTCGCGCGTCTGGAAGCGGTGCTGGAACAGCAAGTTCCGCTGATTGTGAAGGGGCGCGTGGCCATTGAGGAGCGCGAAGGACAGGATACCGCGAAAGTTGCGCGCGTGCGCGTGGAAGACGCCAAACCGTTGGAGAAGATGGCGCAGCCGGCGACGCGATTGCGAATTCGCGTGCGATTGGGAGATTTGGGCACGCAGGAATTGGACCGCCTACAGCGCGCGCTTGCGGAACGGCCTGGGCGCAGCCGCGTGGTTTTTGACTTGGTGCAGCCGGAAGGTGACATGGCAACGCTGGAAGCATCGAGCGCCGTGCAGGTGGACGATGGGCTGCTGACGGCGGTACGCGGATTGTGCGGTGAGAAATCGGTGACGGTAGAGCAGGGCAGCAGCGTGTAGATGAAAAGACCGCGATGAGACACAAGAAGAAAAAAGAAAAAACAATTTCCGGCGCATCGCTGCACGATGCAGCCTCGAGCCAGCCCGAAGAGCGTAGTGACGGCGGCGAGCAGGAACTCGATCGGTTGCGGCGCGAAGTGCGGGAGTTGAAACGGGAATTTTACGACCAGTTGGGGCCGTGGCAGCGGACGCAACTTGCTCGCCATCCGCAGAGGCCGTACATGCTGGATTACGTACGCTTGCTGTGCACGGATTTTTCTCCGATTCACGGCGACCGCAGCTTCGCCGATGATCCGGCTATGATATGCGGGATGGCGCGGTTTCATGGGCATCCGGTGATGGTGATGGGGCAACAGAAGGGACGGGACATGAAGCAGCGCCTGGCCCAGAATTTCGGCCAGGTGAAGCCGGAGGGGTATCGCAAGGCGTTACGAGCGATGGAACTTGCGGCCAAGTTTTCACGGCCGATTTTTTGTTTTGTGGATACGCCGGGAGCTTATCCGGGAATTGACGCGGAAGAGCGCGGGCAGGGCGAGGCGATTGCGCGAAACCTTCGGGAAATGGCGCGGTTGCCGGTGCCCATTATCGTGACCATCACGGGTGAAGGCGGTTCAGGAGGCGCGCTGGCAATTGCGGTGGGTGACCGCGTGCTGATGCTCGAAAATTCCATTTACTCCGTGATTTCGCCGGAAGGGTGCGCCTCCATCATGTGGCGGGACGCCAGCAAGGCCGAAACCGCCGCCAAAGCCATGAAGATTACCGCTCAGGATTTGCTGGGCATGGGAATCGTTGACGCCATTATTGCCGAGCCGGAAGGCGGCGCGCACACCGATCACGAAGCGTCGGCCAGGATTTTGGATTCGGTGTTGGTGCAGGCGCTGGAGGAAACGAGCCGGTTGAGCGTGCCGGAGCTGCTGGACCTACGCTACAAAAAATTTCGCAACATGGGCCAGTTCTTCACCTCACTGGCGTCTTGACGTATTCCTAGCAGCGGCGGGCGTGACCTCTAAGCAACAGGGCGATTTGTTCGGGGTGACCGCCTTCGGCAAGGTAAGCGTTCCTGCAAAAATTTGACCACGGCGTTAGGTGATTGGACACGGGGCGGAGCGCAGGTGTTGCGGACCGGGGTTTGCGGGCATACGCTGATTCTATCGATGCGTATTCTGATACGCGTCGCGGTGGGCAGCCTCGGGGTGAGCGCATGAGTGGCACGTTTCGTCCGCATGAAAAGCTGATCGAAATCCGGGTGCTGGGGCGGCCGTTTCTGGTTCCGGAGAAGAGCACGCTGCTGCGGTGCTTTCAATACATGAGCCCCGAAACGATTCCGTATGCTCGATTCTGCTGGGATCAGGAATGCGAACACTGCCGCGTGACATTGCAGCTTCCGGATGAGGATGGCGAACGCGAGGCGGCCAGTTGCCAATTCCTCGCGAGTGCGGGACTGAGCGTTACCGAGCTCGCTCCCGAACTGCATGCTTGTCTGCTAGCGAAGCTGGGCGTCCGCGAGGCGAATTGCCCGGAGACGGCGGACGTGTCATCCTGAGTCGGTGAATCCTGAAAAACCGCTGCTGACGTGCGATTCGTGTGGGATCGCCGCTACGCAGGAGCATTTGCAACGCCGCACAACCCGCCTGGAACTTTCCACGCGTTATCGTCCCATCCATATTCGAGTTTTAGTGTTGGCATTAGCGCCGCCTGTGCGGGTTGATGAGTATTTTTATTATGACGCGGCAGAGGATGCGGAACGCTCAGGCGAAAAGGGCACATTTGCAGGTGCGATTCTGGAAGCTGCGGGTGTTCAGCGAGACGGAAAGCCGTGGAAAGAGGTTCTCGCTGAATTTCAGGCGGCAGGAGGGTTTTTGGCGTATTGCGTAGAGTGTCCGGTGGAGGAATGGAGGGGGAAAGTTGGCGCGAGCGATGAGAAAGTTGCTGCACGATTTGCGCCGTCATTGATGCTGCGAATCACACACTCCTATAAGCCAAAATGGGTTGTACCCGTCGGCGCGGGAATGGATGCATTTGTTCCCGTTCTGGCGGCGCAATTTGCGGACAATCTGCGGTTGGATGACGGGCGGGCGTTCAGCCTCAGTGCATTGCGAAGAAGGGAAGTTTCTTTGATATAGGAATCCACCACGTCGCTCCGAGGGGATTTATAGTATACAGACCCAGTACGCAGTGTGTATTCGCAGTCAACCTTTCATCCTGAGGCTTTTACGAGTCATTTGATCCGCCAAGCATAATACTGATGGCGTCCAAGGAGATGCGATGAAGCTTCTATCAAATCCGAGGTTCCTGGCCATTTATTCCGGCGTGCTCACCATCACTTTCGCAGTAGTTGTGTTGTGCGGGGCCGCTGCGGTTCGTAATCAAAACTTTGGAATTATTACTGCTCGACGCATAAATATTATTGAGCCTGACGGCACGGTACGTCTGACAATTTCGAACCGCGCCGATTTTCCGGGTGCGTGGAATAGAAATAAGGTATACCCGCGGCCTGACCGGACGGAAGCGGCGGGGATGTTGTTCATGAGCGAAGAAGGGACGGAACAGGGGGGATTGATATGGGGCGCAAGCCAGCTCCCTGACGGAACGATTGAAAATCACGGGCATCTAAGCCTCGATCAGTACGAAGAAAACCAAATATTTGCCATTGATGCGGGACAGGAAGGCAACGATAAATTTTCGCGCATCACGATTGCGGACCAAGGTGATTTTCCCATCGACGAAAAAAGGATGGCCAACGAGGAAATTGAGAAGCTTCCAGCAGATAAGAGGGATGCCGCCTGGGGCAAATTCTTTGCGACGCACCGCCATGACGTGAAGCGAATGGTCCTTGGGCGATCTCCCGATGGTTCCGTGGGGTTGGAGCTTCGAGACAAGAACGGCAAGGTGCGAATTGTATTAGCGGTGGAGGCTGACGGTACCCCAAAGTTTCAGTTTCTAAATGGCGCCGGCAATGTGGTGAGGGAGTTCTCCGCCGCACAGGATTAACCTTGCAGCTCGAAGGATTTTCTACGCCGGGCGGCGCTAACCGTAGGGTGCATGTGTCACATCGAAACTACGGAAGATGCGTGGTCTTGGATGGATGCGCGACACAATAGTGGCGTGTGGTAAGATTCACGTTTATACAACGTGAGTGCACAAAATTAGATGAATACGCGGGGAAAATTTGCGGTTGGCGTGGCCATTATCCTGGGAACGATTGGGTGGCTGGGATGGGTGGGCGCGACGCAGAGCAAAACGTATTACCACACGATTTCCGAGCTGCAAACGCTTAATGGCGCAAAGAGAAACCAGCGTATGCGTGTGAGCGGGAACGTACGCGCGGGGTCGATTCAGCATCGTGATGGGCGCGTGGACTTCGTGCTGGAAGAGCAGGGGCAGCAACTCAATGTGAGTTACGTGGGGCGCGACCCCCTGCCGGATACGTTTAAGGATGGCGCGCAGGCATTGGTGGAAGGCCGAGACGCGGCAGACGGACGATTCGTGGCGGAGCAGGTGCAGGCGAAGTGCGCCTCAAAGTATGCGGCCGCCCAGCCGAAACAGAGTTCGCTGACATCGCCTGCGGGAACAGCTAGACAGTTGCCGAACGGGGCGCCACCGCCTATGCAGGCGAGCGCGGGCACGTCCGGGAGTTAAGGGGAATCCGTGGATATCTTTGGGTCGTTCGCGCTGCTGCTTGCGCTGGCGGCTACAGTCTATGCGGCGGTGGCAGGGACCGCCGGTGTCCTCACCCGTAAACCACTGCTGACGCGCAGCGCGCGCAACTCCGGGATGATGATTTTCCCGCTGGTAACGCTGGCGGTAGTCGCGCTGGAATACCTCTTCTTTACAAATAACTTCTCGATGGCATATGTCGCGGAGCACAGCAATCGCGACCTGCCTTACTTTTATAAATTTGCGGCGCTATGGTCCGGGCAGGAAGGGTCGCTGCTTTTCTGGAGCTGGCTGCTCTCGATTTATTCGTTCCTCGCGCTGTGGGTGAACCGGCGAAAACATCCGGAACTGATGCCGTACGTCGGCGTGGTGTTGGCGTGCGTGCAGTTTTTCTTCCTGCTGCTGAATAATTTCGTTGCGAGTCCGTTCAACGTCATTGCCGCAGCGGCGGCGGTGCCCGGCGGAGCGATGCATCTCGTGTCGCGCGCCGACGGCACGGGGCTGAATCCACTGCTGCAATACTGGGAAATGGTAATCCATCCGCCCCTACTTTATCTGGGATACACCGGATTTTCGGTGCCGTTTGCGTTCGGGATGGCGGCGCTGCTGGGGCGCTACCCGGGTGAGAAATGGATTCACATCACGCGGCGCTGGACGATGATTGCCTGGGGATTTTTAGGGGTGGGCGTGTTGCTGGGGGCGCACTGGGCATATTCAGTGCTGGGCTGGGGCGGGTACTGGGGATGGGATCCGGTGGAAAATGCGGCGCTTCTGCCGTGGATTACCGGGACGGCATTTTTGCACTCCGTGATGATGCAGGAAAAGCGCGGGATGATGCGCGTGTGGAATATCTGGCTGATTTTTGTGACGTTCCTGCTGAGCATATTGGGAACGATGCTGACGAGAAGCGGCGTCGTAAGTTCGGTACATGCGTTCGCGCAGTCGTCGATTGGGTCATGGTTCGTGGGATTCTTGATTATTGCGACGGCATTTTGTGTGCTGGCATTTTGGAAGAATCGAGATTATCTGCGGAGCAACAACCAACTTGACGCGATGGTGTCGCGCGAATCGAGCTTCTTGTTTAACAACCTGGTGCTGCTGGCGGCGTGCTTCGCGGTGCTGTGGGGAACATTGTTTCCGGTGCTGTCGGAATGGGCGACGGGCGAGAAAATCAGTGTGGGCGCGCCATTTTTTAACCGCGTGAATGTACCCATCGCGCTATTTCTACTATTTCTAACGGGTGTGGGGCCATTGTTGGCGTGGCGACGGACGTCGCTCGACAGCTTGCGGAGGAATTTTACCTGGCCGGTGATCGGTGGCGCGGTTGCGGCCGCGGCGGCATTTGTATTCGGCTTTCGCAATTTTTATTCGCTAATGTGTTTATTCCTGGGCGTGTTTGTAACTCTAACAATTGCGTCGGAATTTTATCGCGGCGCGCGGGTGATCGGAGAGAAGTCCGGCGCGAACTTGCTGTCGTCGGCGGTGCAATTGACGCGGCGGAACACGCGGCGCTATGGCGGGTACATTGTGCATTTCGGGATGGTGCTGATCTTCGTCGGCATTGCCGGGCAGCCGTTCAATCGCGACGTGCAGAAAGACATGCCTCCCGGAACGCAGATGAGCATCGGGCCGTACACGCTGGTGTGCCAGAATTTTGATTCGGTGGAGAGGGGCAACTACCAGGCGGAGCGCGCGACGATTGAAGTGCTGAGGAAGGGGCGCTCGGAGATGATTCTGTATCCTGAACGACGGTTTTATCCGGCGAGCCAGGTGACGGGAACAATTGTCGCGATACGCAGCACGCCGTTGCGCGATTTGTATGTGGTGTTCGCGGGGCGCAGTCCGGAGAGCGGGCAGCCGGTTATTCACGCCTATTTGAATCCGCTGGTGAAATTTATTTGGTTTGGCGGAATTATAGTGGCGTTGGGGACGCTACTGGGATTGCTGCCGAATTCGCAAGCGACGCCGGCGGCACGTGCGGTGACGGCTGGGGCGCTGCGGCGGCAAGCAGAGGGCGCATGAGGAGAACACGGGCGACGCGGCCGAGCATAGGATGGACGAACAGGATCGCTCGAAGATGGGGTTGTTCGGTTGCACTGTTCAGCGCTTTATTTCTGTGCACAGTGATGAATGCGCAACAGACAGATCGCGCGAAGCAGATTGGCGCGCGCTTGATGTGCATTTGCGGGTGCAATCAGGTATTGACGCAGTGCAACCACGTGGGGTGCACGTACTCGCACAGCATGTTAAAAGAGTTGGATGAGCGCGTGGCGCAGAATCAATCGGATGACCTGACGGTACAATCGTTCGTGCAGGAGTATGGCTCGACCGTGCTGTTGGTGCCGCCGGCGAAAGGATTCAACCGCTGGATGTGGATTATGCCGGCGCTGCTGCCGTTGGCGGGATTGTTACTGGTGCGGCAGGCGATCGTTCGGTGGCGGAAGCGGGGAGCGGGTTCGCGCGCGATTGAAATGCCGCCGGAGCTAATGGCGCGCGCTCGGCGGGAATCGCACATGGACGGCGATGCCTAGCGTCTGGCTGGGATTGGCGTGCGGTATGACGCTATTCGTGACGATGGCGTGTATCTTCTGGGTGCGGCCGGATGCGTCGGATGACGCGCCGCATCGGTCGAAGCTGGATGAATTGCTGGACCGGCGCGACGCGGTTTATGAAAATATGCGCGATTTACGATTCGAATATCACGCGGGCAAATTTTCCGAGAAGGATTTTGAGGAGATGAAACATTCGCTGGAGACAGAAGCGGCCGGTTTACTCGCGGAAATGGATAGAGCGACTGGCGGCGCTCCCACGGCGGCGACACGGCAGACGGCGGAAACAACAGTAAGGGGAAGCGTGGGTTGATCTCCATGCGAGGAATGAGGCAAGCGGTGCTTAGGCACGAAAGAACCAAAAACAGGTCCCTCGCCAAAGTGCGCGTAAAACGCGCGACGGCTCTGGATGACCTTAATATAGTGATGGGCGCATGAACGCAGGGATAGTCAGTGGACGACGCGGCGCGGCAATGCTTATCCTGTGCGCGATCGCACTGTTGACGGCGGGAATTCTCGCGGCGGGAACCGTAAACGGGACGGTGACGAACGGCACAACGGGAAAAACGGCCGGCGGTGTCGACGTGATTTTGATTGCGTTGCAGGGTGGAATGCAACCGGTGGCGAATACGAAAGCGGACGGACAGGGACGCTTCCGTTTTGAGAATCCGCAACTGGGCGCGCAGCCGATGCTGATTCGCGTGCCATATAAAGGAGTGAACTATCATCAGCCGGTGACGCCGGGGACTGGCACCGTGGAGGTGCAGGTTTACGAGCCGACGAGCGATGCGAAAGCATTTTCAATCGGCTCACGGTTCATTGTTTTTCAGCCGAAGGACGGGATGCTGCTGGTGGGCGAAGAATACAATATTGAAAACAAGACGCAACCGCCGATGACGTATTACACGCCTGGCGGGACGTTTCAGTTTGTGTTGCCGCAGGGCGCGCAGATTGAGCAGGTGTCCGCGCTGGGGCCCGGCGGAATGCCGGTGGAACAGGGGACGATTGATCGCGGAAAGAACGTCGAGGCCATTGATTTTGCGTTCAAGCCGGGGGAGAACGGAGTTCGCGTCAGCTACCAGATGCCGTATGCAGGTAACCAGGCGGTGGTGCGGACGACTTCACCGTATGCGGCGGAGCGCGTGATGGCCGTGGTGCCGCCGACGATGCAAGTGTTGAGCGCCGGGTTTAAGCCGGAAGGCATGGAGCAGGGATTCAACGTCTATGCGCGGGACGCGGTGGCGGCCAACACACCGCTCGATATTTCGGTTTCGGGTACAGCGCCCCCACCGACGGCGGCAGGCGATAACAGCGGAGGCAGCGACGGGCAGCGCGCAGCGGCGCCGAATCCGGCGGAAGAAACCGCAGCCGTGGTTCCCAGTCGCATGGACAACGTGAAATGGATTTTGGTGGCTGCGCTGGGAGCGATTTTTGCATTGGGTGGCGCATTGGTATGGCAGAGAGGGAAAGCGGAACCGGCGACGGCAGGAGGGGCGGCGAGTATGGGCGCTTCTACGGTGGCGAAACACGCGACTGACGTGCCTGCACGCACAGCCGGTGAATCGACCGCGGCTGCGGGCACCGCGTTGATGCAACAAGCTGAACGGGCGGCACAGGGCAGCTTGGAGGAAATTAAAGACCGTCTGTTTCGACTGGAGTTGCGGCGGCAGGCGGGGACAATCTCCGAAGAGGAATACACCCTGCGGCGAGCGGACGCGGAAAAGATTTTGCATGAGATGTTGAGAGGTTGAGCGCGTCCCTTGTCCGAGTCTGACGCGCTTTCACCGCTGGGGCTGGTGTTTGAGGGCGTCGACAAGCGCTTCGGCAACACTTTTGCGTTGCGACAATTGTCGCTCGATATTACACCAGGCGAATTTGTGGCGTTGCTGGGGCCAAACGGGGCCGGGAAGACGACATTGCTGCGCATGGCGGCGTTATTGGCGCTGCCTACGGCAGGTACGATTCGTTTTACGGGGGCACCGCCGGATCCGCTGGCGATCAAGAGACGGATCGGAGTGCTATCGCACGGCACATTTCTCTACGACGAGTTGACAGCGCGCGAAAACCTGGAATTTTTCGCGAAACTTTACGGCCTGGAGACAATTCCCGAGAAAATTACATCCGGTTTGAGCGCTGCGGGACTGGGAGAGCGCTCGGCCAGCTTGGTGCGCACATTCTCACGGGGAATGCGGCAGAGGCTGTCGATTGTTCGCGCGCTTTTGCCTTCGCCCAGGCTGCTGCTCCTGGATGAACCCACAACTGGATTGGATCGAGGCGGTGTGGCATGGCTGGCTGGATTACTGCGCGATCTGAAGCTGGAGGGGTGCACGGTGCTTGCCAGCATGCATACTCGGAGCGAGTTGCTGGGACTGGTGACGCGAGCGGTTAGCTTACGGGGTGGGAAATTAGAGCGCGATTCAGGCACGGGTAGAGATCCAGCGGAGATTTTGACGGCGTGCATGGGAGAAAGCTAGGACGTAGCGGTTTGGGATAGAAGGTCAAGGACGCGATGGAGTCTGAACTGGAAGACTCGCGCGACGGCGGAAAGACAAAACAGGTCCCTCGCCTAAGCGCGCACAAAATGCGCGATGGCTCGGGATGACCAGGTAAAGATGGGAACGGCGCGGGCGGCGACGATAATTTTGGGCAAAGAATTGCGCACGGAGCTGCGCGCGCGAGAGCTGCTGAGCACGACAATAGTTTTTGCGCTGATTGTGATTGTGCTGTTCAGCTTTGCATTTGATCCGACGGCGGCCGAGACGCGGCGCTATGGGCCCGGGCTGTTGTGGATTGCATTTCTGTTTGCCGGTTCTCTGATGCTGAATCCGTCATTTGCCAGGGAACAGGCGAACGATACCTGGAGCGCACTGAGGTCAGCGCCGGTGCCGGGGTTTGCGATCCTGTTGGGGAAAATGCTGGCGAATCTGATTTTTCTGCTGTTGACGGAAATTGTGCTGGCACCCGTCTTCTGCGTGCTTTATAACATTTCGCTCGCGGGAATTGTGTGGCGGCTGGCGGCGGTGCTGGCGCTGGGGACGCTGGGAATCGTAGCGACGGGGACGGTTTTCTCGGCCATTGCAGCACAAGCGAGGATGCGCGAAATGCTGTTGCCTTTGCTGTTGCTGCCGATTTTGACTCCGGTGCTGATTGCGGCTGTGGAGGCCACGGCGGGACTGATGACGGATGAGCCGGTGCTCGATCGCACATGGGTAACGTTCCTGGTGGGCTTTGACGTGGTGTTCATCACGGCGTCGTGGCTTCTATGCGATTATCTGATGGAGGAATGAGCAAGCAAGTCCGATGAAGTGGCGAATCGCATGCACGATGATTGCAGCGGCGCTGATGTTTAGCGCGGGCTATGCGGCGCTTTTCGTCGCCCCCGACGAAGCGACAATGCATGCCGTAATGCGAATTTTTTACATGCACCTGCCGAGCTGGATCGCGATGTTTTTGGCGCTGTCGTTGGTCTTTGTCGCCAATGTTGCCTACCTTGTGACGCGCAAGGTCAAATGGGATTGTCTTGGCGTGGCTGGGGCCGAAGTTGGCGTGGCCTGCTGCACGATTGGGCTGATCACCGGGCCACTGTGGGCTAAGCCGGTGTGGGGAATCTGGTGGACATGGGACGCGCGGCTGACAAGCACATTCGTTCTATGGCTGATGTATATCGCGTACCTGCTGCTGCGCGGCTTGGTGGAAGAACCAGGACGGAAGGCCGTGATTTCGGCGGTGTTTGGAATATTCGCGTTTTTGGATGTGCCGCTGGTTTATCTGTCGAACCGATTGTGGAGAACGCAACATCCGCAGCCGGTGATTTTAGGCGGGCCGGGATCGGGGCTCGACCCTGTGATGGGCAAAGTCCTGCTGCTATGCGTGGTGGCAATCTGTTGGGTGATGGCGATGGCGCTCGTGGATCGCTATCGGCTGGAATTATTGCGGCATGAAGCGGATGGACTACGAGTGGAAGCGGACAGCTTGCAATCTGAAGCGACGAATTTCAATGGCATAGCGGCCAGCAAGGAACTGTGATGGAGAACTTTCGATTTCTTTTTACGGCATGGATGGCGGTGTGGGCGGTTTTTTTCGTCTACGAGTTCAGTATTGCGCGGCGAATGTCTCGGCTCAAGAGCGAAATGGCGGAATTGAAGCAGCGGCTGCATGAACCTCGGACTGATCGCTGAGCAGAATATTGCACTTCGCGCGTCCTCCGTGCGTATGCCAGCCAGTTACGTAAGAGAAGAGGACCATGGCGCGAAAGAAAATTGGCGTTGTCCTCTTCCAGCTTGGCGGACCTGAACGGCTGGAGTCGGTTGAACCATTTCTTTATCAACTGTTCCGCGATCCGGACATTATCAATTTTCCACTGGCGTTTTTGGCCCGCAAACCTCTTGCCAAGCTGATTTCGACTTCTCGCGCGCGCGTTGTCTCTGAACATTACAATTTGATTGGAGGCGGTTCGCCGATCCGCCGATTGACGGAGCAACAGGCGGAGGCGCTGAGCCAGGCGCTGGCTTCGCACGTTGATGCGAAAGTAGTGGTGGCGATGCGCTACTGGCATCCGTCAACGGAGGAGGCCATAACGGCACTGCAAAGCGCGGTAGTGGATGAACTGATTCTGCTGCCGCTCTATCCGCAATATTCGCTGGCGACCACCGGTAGCAGCTTGAAGGAATGGAACAGACGGTACGAGTCCAAAGAAATACCCGTGCATACTGTTGAGCAGTTTTATGACCATCCGGATTATATCGGAGCGATGGTCGAGCGCATTGAAGAGGCTTTGGCCGGGGCGCGGGACCGCGAAGAGATTCAATTCGTTTTCAGCGCTCACGGGCTGCCGTTGAGCGTGGTGGCGAAAGGCGATCCGTATCCGCGACAAATCGAAGAGACGGTAAGGGCGATCGGCGAGCGGGGCGGCTGGCCCAATCCGCGAGTGCTGTGCTACCAGAGCCGCGTGGGGCCGCAAAAATGGCTGGCGCCGTCATTGACGGAAACCATTGAGCGGCTGGCGGGAGACGGCGTGAAGAGGATGCTGGTGATTCCGCTGTCGTTTGTGACCGAGCATATTGAGACGCTGTTCGAGATTAATATTGAGGCGCGCGAACTGGCAGAAAGAAAAGGCGTGACGGAATTCCGCATGATGCCCGCGCTGAATGATTCGCCGCTATTCATTCGCGCACTGCAAGCCATTGTATTACAGGCCGCGGGCTTGCGGGGCTGAGACTAAGTCGCATGCGTCATGCGTTCGATCTTTATGTCCATTGAAGGGTTATACTCTGGAGACGGATGCCTGATTTTCAGGGTAGGGGGATAGAGGTGGACGCAAAGGGGCATACTCGATTTATTTGCGTTGTGACGGGTGTGCTGTTACTGACGTGCCTATCACCCGGGAATCTTCGAAGTGGCACGCCGTCCATAACGACGATCTCTTCCGCTCCGCAAGATGCAGCTCCGTCAGTCAAAGCTTCCGGTCAACAAACTTCCAGCGGGCAAAATGGGACGACGGGTGGTGTTCCTGAGTCGTCCACCACGCAGCAGAATCCGCAGCCTTCAGTCCCGGGGACGTCGCAACAAGACACTTCGGAAATGACGACGACGGATGCCGCTCCGACGCTGCGCGTACGCAGCAATCTTGTGTTGATGCGCGTGGTGGTGCGAGACAAAAGCGGGCGCGCGGTGAAGGGATTATCGAAAGAGGATTTCCGCCTGTTTGACGAAAAGAACGAGCAATTTATTTCGCAATTTACCGTGCAGGAGGCGAAACCGACGACGGAAATCGGAAACGCGGCGACGAGTAAGGCCGAAGGTGAGGCAGCGGCGACTGAATTTCCTGACCGATACGTGGGCCTCTACGTTGACGATCTGCATATTTCGATTCAAGACCTGCTTCCGATGCGCGAAGCTGCGTTGAAGTACGTGCAAACGGGACTGGGGCCGGCGGATCGCGCCGGTGTTTTTACTTCATCCGGAGAATTGCAGCAGGATTTTACCGCTGACCATGAAAAGATTGCGGAAGCGATTCGCAAACTTCAACCGCGATCGCTTTATACAACGCCGACCAGCATTTGTCCTGATATCGGAGCGTATCAAGCGTGGATGATTACGGAGATGAATGACCCGATGGCGGAGCAGGCGGCGGCCAAGGAGATTGTGGACTGCTTCTACAACAATGACACGTCAAAGATCGCGCAGGCGCAGTCCATGGCGGAGGGATATGCGGTGGGGGCGATGGAGCAGTCGAACAATGAAGAAGCCTACGCCTTGCGCGGGCTGGACGGGCTGGTGCGCAGGATGAAGCTGCTGCCGGGAGCGCGCAGCATCGTGCTGGCATCGCCCGGCTTTCTGAATCGCGATGATCCGCAGCAGACCAGCGACGTGGTTGACCAGGCGCTACGAGCCGGCGTGGTGATCAATTCCCTAGACGTACGCGGGCTTTACGGGCCGCCGTCGATGGGCGACATAAGCCAGGATGTGGTACAGACGACAATGAGCGGAGGGCCGGAGGCGGCGCTGCAGAATCAGGCTGCCCTGGCATATAGCGAGCCGCTGGCGGCGCTGGCGCAAGGCACCGGGGGTGAGTTATTCCAAAACAACAACGATATGGATCGGGGGTTTCGCCAACTCGGAAGAATGCCGGAGACATCCTACCTGCTGGGATTTGTGCCTGCCGGGGCGAAAAAGGACGGGAGCTATCATCACTTAAGCGTGAAGCTGACGAATTCGTCAATGAAAGGCTATCAGATTTTGGCGCGGCCCGGTTATTATGCGCCTAAGATTGAGACGAATCCCGAGAAGGAAGCCGAGAACGAAATTGCGGAGGCCGTCTATTCGCGTCAGGTGTTGGATGAAATGCCGTTGACGGTGCGCACCAGCTTTTACGCCGGGAATGGAGGACAGTCCATGGTGACGGTACTGGCGCAGCTGGATGTGAAGTCGCTGCACTTCAGCAAGAAGGACGGACGGAACGTGGACCAGGTGGTGCTGGTGACGGCGCTATTCGATTCCGACGGAAATTATGTGGAAGGACAGCAGAAGACCATAAATTTCAAGCTGCTGGACGCAACGCTGGCAAATCTGCGGAAGAACGGCATAACATTGCGCAGCACGTTCAAGATTGGAAGCGGGCGGTTTATGGCGCGCGCGGTAGCACGAGACGCCGGTGGTCCCTCATTAGCGGCGGCGAGCACGACGGTAGAAGTTCCGTAGTGAGGTAGCGATGGAAAAACGCAAACGCAAATCTCTCCGTAATTTAGTGGCATTAATTGCGCTGACCCTGGCGGCCGGTGGGGCAGCGATGGCTCTGCATGCAAAAAGCGGGTCGGCGCAACAAAAGGCGTTGGCAGCGGCAAATTCCGGAACGGCATCAGCCGGAGCGGGGCAATCCGCGGGTGCGGGCGGGACGCAACAAACGGCAGTTCAGCAGAGTACGGCGCCGCAAACCGGCTCGACGGTAACAAAGCAGGCGTCAACGAACAATGGCGCCAATCAGACGATCCACACAGAATCGAAGACTGTGCGCGTGGATGTGGTGGTGACGGACAAAGATGGGAAGTACGTCCACGATCTGGATCCTAAGGATTTTAAGGTCTACGAGGACAAAAAGGAGCAGAGTATTCTGACGTTTACAAAGGGCGATGATCCGGCTGGACCGAACCAGCCGCAGCCCCAGCATTACGTGGTGCTCTTCTTTGACAATTCCAGCATGAGCCAGGCGGAGCAGCTGCGCGCACGAAAAGCCGCAAAGAGTTTTATAACCACGGCAGCGTCGCCGCAACGGTTGATGGCGGTGGCGGAATTTGGCGGCACGCTGCGGTTGACGCAGAATTTCACGGCGATTCCTGAGCGGCTGGTGGATGCCGTGGGAGGAGTGAAAACGGCGAGTGTGGGACCGAATCCCGGGACCGGAAACGTCCTCAATCAACCGACATATTCGAATCTGTCCACCAGCGGATATTTGGGATCGCTGGGAGCGTCGGAAGGAGACTTCGCGGCGAGAAGTTTGTTGATGGCGCTTCGCGATTTGTCCAATGCACTGGCCGCTGTGCCGGGACGCAAGTCGGTGGTGCTGTTTACATCGGGATTTCCATTGACGGCGGATGGGATGACTCAACTGAGCATAACTATTGATGCGGCGAACAAGGCGGACGTGGCGATTTATCCGCTGGATGTGCGGGGGCTGGTAGCGCCATCGTCACAATTGCGCTGGTTGGATAGCGCGCCGGTTGATACAAGTGCGCGGGAGCAAGGTCTACAGGTAAATGTGGCCGTGGCTGGTGTAGCCATGGATGGCAGTGATTATGCCGGAGGACGGCTGGTCAACGTCGCGTATTCGGCGATGGAGCCTGAGCCGCAGCGGGGCGGTGGAGGTGGGGGAGGTCATGGCGGCGGTGGCACAGGCGGTGGTGGCGCAGGAGGTGGCACAGGCGGCGGTACAGGAGGGCATGGAGGGACCGGCGGCGGAACCGGTGGACACGGGACAGGCGGAACCGGCGGAACAGGAGGAGGCAGCGGTGGCGGAGTGTTGGCCAATCGGCCGTATGGAACGGCTACGAATGCACAGCCCGGTGCATTGATTCCCCCGTTTTCAGGATCAAGCGTTACGGGGAATCAACAGGTGATGTATTTGCTGGCCAAAGCGACAGGCGGATTCCCGATCGTGGATACCAATGACCTGGTGAGTGGGATGATCCGCATCGCCAATGAACTGGACGCCTACTACATACTGGGATATTCACCGCCGGATGCGAAAGAGGGCGCGTGCCACACGATTAACGTCAAGGTGGACCGGCCGAAGGTGAATGTGAGATCGCGAACGGGCTATTGCGACGTGAAACCGAAAGATGCCCTCGCGGCGGAGCCGGAAGGCGAGGCGCTGTTGGAGCGGGCAAGGAACGCGACCGCATCCTCCACGGTTGGAGTTGGAACGACGGGGGCGGTGCTGAGCGCGCAGAGTCCATTTTTCTACGCGGGGTCGAATTCGGCGCGCGTAACGTTTGCGGCGCAGTTGCCGCCGGGGGCGTTGAAATCGCTGCCCAAGGAAAAAGGCAAGCTTGCGCCCGTGGAAGTGTTGGGAGTGGCGCTGCGGGCCGATGGGACGGTGGCGGCGCGATTCAGCGATAGCGTGGCGCTGGAAAGCGACGAATGGAAAGAATTGGAGTCGAAGCCATTCAATTACGAGAATAGTTTCGATATCGCAGCGGGACAATACACGTTGAAAGTGGTGATGGATACGGGCGGAGGAAAGTTTGCCACGTGGGAGCAGCCGCTGGCGATTCCGGCGTATGACGGAAAGTCGCTGGCTCTGAGCCGCATCGCCATGAGCGACAATATTCACGCCGTATCCGCGGAAACGGGTCTGCTGGATTCCGAGTTGCTCGAAGACCGCAAAACTATGATTGCCAATGGAATCGAGATGGTTCCCTCGGCAACGCTGCGATTTGAGCGCAAGAAGCCGCTGGGATTCTATGCGGAGATTTATGAGCCGCTGCTGACGACGAGCGCTCCGCCGCGGGTGGCCGTCATTTATGTTGTAACCGACGAGACGACCGGCAAGCAGGTGTTCAATTCGAAAGGGCTGGTGGTGACGCAGTTTGTGACGGCAGGAAATCCGGTGATTCCCGTGGCGTTCAAGATTCCCATGGACACCTTGCCGGCGGGGAAGTATCGGCTGGACGTGCAGGCGGGAGATGATAAGTCGAATCATTCGCCAGTGCAGAGTTTGCACTTCGTTACGCAGTAGAAGACCAACGAGCGGATATTGGGACGCGCCGGGCTCGTGAAAGGGGATATGCGGGTGAACGCGATCATGTATCGCAAAATGACTGTACGAAGGGCGGGAATGTCAGCACTGCTGATGCTTCTAGTTTTAGAAGCGGGGTGCAACGACACGCGGATCGGCGATTTGACCGCGAATCCAGGGCGGTATCAGGGGAAATCGGTAACGGTCGCCGGCGAGGTGACCAAGTCGTTTGCAGTGCTAGGGATGGGCGCGTACCAAATCAGCGACGGGACAGGGAGCCTGTGGGTGGTAAGCACCGGAAGCGGTGTACCGAGCAAAGGGATTCGGGTGGAGGTGACCGGCCCGTTTCAATCCGGCGTAACAATTCAAGGGCACAGCCTAGGGAATGCGATCGAGCAATCGCACGGGTATAGGACTCTGCAATAGCCGGACGCAGCGTAATAGGAATTCGTTTCACTTTGACAAGCGGACATTGGTGTATTAAAAGGATGGCGCCTCACAAATGAAAACGCGGCGGTAGCTTTAGGGTATGCCAACCAACAGGCGCATGCCGCAAAAAAAAGGAGACATCATGAAACACGGATTGAAAGCGACGGCAATGGCGGCCATTCTCACAATATGTTGGGGGCTTTGCGGCACGAGCGCGGATGCGGCGACGAAGCATTACGTAGTAACAAACGATGACAATCCCAAGGGAAATACTGCCACGATTTATGGCCGGAGGGACACCCACGAATCCCCACCTGACGCAACTGAAGGTGGTATCGACGGGAGGATTAGGATTCGGACAGAGCAGCTTTGCAGAAGTGCGGCAGACATTGGCGCAGGATGGCTCCAATGAGTGCCTGTTCGTAAGTGACGGCGGATCGAGCGACGTCGCCGCAATTATCGCCAAGACGCAGACGCTGGTGGGCAATTACAAGGGGTCGAGTGGGGATTCAGGGGCCAGTGCGGGAGTGGGAGTTGCAGTGCAAGGAGGGTTTCTTTACGCGTCATTCACGGGGTCGAACACGATCGGGACGTTTAGGATCGGCTCCGGCTGCAAGCTGAACTTTGTGGGCGACGTAAGCGCCCAGGGCCTGAATGGAGGCTTTGTGGACGGCATGGCAGCGAAGGGAAGCATTCTGGTGGCGGCGTATGTGGACGGGTCGGTCGGATCATTCAATATTTCCGGTGGTGTTCCAGTTTCGAATAATGATGCGGAATTTACCTCGGGCTTAGCCGCCGGCGTGGATATCAGCGGCAATGGGCATTACGCAATCTTCGGCGACGCAGGAGAGACGACCCAGGTGGAAGTCTCGAATATATCGTCGGGCAAACTGACGCCGACTGTGTCCTATTCGAATCTGGGACGCGGATCGAACTCCAACAATATCTGGCTGAGTCCGGATGAAACGATTCTTTACGTCAGCAATAACGTGTCCGGACAGGTGACGGCGCTCTTCTTCAATGCATCGACGGGAGTGCTGTCTGCCGGATGCACCTCTCCCGTACTGAGGGGCTTCGACAGCACCTGGTACTTCGCGGCGGGGATAGCCACGGCGACAACTTCAGGCACGGGAGCGGTGGTGTGGGTCTCCGAAGATGGGGTGGGCATCGTGACGTCCTCGATCGGAATCGTGGGAGTAACTTCCAACGGCGCGACATGCACGCTGACGGAAGACGCCAGTTCGCCCGCGGCAGATCCTAACAGCCTGAACCTGGAATCGCTAAGCGCATTTCCGCCACGGCCGTTCTAAGCCATAGCGGATCGGGTTCCATAAATGGGGCGCGACGACGGTGTCGGGCCCCATTTTTTTACAGAGCAAGTGTCGGGGGCGGCGTGACGATTCGCCCCAGAAGAGTGTCCCCAAAATTCTCGAACAGGGGCATGGTTGCGAGATCCCGCAGTGGGGCAGCGGCTAACGACGATGCCCTTGGTCTACCTAGCGGGCAGTGTCAGGATCAATGGACTGGTCAAAGTAGATCCAGAGCACGCGGCCCAAACGCGTGATGGTGGGAACGGCAGGCAGGAAAATCATAATTGCCCAGAAAACGGTTTTTTCGAAGCTCATTCTTAGCACAAGCCAAATCAATACACCCAGGATAGTGACGATCGCGATCCCGATGGCGTAGTCGACGAGCATGGCGCCAAGAAAATAACCCTCCTCACGCTCAAATGTAAGGCCACAAACCGGGCAGCGTTCGCTCATCGCGGGAAAGCCGCGGAAAATGGATTTGGGATAGATATTTCCGATGCGGCATCCGGGCATAGTTGATGGAATATGCCATGGAGCGCGGAGACCTTGCCATTGGTGCGCATGTTAGATCGCGGCCAGCTTTTTCGCTGGTCTGCTGCGCGCGCGCCGGCGCCGAGCGGCAGCTTTGCCCGGCGTGAATAGCCGCGTGAGGCCTTTGGTCGCGCAGCGAATTATGCGGGTTTGCAGGCCGCGCGACTTGGCCCGCAGGCGCGCCGGAGTATGGGCGGTGGCCATGGTGGAAGTCTTCGGTAGTCCTATAATACTGCGTGGCCGGAGGTTAATGCGAGCCGTAGGCCGCCATGTTTCGCTGCGGCTCGGATTGTGGATCGACACAACAACGGGGGAACGCGCCGATGACAAAACGCAAAGCTAATGAAGGAGACGAATACATAGCAAAATGTCCGAAAGAGGCGCAAGGCGGTTTGGTGAAGATCAGGGCCGCGATGCGGGCGGCAGCGCCCGGCGCCACTGAACGCACCGATTATTTCCAAATGCCGGGATATTCCTATCCGGGATTTGATTATGACGGGATGTTCGCTTGGTTCAGCTTCAAGGCACCATACGTACGGCTACATGTACGCCCGCCAGTAATACAGGGACATAGGAAGGAGCTCGCAGGTTATTCCACAACGAAAGCCATCGTTAGCTTCCCAATGGGTAGTCCGATACCAATGACATTGGTGAAGAAACTTGTGAAAGCAAGTGTCAAGGTAATGAAGGGCAAAGCTAAATAGACTTCAACCGCACGAAAGGCTGCTGGGCAAAATGCAAGAAAGAAAACAATTGGAAACTCAGATAGCAACAACAGACGCCACTTTGGCTTCCGGTTCCCTGACGGCCGTTTTCAATTTCTTGCTACCCCGTAATAAATTTCTTAATCGTTTCCGCCAATACTGCTGCAAAGAATTCGGGTGCCTTATTCACTGCGGCATCCCTAAGCTTGAATAACCATGACTGTTGCTCCGTGAGGTTAGCAGAAGACTGCCTGATCTGCGTTTCAAGAAACTTCATCAAGTCGGGCATGGCAGACGTGGTTGGAAGAAAGCCGGAAAGCTCTGGCTGAACGAATGCCTGACCCCGAGTGGTCAAACTAAGATGCGTCGTCGTGTGTACTCTTCCACTTTTGTTTTTCTTGTCAATCGGTTCAATGTATTTGCAATCCCACAAGAATTCCAAATGTCGAAACAAGTAATCCGCCCCGCCGGGGCCGCATGATTGGATATCGGTAGGAACCAAATCCCAGACATCGTTCCAACTCAGACCCCATCGGTGATTGCTGCCCCGACGCTGTCCAAAACGCTCCATGATTTGATTCAACAAGGCCGTGCTTAGGTCAGAAGTAGGCGGACTGAGCATAGCCCGAGGTTATCATATAGATCAAAAGGGAGCGAATGAAAAGAGAAACCGTCTTTGGCCCAAAAGCCACAATGCCAGATGCCATGCGGTACCTGTTATTTTACTTGCAGGAGCTCATTGGCTGGCGGGGAAGAGCACGATTTCGTCTTCCAGCGGGAGCTCCATTTTGTGCTCGACGGCGGCAGTGTGGGAATCGGCGGATTTCCAACCCCAGCCCTTGCCCTGGACTTCGTAGGACGGGAAGACGTAAGGGAGGCTTTCGCAAGCCAGCTCGGAATTCTGGTTGCAAATGTGGAAGTGGAGGTGCGGCTCGGAGGAGTTGCCGGAATTGCCGAGTAGCCCCAGCACCTGGCCGGTGCGGACTTTGTCGCCAACCTTTACGCGAAGTGAACCGGGTTGCATGTGGGCATAGAAGGCGTAAAGGCCGTCGCCAATCTGGACGATGACGTGGTTGCCGCCGACCGTTTCCATGGTGATGGGCACGGCGGGAGCCTGGTTGGGGACGTTCTGGGCAATGCCGTCTTTAATTTGGGTGACGACACCGTCCGCGACGGAGTGGATTTCGGCTCCGTAGGCTCGATAGTTCTTATTGTCTTTGGGATCGCCCTGGTAGGACTGGCCGTTGGGATAAAGCTGGATCCAATCAATCGCAAAACGCTGCGAAAGCCACGCGTGTCCTTCGTCGGTAAGAATCGTGCGCCGATGGAGCGATGTGTTCGATGGGCCGTTGCCCGCGAGCCATTCGCCGCCGCGCAGAGGCGGTTGAATGACGGGAACGGCAGCGTGGCTGACGGGAGCCGGAGCAGTGGTGATGACAAAAGGCTCCGGGTAATCGCCCACCAGTAAAGTTATGCGATGGCGAAGGGAAGCAGGAACTTCGTCCGGTGAATTGAGAGTGACCCACATGTAAACAATGCCGAATCCGGCGTCGGGGACGCGACCCTTGACGGCGTCGGGATAGCCGGGGCTGATCATCATGCCCTGAATATCGGAGGCGGAGAAGTCGGCGAGCGATTTGCCCGATGCATCGCCGCTGAGAACTTCAATGCGCGAGATCGTGCAAGCCCATTCGGCATAATTATTGATGTGCAGCTCGTAGACGAGATGCGTCTTGCCATCCGCCTGGAATGGAACCGGAGCAATGGAAACTGTGACGGCGAGAGGAGCAGTGTGCGGCTTGGGAGTGTGCTGGGGCGCGTTCGAGGCTGGGGGAGCGGCGGATGCCGGAGGCGCGGCGTTGGGGGCAGGCGCATTGGCTGACTCGGGCGCCGACTCCGCTGGGGCGGATGTATCGACTCGCTGGAAGGAAAGATCCTGGGCGGGAGTCTTGCGCTGGGTCCAACTCCCGGACATTGCATCGCCAGTGGCATTCACAGTGCCGATGTAGAGACCGCCGACGCGGTTGACCTCAAAGCGGATGGTATTGCCGGTAAGAGTGATGGCGTCAATGGGAATGGTGGTGCCCTGGTCCACGCTGTTTACCTCGCCGGTATACTCGCCTGTGGAAGTTTTGGAAATATTCAGCACAAGATGCAGGCGGCCGCCAAGTATGCCCTGCCAGGAACCCTCGATCGATGGAGGAGCGGCAGCTTGTTGGGCGGCTGCAGCCGGCGTGAATTGCACAGCGGCAAGGGCAGCGAGAAGCGCGACAAGAAAAATTCCAGCGACACGCGAGCTGAAATGTCGGAGGCGGTGGTGTTGTCCGATGGCAGGCATCAAAGGTCTCCCAAGACGATTCAATATGAACTCAGAGCAATCACGGCAGGCCGGCGATGAAACCGCGGAGGCATACGGCCTGCAAGATGAATTGTATCTCAGGTTATGAACGCCATGCCTACCCGGAGCCGGCGCTTCAGGAATAGGGAGCGGGGAGGCCGCATGTGATGCGGTGGCGGCGCATTTCGTCCTGAGCGTGCGTGCGAATACGCAAGTCGGAAAGTGGGCTGGCGGTGCACAGTAGTATGAAACCAGCGGCGCGATCTTCGGCGTAATATTGGTCGGCATCACTCTGATCAAAATCGCCAGGCGCGAGGAGTTGCCCGGCGCAGGTGAGGCAGCGACCATGATGGCAGATTGCGGGGAGTAGAATGCCGACGACGGCGGCGGCGTCCCATATATGTTGGCCGGCACGGACTGCAATGTCCCGGACACCGTCCGGCATGTGCAGGGTGACTTTAAATGTGGGTTGCGTGGGCGGGGAATCGTCCATTGCGGGTCAGGATAACAGAGAGAGAAGAGGCGCGTTGGTGGTGCGGCGCGCCTCCTCGATGGAATCAACGACTATGGATTGTAGAACCCGCGATTCTTGGAATAAGGCGCGTCGCCCGGCTCGCCGCGGCGGAAATGGCCGGACGGGATGGACTTTCCGTCGCGCTCGTGAGCAAGCAACTCGATGAACCAAGCTTCGTGCTCGACTTCTTCGTTCAGGATACGCGCGGCCATATCGTAAGTGCGCGGATCTTTTCCGAAGGTGACGTCGCAAACGGCGGACCAGCTGCGGATGGCGCAACGTTCGGACTCGAGAAGCAGAGTCAGAATGTTGACGACCGTGGGCGGGTCGGGAAGCTTAGCTGGGGGGCAGCCGGCTTGGTCATGAAATTCGGGCAGGCTGTTGGGGAGATTGCCGCCGAGCTCGTAGATGCGCGGGACGATGAGTTCCCAGTGGGCGCGGTCTTCCAAACGGGCGTCCTCGCAGATTTCCTTGTAGTCTTCGTGACCAGCGAGATGCATCCGCAGGATAGTGTAATAGTAATAGGTGCTGCTAAATTCCGCCGCGGCATTGGCAACCAGCATTTTAATGAGCTTTTCGACGTCGACGCCACGGGCGCGAATGGTTTCCACGCCGACGCGGCCGTTCACGTCACCATACTTTACAGATTCTTGAGTGGCCATGTAATTCTCCTTTCGGAAGAAGCGTACTCTTTGGGGCGGCCATAGGTCTAAGATATAATTCCTATTGCTGGCATAGGGAAATGCTCTGGCATGGGAAGGAGCGGCGGCATGGAACTGCACCAATTGCGGTATTTCGCGGGTGTGGCGCGCAGCGGGAATTTTACGCGCGCGGCGGAACGTGCGCGTATCGCGCAGCCGTCCCTTTCACAGCAAATTCTGAAGCTGGAAGACGAGCTGGGAGCGCGGCTTTTTGACAGACTGGGTCGAACGGCTCGGCTGACGGCATTCGGGCGGGCGTTCCTGCCGCGCGCGGAAGAGATTCTAAGAGAAGTGGGCGAGGCCAAAATTGAAATTCAGGAAATGGCGGGGGCGGAGCGCGGGCGCGTGGTGCTGGGAGTAATTCCAACGATTGGACCGTATTTTCCGGCGCCGCATCTGGCGACGTTTCAAAGACAGCATCCGGACGTCACGGTGAGCATTGTGGAGGAAACAACGCCGGGATTATTGGAGCAGCTTCGCGCCGGGACGGTGGGACTGGCATTGTTGGCGCTGCCGGTGACGGGACGCGAATTTGTCTCCCGGGAGCTTTTTCGCGAGCCTTTCTATGCAGCCGTGCCGGCAAAGCACGCATTAGCACGCAGGCGACGAGTAAGTCTGCGGGATGTAAAAGGAGAATCGTTCCTGCTGCTGAAGGAGGGGCATTGTTTCCGGGAGAACGCGCTGGCGGCATGTCGGCGGGTGCGAGTCAGTCCGCGGGTAGTGTTTGAGAGCGGACAGTTTCGATCCGTGCTGGCGATGGTAGCGGCGGGAGCCGGCATTTCGTTGATCCCGCGAATGGCGGCGGAAAAAATGCGAGGCGTAAGATATATTACGCTGGAGGATGCCGGAGCGTGGCGCAGCGTGGGCGTGACGCAGACGCGGCAGCATGTTCCTTCGCGGGCGGAACGCGTGCTGATGGAGCATCTATGGCCTGGGGGGACGCATCCGCGAAAGTGGACAAGTGAGCGGAAGGCGCCGGAATGAGAAGAGGAGACCGCGAGACAGGATCGCCGTCACAAGGGCACAGGGGCAGGACACACGAGGAACGTGCGAAGCCTTTTCATCGGTGAATCTACTCCGCATCGGGAATTCCAGGATTATACGTGCGAGGGGTGCCGGCGGAGATTCGGAATCCGCCGGACTATTTGATTGCCAAGTATACCGCCTGGGCAGAGGCGTACAAAAAAGGGGCGAGGCGTAAGAATCGCAGAATAGCGGAAAGGCACTTGTTGCAGAAACAGCAAGGTAGGCAGGAAGACGCGATGAGTTCAACTGGAAGTGGGACGACAGCTCGATCCAAGGATGCGGCGGCCATGCCGTGTCCGGTGTGCGGAGCTGACAGCCGTTTCGCAAGCGGCTTTTCAGATATTCATCTGTTCCGGTGTCCGGACTGCCGGCATTGTTTCACGGATTTGAACGCGCTGGAAAAGGTGGAGCAATATGGCCCGGAATACTTTCAGGAGACTCATCGAAGCTGGTTTGAACATCCTGACGAGAGACTGTTTGAGAGAATCAGGCGTGTGATTGCGGAGCTTTGCCCGGGGGCCGCAGTGCTCGATGTGGGATGCGGGAATGGAAACCTGTTGCGGTATTTGCGGGCGAAAGACAGCACACTGCGGCTGACCGGAATTGACTACGCGCCAAACCCGCCCGCGAAGGGAATCGAATACCTCTGCGGTGATTTTATGACCTGGAACACGGAGCGAAAGTTTGACGTGGTGACGAGCCTGCAGGTGATCGAGCACGTACCCAACCCACTGGCTTTCGCGGCACGGCTTACAGAACTGTGCAAAGCGGGCGGCCTGGTGATTACGAGCACGATCAATGAGCAGAGTATTCTTTACGATGCGGCGCGAACGGTGCGCGGGATGGGTTCACGACTGGCGTTCGAGCGGCTCTACGGCCGGCATCACTTGAATCATTTCAATATTTCGTCGTTGCGGCGGCTGATGGGAAATTCCGGCCTAAAGCTGCGAGCACATCTTCGGCACAATGCGCCCCTGGAGGCGATGGACATTCCCGCACCAAACAGAGCGGCGGAGAAACTGCTGCGGGCAGGCGTGTGGGGAGTGTTCGCGCTGGGCAAACTTACGGGGCGCACGACATATCAAACGATCGTCTGCCAAAAATGACCTCTTGGATGGAAGAGTTCTGGTAATCGACAGGTCCATTGCCCGAGTGAAGTCGCCGAACGTTTATCCTATTTCTTGCCACCGAGCTTGCTGGTTGTAATCATTTTAATATGCTCGACTACGCCGAGCGCGTTTGGTCCCAGGCAGCAAGTGGAGCTACCTGCACAGCGACCTCGCGTTGTGCTAAATTACTGCCAGTTCGTGCGGTTTACTAGGAGGAGCATGAAGATCGGCAAATTGAATTTTTGGACCAGCGCTGTGGTGTGCTCAATTGCGCTGGCGGCCTTTGCGTATCGAGCGAAGGCATTCCCTGGGGTGATGGCCTCAACGCGGCAGGCAATGGAGACTGCACCACAGCGGGCCGGAACGCAGGCAAGCTCGCCGATGCCGCAAGGCGCGGGGTCAGGCGGCACGCAGGTGAATGCGACACCTTCGCAGAATTCCCAACAGCCTTCCGATGCTGAACAGAATCCTTTTGCCCAAACGGAACAAGACAAGTCACCGAGGAAGTCTACCAAGGCAGCACCTGCGCCTCCGCTTTACAAGGGGGCGATTCCCGATCCTGATCCAAAGCTGATCGCGCAGGCACTGGACGAGCTTTCATTTCGGCTGATTGGGCCGGCGAGTCCATCGGGCCGTGTATGGCAGGTCGTCGGTGTACCTCCGAAGGACGGGAAAGGAATTACCACCACGCTTTATATTTGCACAGCGGGCGGTGGCGTGTGGAAGAGTACGGATGCAGGGACAACGATTGTGCCGATCTTTAACGATGAAGGTGCGTCGTCGTGCGGAGCGGTGGCGGTGGCACCGTCGGATGTAGAGCAGGTGTGGGTGGGGACGGGGGAGCCGGCGTCCAGTGCATCGGATTCTTTGGGGCGCGGAGTGTTTCGATCGGTGAATGGCGGCGGCAGTTGGGAGTTTGCCGGGCTGGCGGATACGGAGGAAATCAGCGCGATTGTAATTGACCCGAAAGATGCGAATACGGTCTATGTGGCGGCGCTCGGACATCTTTGGGGACGAAACGCGGAGCGCGGGATTTTCAAGACCACGGATGGCGGAAAATCGTGGAGCAAGTCGCTTTATGTGGACGACGCCACGGGGTTCAGCGATCTGGTAATGGACCCGCACAATCCGGGAACTCTCTACGCAGCCGCGTGGCAGCGGATTCGCTGGGGCGGCGGAGATTTGGTGGAATCAGGGCCGGGCAGCGGAATTTACAAGACTATCGACGGCGGGACTACGTGGACGAAGCTGACGACGGGCTTGCCGGACAAATGTACTTACGCCGCAATGAAGCCGCTAAACGATGAGGAAGAAAAATCGACTAGCCCTGCGAAAGGTCAAGAGCGGCAGCCGGAGCTTGATGCGGACGCGAAGCACGAGGACGAAGAGAGAAGGGAAGGCAAAGAAAAGCAACAGGAGAAACGCTCGAATGAGCGAGTGGACCGGCCATCGATTGATATTGCCGAGCAGGATTTCCTGAATGGCCAGAAACACGCAGAGGACGCGGGCCGGGCTACCGCAGGCGCGAGCTGCATGGGCAAAATCACGCTGGCGCTTGCGCAGGGTAATTCCAATATTGTGTATGCGGCGATATTGACGGGGCAGCAGCGTCCCATGCCGGAATGGATCAGCGATCCGAATGCGACGGAGCGGACGAGCCAGGATGGAGGTGTGTTCAGGTCGGATGACGGGGGAGTTCACTGGAAGAGGGTGAGCAGCGCGGAAACGAGTTACTCCCAGGATCGTATCGTAGTCGACCCGACGAATGATCAGCGCGTGTGGATGCCGGTGTTCGGTCTGCTGCGCTCACAGGACGGCGGCACAACGTTCGCCGGGCAGAATATGGCGCACGTGCACACGGGCCTGCACGCGATATGGATTGATCCGCTAGACCCGGACCACATGGTTTTGGGGGGAGACGGAGGCGTCTATACCACGTTCAATGGCGAGCGGAGTTGGGTGCAGCAGGTGCTTCCAGTCGGGCAGGTTTATAAGGTGGCCGTCGATGACCGGGAGCCGTACTGGGTTTATGCAGGAATGGAGGATGCGGGGCACTGGGCCGGGCCTTCGCGGACGTACGACGCCGAAGGGATAACGGATTACGATTGGTTCAAGCTGCGCTACCGCGGCGATGGCATGTCTATTGCGCCCGATCCGCACGATCCCAATATTATTTACATGGTACAGGCTTTCGGGAATACGTCGCGACTGGATCTGCGCACGTGGACAGGGCATGAATTGCAGCCACCTCCTTCGACGGCGACGAAGCTGGGGCTGCATGCTTTGCGATGGGATTTGACGTCCCCATTGGTGATTTTATCCAACGGGTCCGCTGAGAGCCATCTCAGCGGCGAAGAAGGAAGATCCGGAGGCGTCGATACGGAGACGGGTCTGGCGGGCGGGGGAAAAAATGAAACGGCGCGCGGCGGAAGCACAACGTTTCTTTTGGGCGCGAATTATGTGTTTCGGTGCGTGGTTCCAGCAGACATGCCCTACTATCCGGACTCATGGGGTGAGAAATACTGTCGGGTGATTAGTCCTGACCTGACGGCGCAGCAGGGCAAGTCGATCGAGGGGGTGCAGGACGGGTACCACAGTTACGGCGCTCTTTCGTCGTTAGCGCAATCACGTGTAAGCCCGCAGGTAATGTGGGCCGGAGCGGACGACGGTCCCATTTGGGTGACGCGGGATAGCGGAGCGCACTGGCAGCGCGCGGGGAATGTGGTGAATGGATCAAACACGCTGGGTGACACAACGGCGATGCCGGGTGATGGAGTGGTGGCACATCTGGAAACGTCCAAGACAGGGGCAGGAGCCGCGTACGCGGTGATTGATCGGCACACGCGCGATGACCAGCGACCATATATTTATTTTACGAAGGATTATGGAGCTACATGGAAGGATGTGACGGGAGATTTGCCGAGAACGGGACAGGCATACGTGGTGCTCGAGGATCCGGAGAATGCGAAAGTGCTCTATGCGGGAACTGAATTCGGGCTTTATGTGACGCTGGATGCCGGGACGCATTGGGTGCGGTGGAATACCGACCTGCCCACGGCTCCCATTCGTGCGATGGCCATCCAGCCCCGCGACCGGGAGCTTGTGGTCGGAACATTCGGAAGGGGAGTCTACGTCGGCGATATAGCCCCGTTGGCGCAGATGGCCGAAGCATTTGCAAATAAAGCATTTTTGTTCAATTCCACGGCGGCCGTAGCGTCACACACGCGATATACCTATGGTGCGGCGACGCAGCAATTGAATGGCGATATGTTCTTTCGCGCGCAGAATCCAAGTTATGGCATGCCACTTTACTACTACCTTAGCGAACCCGTGCGCGCAGGCGTAAGGCTGGTCGTGACAGATGCGAAAGGGGCATTGGTGCGGTCGCTTTTGGCTCCCAGCACGTCCGGATTTCACGTTTTCAATTGGGACCTGGACTGGCAACTCCAAATCCTAATGGACCGCCTGGAATATCGGAGTGTCGAGGAGCGTGTAGAGCACCCGGAAATACTCGATGATGAATTGGCCTTTACGTTTTCAGAACGGCTGGCACGGCGGCTGGTCCCGGCGGGCACATATACCGTAACGCTATATCCGAATGATTCGCCAAGCCCGGATGAGGTTCCAGCGGCATTGACCGTTCCGCGTAAGGTTCGGGTGAAAGATGAGGGCGCGACCGGTGGGGCAGGTTCTGTTCGGAAATGAAACAGTTTCTGCGCGAACGGCTCCGCCAGTTGAGAAGAAAGTGGTCCCGGCAGTTCACACGCAAAGAAGCGCAATGAGGCGGACTGCTATGTATTCATTGGACTTTGCTTCCAAAAAAGGTGAAGCAGACCGTTGACAATGTTTCAATTCGGAACTACTGTCGGAACTGTCTGAGGGTGCGGGCATTGCCCGCTAAACCTAAGAGCCCACTTAGGAAATTGGCGTGGGTTCACTTCCATCAATCTTGGAGGCAACATGAAGCGCATTTGCTTCTCGCTAGGCATGGTTGTGTTTTTTGGAACCGGGGTATTTCTGATCCATGCGGGCCGCCCAAAATTTTCTTCAGCAGTGAAATCCACCAAAATAGCAGCCAGCGCGCATACAGCTTCCATGCCGATGGCACAGCCCGTGATGAGCAAGCTGGCGGAGCAGCCGCTGCGGTTCGAGGCAAATGCCGGGCAGACGGATTCGCGCGTGAGTTATATGGCGCGCGGCAATGGATACACGCTTTTTCTGGCTGGGAATCAGGCAGTGATGAAACTGCACCGTGGACCAGCGCTCGAGAACCCGCGGGTGGCCCACCGCCTAGATGAGGACGGGAGCGCCGGAATACGGAACGCCAAGCCGCAGCCCGACTCGGTGGTAAGCCTGGATTTAGTGGGGGCAAATGCGCAGGCCGAGCCGCAAGGCGAGGAAATGCTGGCTGGGAAGACGAATTATTTTGTCGGAAATGATCGGACAAAATGGCGGAGCAACGTGGCGGGATACGCCCGAGTGCGCTACGCAAACATTTATCCCGGCATGGACCTGGTTTACTACGGACACCAAGGCTCGTTGGAGTACGACTTTGACCTAGCGCCGGGCGCGAATCCGGACGTGGTGCGACTGAAGCTTGCGGGCGCGACAAAAACGGAAATTACCACGACGGGAGACTTGCTGATGCATGTTGACGGCGGAGCCTTGCGTCTGCATGCACCCACGATTTATCAGATCAGGAACGGCCAACGCGAAATCGTGCAGGGCGGTTTTATGCTGCTCGCTAAGAATGAGGCTGGATTCCGCGTGGGAGGGTATGACCGAAAGATGCCGCTGGTTATCGACCCCACGTTGGACTGGTCCACTTATCTGGGCGGGTCGGGCCGCGATTTGCCCTTCGGGATCGCGGTGAGCCAAATGACGGGCAATGTTTATGTTTGCGGGAGCACCAGCTCGGTGGATTTCCCCACGTCATCAAACGCGTATCAGACGGCGCCGGCAGGAGGCTACGACGCTTTTGTGAGCGAGATTTCCAGTGACGGAACGACGCTGCTTTATTCGACATACCTGGGCGGATCAAGAAACGATACGGCGGACATGCTGGCCGTGGATAATAGCGGAAACGTTTACGTTACAGGACAGACAGTTTCGAATAACTTTCCCACGACGCCGAACTCTCTCGAACCGACTTTTCCGACGGGAGGGGCGGTAATTGGATTCGTGACCGAGCTTAATGCGTCGGGCGGCCTTGCCTATTCCACTTACCTGGGCGGGATTAACGAGACGTACGGGTTTTACGTCGCGCTGGACGCATCCAATAATATTTATGTGACGGGGATCACATCCTCGCGGAATTTTCCGTTGAAGAACCCGCTCATCAAAACTTTTTACAGCGGCCAGGATTCTTTTGTGACGGAAATTACCCCGCAGGGCAACGGGGCGGGGGACCTGCTTTATTCGACGTATCTGGGCGGCAAGGCAGGAATAGTTATCGGCTATGGACTGGCTGTGGATTCCACGGGTGCGATCTACGTGGCGGGAGAAACAAATGCCACGACCTATCCGACGATAAATGCGTATCAGGCTACCAGTCCAGCGCAATTCGATATTGGGTTTATCACCAAGCTAGCGCCGGGCGGCCAGAGCGCCGTGTATTCCACTTTTCTTGGCGGGAACAAGACCCAGGGAATCCAATGGCTGGCGATTGATGGCAGCGACAACGTTTACGTGACGGGGTACACGCGATCGCCGGATTATCCGGTCACGAACCGCAGCAAGATACACGGTCCGAGCGATGCCTTCGTGACGGAGCTTGCGGCAAACGGACAAAGCCTGCTGTTTTCAACCTTTTTGGGCGGCAACGACCGGGATAACTCCTGGGGCGTTGCCGTGGATTCAAACGGAAACATAGACGTTTCGGGATATACAGTGTCGACCAATTTCCCGTTGCAGAATCCTTATCAGAGTACTTTCGGCGGGGGGCAGATTTACGGCGACGCATTTATTACCGTGTACTCGCCGACGTACTCGATTCTATTCTCGACGTATCTAGGTGGCAGCAGCGACGATGGGGCGTTCGGCTTAGCACTGGATTCGTCCAATAACATTTACGTGACGGGACGGACGTATTCCAGTGATTTTCCGACGGTAAATGCGCTGTATCCGACGTACGGCGGGTTGGGCGACACATGGGTGGCGAAGTTCAGCGCGCCAACGCCCGGTGGAAAAGTGGGGGCAGTGAAATAGCGGGGAAGAGCGGCAAGGATCAAGATTTACCGGCCCGCTGGGGGCGGCTCGCGAAGAGCGATGCGTTTCCAGCGGGCTATAATTTTGTCTGCATGAACGTCGTGATGAGGAAGGTTGGAAAGCAGTGAACCCAGAGACTTTGAGACTATAAGCCGAGGGACACTCCTTGCACAGAAGTGAGTAACTCCCGGCGCAGTTCCATGACCGGGCCGAGCAGCAGGGGAGGGACCAACGGAGTCCCGGTTTGGGATGGGAAGCACGGCGCGACGGGAAAGCATCTTCCGTCTGAGAGAGCGCCGTGGGCTTCGCTTCCCGAGGGAGCCGCCGAAAGCTAGGGTTTCTGCGCCCCTCGGGAAATCGGAGCCGCCTTAGGAGTACTCTTCTTGGGCTTCTTTTTTTCGCGCTTTGGTGCGTTCTTGTTTCCCATGGTTATAGCTTGCCACAGGTCGGGCTTTCCGGCCAAGACCTGGCACCTCAAACTGCACGCCGCCAGCACACGCTTCTAGGGCTGGCCGCTGCCTCTGAGCATAACGTTCTGCGGACTGGTGGGATCAGCGTCGGTAATTTGCATGGTGGCCGTCCGCCCTCCCTGCGCCTGCGGCGCGAAGGTGATCGTGATGGTGCAACTGCCAAGGGCGGGCACGCTGTTTCCGCAGTTGTTAGTCTGGGAGAAATCAGCAGGATCCGTGCCGCCGATAACGATTCCGCTAATACTGAGGGCATTGCCGAGATTCTGGAACGTCACCGTTTGGGACGGAGCCGATTGACCCAGCGGCACAGCCTGAAACGTGATGCTGGTGGGAGCTACTATCACCGACGACAATCCGTTGCCATTGAGGGTGGCAGTGGTTTGCGCGTATTTCGTGTTGTCTGAAATGATAAGACTTCCGGTGCAGCTGCTGTAGGATTCCGGCGTGAAGATGAGGCTAATAGTGCAGCTTCCGCCGACGGGAATGCCGGAGCCGCAGGTGTTATTGCTCTGCACAAAATCGGAGGCCTGGTGCCCGGTGATGGTGATGGAGTTGATGACGTAGGCAACCGGACCGATATTGGTAAGCGTAACGGTCTGCGGTGCGCTGGTGGTGTTAAATATCTGAGAACCGAACATAACGGAGCTTGGCGAAATGGTTACTTGCGCAAGCGCATGCTCGCCCGTGCCTTTCAGGGTGACGCTTTGCGGGCTGCTGGGATCAGCATCGCTAATCTGCATGGTGGCTGTCCGTATCCCCTGCGCCTGCGGCGTGAATGTGATCGTGATGGCGCAACTGCCGCCGGCGGGGACGCTGTTTCCGCAGTTGTTAGTCTCTGAAAAATCAGCGGCATCGGCACCGGCAATAATAATCCCGGTGACAGGGAGCGTGTTCCCCAGATTCTGGAGAGTCACCGTCAGTGGAGGGGCCGACAGGCCCACCATCACGGACTGGAACGCAAGGCTGGTGGGTGTCACCGACACCGAAGATAAACTGGTACCGGTGAGCGGCACAACGGTTTCACCTTTCGACGTATTGTCAGAAATTACCAAGTCGCCTGAACAGGTCCTAAGGGATTCCGGCGTGAAAGTGATGTTGAAGGTGCAGCTTCCGCCGACAGGAACACTGGAGCCGCAATTGTCTGTCTGCGCAAAATCAGCGGCCTGACTTCCCGCGAAGGTAATGGAGTTGATGAGGTAGGCGACCGTGCCGGTATTGGTGAGCGTAACGGTCTGAGCAGCGCTAGTAGTGCCAAAAACCTGAGAACCGAACGCTACAGATGTGGGCGAGAGCTTCACTTGCGCGATCGAGGCGTTGCCCGTGCCCCTCAACGTAACGCTTTGTGGGCTGCTGGGATCGCCATCCGCGATTTGCATGATGGCTGTGCGGGCTCCTTTCGCCTGCGGCGTGAATGTGACCGTGATCGTACAACTGCTGTCGGCGGGTACGCCGCCTGTGCAGTTATCGGTTTCCGTGAAATCACCGGGATTCGTGCCTCCGAAGGTAATTCCCGAGACGCTGAGCGTATTCCCCAGGTTTTGGAGAGTCACGGTCTGGGAAGGAGCGGATTGCCCCACCATAGCGGCTTGAAACAGGATACTCGTGGGAGATACCTTCACTGAAGACAATCCGGTGCCGCCCAGCGAGGCCGTGGTTTGGCCAGTAGAGGTGTTGTCGGAAATGACCATGGTGCCCGAACACGTGCTGAGCGATTCGGGCGTAAACGTGAGGCTGATGGTGCAGTTTCCACCGACCGGAACGCCGGAGCCGCATGTATCTGTCTGCGCAAAATCGGGCCCCTGATTTCCAGCAAAGGTAATCGAGTTGATGACGTAAGGAACCTTGCCGATGTTGGTGAGGGTGATATTGTGCGCACCGCTGGTGGTGTTGAAGATTTGAGAGCCAAACGAAACGGCGCGGGACGAAAGAGTGACTTGTGCAATCGCGGACTCGCCGGTACCTCTGAGGGTGACGCTTTGCGGACTGGTGGGATCGCCATCGGCGATTTGCATGACGGCTGTTCGAGCTCCTTGCGCTTGCGGCGTGAACGTGATCGTTATGGTGCAGCTGCTGTTGGCAGGTACACCGCCTGTGCAATTGTCGGTCTCGGTGAAATCGCCGGGATTGGTGCCCCCGAAGGTAATTCCCGTGACACTGAGTGTATTCCCCAAGTTTTGGAGCGTTACCGACAGGGCAGGAGAGGGGAAGCCCACCGGCTCGGTGGCAAAGGTGATGGAAGTCGGGGACACCTTTACCGAAGTTACTCCGATACCGCTAAGCAGGGCCGTGGTTTCGCCGTGCATGGTATTGTCGGAAATGATCATTGTGCCGGAACATGTGCTGAGGGAATCCGGCGTAAAGGTGAGACTAATGGTACAGCTTCCGCCGACGGGGACGCTGGAGCCGCAGGTGTTGGTCTGCGCAAAATCGGAGCCCTGGTTTCCGGTGAAGGCGATGGAATTGATTACGTAAGCAATCGTGCCCGTATTCGTGAGAGTAATATTTTGTGGGGCGCTGGTGACGCCGAATATCTCGGAACCAAACGAAACAGCGTGAGACGAGAGAGTGACCTGCGCGACGGCTAGGCCCGCGCCGGTCAAGGCTACTTCCTGGGGACTGGTAGGATCGGCATCCACGATAGAAAGTTCGGCGTTGTAGGCGACGCCGCCCGGGGGAGTGAAGACGACGTTAATGGCACACTGGACGTTAGGAGGGAGCGAGGCTGGGCAATTATTCGTTTGAGAAAAACCGACACCGACGAGAATGCGTGAAATGGCAATCGGTGATTGCCCGAAATTGGTCATGGTCACTGTTTGTGGAGAGCTCTGTTGGCCGACCTGGACGTTGCCGAAGTTAAGAGTGGTCGTGGAAAGGCGGAGCGAGGTAGTCGGCACGGTCAGGAAGAAAGTGGAGGTTCGGGTCGTGCTTCCGCTATTAGCGAGTAGCGTTACCTGGTAGGTGCCCGGGGCGGTGCTGGTGGCTGCGTTCGCCTGGAACGTGACCACATCGCCCATGTTCATGGTAGTTTCCGACAACTGGGCGGAAAGGCCCGGAACTTCGGAGATGCCGTCATAGGTCAAATTAGCCTGCTGTGTAAAATCCAACGGTACAGATGTGAAATTAGAGACGGCTTGACCGGAAGCATCCAGAGTCAGGGTGGGATTGTTGTTGATAAACCAAAAATCCGGCATATCAGGAGCTCGCGAGCAGCTGGCGGGAGGACCACCCTCCCAGGGTTGCCAAGAGGAATTCTGGTCCTGAAGGGTAGCCTGCTGCCAGCCGGCAAAATTCGTCGTTGTGGGCGGGATGGTGATGGGAACGATAAAGGTCATGTCAGTGGCGGAATTCCACCAGACGTTGTTGTTGGATGTCAGAGTGCTCTGGAAAAGAGTCCAATCGGCGCCACCTAGGTAAGAATCCAAGAACTGGTCTTCTAAGGAATTCATGCCCACGAAGGTGTTGTAGGTATTCACAAAATTCACGTTTTGCATCAGCTGATTCTGGCCGGTCTGCCAATTAACATAAGGAAGGCCGCCGGGAATCCCTTGGATAGTGATACCTGTAGCGCCGTTGTTGTAAAACATAGATTGAGTCAGCGTGACATCGGCTGAATCGCGCAGTTCAAAGCCGCCTTCGGCGGAAATCTTCGTATAGGCTTCGAAGCCGGGCAGGGCATTGTTGCAGGCCACAAGGTTTGAGATTGTGACGGGCCCGTCGCTCTTTTCGACCATCATGCCGCTAATTAGGTTGTTACGGGAGCTGATGTTAGTACCGACGAAGTTTTCAAAGCTGGTATCGAGGTGCGTGCCGTCGGCCAAGTTGTAATCGAGCGTTATGTTGTTGTAGGTGGCCACATGGTCGCCAAAGGGATAAATGCCGGCAGCAGACCATGCAGTGAAGGATCCTTGTTCGCCGCGCCAGTCGTTAAAGGAAGCGTCGATATTCTGCCAAAGGCCGTTGAGAGTTTCATCCGTGGCTATGCCTCTTTCGCCGTTATGGTTGGCAATGACATTCTGAATGGTGTAATTGGATTCGGGGTTTTGGGGATTTATAGTGAAGATGTGGAGTCCCGAGGCGTTATTCCAAATAAAGGAGTCGGTATCAAACAGGACATTCGAGGAAGCGGCGTTATTCATTTCCGCGGCGCCGGCGCCGACGCAATCGGCGGAATATTCGAAGGTAAGGCCGCGGAGGACAACGCCGTTCTTATTGCTGATAATCCACAACTTGTAACGGTCGGCCACTTCAACGTCAGCGCTATTGGGATCGACGCCGGAGGGAGGCCACAGGTAAATCTGGCCCTGCGCCTCATCCACGTAGAATGTGCCCTGGAGCATCTGCGCGAGGGAAAGAACCTGGGTCATCTGCGTGCCGTTGACAAAGGTCATTTCCCGTCGCAGAGTAATGTCCGGCTGGGGAGGAGCGCCTCCCACCAGAGGAGAGCATAGGCCGAAGGTGTAGGTCCATGCGGTGGAATAAATACTGGGGTTCTGGGAAGTGGGCGCCCAGTTGGTATAGGGATCGGCGCCGGAAATAAAAACGGTGCCGGGCGTGACCGCCTGAAAAGTTTCCGGCAAGGCAGTATCGTTCGCCAGGCCCTGGAGGTCGATATTTTCGCGATACAGGCCCGGTTGGATGTTCACCTGCGTGCCGATGTTGTTCTGATTGTTCTGCTCGGCCAGCTGCGCGGCCTTCAGAATGGTTTGCAGGGGCAACTGCTGGGTGCCTGGATTGCCGTCGCTCCCATTGACCACGTCAACGTAGAGCGTGGCGGTCTCCTGGTTTTCATTTATGCTTGCCTGGGCAAATGCCAAGGTGGAGAAGCAACAAGAGATGGAAACAAGCGTCAATGCGTTAACGATATGGCGAAACATACGGACCCTCCATTTCAAATGGCTGCGCGCTCTGCTCAAATCAGCCCTGCATGCGGTGCCTGCGACAAGCCCATGAGAGGAGGCGAGTCGCGCAAGGCCCTATAAACAGGAGCGACGCTGAGAGCAGTGTAAGAACCTATTGCTGATATGGCAATGGCTAAATAGTTATTATATCGTTGGAGTGGTCGTAAGAGTACTCAGTATATATATAGTTAACATGGTAAACGGAGAGCATAGGGGCTTGAAAGATGCAAAGCCATTGCAATCAAGTTGGAGTCTGCCCGCGATGGGCTTGTAAAGGCTTTCTCCGGGAAGGAGTTTGCAAAAAACTGGGGGCAAAATGTCGGGTGGGGGCATACAACCGCTCAAAATCGCCTGGAGCGTCGCTATGAACGTGGCGATAATATCGATTGGAATGACTTAGGGAATCGGCTCGACTTGAGAAATGCGGAGAGACACTAGGAAGAGACACGAATGAGCACAATGCCAGACGAGACGCGGGTCGTGATCGCCGACGCGTGGCCGGCTTTGCCGTATGCCGCATGGAAAGACACGTATGCAACGCTTCATATGTGGACGCAGATTGCGGGAAAAGTGCGGCTGGCGCTTTCTCCTCGGGTGAATCACTGGTGGGAAGTAGCGCTCTACGTAAACGCGCGGGGACTGACGACATCGCCGATTCCATACGGAACGGAAATCTTTGAGGTGCAGTTTGATTTCATTGCACACCAGTTGACGATCGCAACGAGCCAGGGCGACCTGAAAACGATGGTGCTGGAGCCGCGCAGCGTAGCCAATTTTTATGGGGAATTCATGGGCCATCTGGAGTCGCTGGGAATCAAGGTTAAAATGTGGGCGATGCCGTCGGAGGTTCCCGATCCGATTCCGTTTGCAGAAGACCACATCCACGCTTCCTACGATCCTGAATATGCGCAGCGATTCTCGCGCGTGTTGGTGACGCTGGATTCAATTTTCAAGGAATTTCGCGCCGGGTTTATCGGTAAGGACAGCCCGGTCCACTTTTTCTGGGGCAGCTTCGATCTTTGCGTGACGCGATTTTCGGGGCGACGCGCGCCGGAGCGGGCAGGAGCCGATTCGGTTACGCGAGAGGCGTATTCGCACGAGGTAATCAGCGCGGGGTTCTGGCCGGGAGGCGCGGAAATGGATGCGGCGTTTTATGCATACGGAGCGCCGGAGCCGGCGGGATTCGGCGATGCGCCGGTGAAACCAGCGGCCGCTTTCTACAGCCGCGAGAAGAATGAATTTTTCCTGCCGTATGAAGCCGTGCGCCAGTCGGCGTCGCCGCGAGATACCGTGCTTTCTTTCATGCAGAGCACCTACGATGCCGGGGCAACGCTGGGAAAGTGGGATCGGAAGAATCTGGAAAGGCCGCCGCAGGTTTCAAGGGTGAGCCTCTAATGCGGCGGGACGATGCCTTTTGGTAGCGGCGAAACCGCCAATGGCGTTGCGGAACAATTTGGACACTGAAATTTGACGGCGCGAGAAGGCGGCAGGAGTATGGATGGGAGAGTAGTCCATGAGCCGCTGCCCACATTGCGGGCGCGACTCCGGCTACCGCGAAAGCCAGAATACGAAAGACAGCGTAACGAACACTTTGGCGCCCGCGGCAAAAGTGTCGGCTACGCAGGAGGACGGCGGTTGGGCTCTGGTTCTGCTTTTTGTTGCCGGACTGGCAGTCATATTGGCGTCCTTCATGGTCAGCGAGCTTTTGAAATGACCATCGGGCGGCGCGAATTATATGGTGTGCCGCCAGCTTTTCCCTTCCCGTTTTTCCGGTTGTCTAAATTGCGGCAGTTTAACTCGGAGACGCGTTCGTAGGACCCAAGACCGCGCAGGGGAATGCCCGCGCGAAGATGTCTCGGAGCTTGCTTCCAGCACCGGCGGCGGAGCGACGATGAGAACGAGTTAGTGGCTTTCGGGCTTGCCGACAGCGTCCGTGACGGTAACCTTTCCATATTCATCAAGAGCACTTTTGATCTGCTGGGCGTCGCCGACAGCGACAATCTGCAAGTGGGGAATGTCGATATATTTCCTTGCAGCTTGCTGGACAGCGGAAGCGTCCACTTTGCCGATTGCGTCGGTGTAGGTGTCCCAGTAATCGGTGGGCAGAGCAAAATAGTGAACCGCGAGCCAATCGTTGAGGACTTGCTGCGGGGATTCGAGCGAGAGCGCGAAGCTGGCGATGATGGAGCGCTCGGCTTCGCCCAGTTCGGTTGGGGGGACGGGGTCAGTCTGAATACGCTTCAGCTCAAACATTAATTCGTGCATGGAGCCGCCGGTGACGGCATTGCGGACTTCAGTCTCAGCTTGCCACACACCGGTGTAAAGATCCGAGGTGAAATAGCTGTAGGCTCCATAGGTGTAGCCCTTTTCCTCGCGCAGATTCAGGAACAGGCGGGAGCTTGCGGCGCCGCCCAGCACGCGGTTCATTACCGTAAGGGCGGGGAATTCGGGATCGGTGCGCTTCATCGAGTAATCGCCGAGGAGGAGATTGGTTTGCACCGAGCCGGGACGGTTCACCAGATAAATGGCTGAAGGGCCCAATGGTGGAACCTGGGCCAACGCAGGTCCAGCGTTCGCGGCGCCGTGCCATCCGCCAAAGTATTTTTCGACCACACTCATGACCTGATCCGGCTGGACGTCGCCGGCGATGCCGAGGATTGCGTTGCCGGGAACGTAATAGGCGGCATGATATTTCTTCAAGTCGGACGATGTGACAGCGGCGACGGATTCGGACGTGGGGGAAACAACCGCGGCGGGGAAATTGCCATAGATGACGCGGGCGAATTTTTCGTCGGCGAGGAAACCTGGTTCGGCATGCTCCTGCTGCAGTTCGGCCGACTCGCGTTGCTTATACTTTGCCAATTGATCGTCGGGAAATGTAGGATGCAGAGCGATGTCACTCATCAGGTCCAGCAAACGTTCCGTGGAATTAGAGAGACCGGCTGCGCTGACGACGGCGCGACTCGATTGCGCCTGAACGTCGGCGGAAAGGGAAGCGCCGAGGCTATCTATTTCCTGAGAGAGCTGCGCACTGGTGCGGGTTGCAGTGCCTTCACGGAGCATGTCGGCAACAAAGCTGCCCAGGCCAGGCAAATTTTGGGGGTCGGCCAAAGCGCCCGGACGAACCCATAAAGAGAAATTCACGGTGGGCAGTTCGTGGCGCTCGAGAATCAGCACAGTGAGTCCGTTAGGCAACTTGTGGACCGAGGGACGGTCAAGATGGACGCGCAGAATATCCTGATTGACGGGAGCGCGACCGAGACGCTGGACGGCCTTCGGCGACTCGGTGTGTTTTTCGCCTTCCTGAGCGCGGGCGGGTGCAGTGAGCATGGACAGCGATGTGGTACACGCAAAAATTGTGAGAAGGAGCCGAAGTTTTTTTGTGCTCATATTTTTTCCTTAATCGTTCAGCATTAGCAATTTTAGTGGTTCGCGCCCGCAGGGGCGATTGCCGCGGGTTGATTGGAAGGGGGAGCCGGCACCGGCAGCGTGGTGATGACAGTGCGCTGGTCCCGCTGGAAAATCTGCTTGGCGGCCTTATTGATGTCCGACACCGTGAGAGCGTCATACTTTTCGATAGCGGTGTTGATGAGTTGCGGATCGTTGAAATAGACCGCATCGCGGCCCAGATAGATTGCAGTGCGCAGGTCGGACTGGCGAATGCGGACGAATCCCTGTAGTTCTTGCGCCTTGGCTTTGTCCAATTCCGCTTGGGTGACGCCGTTGGCGACGAGCGCTTCGATTTCCTTGTCGAGAGCGATCTGTAAATCTTCAGGCTTGACGCCTTCGCGCGGGATGGCCTCGATATACATCTGGCCGGTGCCGATACGTGAATCTACCTGAACGTCAATTTCGGTGGCGAGCTGTTTATCTTCGACCAAGTGCTGGTAGAGGCGGGAGCTGCGGCCTTCGCCGAGTATGTCGCCGAGCAAATGAGCCGCGAAATTCGGAGCAGTGGCTCCGGGCGCGACATGATAAGCCACGAAAATCAGGGGCAAGTGAGCCAGCGGATCGTAGATGGTGGCGGAGCGCTCGCCGTAATGATCCGGCTCGATCAGGTCACCCCTGGGAGATTCGGGGTGCGAGGGAATGTCGGCGAAATAATGTTTGACGCGCTCGAGGGTGGCGTCGGGATCCACGTCGCCGACGATGGAAAGGACGGCGTTGTTGGGTGCGTAGTAGGTGCGGAAAAATTCCTGGAAATCCGCGAGTCCCGTATGATTCAGGTCGTCCATCGAGCCGATCGTGGAATGCTTGTAGGCGAAGTTGTCGTAGCCGAGATTATCGACATCGAGCTCGGCGTGGCCATAGGGCTGGTTATCAATGCGCAGGCGGCGCTCCTCCTGCACGGCGTTGCGCTGATTGTCGAGATTAACCTGTGTGACATTGAGGGAGCGCATGCGGTCGGCTTCGAGAAAGAGACCGAGATCGAGCTGATTTTTAGGAAGGGCTTCAAAATAAAACGTGCTGTCTTCGTTGGTACTGGCGTTATCCTGACCGCCATTTTTCTCGACCAGGATATCGTGCTCGCCCTTGCCGACGTTCTGGGAGCCTTCGAACATCATGTGCTCAAAAAGATGGGCGAAGCCAGTGTGCCCGGGAAGCTCACTTCGGCTGCCGACATTGTAGGTGACGGCGATGCCGTAGACGGGCGCGGTGTGGTCAGCGGCGATGAGGACGCGCAGGCCATTGTCGAGTTTGACGTCCTTGATGACCAACGGTGAAATCTTCAGCGCGGTCGGGGGAGCGACGTCCGAAGCAGTTGAGGACGAGCCGGCGGCTTGGTGGGGCGGGGAAAGTTTGTTCCCGGCAGCGGCTCGCGCGGGAATGAAGCTGTACGCGGCGGCGAGAAATAAAAATGAGAGCAGGGCCGCGAGCCGTGTGGTCCGGAGCAGCATACGCGGCGGCACATTAATTTCACCAGTCATAATTCACCTCGTGTGCGAGTTTGCGTGACGGTCTTCACTCGGCATTGCAAGCCATGGCAAAAAATAATTATATACGTTCCCGCAGACAGAAAGGAATTGCAAGCGCGCGGCGTGGAGTGGCGCGCTGTTTAATCCCTGGGCAGGACAGGTTATTATAGTTTTTCTGACAGCTCTCGGACGGAGGAATCGTGCAATGCGGCTGTTGATAATATTCGAGGTGGCGGCGACAGCGGTGCTGCTGGTCTGCGCCGCAGGGAATGCGTCGCCACAATCGACCGCGACGAACAATGGGAGTACGTCGAACAGCGCGCTGCAGGCGGAGAAGAATGAGGTGCGCGATTTTCCATTGACCACGGCGAAGCTGAGTCAATATGAAGCGGCGGGGAAGGCCTATCGAGCATTGATGACCAAGGATCCAAAGTTGGCGCGGCAACTGGACGCGGAAATCACGCGAGCGGGGGTCAAGACGATTTCCGGCGCGGTGAAAATCATGGAGAGTCACCCGCCTATCGTTTCAGCGATTGGGGGATGCGGGCTGAATGTTCACGACTACGTGGTAATGACCTATACGCTGATGGACGCTTCGGGAGCGGTGGCGGCCAAAAAAAAGGGAAGCAAGGATGATTTTTCCGCGGCGGTCTTGCCGTCAAACATGGCGTTTGTGGAGAAACACTACGAGAAAGTCACAAAGGTGCTGGGGAGTATTTCAGGTTCCAGCAAGGATAAAGATGACGATGACGATTAGGCGAGCCGAACGGCGCGCCCGCATATATGGAATTTGGGATAACGCGGTAATTATTTAATATATAATGACTTACGGTGAACAATAGCCACGGAACAGCAGGCGACATTGTTCACAGAAGATTGCTGACTGACATTTCGCGGAAGAGAGCTAAACTCCAAACTACTTGGCGACGGCGGCCAGAGCCTTAGGCGCGGCGGGCTTTCTGGGTTTGCGAGCGCGACGGCGAACAAGCTTTATGGGAGGATCACCGGTAAGCTCTGCGCTCCAAATGCTGGTGACGAATTTGCGGGTACCATGATCGTCAAAATCGACGGTCGTGCGGTCAGAATCGGACTCGACGACGACGCCGGGGCCGTAAAGGTTATGGCGAATCGGTTGTCCTTCAGCGAGAATCTGCATGCATGTCTCCCTTAAGAGCGGTGATTCTAATGCAGTTATGATGCTTCAAGGCCTCGAAGAGATGCACGGTCAGCAACGAATCGCCACAAACTGATCCCGCAGCAGGCCGCATCATCACGTACGCATAAGATATTTGCAATGAACATCTTAACGCTCATCAGCAGGTCGAAAACCACAGTCCACAGATGCTATTCCGGAGGGGCTTATGGAAAGCCGAGGACGAGCCCAAGCTCGGCTTAGGTGAAATCTAAGCGAACAATTTTCAAGTATATCACCCATTTGGGTGGGCCGCAAGGGGCAAACGGACAAATTCGGGGTGGAAAGTTGTTGCAGCGCAGCTTGAGAAGTGCATAATACCAGCACACGGAAGGGTACCCCCCTTCTGATTCAACTCTTGGAGGCATATCCGATGAAATTTCCGGGGAATTACCGGCGCACTTTGGGCACAGTGGTTACCATTTTACTATTGGCGGCAGTCGTCGTCGTTTCGCCTTGGGGGCGGATGGCGGCATCAGCACGAGCGCCAATCAGCTTTAATTTCACGTCGTTTGACTTCCCTGGTGCAACAGCCACGGATGGAACAGGCATCAACAACGCGGGCATCATCGTGGGGTATTATTCGTTGAACAGCAATGCCAACCTCCAAGGACTCGTGCGGAAACCAAACGGCTCGTTTCTGACGGTTAACGTTCCCGGCGGCTCGCTGGATACGGTGCTTTGGAGCATTAATAATTCCAACACCGCCGTAGGCTGGTTCATCGACTCAAGCTTGCTAGTGCATGGCTTTTCGGTGACGAGCGCGAAAGTCTTCACCAGCATTGACTATCCGGGAGCAGTACTCACCGAGGCATTCGGAAACAATGATGCGGGGAATGTGGTCGGCACGTGGGAAGATTCCAGCAGCCTCGGTCACGGATTCCTGCTGCAGGGAAGTACATATAGTTCGATCGATTTCCCCGGCGCCAATCTGACAAACGTGTATGGGGTGGGCAGCAACGGGGAGATCGTGGGACTTTTCACCGATTCGAGCAATGTGGAGCACGGGTTCACATTAACGGGATTTCCCGGCAATAATCCCGTTTACACTCAGGTGGATTATCCGGGAAGTATTCAAAGCACGGTAATCAGGATGAACCAAGCCGGTAATTACGTCGGCCTGGAGCAAGATACGTCCGACATTATTCACAGCTATGCTTCAAATGGAACGGTCAACGTCTCGTTTGATCCGCCAGGCGCCACGGAAAGTCGCGCGCGAGGTATTAATAATACCAACCATATTTCCGGGCGCTACGTTGATTCCAGCGGCGTCGAGCACGGTTATTTGGCAATTCCCCAGTAGGCGTCATCGGAATGCGGGCGGTGTGCCCGCAGGTTCTCGACTGTTGCCATCGCCGCGCACGGGGCGGAGAATTTGTCCGCCCTCATGCCGGTCAAAAAGACGCTTCAGGGCTTGCGAGGATCAGTCGACCCGGCTGGCGGCATGATGCCGGCCGGCATTGCCGCGGAAGGCGACGTAGCTTGTGATCCAGCCGATGGCTGCGCTGTTTCATTGCGGACGGCGGCTTCGGCGGCCTGGAAGCCGATTCTGCTGTGAGCGCCGTCGCAGAAGGGTTTATTAACACTGGCACCGCAGCGGCAGAGAGAGTAGGCGGGCTTGGCGCTGAGATCGTATCTGTTACCTGCGGCATCCACTAAATCAATAGCGCCGCTGGGGTCTTCCACGCGATAGGGTCCATTGGGGCGGATAGTAATTTTTACGCGATCCATTCTTGTTCCTCCATGTGTATTAGAACGCAGCAGCGCGCCCAGCGCAACGGTGAGCTACCGGAAGAGTTTTTGAAGTGCTGGCAAAATGGAGGCTCCGAGGGTAAAGTCGGAACAGTCAGGGAAGGGATAGGGCCAATGCGTAGAGAGGGGGCTGGCGTGAGAGGCAAGCTGAAGAATGCCGACATACGACAAGTCCGGCGTGCAGGCTGGAGCACGGTGGCAATTTGGGTGGTGATGGCGGGATGCGCACTCGCGGCGGGTGGCGTTCGCTCGGCCGCCGGGCAGGGAAAGAAAGGCGTGATGGGGGAGTGGCAGCCTCCTGACGTGGATGCGCCGCTTGCCGGCGTTTCGCTGACTCCGCCTTGCATGCTGGACGATGTGCTGAAACAGGCCGCTGGGCGAGCGCAAGAAATGGTGACGAACCTGCAGCAGTTCACCGCGAAGGAAACGATGAAAGCGGAGATGCTGAATCAGTTCGGAGCTCCATCGGCAACGGAAACTCGCAACTTCGATTATCTGGTGTTCATATACGAAGGCACGAATGGGCTTTTGTCGGTACGAGAGGATCATAAATCGACGTATGGCACCGACAGTTTTGACAGGACCATGACGGATTCAGGGTTGACCGTGCTGGCGCTGATTTTTCATCCGGAGTATGCAGGCGGATACGAGATGCGCTGCGAAGGGCAAACACAATATCGAGGACAAACGGCGTGGGTGATCCATTTTCAGCAACGGCCCGGCAAACCGGCCATAACCCGGGAATTCACCACGGAGACCGGACACTATCCGGCAAAGCTGAAGGGGCGCGCCTGGATTGCGGCCGACACGGGGCAAGTGGTGCGTTTGGAAACCAATTTGGAGCAATGGATCTCAGCGATGCATCTGAAAAGCGAGGCCATTTCAATTGATTACGGACCGGTGAAATTTCACAGCCGGGATGCGACACTTTGGCTGCCGTTGAGCGCGTCGGTCTATTCAGATTTCATACTGGCGTCGCCTCCGGGTTCGGCAATGGCTACATCCGATGCGCCACAGGATCGCCGGTATTACGCACAGTACAACTTCAGCGATTACCAAATATTTTCGGTGGGCGCGGGTACGAAGTAGGAATCCGTGGGACGTGACATCAAGATTCCGCTGCAAGCGGTAGATTTGGCGGGGACGTTGCTATTTGCGATGGAGGGTGCGACGGCGGCGATCACGGCCAATTTGGACGTTCTGGGCGTGATGGTGCTGGCCTTCGCCACGGCGTTGGCGGGAGGAATTATCCGCGACGTGCTGATCGGGGCAGCTCCGCCGCAGTCCCTGCGGGACTGGCGCTATGCGGCGATTGCGTTTCTGGGCGGAGCAATCGTTTTTTTCCTGCATGATTTTGTCGTGGCGATTCCCGGGCCAGTGATGATCGGGCTGGATGCGGCAGCACTGTCGCTCTTTGCAGTGGCGGGAACAGAAAAGGCGCTTGTCTATAACATGCATCCGTTTATCGCCATACTGATGGGAACGATCACGGGGGTGGGCGGTGGAACCGTGCGCGACATATTGTTGGCGCATATTCCTGCGGTGCTGCGGACGGATGTATATGCCACGGCGGCATTAGCCGGGTCAGCCGTCCTGATTGGCGCGAGGAAATTGCGGCTTTCGTCGCCACAGGCGGCGGCCCTGGGAGGAATGACATGCTTCGCGCTGCGCGTGGTGAGCGTGTGGCAACACTGGAACCTGCCGCTATTGCTGAACAAGTGACGCATCGCCAAATCCGCACATGCAATCCGAGTAGCAAATTATGCGGCACAGAATGGGTGCGACTGCGATGGATATCTCATCAGGTTTTCTCGGCGGGCGTGGCAGTTCGCATAGGTGCGTGATGATGGTGCCGAGCAATCATGTGGCGAGTGAGAAGCACGGCGCCAAAGCTCTGCGTCCACTCCGAAACGATGTTGCCAACAACCTGTCCCCATTTTGCGTTGGGGTTCATGTGCATGAATAGAAGAACCCAGAAAATTCCGGTGACGAGCAGGAACATGCTGATGGAATGCTCGCGCATCCATTCGAGCAGCCGGGGATAAGGCTTGGAAGCAACGGAGCGGCTCTGCGGGCAATCCTTCTCGTAAAGATACCTGGTGGCAAAGACCATGACGACCATGCCGGACCAGTCGGCAATGGCGTTGCCGAAGAACGACCCCCAGTGTGTGCTGGGATCCGAGACGATATAGAGGCAAATCCAGAGAACGAGCAACGCAGAAGAGCCGATGCTGAGCGAATGCTCGAGAAAAAAGTTTGGTTTGTGAGACTGCGTGGTGGTCATCGAATCGCTCCCATCAATCGGTTCCTCGAAACACGTGACGTTGCGCAAACAGCCCGATGATTATATTTCACGGGCCGGGTTGGCAAGGCCTTTCCCGGCAGACGTAGGCAAGCCGAGAATCGCGGCGGAGCCAGTCCTCTAAGGTAACTTGTCTATCGACATCAGGGATTGTTTGGGCAATACTCTGTTTGGCGTATCAATGAAGGGTTCGAGGCGCCATGAAGAAGGAACCAGGCATATGTTTCCTGCCTGAGGACCCACAACTCAAATAGGAGGGCAGTAATGCCAAAAGACGAGGGAATGCTGACGGAAGTAGCGCGCAGCATTGGCGGAACGCTGGGAGCCATCGCGGGAAAAGCCAGCAGAGTGGCAAAGTCCGCGCCGGTTCGGAAGGCGAAGAGAAAAGTGAAGGCTCAAATCAAGAGCATGAAGGCCAAAGGAAAGAAAGTGAAAAGGGTGGCCAAGAGGAAAGTTAGCTCCGGAGGTTCACGGCCGAAGGGACGCGCGAAGGGAAGAAAATAACTCGTAATAAACAGAATCGTTAAGGAGGCGCTATGCTGCAATGGGCGGTTGTATTCTTGGTGGTCGCCATTATCGCCGGGATATTGGGATTTGCCGGCATCATGGTGGCGGCCGCAGGGATTGCCAAGCTGCTGTTCTATCTGTTTCTGATTCTGTTTTTGATTTCCCTCATTGGGCACTTCATGAAAAAGGCTTGAGGACGGCGGGGCCTTAAAGCAAAACCATCGAGAGAGAAATCGTGCGTGGAGGCTGCGCAATACTCGCTCCCTCCACGCAAGCAGTCATCTGACAGCATGGAATTGTCATGCGGTTCGCAGTGCTGTTCTAGACCGCCGCAGGCAATTCTGACGCGATGTGGCCATGCCCGGCGCTCACGCAGTCGCCGAATTATTCCTGCATTCCGCTAATACAATCGTTCGATGAGATGAATATTTTTCTGCTCGTACGCGTGGATTCAGATCGAGGCGGACAATTCGCATTTTTTGCGGCGTGACGGCGTGGCAAGGTTCCTATCACACTGATGGGGAGGGCGAAAGAATTATGAAGGCTTGGACGGTAGGAAAGCCGGGAAAGATTGAACCGGTCGAGGCAAACAACCTGACAAGCCGTAGCAAGGCGCCTGATCGGCAAAGCCTGGGAAATATGTGCACGGAATGCTATTGCTGGATGACCATTTGAGACGTGCTCTGCAGCGTAAACGTGCTGATTTTGAGGAAAGGCACGATGCTGTGAAAGGAGTACTGCACTTGAACATTCACCGTGCTGCCCGGCGCGTTATTGGGGGTCCATGTTGTTGTAGTGGTGAGCCACGCTGTATTAAGCGAAGCGGCATTCTGCGAGACATAAGTTGAAAGTTGCGCGGCGGTGATTGCACGACCGCTCTGAGAGCCGCGAACCATGGCGTAGCGGGAGGCTTCGCGGGCGAGATTCGCCACCCATACATCCGTGAATAGCATATAGCCGGCGTCGGCAATGCCGGCGATGAAGGTCATGAGTAGTATCGCTGAGAGTCCGGCTTCGAGGATAATGCTGCCTCGTTGGCGGCCCAATCGAGAACGCGGCTTGGTGAATCGGATGAAAGCATGGCCGAAATCGAGGGGTTTGGGTTTCAAGGGTAGCTACCTCGCGCGAATGGTGGCAGACGAGTTTAATGTTACGGGGTTGGGAACGCCGGGCCACGGGATCATGGGATGTACCTGCATGGAGGTAGTGACCGTGACAAGAATTGTGGGGGCGCCGCCGCAAATGCTTCCACCGGTGGCGCAACTTACGTTAATGGTGCTCGCAGGGCATTCACAAACGTAGGATCCTACGGCGGTGATGCTTGAATAGTCGGGGGCGTCATTTAATGCCGCAGTCTTCATCCCAGCCGTATCGTTAGCCAGAGAAACGGTTCGAGCGCCATAGGCGGCTCCGGCGTGCGCAGCGTTGGCTACCTCAATGGACGCGTAGAATATGCGTCCCAAATCGATGGAGCCGCAAAGAAGCAAGCAGAGCAATGGAGTGACGAGAGCTAGTTCAACAAGTGCCGTGCCGCGCTGGGAGCCAAGCGATGGGACACAAAAGGCGCGAAACGCGAACTTGGAAGCGACTCGGCGGAAAAGCCGCCGAGAGCCGAACGTGGGCGCTCTTTTTTGCATGTTATTCACCGAGTGTTGCCACTTGTATGGGAGAACCGCCTTGCAGACCACTGTAGTTGGCGTTGAGCTTAATGCCGCCCTGGAAGAGAATTGAATCGGCGACCACAATGGTGTAGGTGGCAGAGGTGTTGGTGCCGTTAGAGACGTTCAACTGTGTGCCGGGGAGATATATCGCGCCAGTGAGGGTCATCGTGGCGCCGCCGGCGAGCGAAGTGGAGGAGTTGGAAGTGTTGGCAGTGGTGATAGATCGATCTTGAAAAAAGAGCATCCCGCTATAGGTTCCGGAGGTTGGGGCGCTCAGCGTGACGGTGGTGCCGTTGTTAATGACGAGCGGAGCAAAACTATAGCCATTGCCCTTGCTGATATAGAACATCACACTGGAGCCAGTCACCTTGGATCCCCCAGCAATGTTCATGCCGCCGCCGGAAATAATGTAGGTGCCGGAAGTGAAAATGCCAGTCATGCCGTTCGCTATGTTTATACCATTGCAGTAAGTTCCCGGATAAAGTGTGACCGTTTGTCCACCCATCGAACCGGGGTTGGGATAGTTGGTGTATGTACAGCCTCCAACGGTGGGAGCGACGATGGCGATGAGAGGATCTGAAAGCGGCAAGACGCCGGTTTTTGGCGTGGGAGAGAAGCTGCCGTTGTTGTTGGTGGAGGCTCCCCCCACGACATTGATGGCGGTGGCATTGATGGAGGCCGAGCCGGTGGCGAAAGCGGCCGACGATGAAGAAGAATTGTCAATGACTCCGCACCCCACGTTGACGGTGGCGTCGTTGTTAGCCTCGAGGGCGTCGGACAAGCTGGGATCGAGGGCAAAAACGCAGTTTGGGCTGGTCACCTGGGCCGCGACAGCGCGAGCATAAACCGTTGCCGCGTTAATGCTGAAAGCGCGCATGAAGAACGTCGGAGCGCTTTGTGTGATGATGGCCTCGACGGCGCTCGAATTCCCCGCATAGTAGCCTGAGAGGGGAGGATTGTTGATAGTGACGGTGACGTTACTGGAGCCGTTTGTGAATCCATTGGTGGTGGCACCCAACTGCGCGGCACTAGAAACGCTGGAGAGGGCCCCACTGACGATTTCCTGGGCGCCGGCGGTGGCGGCGGCGTCCGCAGCGGTCTGCATCTCGCGCTGAGCATGTTCGAGATAACCTACGTCGAAGCAGATGCCGGCGGAACCCATGAGAACGAGGAGTCCCATGGCGACGACTATGAGAGTATAGCCGCGCTCGCGACGGCGATGAGAGCAAGAAGAGTCTGCCAATAAAGAAGCCATAGTATTGAAGACATAAGCACGAACTGTTCCACACTGGGTATCTTAAGAATCTTTGAGGTCGGTAAGAAGGCGGAAATTGCCTTGAAAGATGTGAAGCGCGGCTGTGGATGAGGGTAATTTCGGCGACAGCGCCGAGAAAGCGAATCCTATGTCACGAAACGAGAACGAACGGACGGAGTGCGTGTCATCAATTGGTTACAGTTCCGCCGGAGCCAGATGGCAGCGGCAGGGAAGATAAGCGAAAGTCTGCCAGCGCTGCATTCAGTGTGAGGCAGCGAATTATTCATTCTCGCGATAATTGCGGTATTCGGGAGGGACGTCGTCCTCCGGGACTTCTTTGGTTCTGATTTCGCCCCTGTCGGGATCGGGAGCGTTTTCGACGCCGCTGACAGCCATAGCTTCGAAATCCTGACCTTCGTCCACCAGTTCCTTAATGCTTTCGGAATCGGCACTCTCGTCATCGGCCAAACCCTGAGAATCGCCGGATTGGCCTGCTTCAATGGCATCGGAAGTGGCCGCCCGGTATGGCAAAGACGGGACATGTAGGGCAGACGAGGTCTCGCCCTCCCGCATTAATTTTTCCCCCACTTGTGAATCTAACTCGGCGAGATCAGGCAAACCGGCGTCTCCGGGATGACGAGAAGCTTTATGCAAATCTTTGCCGGCTCCCGTTTTTTCGGAGTGTTTTTTGCCGCCATGAGATTTCGGACTCTTGGTCATTACTGGACGCTCCTGCGGATATGAACTTGCACAAGCCTATGATGCGCCGGCAGCGGAAGAGTCACGCTTATGGCTGGGCACAAGCCTCATGATTGAGCTTTTATATTCGGTCCACGCATCGCCCGCACAAAAGATGCCGATATTCCATCCAAAAGCTTCCACGTTCTTGATGACGGTGCGTTGCTGGCGCGGCTCCTGAGGATTGTTGATGAGAGCTGTGGCGATCGCACTAGGAATGCCGGACATGTTGAATTCGCCATGGCTATCGTCGGCGGAGGGTGTGACGAATATGTGAGCAAAAACATGACCCAGCCTACTACTAAATGGGTGTCCGGAGCCAACAGGGCGGTATGCATCGTCCTGACGAAAGATTGTCGGAGCGGCGTAGCGCACAAAGAATTTTCCTTCGATATTGTTGGCCAAATTGATGCCGTAATGGTGGGCATACCCGTTTCCATCAGAACTGTAACCCGCGTGAGACGTTAGCGTCTGGGACGCGAGAGCGGAAATGGGAGGTCCGACGAGCGTCTCCCAACCGAAAACGGCGTTAACAAAGCGGTGGAAGTGTACAGAATTGGTGATGGGGCAGCCAAGCTCGTTAGCCGTGGACCCGCAAGCCTGCGGAGTGAGTTGCGCGGGCAAGGATGAAGCTGCGCTCGCACCCACACCAGCGGCGGATTGCGCATGCGCGAGTGGAAGAAAACAGAACGTCGCCGCCAGAACGACGACGGCACAGCATGCGGAGCGCGAATGTTGCTGCCGATTATGCATCGTCATTTGTTTTGGTAAACGTTGAAATGGACCGGAAGATGACCAGCCATCAATTGTCCATCATGGCGGGAAAAACGCAAATGCAATGTTTGCTGTATTTTGCGCGGCGCAAAATACTCAGTGGATTTGGCGAGAGGAGATAAGCCAGCGAGGGAGCAAGAACGCCGCCGTGGCGGACACGTTGTGCCGCCACGGCACGAGCGGCGGCTAGTCGGGCATCAGGACAGAATCGACGACCTGAATTACACCATTGGATTGGAAAACGTTAGCAACGGTGATCGTGGCAGTGCCTCCCTTTTCGTCGGTGAGGACAATCTTGTTGCCCTGCATGGAAGCGGTAATGGTGCCTCCGCTGACCGTCTTCAGCGATGCGGAGCCGTTGCCCGAATGGATCATTTTCTTGAGGTCGCCGGTGGTGATGCGGCCGGAGACGACGTGGTAGGTGAGAATCTTCACCAGCATGTCCTTGTTCTCGGGCTTTAGGAGATTGTCCACCGTGCCGGCGGGAAGTTTGGCAAAGGCTTCATTGGTGGGAGCAAAGACAGTGAAAGGTCCGGGTGATTCGAGAGTATTGACCAGACCGGCGGCTTTGACGGCCGCGACGAGTGTGGTGTGGTCGGGGGAGTTCATGGCGTTCTCGACAATATTTTTCGTGGGATACATGGCCGCACCGCCGACCATGGGGTCCTTCTGAAGAGCGAAAGCGGAGCTGACCACGATTGCGATGGTGCAAAATACCAGTAATAAACGTGACTTCATTCCTATATTCTCCTTTGTGACGGATTGGGTTACTTTACAACAGGAGTACGCGGGCAAACGACAGTTGGATTTATCCGGCGGTTTCTTTTCGACGCCGCGGAAGTGAGAAGTGCAGCAGGTGTAAGGATGCGGCTGCCGGAATGGGCGGCCGGAAAGCGAAAAGGGGGAAAGCGATGTCGAAGCAAGTGGACGAATGGATGGTGACGACGGGAAATGAATTGCCGGGCTACCGAATAACAAAGTCGTTGGGAACGGTGCGCGGAGTGGTGGTGCGGTCGCGCAGCATTCTGGGGACGCTGGGAGCCGGGTTGCAGACGATCGTGGGCGGGAATATTTCGCTGTTCACGGAAATGTGCGAGAAGACGCGGCATGAATCGTTGGATTTAATGCTGGAACACGCGGGGCTGCTGGAGGCGAATGCGGTGATCGGCTTTCGGTACGATGCCAATGAAGTGATGCAGGGTGTGACGGAAGTGCTGGCGTACGGGACAGCCGTTGTCGTGGTGAAGGAGTGAGGCGAGGGTTGCATCGTTTCCATGACGCCAACCACCTTCGCGGATGGAGGGGTGCGTTGCGTCCGGGAGCCGCGCGGGTCAGTTTCCCCGATGGTGAACTAACGGCAGCTTTTCTGCGTTTCAATATCAGCGACAGTTTGCAGCTAGCCTCTGCGGAGGAATAAATGGAACCGGACGCGGGAACACCAAATGCGGCTACAGCGGGCAAGAATAATGTGCGCGGGATTTTTATCGGCCCGGACGGACTGCGCGCGGGGTGGCGGCTGACGATTTTTATCGCACTGTATATAGGGCTGAATTTCTGCGCATTTTCGGCGTTGCGCGCGTGGCGAACGCATGAGGGACTTCCAAGTAACCCTACCCTTACGGTGCTGAATCCGCAATGGGAGTTTCTTTTTGATGGGATTCAGTTCGCTTTATTGCTGCTGGCAACCTGGATCATGTCGCGGATGGAGAAGCGGCGCATGGGACAGTACGGACTGCCGCTGCGCAGCGGCGCGATGGGCGATTTTGGGATGGGATGCGTGTGGGGATTCGGCGCGTTAACGGTGCTGTTGGGAATATTCCGAGCAGCGGGAGACTTTCATATTACAGGCATGGCGCTGCACGGCGGCCAGGTATTCACGTACCTCCTGCTATGGACTGCCGCATTTATCCTAGTGGGGCTGACAGAGGAGTTCACGTTCCGCGGTTACGCGCAATTCACGCTTGGGCAGGGAATCGGATTCTGGCCGGCGGCAATATTATTTTCACTGCTTTTTGCGTTCGCGCATCGCACAAATTCCGGGGAGCAATTCTGGGGGCTGGCGCAGGTGGTGGTGGTCGCGTTGCTGTTTTGTTTCACGCTGTGGAAGACGGGCGCGCTGTGGTTTGCGGTGGGCTACCACGCGGCGTGGGATTGGGGGCAAACGTTTTTCTACGGGACGCATGATAGCGGGCTGGGATCGGTGGGACATTTGTTGAATTCATCGGCATCCGGGCCGCAATGGTTCAGCGGCGGAAGTGTGGGGCCGGAAGGAAGCGTGCTCAATGTGCCGCTGGTGCTGATGGTGGCGCTGCTGTTTCATTTTGCCTACCGGAAGCGACCGAGCCAGTAAGTATTAGCGCGCCTTATTCCAGACGTGAGGTTGTGCGCGTTGCGCGGGAACGACACGCCCGCGGGCGTTTGCAGTTCTAAGGCAAATCAACAGCAGGGTCCCTCGCCTCATGGCGCGCTGCGCGCGGATAGCTCCCTTCGACTTTGTTCAGGGCAGGCGGAATGACCAAGATTGATATGCGGGCAGACAGAACTGAAAATCGCTGGGCGGAGTTGCAAGAAGAATCGTTCGCGTGCTGACTCTTATCTAAGTTAATGAGAGGGAAACTGAATGCGCGGTCGGTTCGTGGTCTTCATACTGATTTTCCAATCCATATTGTTTGCGGCGCACGCGTTTGTTTACAAAACGTGGATGACGTTTCAGGGGACGGCAAGTTCCCCGGGAATTTCGCCACTGGCGTGGGCAACCGTGGCGCTGTCAGTAAGTTTTACGGCAGCATCATTGCTGGCGTTTCGCTGGGACAACATTCTTGTACGCGTCTTTTATAAAGTCGCGGCGGCATGGCTGGGAATCGTCTGCTTTCTGTTTCTGGCGGCGATTGTGTGCTGGGGACTTGCCGGTGGGGCTGCAATTTCGGGCAGGCAGGTGGACGGGAAGCTTTGGTCTGGAATATTTTTCGGCGTGGCGGCTGCGGTGAGTATTTACGGGATGGTGAACGCTTCATTGACGCGCGTGAAGCGGATCCGCGTTGCGCTGCCAAACTTGCCTGAGAAGTGGCGGGGACGGGTGGCGGCGCTGGTGAGCGACATGCACCTGGGGCACGTGCGCGAAGCAGGATTTACGCGCAGGATTGCGCGGCTAATTCAGCGATACAATCCGGCGGCAGTCTTTATCGCGGGCGATCTCTACGACGGGACGGCAGCGGACGTGAATCGGCTGGCGGCCCCGCTGGCCGGCATTGATGCGCCAATGGGCACGTATTTTGTGACGGGCAACCACGAAGGATTTCAGCCGCGCGCACGCTATCTGGAGGCGGTGCGACGGGCCGGCGTGCGCGTGCTACATAACGAAAAGGTGACGATTGAGGGGTTGCAACTTGTCGGCGTGAATTATGCGGATTCCAGGCAGGAGGAGCATTTTCGGTCAGTGCTGCGGGGACTGAAATTGGATCGCGGGAGTGCGAGCGTCCTGCTGACGCACGTGCCGGACAAGTTGAAGGTGGCGGAAGAGGCGGGAATCGGGCTGCAACTTTCCGGGCACACGCACGGTGGCCAGTTTTTTCCGTTTACGTGGATTACGGAGCGCGTCTGGGGAGCATTTACGTATGGGCTGAAACGCTTTGGCAAGCTGCTGGTGTATACGTCAAGCGGCGCGGGGACGTGGGGTCCTCCGCTGCGCATCGGGACGAATCCGGAAATTGTGCTGATCGAATTCGTTTGAGATGTGTGCTAACGTTTCGAACGGATGAATTCACTGCTTGCCCCCGTTGTTGAATTTGGACTGCTTGCGCTGACCTCGATTTTTGTCCTGGTTGATCCCATTGCTGTGATTCCCATTTATCTTTCCATGACCGCGGGCGTCGATGACGCGCGAAAGCGGGCGATGGCGAAGCGCGCCAGCATTACGGTGATTGCCGTGCTGGTGGGATTCGGACTGGCCGGATCGGTGATTTTCAAGTTGATGGGGTTGACGCTGCCGGCGTTTAAGATTGCGGGCGGCCTGGTGCTTTTGCAGATCGGGCGTGACATGCTGCAGGCGAAGCACCTCTCGACGAAGTCGACGCCGGCGGAGATGAGTGAAGGGACGACGAAGCCGGACGCAAGCGTGGTGCCGCTGGGAATTCCGCTGCTGGCGGGCCCGGGCTCGATTTCCACGGTGATGGTGCTGGTGGGAGAAGCGCATCATTGGTGGCAGCACGTGATTGTATATGCGGCAGTAGCGGTGACAGCGGTGGTGTCCTATTACACGCTGGTGGCCGGCGCGCGCGTACAACGGTACCTGGGGGCGACGGGAATGAATATTCTTTCGCGCCTGATGGGGCTGCTGCTGATGGCGCTGGCAGTGCAGTTCTTTGTGAACGGGTTGACCGACCTGGGAGTGATCAAGCATTTCCCTCCCATTCCCTGAGCGGCCTGATGCGTTTCGGAAATTTGCTCTACTCCGTTAAGGAAAAGAGCGGTGCGCAAATTACAATTCGGATGCGCACGCAACAGATCGCTCGTCTAAGCATGCACAAAGCGTGTGATGGTGCGGAATGACCCGCTAAATTAATGGCCAGACGGCGCGGTGATTTTCGCTTGGTTCCATTCCCGGCACCTTGGATTATAAAATCCTTACAGCTATTACCGTTTGACATGATTTGCTGATTCGCGTATAAATCTTTTTGTAAGCTCGAAACGTGTGCGAGGGAGAGAAAGTCCCGAGCACGGTTCCCGCAGAGCTTCAAACATCCTGAAAAACTAAATGCCAGCCAAACCGCAGCGATGGGCGGAAGTACGTTCGCGCGTCCGCACGAAGCAACGCATGCGCCGAGCGAAAGCAGCCGAGAAGCCAGCGAAGGCGAAAGTGACAGTGCTGCATGCGGTGGGAGATGGGAAGCGGCGCTCGCTCCCGGAAGCCATGCGGCATGTGGGCGCGGATGAATGCTGGCTGGCGACGCATTACAGGGAGACGGCCGACCAGCTGGCGGAAGGAAAACCTTCGAGGCTGCTGCTGGATGCGCTTCGGGAATGCGCGAAAAATCTGGAGGGCGGAATGCGCGCGAAAAAGAACGGCGAGGGAGACGTCTTCGAAATTGTGCACTGCGTTTCGAGACCGGAATTGTTTAAGGGAAAGACGGCTCCGGCGGAGAGCGATTCGGTGCAGACGGAAGTGTGCGACGAGACCAATTCTTGGCAGGGAGAAAAAAATGACTAACGTGAAATTACATGCGGGATATGCGGTGCAGTTGGCGGGACTGGTGGCACTGGCTGTGGGAGCGGTGTTAAGCGCCCATCATCTGGCGATTGGAGCGTCGTTGCTGGGCGGCGCGGCGGCGCTTCACGTCGGGAAGATCATTCGCACCGTGACGTTCTAACGATTTGGAAAAACCACCACGCGGCGCGCTGGAGTGGAAGCACGGGATGGAAATACGAGATGGCTTCGAGCGGTGGCGCGAGGATCTGGAGCGCGCAGGAAACGAGGATGAATCACCGGCGATGGAAAGGACGCGCCGGCGAAGATTTCTCTTGGACTCATACCTTCCGTTCGAGAAGCAAGACACGTTCCACAGATGCAAAGCGAAATACCGGCTGTTCGGCGGAGCGGCGGGACCCGGGAAGAGCAAGGCGCTGCTGATGGAAGCAGTGTTGCAGGCGAACGAAAACGCCGGAGCGAACACTCTGCTGCTGCGGCGGACGTTTCCGGAATTGGAAAGTTCGCTGCTGACCTATTTCCGGCGGGACATTCCGCGGGAACTTTACCTTGCATTCAACGACTCGAAGCACCTGGTGACGTGGCGCAACGGCTCGACGACGCGATTCGGGTACTGCCGGGCGGAAGGAGACGTTTATCAGTACCAGGGCGCGGAGTTTCTTTTTATCGGCATAGATGAGCTGACGCTCTTCACGTTGAAGCAGTGGCAGTTTCTGACGAGCCGGAATCGTTCGCCGGGGAAGAATGCGTTTGCATGCATGGCGGGGGCGACGAATCCGGGGAACATCGGCCATGCATGGGTGAAAGCGCTGTGGATTGACGGACGTCCCGCGCCGGGGATGGAGCACGCGGAGGAATACGATCGTGCCGACTATGTCGCGATTCTGGCGCGGGTGGAAGACAACCCGATCTATGCGCGTGACGAAGAGTATTTGCGAACGCTCCGTGCGCTTCCAGAACATTTGCGGCGCGCGTTTCTGGATGGAGACTGGAATCTTTTCGCGGGGCAGTATTTCGATAATTTCGATTTTGGACGGCATGTAATTCGCGCGGAAGAAGCGGGCCTGGGGCGTTACTGGCCTCGGCATATTTCCGTGGACTGGGGATTTGAACACCCGGCGGCGGTGTATTGGCACGCGAGCGACGGGCAGCGGCAGATCACGTATCGCGAACTGGTGCAAAACCATTTGACGCCGCGGGCGCTGGGCGAGGAAATCGTTTCGCGATCGCGCGGCACGAGCGGCGAGACGGAAACGATTCGATCGGTGTATTTGTCGCCGGATGCGTTTGCACAACGCACAGGAAGCGCCAGCATCGCGGAGCAAATCGGAGATGCCCTGTCGGCGGCGGGTTTGCCGCGTCCGGAGCGCGCCGATGATGATCGCGTGGCTGGATGGATGCTCATGTATCAGATGCTGGCGGCAAACGAATGGGTGATCACGGACAATTGTGCCGAGCTGATTAGAACACTGCCGAATCTGACCCGCGATGCGACGCGAATCGAGGACGTACAAAAGCGCGACGGCGATGACGCCGCGGATGCGGCGCGTTACGGGTTAAAGTCGCGGCGCGCGCCGGTGCGAATACCGCTGGAAGCGAGGTTGGCCGACCGAACGCTGTCGGAGGATCCCACAACGCGCGCTATGCAAGTAAGGCGAGCGATGGCTGAGGATTCAAAAAAACGCGGGCCTGTATATTTTGCACCTGGCAGACACAGGCGGCATTAGGTCAGAGGATCGAAAAGACACTCTCATCAGGAGGAAAGGAAAATGAGGAAGTTGGCGGCCGCGATTGCGGCCATTTTTATTTGCGGAGCCGGAGCGATGGCTCAAAGTCCGGCGGGATCACAGAACAGCCGTGTAGGCGGATTGTTCTTCGCGAATCAATACTCGCAATGGGTGGGACGAGTCTACACGGGAAATTCCGCCGCGGGGGCCGGAAGCATCACGTTGTACTACGGCTCGGCGACGTTGCCGGATGGACGCGTAATCATTCCATTTTCGACGAGCATTCCGTTGACAATCAATCCGGGCGGATCGAATTCGGAGACGGTGACACCGACGGCGGTGAGCGGATGCGGGTCGAATCCACAGATGGGGACCTGCACGGTGACGGCGACATTTGCGAACGTGCATGGTGGCGGCGAGTTCGTGGTCAGTGGGTCCGGCGGATTGGACGAGGCAATAGCCGACGCGGGCGCGGCGAGCGGCGGTTTGGTGGTGGTGAGCGCGGGATTCGGCGGATCAACGAGCACGATTACCGGAGCGACGCCCATCGGCAGCGTCAACATCATGGACGTACGAACCGGCGGTCCCGTCTATTACTCGAAAAGCGGAGCGGGATACGCGCAGGCACATTTGATAACGGCGGCGGCAAACAATGACGCGGCGGGAACGGTGACGCTGGCGAGCGGGACAGCGACGTTGACGTTCAAGCAAGCGTGGACCAGCGCGCCCGTGTGCGTGGCTAATTCGCAGGGGACAACGAACGCCGTCAAGGTGGCGGTGACGACGACGACGGCGACGTTTACCAGCTCGTCGGGCGCGGATGCGAGCACGGTTTCCTATGTTTGCTACGGGAACCCGAACTGATGGCGGAAGAAACGCAAGGCGGAAAGGCTGGCGGCTCCGGCATTGCCGGGGCCGAGGTTGGGGCCAGTTCCGAAGCCAGGCCCCGAAGCGGGGGTCTGGGGAAGGCATGGGACTGGTTTACCACCACCCGGTATACGCGGGCACTGGAAGCGGAAGCTGCCAGATTGCGGGCGGATAACAACGCGCTGATGACATTGCTGGCGGGCGCGGGGCATGTTGCGCAGGTTCCGGCGGGCGCGCAAGCAGGATCGCCCCAGGGCAGTGAGACGGGCGGTTCGGCGAGCAGCGTCAAGCCTGTGCCTGCGGCACGGCGACGGTCGTGGCAGCAAATTGGGCGGATGCTGGAGCTGGAAGTGAGTCGAATGCTGGCGCAGAAGCGCGGGGGTGTGGGAGTGAGGCCCGCGCAAGAGGCGTTTTCGGAAGGCAATGGATTGCCGAGCGACGCAAGCGGCGGCGGCGAAAAAAGTCAAAGCTTGAGAGCGACGGAAGAAAAGAGCTGAGATTTTATTTGGCTCAGGAGTTGCACCCTACGTGCTCTTTACGCAGCGGCTAATTAGTGGAATCGAGGAGGAGAAAATTCATGCCGATGATTAATGGGCGGTTCTACATGAATCCGGGATTGGGAACAGCGTTAGAGCGCGCGAGAGCTCAGGCGACCGCTGCTCCGATGGCGCGAGGTGGAGAAATTGAAATTGATCACGCTGCGCCAGACGGGAACACTGCGGCGAGTGAACCCGGCACGACGGCACCCAGCGGAAGGGATGAAGAACAGTTTGCGGGGCCCGCACATCCTGTCCATCGGGTGGAGATCGAAGCTGCGAACGGAAAGTTTCTAGCGAAATTGTTGCGGCAACATCCCGGACCGGCTGGAGCAAATGCCGACGCTTCCGCGGCAACGGGCGGCAGTGGGTTCGGCGGGGACTTGGGCAGCGGCTCCATGGGACATGCGGGAGGAGCGGCGTCGGTGACTCGGCAAGCGGGACTTGCTACTCCGCATGAAGAGCTGCATGTATTCAGTCATCACCAGGATCTGCTGAATTTCCTCAAGCAAGAGTTGGAACGGCACGTCTGATAAAAAAACTGGCGTCGGCAGCACGGCGAGGCTAGATACGAGCGACGTAATACGAGGCGAAGGCCGGCACTGAGCCGCGGGGGTAAGGATGGAAAGGGCAAAATCGGCAATGCAGAGCGCCGTGGATGAGAAGGCGTCGATTGTTCCCGTGGAGAAAGGGAACGGGCCGGCGACGGGCGCGGGTTCTCCGTGGGGAGTGAATAACGAGCTGCTGCCGCAGCGATTGCAGACAGCCCTGGGCCGGCTGGTGCAGCAATTCGGCGAGGAATCGGAAAGCACGCGACGCGACGAAATTCGGCGGATCAAGCAGGCGCATCAGTTTTGGCGCGGGCTGCAATATTTATGGTGGAGTGAGCAGGACCAGAACTGGCACTTGCCCTTCGAGCAGAAGCTGATGGATCAATCGTCGCTCGAGGATATGCCGCGCTATGAATATGTGACGAATATTTATCAGGCGTTTGGGCTCTCGATTATCGCGGTGCTGAGCCAGGACGTACCGCGTGTGCGTTTCTTTCCGCAGTCAGCGCAAGCCGAAGAGGATATCGGGACGGCGAAAGCGGCCACGGAAGTAGGGCAGCTCATTGAGCGAAACAATCGCATGGGCAGCCGGATTGTAGACGAAGCGTACCAGTTGTGGACGGGCGGGAAAGTAGGGGCGTATGTGCGCTACGTGGTGGACGGGCAGCGGTTCGGATTTCATCCGGAAGTGGAGCTGACGGCGCGCGCGGTGCCGGTGAGCGAGGAAATTTATCGCTGTGGAGGGTGTGGAGCGGAAATTCCCATACAGGAAATGCGCACCGCGCAGCAAGCGAGTCTGGGGGACCATGTCCCGGATGCAAACGAAAGTGAGGACGTGGAACCTGCGGCGGGATTTGACGTAGAAACTCCAAGTTTTTCGAATGGCGAGGCGAGCCGGATATGTCCGAAGTGCGGGATCGCGCTGGACGAGGGAATGTTTGTGCCGGCGGAAGTTGTGACGGCTCCGGGAGTGGCCAGACGCCAGCAGGTGCCGAACGGGCAAGAAGTAATCACGATCGTGGGCGCGCTGGAGTTGAAGACTCCGCCGTGGGCCAACGAAATGCACGACTATCCTTATTTGCAATGGAACATGGAAGTGCATCTTTCGCGGCTGCGCGCGGCATATCCGCACGCGGCGGATCGAATCGGGATTCCCGTGGCTCCAGCAATGAATGAATACGAACGGCTTGCGCGGCTTGCGCAGTCGCAGGGCGGTCCGCTGACGGAAGGCGGCGACATCAATATGAATTTGATCACCTTCCAGCGGACGTGGCTGCGGCCGTGGGCGTTTTATTCACTGGATGACAAGAAATTACGCGACGAATTGCTGGCGATATTTCCGGACGGCTGCTACGTGGCGTTTGCGGGGGACACGTATTGCGAATCGCGGAACGAATCGATGGACGAACACTGGCGCGTGCTGCATGCAATGCCGGGAGACGGCAGCAGCGGAAGGCCGGCGTTGGGCGATGCGCTGATCAGCGTGCAGGAGCGGTTCAATACGTTGTCGAATTTGCAGATTGAAACTTACGAGTATGGGATTCCGCCGATCTATGCGGATTCCGAGGTATTGGATTTTGATGCGTTGCAATCGCAGACGGCAGAGCCGGGAGCGCACTATCCAGCGCGCGCGAAGTCAGGATTGCCGCTGGCGGCCGGGTTCTTTCAACCTGCGCCAGCGCAGGTGCCTCCAGACCTGGCACAGCACGCGGCGGACCTGATGGGGCCAGTGGCGCAATTTTTGACCGGAGCATTTCCCGCGCTTTTCGGCGGAGCGATGTCCGCTAACGACACCGCGGCGGGATATTCAATGGCGCGGGATCAGGCCATGGGACGCATCGGGCTGGTGTGGCGGAAGATGAAATACTTTCACGCCGACGTGATGCTGCTGGCGGTGGATTGCTTTCGGAAGAACCGTCCCAACGACGTGGAAGTAACGCTGCTGGGAGCGGGCGCGGCGTTTGAATCGAAATGGATCCGGTTGTCTGATTTGAAGGGGAACCTCTTCACGTACCCGGAATCGGACGAGCAATTCCCGACCATGTGGGCGCAACAACGCGCGGTATTGATGCAGTTGTTGGGGAGTCCCGATCCGCAGATTCAGCAGATGCTGGCGCATCCGGAAAACCTGGAACTGATCAAGCGGCTGATTGGGCTGGAAGAACTGGTGCTGCCGGACGAGGAGTCGCGCACCAAACAGTATCGCGAGATCGCGCAGTTGCTGGCGGAGCAGCCGGTGGTGGTGCGGGTGCCACGGCCTGCCGCAACGATTGCGGTTGGCACGGATGGGCAGAATCCAATTGCGAGCGGAGCAGTGCAAGGAACTTCTAATGCGGCACAAGAGGCCGGAGCGGATGGTGCGATTGGCGGACAGCACGATGAGTCACTCGTGAGCGAGGAAGTGATGCTGCCGAGCGTGGTGCCGGATGGGTTTACGGACAATCACCAGGTGGAGCTGGAGACTTGCCGGCGATGGTTCGCGTCAGATTCGGGGCAAGTGGCGAAAATTGAAAATCCGGCGGGGTATGCGAACGTCAGGGCACACGCGGTGATACATCAGAAATTTCTGAGCCAGCAAGTGGCGCAGGCGGCGGTGACGGCGGCCGCGCTGAAGCCAAGTAAGCGGTAAGCAAATTGGTGGTTGGACGGCGGGAAAGATCGGCGTCGCAAAACTGGGAATAAATCGACGCGCGGATCTAGTCCGCGCAAGACTACTCGGTATAACGAGGTGAAACGATGAGTTCAACGAAAGGAACTTCGGTACTCGGCGGGCAAATGCTTCTGCCTTTTGACGGCGGCGGAACGGCCACGTTAACGGACGATGAAATACTGGGGATCACGTCGGCGGGACGAGGGTCGAGCCAAACAATGCAGCGACGGAAAGAAAAGTCCGGCGCCAAGGCCGACGGGCGCACAGATGATTCGCCGGCACAGCGGGATTTTTGGGAGACGGACGCAGCGAAGGCCGACGATTTGCAGGGAAAGGAGACGAATAAGAGCGCACAAGACGAAGACGGCGAAAGCCAGGATGCGGACGGTAAGCTGCCGGGGAAGTTGAAGCCGGTGCTGGAAGCGCATCCGGAGCTAAGGCAGGTGTGGGAGAACGAGCGAGCGTACCGGGAGCTTTTCCCGTCGGTGGAAGCAGCACGCGAAATTCACAAGCTGTTTCCGACGGCGGAAGATGCGCGGGCAGCTGAAGAACAACTGGGCGAACTGCGAAAGCTCGACGGGCTGTTTTTCTCGAACCAGCCGGAAGCGCATGCGACGATTGCGGCGCACGCGTACAGGCTGAATCCTCAGGCGTTTCGCAGTCTGGTGAGAATGATGAATGCGGTGCTCGCACCGGGAGAACAGGGAGCAGATACGGGGGATGCCGGACGGGCTCTCCGATCCGAAGGACGAGAAGTACAATCGCGCGCGACTGGGCAGGATTCCACTGAATACAGGCGTGCCGGCCTGACAAGACCGGAAGGCAGTCTTAGCGATGCGGGGCAAAATGCGGCACTCCTGCACGAAGCGAATGCGGCGGCAGTACAGACAATTCTGGAAGACATAAAAGGACAAGTGGATCGGCTATTGCCCGCGGAAATCGCGCAGGGCGCGCGGAACCGCGTAGTTGGAGAAATTTACCGAGAAGTGGACGGAAGCCTGCGGTCAAATCATGCGCTGGGGCAGCAAATGAGGCAGGCGCTACACGGCGGCGGATTGAGTGCCGAGCAGTTGCGAGGATTGGTGAGCCTGGTAGTTGGACGGGCGCGACAGGCTCTGCCGGGAGCATCGCGAAAAGTGGTGAGCGAATGGACGACGAGCGTCCTAAAGGCGCAGCAGGAGCGCCATTCGCGGCAACGAGCGGGAGAAAACCGCGTGGATTTGATGGGCGCAGGACGGGCAGAATCATCGAGAAAACGCCCAACGACGCCGAAGGATATTGATTACGGACGAATGAGCGACGGGGAAATACTCGACCTGTAAATAAAGCGGCAAATGGCGATTGTTAAGCGTGAAGACCCTGGGGCAGACAGTTAGTGGATGAAGTGGGAAATAAGGACAGCATCGGTGGAAGCATGTCCGCGGGAGAGCGCAATGCTTTTGCCGTCCGGGGAAAATGCAAAGCTAAAAATCCTCCCGGTTGGGTAATCAGTGATTTGTGTAGGAGGGGGTTCCGAGTCGGGCAGGATCATGTCCACGGGCTGGATCCAGAGGTTGACCACATCCTGAGTGCTGCGCAGGAAAAGAACGCCTTTGCCATCCGGCGCCCATCCGATGACACGTCCGCCTTCGGTATTAGCTTCTGTATCCTTGGGCAGCGGGTATTTGGCGTGAATGGAGCCGGACACGGAATCGACAATGACAATGGCATTCTGTGTGGCACCGTTGACCGTGGCGTCCCCCATGCCAGCGACCCAACGACCGTCTGGGGAATAGGATGCGAGAATGAGCCCCTGTGTCTGGGGACCAAAGGGCACCGGCTGGCCACCCGAGTCGAGGTTAAGCTTCATGAGGCGACCGTTGGTCCTGAGGTCGGCGTCGTAGAGCAGAGTGTTGCCATCAGCCGAACAGACGGGAAACCCGTCTTGCGGGCCCTTGGTTAGAGCGTGTTGCTGGCCGTGCGCATCCAGGAGAGTAATCACACTGCCTGAACCGCTGGCGGAGTAGGAACTGCCTCCGGCGACAACCAGACCGCGATCTCCGCAAGCTGCGGGAGCAACCGTAAATCCGTTTCCGATGGTAAGACGTTCTGTAGAGCCGCCCTGTTCGTCAGTATGGATGAGGCCAGCCTGACCATTGCCATAGTAGCTGTCGATAATATGCCCATCGGGCATCCAAGCGATGCCGAAATAACCGTCCGCGAGTTGAGCGTTAGTAGTGATCTGATGGCCAGCATCGGAGGTAGCAATATTCGCCCAGGGGACAATCCAGATGTCCGCGAGGACGGAAGCCTGGACGGTGAGCAGGGAACTAGCGTCATTGGTGATGCTAACGCCGCCGACGTACAAACTTAGGTCATTGGTGATGCGATGCTCCTGAGCGCCAGGATAGGTCAGCGACCAGAGCTGGGAATTGAGGGCTTCATCGCCCGGAGGCGCGCCAAGAATGATGGCGGAACCATCGGGCATCCAAGCGATGCGGCGGAGATATCGCCAGTTCTTGGTGCCGAGACGCTGTTCCTGGCCGGAATTGACGTCAACCATAGCAGGGTAAGTGATCGTAGGAGCGCCAACATCGACGGCCTGGACAGCAATGCGCTTGCCATCCGGCGACCAGGCCGGCCCTTGGGTTTCGTACTGACGCATACCGGAGCGGGAGATGATGGTGCGCTCGTTGGTGCCGTCAACATTCGCAATGATGAGAGAGTAGATATCGGAACCATCCATCTGAGGGGTTTGGCGGATGAAGCAGAAGCGCTTACCGTCGGGAGCAAAACTTACCGGGCTGTCAACATTCTTGATGACCGAGCGCGGCGAGCCCCCCAGCGACGGAACGGAGTAAACCGTGTCGGTTTTCTCGCCCTGCTGAGAAAAAGTGTAATAGAGATAGTTGCCGTCCAGCGAGAATGTGAGGCCATCAGTTTGTCCGACGGTGGGCGAAAGCGCCTGAACGTCTGATCCTGTGGCGATTTGGCGAATGTGGATGGAAGTTTGCCCGCGGACCGAGACGGCATAGGACATGAACTTGCCATCCGGAGAAATGACAGCGGCGGAAACATTGCCATTGGAAGTGAGCGCCGAGATTGTCATCTCCTGAGCGGAGGGTACAACAACCGCATGGCGCATGTGCCAAAACCACAATGCCGCAAGAACCACGGCAATGAGAATGACGCCTGCTGCGCCAACCATGATGCCTCTTCCTGTTCCCGTGCGTGACGGTGCCGGAGTTTGCGAGCTCGAAGATGGATTAGGAGCGGCAGTGGTGGGCGGAACGCCAGCCGCGGCGATAGGTTGCGTAGGAGCGGAAGACCATCCAGAAGTGGGGAGCTGCCCCCAGGCGGCCTGAGAACCGGAGCCGGGCCGTGCGGAGACGCTCGCGGTAATGGCTCCCGATCCCTGGCGCGAAAAAGCCTGGCTGCCGGATGAAGGATTGACAGAGGAAGATGCCGGACCAGATGGCGTGGGCCACATACCGCTGCCGGATGTTGGGCGAGTTGATTCCAAATCTCGCTTTAGGCGCTTTAAATCGGTGCGCATTTCGGCGGCGGTCTGATAACGCAGGTCGGGATCTTTTTCGAGAGCTTTTCCAAGGATTTCTTCAAGTTTTAGCGGCAGCTCAGGGTTGAGTTGAGTTGGAGGCGCGGGGACGCGGTTGAGGATAAAATCAAAAATCACCGCGGAAGTGTTGCCGGAGAAAGCGGGACGGCCGGTGGCCATTTCATATAGGACAGCGCCGAGAGAAAAAAGGTCGCTGCGAGCGTCGAGCGCGTGGCCACGGGCCTGCTCCGGGGACATATAAGCAATGGTACCGAGCGTCGAGCCAGGGTTCGTGAGTTGGGCAGGAGTGGTGGCGTTGGCGTCGACAGTAAGGTCCGAGGCGAGGCCGCTGGATGAACCGGATCTTTCTGTTTGCTTGGCGAGACCAAAATCGAGGAGCTTGGCAAAACCGCGCGTAGTAACAAAGATATTGGCGGGCTTAATGTCGCGATGGACGATGCCGAGAGCGTGGGCGGCGTCGAGCGCATCAGCGACTTGAATGGAGATATCTAGAAACTGAGTGGCGGGCAGGGGACGTCCGGAAATAAATTCGCGGAGAGTGCGGCCTTCGAGAAGCTCCATGACCAGAAAGCGGCGGGGACGTGGGCCGGAAATATCTTCACCAATGTCAAAAAGCGTGCAGATGCCGGGATGATTCAGCGCGGAAACGGCGCGGGCTTCGCGTTCGAAACGTTCGCAGGCGGCAGGATCGTTTTCCAGGTCGCGAGAAAGAAATTTGAGGGCCACAAAGCGGCCGAGGCGCGTGTCCTCGGCCTTGTAGACCTGACCCATTCCGCCGGCGCCGATGTGGCCGACTATGCGGTAATGCAGAATGTTTTCGTCAACCATGAATTAGTAAGCGCGCAGCGGCGGATGCGGTTACAAGCGCGGCAGCACGAGAGTCAATCGTACGTTAGCGCGAGATGAGGCGCAAGGCGGCTCGATTTGTATGTGCAAAGGCCCCGCGGCGTATGCGTCGAAGGCGCTATTTGCCGCGATAGGTGACGGCGCTGCCCATGCCGGTGACGAAATCCCAGCCGACGGTGCAGGAATGCTGACCGGATTGGCCCACGGTGATGTCGCGAAAAGCCGCGGAATAGAATCGGCTTGCGTAGATTTTGTAAACAGCAGTCAGCTCATCCTTGGTGGAGGGAGCTTTTCTCGCGGCGGCGTTGACGATGCCAGCGAGAGACGGCGACGCGACACTGGTGCCGCCAACGATCCGCCAGCCATTCATTTGTTCAAAGGGAATGGAGTCGTAGATAGAGACACCGCTGGCGGGATCGGCATCGAAAGAAAAATCAGGCGTGCCGCGAGAGGCGCCGACGATATTTTCAATGCCGTCCTGATAGTCGGGGCGGGGTTCGTAGACAGAAGGACCGCCGCCGCTTTCCATCCAACCCGTTTCGCTCACGGCGTTGCCCTGCGCATCGCGATTGATTGTTGTGCCGCCAGCCGCGGCTACATGAGGGGAAATGCTGGGCCAATAAGGATAGGGGCTGTCGCCACTAGCGGCAAAATAGACGATGCCAGGCACCAGAAAATGGGAATCGCCGGAGCGTTCGTAGGTTTCTTCGCTGGCGGCGAAACTGTTGGAGATTTCTCCTCCGCCCGCGGCAGAGACCATTTCGCCGGCTACGTCTTCAGCTTGCAAGAGATCCGTAAAGGAACTCGTGGCCGCTTCGATGAGAATGATTTTGGCTCCAGGAGCCATGGCGTGAGCCCATTCGACATCCAGTGATATTTCCAGAGCCCAGTCAGCATTCAGGCGGGGCTTGGTGCCGCTGGCGTAACCCTTTGTGAAGCAACCGTTGTCGGTGGTACAGCCGGGAAGACCAAACTGCGTATTGAAGACAGCGAAGTCGGCTTCGATATTGGGATCGTCGTAGGCGTCCACGATACCGATGGCTCCCCAACCGCCGGATGGATTCACCGACGTGGCGTCGATAGGGCAGCCGGGCACTATGGGTGTAACCAAGCCATAGACACAGGCGAGAGACGACGGCGTTTCGCCCTGCGGGGACGAGCTTCCGGCAATCCCGCCAGCGGGGATAAATAGTTCGATGTTGGTGGAAGCACGATGGGCAGCGTCTTCGGGATGAATGATGCTGGAGGCAGGAATCAAAATGCGGCCGCGTGGATGGGCACCCTGAGAATCCTGGCCGAATGAGTACGCCGGGAAAAGAAGCGCGGCGGACGCAATGAAAACGATTGGCAAAAAGTGGCGTGACATTTCTTCTCCGTTGAGCGAAGCCCGCAAGAATTCTACAGTAAACGCAACCCGGGGGGCGGTAAATTTGGATTGTCTCCGAGGCAGCGACGATGCGGATACAAGGAAGCCAAAACCGCAAACCGGCAGAAATCCTAAGTGGCGAGAAACATTTCAAGAGGCGGATCGCTGCCGCGGATGACCATGCCGAAGGGCAGCTTGATTGTAATTGCGCTGAAAGGGAGAGAGCGCACGGTGCGGAATCCGGCACGGGTCAACAGAGCGGAGAACGAGCTCTGAGTGAAAGAATGTCGAGAATAGCGTAGAAAGGTGAACATGCTGTACTTCCCAAGCGGCCGAGTGAGCCAATAGGCCGCGTGAACCAGGGCGCGAGCGCGGAAAGATCGCCGCGGAACGGAAACCAGCAGGAGGGAACCCGGCTTGAGCGAGCGGCGGAACTCCATGAGAGCCTCGGATGGGGTTTCAAGGTATTCCAAGACGCTGGAGCAGACGATTCCGTCCAAGGAACCATCCGGCACGGGGAGATGGCGGATATCGCCATTTTGAAATGTCACGTTATTTGCCGGCAGGGCATTGGCCAGCATTTCGCGCGAAGCATCGACGCCAACCACTGAACAGCCTTTTTTGAGAGCGAGCCAGCGACTCAGCGTTCCGGTGCCGCAACCCGCATCCAGCCAATGCTGGCCGGCAAGATTCCGGTCCGCAAGAAGCTGGTCCAAGACGCGAAGCCGCAAGGCGAATACCTCGGATTCGTAGCCGCGCTCCCATGAAGAAGCGAGCTGATCGTGGAATTGCACGGCATCAGTCAAGCATGGACTCCGGCGCCGACTGAAAAATAAAAGGCACAACTGAGTCAGATTCGGCCAATTGATTATAACAACATCGGAGTCATGACGAGGAACGCACGGAACGCGGCCGGGGAGTTCGCGCAGGAGAGGATTTCAATTTATTCAATTTAAGGAGGGGTAGGAACCATGGCACAGATGCAGAATGCGCAATCGGTTGCGCTGCAGTTGGAGAAGGTGCGAGACAAGCTGCCGTTGCTGTATGAACGGGACGACATGTTGCTGACGATGATTCAGCAGCGCGGCGACGCAGAGCGGGTAAGTTCGCGAAATTTGCGACTCCCGCTGCAAATCCGTCCGGGCGGCAAAGCCGGGTTGGCGAATCTGGATGGCGGAGACCTGGGACGCGGTTCGGGCACAACGTATGACGTGGCGCAAGTGACGCCGGTTTTCTTCCGGCACGCAGTAGAAATTACGAAGCTGGTGGAATACGCGACTAATGCGCCGGACAAAGCCGTGGAAAATGCGGCCAAGCGGGAAGTGAAAAACGCGATGGCGCAATTCAGGTCCTTTCTGGACAAAGTTCTGCAGACGGCTGGAAACGGAGTGCTGGGGACGATTGGATCACTGTCATCGAGCACCGCGGGGCAACCCAGCACATTTACGATGACCAAGCCGCCGGGCGCCCAGCTTGTTTACTACAACCAAACGATCGAGGTTTACGATCCGACGCTTACAACAAACCGCGGGTCGTGCAACGTGACGCTGGTGGATCCCTTCAATAGTTTGATCGGAATTGATGCGCTGCCGACCGGCACCAGTCCGAACGATTTGATCGTCCACGATGGGCTGACGGGAGCGCAGCCGGTGTCACTATTCGGCGTGCCGTACCACCAATCGAACGCCACCACGGGCACATGGCTGAACCTGAATCGCGCGACGTATCCGGTGGAGTTGGCGACGCCTTCGGTGAACGCAAACAACTCGACAATCACGCCGGCGTCGGTGCGGCTGGCGATCAACAAAGTGCGAAAGGCGTTGGGAGTGAGCCAGGTCGGCAAGCTGATCGCTTATACGGCATTGGAACAGGAACATGCCTGGGAGCAACTGGGCGTAACTATTAGCCAGGTGATTAAAGAAGGCGGAGCCGGCCGCGCGCAGGATTTGGATCTGCTTTTCACGGGACAGAAGACAATGGCGGGCGTACCGATTAAAGCCAGCATCAATGCAAATACGACCAGAGTGGATTTCCTGGACCTGTCGCACTGGGGACGCGCGGTGATGCAGGACATCGACTTCTACGAAGTGGGCGGCCAAACGGTCTTCCCGATTTACGGAAGCAGCGGCGGAATTTCGGCAGCCTACATTTTTTACATCATCGTGGGGCTGCAGGTGTGGACGGATTCTCCGCGCTCCGGGGCTTACATCTACAATCTGGCGATTCCGTCAGGATACTAAAAACGGCGTCAGCAGAAGTCCGCAAAAAAAGTGATGCGAAGAAGGCAGAGGGCCGCGCGGCCTCGGGTGCCGGCGACCCTCTGTTTACAGAGTTAAATATTTGTACGCCAGATGTATCACCAAGTGCCCGCCGTGTCAATAACCGCATTATCAATTTACGTTTGCGACCAGGACGAGGAATGCCCATGACGGAAGTGATGCGCGAATCAAAACAGGCGCCGGAGAGTATCAGAAACGCCGTGACGCGGGCCGGTGGGCTGAATCGATATGGCGAGCCGAACTTTCGCGTGGTGTGGGGATGGTCACGGCTGGCATGGATCGGTGGGAAGTGGAGGGACACCAATGCCGAGGGAGAGTTGCTCCGCGAAGTAATTGAATTGCGGCAGGAGCCGAAGTACACGCCGCACGACCGCTGGCATGTGGAACGGTGGGTGCCTCCGGAAGCGTACGGATCACCGGAGCAATGGTACGAACAGACGAGCGAATTCGAGAACGGAGTCCTGCTGCCGGCGCTGGGACCGTATCCGGCGCGGGGAGATTACGAGCATTCGTTCACATTGGAAGGACCGCAGCGCGAATTTTTGGCGTTGACACCGGCGATATGTGACGCCGTAGTGCGTGCAGTGGAATGGTCGAGGGGAACGTCGGCGACCGAAAAGCGCGCGGCACTGGTGGCACGGGAAGAGCGAATTACGCAGAAGTGGGAGTCCGACGCGTCAAATGCGTTGGGAATGTAATGTTGAATAGCGCGCATGACTCGAGGGGGAATATGCCATTCGCAACAGAGAAGGAAAGTGACGGAGCGGCGAAGGGGATGAAGGGGGATGCGGCGGTTGGACCGACGCCGACACACCGAGCCGTGCTGGGGACACGCGGAGTGCGGTACATCCACGAAACGAGACCCGGGGCGCTGGAGAGGGCAGTGATTGCATCAATCAGCGACCAGGAGTGGGTGATTCCGCGCACATATGGAATTTTCCGTATTCCGGCGTGCGAGAAGCAGCAGGTCTTCACGGTGCTGGAAGTGGAACCGCACACGGACGCCATCGATCTGGGCGATAACAGGAAGCTGGCCTTCGCCATCGGTGGGCGCGACATCGCGGAAGATCTGGTGCAAGAACTGGACCGGCATGGCGTGTTCGTTTGCGAGGGAATGGCGCCGAGCGAAGAGGAATTGCAGAACGCGCGCAGGAAGCGCGAAGAATGGTTTAACGAGCTGATCCAGGAAGGGGATGTGATGTGGGCGCGCGGGCACACTCACCGGGAAATATCGGATATGCACCGAAGAGCCGCGATGGCGCAGCAAGTGGAACGGGAATGGGCATATGTGCCCGGCAGGCACGTGGATTGTCCGGTGTGCGGAGAAAAAATCAAAGCCAATGTGGCGGTGTGCAGGCATTGCCGGGCGGTGCTGGATGCGGAGCGCGCAGCAAAGCACGGAATTACGGCACCACGGCCTGGTGCGACAGTAAATCCGGCTTAGAGCAAGAATTCAATCGATGTCCGAGAAATCGCGGCCGCGGCGAAGTCGAGAGGAGACGGCGCGAACGATATTGGCGGAAAAGGGGCGATCCTCGGGAAAAATGATTTGGTGGGTGCCCCAGATCCGAATGAGATCAATCAACTCTTCGGGCGGATAGGCTTCCGGGTGTATCTCCGCGACAAATATGTCGATGAGGCTCAGCATGGCGGGGTTCAGGGTGCGGAGGATACCCAGCTCGGACCCTTCCGCGTCAATTTTGCAGAGGCGAACACGGGAAATGTGAAATTGGTCCAACACCCCAGGGAGGGTGTAAACGGGCACTGTCGCCGAAGCAGCGATAGTGATCGAGGCGTTACGCGCGAACTCCGGAACGATCGTGCTCATGCCTCCAGCTAGTTCATTAGAAATTAAGAGAGTGGCAGGGCCTTCCTTGGATGCGATGGCCCAGGGTCGTGCGACTACGCGATCCGAGAAACCATTTTCGCGGACGTTGAGAAGAAGACGCTCGAATGAGTCGGGATTGGGCTCAAAAGCGTATACATGGGCGCCTTGCTGCGCAGCAAGGCAGGTGAAAAACCCCTGATTTGCTCCAATATCCAGCACAATGTCGCCAGGCCGCAAGGGCAGACCGGGAACATCGTATTCGCGGGCATACCAAGCAGCAGCGAACATGGGATAGGAGCCGACGAGGCACGAGATATGCACGCCGCTTTGGCGGTCTTTGATGATCATGGGATCGTGGGATTTCCCGAAGACGCGGGCAAGAAGAACCTGGCCGGGATTCCCGAGGCGTTGGGCCATGTCAACCGCATGCGTAAGGCGTGAAACAAGCGACAAAGCCGAGTCCCCCCTGGAAACTCACGATACTCCGCAGGGCGAGCGGAAGCCAGAGAGAAACGCTCGCGTGAGCAATGCGGGCATCGTAGGAATTTTAGGTCCCATCGCCGAAGAGCGCGGCGGGGAGTCGATGGATGATGCCCAATGGGCTTACGGATGGCGGAAGCACGGTCAGGCGCGATAGAGAGAGGCAACTTATGATGAGATGCAGTTCAAAAACGGCGGGAAAGAGCAAAGTGAGCTGGAAGATCGCGGTGTTGCTCGCCTGGGCGGTAATGGCCGCAGGAGTAATGAAGGCTCAAGGGTCGCGAAAGGACGACATTGTTCTAAATGAGCAGGGAAGGCCGGTGGCGGGCGCAACAATCACGGTCTGCGTCGGCGATTCGAATAATGTTCCCTGCACGCCGTTGGCAACCCTTTACACGGACGAGACGCTGACGGTGCAATCGCCGAATCCGTTCCAAGCAGACGGGCTCGGCAACTATTATTTTTATACCGAGCCGGGGCGATATACGGTGCAGGTAAGCGGATCGGGAATCACACCTTACAGCACCGAGGATGTCATTTTACCAAACGATCCCAACCAACCTTCGTTTTCGAGCATTACAACGTCGGGAGGAATTTCGGCGACCACGCTGACGCTGGGAGGAAACCTAGCGGTGGCTGGAAATGCAAGTATTATGGGGAATGAAACGGTGAGCGGCACCCTGACTGCGAATTCATTAAGCTTTACGAATTTTGAGCCATCGTCACTGATTGTGACGGGCAATGAGACAGTGCAAGGCCCAAAACCGCGGGTGGACGTGACGGCATACGGAGCGAAAGGCGATGGCGCGACAGATGACACCGCGGCGATTCAGGCAGCGATCAATGCGGTGTGCCAGAGCACGTCCACGGGTGGAGGAGTTATCTTTTTTCCGCCAACGGCGAACTTTTATGCACTGACGCAGACGCAACTCCCCTCGACGGCTCCCGTGCTCAACATTAGTGCTTGCGGCAGCACGGGCGTCACGTTCGAGGGAGGCGGATCGCCCAACGGGGCCGAGCAGCAGTTCGCGCGCAGCCCAATGACGCGGGTGGGCGTGCAATATGACGGAACAAGTCCAAACTTGGCGCCTGTGTTCCTGATGGCCCAGGGAAGCACGCAGGTAACGTTCCGCAATTTGTCCATCTCCGGCTATAACCAGGCGATTCAGGTTAACAACACCGTCGGATTGGTGCTGGACAATATGGGGCTGAGCGTGGCCAACGTTCCGGGGGGAACCACCAACTGCACGACGGTGGATTGCACAACGGATAATACACCGCTGGCGGTTTACAGCTCCTTCTGGGTTTGGGTGAATCAAACCGCGCTGGGAGTGGGGCCGCCCGGGGGATATGCCGCGGTGTTCGCGGACGTAAACAACGAGAACGACACGGGCCTGGTACGCTTCGACAAAGTGACAACGGCGGGAGGGGGATTCCTCTTTGACCAGCGCGATCTATTTGCCGCGAGCGCGGGGAATATGGAGTTTCACACCGTGCTGATGGAGGGCGCCGGGGCGCAGCCGTTCTTTACCATGCTCAATACGAACGGAGGAACCGGTAACCGGGCTATCGGTCCTTTTATTTTCGAGAACAGCGGCGCGGATGACTGCACCAACGGCACGCCGTTCTTCCGATTAAATGCTGCCGACGTAACGGTTCCGACGCTGCTGCTGAAAAACGTCCAAGGGTGCAACGTTTCGGCTCCGCTTCAGGTGCTGGCGGGAAATGCATACAACGTTGTGGTGGAAGGGTCAGCGTCACAGGGACGACTTCCCGTGAACGGAAGCGGAAGCACCTTCGGGCCGGTAATTACGGATAGCATCTCGGGGCGCGATTTTATTATTCCATTAAGCGACACGAACCGGTTACGGACGGATTACACCAACTGTTGCGGAATCAACTCCGGCTCAGACGGCTCGCCGATTCGGATGGCGGCCGCGGGAACAGCGCAAGCCACGATTGCTTTAGATCCCGGCGAGACTGCGGGACAAGGCGGCCTGCTTTTCGGGGACGGAACAAATGCCGGTTACAACGCGAATTTGGTGCAGCAGACCAGCGGCGGCGACGATACGTTGGATATTGCTTTCGCGCAGGCGAACGCACCCACAGGTTTGACGGTCACGGCGGGGAACTCCGGCTCCTGTGCGGCGGCCACTTATTACTACGTGGTGACAGCGTATTCGGTCACGACCTCGACGAATTCCGCGCCAACGAGCGAAATGGTAGTGACAACGACGGGATCAAACGGCTCCGTGGCGCTGAACTGGACGCCATCGACGGGGACCAACGTCAGCGGCTATATTGTTTCGCGCGCGCCGGGCACCCAGCAGGAATTTTTCGGAGCAGCCAGACAGTACGTGGTTGCGGGCGGAGGCAGCAACTCCTTCACGGATACATGCGCCGCCACGAGCGAGGGAAGCGTTCTGACATGGAATCAGACGCTGGGGGCCTATCACCGGTTTTCTCAGCGGAAACTCGGAGTGGACAATCTATCGCCCGTTGCGCAATTGGATGTGGCGGCACAGGACGCGAATACCGTGGGGTTCAGCGTGAAAGCAGCGGCTTCACCGGTGACGAATATCTGGCAGGTACTGAATTCGTCCGGAACGGCGCAGGCTTATGTGGATTCGAATTTGAATTTCGTCACCGGTGCGCACCAAAACCGAACGGCAGCAAATTCGGATGCGGCGGGAACGCTGACGATTTCGGCAACGACGAGCGCGACGAAAACTTTCGGCACGGCTTACGCCAGCGCGCCGGTGTGCGTGGCGAGTCCGCAGTCAAATCTGGGCACAACGGCTTGGTGGGTGACGACAGCGGCAGGATCGATGACCATCAACCTTAGTGCATCGGCGACGGTGTCATTCTTTTACCACTGCGTTGGGAATCCGAACTGAGCGGACGGATGCTGCGGACAGAGTTGGTTGATAGATTCGGCCGATAGCTGGAGGGCCATAGACCTTAGCATTGATGCCGCGGCCAAAGTGCGATTCAGGCGGCCGGCATCTAGAAGGCGCATCGGAAAAATCAAATAATTCGTTTCAGCATTCAGCCCGCGTGGACAGCGCGGGCTTTTTTATTGGAGGGCACAATGCCAGGCTACAACACGCAAAATCCACCGTACTCAATATTTCCCGGTGATACGCAGGCGCTTTGGAATGTGGAATCTCCCACGACGGGGCAGAAGAGTCAGCAGACGTGCGTCACGGGACCGTATGGTTCACGGCTGGGCGCGGGATTTGAAGTGGCGTTTTCCGCGAATCCGGGTGCGTTCACGATTGATGTGCAGGAGGCGGACACGGACAGCGACGGCGATTACGTCAACGTGACAAGCGCGGGAGCGGGTACGTCGTTAGTGCTCACGGACTTGAATGCCAACTTCGTGGGGCGCATTGATTTGGACCCTAGTGGGTACAAGGGGAAGTTTCTGCGGCTAATCATGACGCAGCAGCCGGCAAATCCAGTGACGGTGACCGCGAAAGCGTCGGCGAGGTCGTGAAGATGAGAATCAACGACCCAAGCAAGAATACCGGTTCTTATCAAGGTATGGGCTACAAGCAAACTGTTTTCTTCAATCCGGTCGCTCGCATACTGCGGATTGCGGGGCTGTCGCTGATTGTGCTGGTGGGCGCGGGCGCGATGCTGGCTCGGGCGCAATCGGGCGGCGGACAGGCGGTGATTGTACCGCCGGCAAGCTCAGGGAGCGGGACGCTGATTCAAGGTCAGCCCTCGGTGGGAAACATACCGGTGGGAACGGGCAGCGCGTTTGCGGCCCAGGCAAAGCCGGTTTTCGACGTGCGGGATTATACGAATCTTGCGGCGACGATTTCGGCGGCGTCCACAGCGGGCGGAGGCACGGTGCTGGTGGCGTCCGGGCGATACAGCGTTAGCGCGCAGACGATTCCCTCCAACGTGACGCTACAGGGAATGGGGCGGGCGGCGACCGTCCTGTATTGCAATGGAGCGACGGACGGACTGGTAATCTCGGGAACCAACGCAAGCGGGATATGGATACACGATCTGACGCTGGAAGCCGACAGCGCGTCCTGCGGGAAGGCGATTAATTTCAGCAATGCGTCGGCGGGCGCAGGGCCGGCGGATATTTCAAACGTGGAGATCACGCAGGCGGGTAGCGGGTTCTGGACTTACGGGCTCTGGTCAACCTTCCTGGAAGTAGCGAATATTTCGCAGATGCACATTTATCAATCCGCGGCGACGGCTGTACACATGGAGAACGCGTCGAACCAGGTTCGGTTCTATGGGCTGGATATTGTCGGCGCATCTTCGACGAATGCTGCGTACTTGCGAGGAATTGAGTTGGTGGCGAGCGGACCGGAGGTGTATGGCGGCACGGTGCAAGGCTATTGGACAGACTCGGCGATCAACATCAGCGGGACACTGACAGTGCAGCCGATTTTGAGCGGCGTGGACGTGGAGGACTCGAACACAACGTCAACCGATGGAGCCATTATTGTTATCAATGGATCGAGCAACGTGACGCTGAGCCATATCACCGGCGTTCCGTCGGTAACGGTGACCGGAACGGTGCGCGGCTGCAATATCAACGGGGGAATTCTGGGAGCGGTGACATTTGGGGCTAGCGTGGTGAATTGCATGGTGGAGAGCGCGCGGGCGGTCTCGATCACGGACAATGGCGGACAAAACGGGTGGATGAACACGATGTCGAACAGCGGCAGCGCCTACAGCACGAAGATTCCTCTGGCGCAGATGGATCAGATTGGAACGACCAGTCCGGTATCGGCGACAAATCCTGGAGCTAATACATTGTTCACGATGTCGAATGGCGGATGCATTTATGCGCTGGAGTCGGGCGGCACGGCGGACTGTATTCTGTGGCCGTTTTCGGGGGCCAACAACACCTATATTCAATACAAGGCCGGACAGAGCCTGAACATTCGCAACGCCGGCGGAACAAGCAACGCCACGCTGACCGATACGGGCGACAGCTTCAACTACGAAGTGAAGGGAACATTTCTTGACGGCCGGAACGGAACAGCGCAAACGGCAGCCAACATTGCTCTTGGGACGGGATGGGGTACGGGCGCGGCGGTGAGCGCGGTAAGCGGGTTTGATCAGGTGGAGCAGTTCACGATTACGGCTGGCTCGAGTGGAGTGGCGGCTAGTCCGACGATCACCGTGACGTTTCCGGCGACAGCACCGGCCTCGCAGATTTGCACGCTGGCGCAAAGCGGAGGCAGCGCGTCGTTGCCGAACGCATCGACGGGCGCGGTCACTACGGCATCGGCTCCGTTTACCGTCTCCGGAACACCGACGGCCAGTGCGACATATACCTACGTGATGCGATGCGGCTTGTAGGGAAAATGAGAAACAGGGAAGACGAGCGAGCGCGAGAGCAGGCGAATGGCGCCGTGGATTCGCAACCAGACGCGGCAGCCATGAGCGGCTGGGGAAACCTCGAAGCCTGGATGAAGGGAATCGCGGCGGCGGGAATTTCCGGCGGGGCCAATGGCATCGTCACCGGCTTCGCGGCCATTGGCATTGATCCCAGCCATTTCAATTTAGCTGCCGGGCTGCATCACACATTGCAGATTGCAGGAATCAGCGCGGCGATGTCGGCAATTCTGGGCGTGGCGCTGTTTCTGAGGCAATCGCCGTTGCCACGAACCCCTGACGAAAAATAGATCAGCGGTCCAAAGCCAAAAAACTCCAGCAAAGATTGCCGTGCGCAGGTTGTCGTGCGCGAAAGTTCAACGATACAGATTCGAGTTCCCGGATAAAAACCAGGGAAGTTCCAGCATGAGGCGGGCGGAAGAAGGGCTGGGCCACCCGCCCATGCGAAGGAACTGGAAGGAGCAGATCCATGCCAATCGTTCAATCCTCGGCGTATGCGCAGGCGGAAGACGCGTTGAATCTGGCGCGTTCGCTGATGAACGATGCGGCCGGCGTGGTCTTCACCGACGCTGTGCTGTTTCCCTTCCTGAACTCCGCCTATGACGCGTTGCAAAGAGAAATGGCGGAAACGGGCGCCTCGGTCCTAACGGACCAGATGGATTTGGATCTGCCGCTACTTTCCACGGGCATGACGGTGACGCAACTGGATGACACCAGCACTCCTCAATTGCCGACTGATTTACTAGTACCCCACCAATTGTGGGAGATGGCCACCGGGTCGTGCGACATTTTTGTCCCGATGGAGAAAATCACCAATGGGCTTCCGAATCTGAATCCCTCGTGCTATCTGCGTTTTTGGGAGTGGCTGGCGGACAGCATCAACCTGGTAGGCGCGACGCAAGCGATCACGGTACGCGTCCGGTATGAGAAGGCTTTGCCGGAACTGGTCTACAACACCGATCCAATATTGATTCGGGCGGCAACGGACCCGATCGGATATGGAACGGCGGCGCTGGCCGCACGCTCGCGCGGAGCGCAGGCCTTGGCGGCGGATTTAGCCGAGGAAGCAGAGGAAGCTGCCGAGCAGGTGATCCAGCGCTATGTCCGCGGAGAGCAGTTCAAGGGTCGGCGGCGGAAACCGTACGGATACCGGCGGCGGATCATTTACCTGTGAGCCGCGAATTTCAAATTTGGAAGATGGGGAGGAAACATGGCACTGACGTTTACCTTGGTGGATACGTGGGCTGACAACGAGCGAATTCATGTATGCGGCACGGTGCATGCTTCGGGCAGCTATACGACGGGAGGCGACACGCTGGACTTGTCGCAATATCCGATTATCGGTTCAACGCAACCGCCCATCACGGGCACAAGCTGGATGGACGGCCTGGCTGGGTATGACTATGTGTTTTCTCCCGGCGCGGCGCTGAATGCGAATAAGGTGAAGGTATTTCAGCAGGCTGCAGGCGCGGGACCGTTCGCGGAGCTGGCGGCCGGGGCCTATCCCGCGGCAATTGTGAACGACAACATCACGCTATATGCAATTTTGAAGAAGCTGCAATAGGTATTTTTAGCGCAGTTCGAGGCGCGCCGGGACGGCCCGCTTAATGATTCACCGGCCTCAAACTCGGGCATTCTCTTTCCCACCGAAGTTCTGAAACAGGCAAATTTCATGTGCCGTAATCAGCTGTGAATGAAGGATAAAACTTTGTCACACGCGAGTAGAAAACCATGAGCGTGGAAACTCTTGAGCCGCTGGCGCTGGATGTTTTTGGCGGTTGGGTGACCCTACTGGATCCATCCAGCGTTCCGCCCGGGCTTTCACCGAGCCTGCAGGACGTGGAATTTATTCCCGGCGGGGTACGAATGAGGGCGGGATTGCTGCCTGTCTTTGCCCCGTTGCCCACCCTGGCGAACGTTAACGGGATGAAGACGTTCATCACCGTGAACGGAGTGAAACGCCTGGTGGTCTTTGACGGCCTCGGCAACCTTTACAAGGAGAGTCCGGCGGGAGTGTTGTCGTTGGTGCATTCGGGATCTCCCTCGGGGCTGTTCATGGATTCGACGACGCTTTTTGGCCGCGAATACATGGCGTTTGCTGACGGAGAAATCGGGCAAGACCTGCCGCGGCAGTTCGACGATACGTATTTCGACCGCGTCAGCCAGGTGGGGCCCGGCGAAGGGCCGAGTGTGGCGGACGCAGCCGCAGCCGGAAATATTTCACCGGGCGTGCATCAATGCGTGGTGATCTTTCAGACGCGGCAGGGTTACTGGACTGCTCCGTCGCCGCCGGTTAGCTGGACAGCCGCGGGCGGGAAACAGGTGTCGGTGACGAACATTCCGATCGGGCCGTCGAACGTGACCGCCCGGATTCTGGCATTCACTGCGGCAGGAGGCGCGAACTTCTATCAAGTGCCGTCCACGATGCTGATCAACGACAACACCACGACATCGGTGCAGATTGATTTTGACGACACGATTCTGCTGGCGGGACTGAACTTCGACGAGAATTTCAATTACAGCGAACTTCCGTGCCAGCTTGGTGTGACGGGATATTCTTCACGGCTTTTTTGGTGGGGCGAACGCGCCAAGATGCCGAACTGGCGGAACTTGAGTTTTGACGGCGGCTTTGACCAATCCGGCGATGGGCGGCCGCTGGGATGGACTTTGGATCCGACATTCGGGGCGGGCGCGGGGCAGTCGGTAGACAGCATCTGGGGCAGCGCATTCCAAATTACAGCGGACGGAGTGACGCCGGAGCGCGGCTTGATACATCAACCGGCCCTCACCGACGCCTTTGGAAGTCCTCTGCTGCAGCAGAACACGGACTACTCCGTGCGCGCACAGGTGACGCGCAGCACAAATCTTGTGAGTGGGACATTTCATGTGGTGGCATACAGCCCGTCCGAGGGCTTGATCGGCAGCGGGCTGGCATTGACGGCGCAGCAGTTGACCGGACTATACACGGAATACACCTCTGAATTATTTATTCCGCAGACGACGCTGCCGGCGGATCTACAACTTCGCGTGTATGCCGATAACACGCCGAGCCCCAGCGGCGCATATTTTCTGGTGGATAACATTGAAATATTTCCGACGCTGGCGGCGCAAAACAATTCACAGGTGCGCGCATCGCTGGCGGACACACCGGAGGCCTATGACGGAGTTACCGGTCTGCTGCTGGTGGCGCCAAATAATGGGCTGGCAATCCGCGCGGCGTTCACTCTCCGCAATTTGCTGTACTTCGTGAAGGAACGGAGCCTCTACGTAACCGCAGACGACGGGGTGAATGAGCCGGACCTTTGGACGGTTGAAGAAGTGTCGAACACGGTAGGAACACCCTCGGCGCACGGCGTGGGGTATGGCGAAGAATGGGTGGTGATTGCAGGGCGGTCCGGATTGTATTACTTCGACGGCAGCGAGCCGGTGAAATTGTCGCAAGAAATTCAGCCCACCTGGGACGGCATCAATTGGCAATATGGGCAGAATATTTGGGTGCAGGTGGACACACAACACAAACGAATTTATATCGGCGTGCCCATGGGTACAGCGGCGCAGCCGACGCAGGTGCTTGTGCTGGATTACACCGAGGGATTTGGGAGCGCGGTGGGAGGAACGGGTTCGGCGACGCGGGGAAGAAAATGGGTCCCGTGGAGTGTGGGGGCAAATTCCTGCGGCCTGATTGAGCGGCCCACGGGCGTAGCGGAACTTTTCATCGGAAATAACGCCGGGAACGGAAATATTTATACGCCGACGGAAGGGCAGTATTCAGACAATGGAACGGCAATCAATGCGTTCTATACGACGGCGTTTTTGAGCAGCACCGGAGCAAGCGGACGAAGCTTATTCGGCTATCTTACCGCTTACGTACAGGGTGCAGGGACGCTGGTGTTGGGCGCAATAACCCCGGGCGGCGGGACAATAGCCCCGTTGGGGTCGTGGGCGCTGGCGAGTCCGGCGGTGATGGACATGGAATTGATGACCAACGTGCTGGCCGAGCGAGTGAGTTATCAATTCGGGACGAACGCCGTGGGATCGTGGTTCTCGTTGACTAAATTTGCGCCGTGGGCCAAGCCGGAACCATGGACATTGGTGCGGGGACACAATTAAACACGCAGAGCCCGGCGAGCAGGGAGGAACATATGTTGCCGATTCCGCAAATTGAGGCGCTGCGGCGCATAAGTCCGCAGCTATATGAAGCGCTAAAGCGAATTTCCGCCGCGCTGGATCCACCCGGGACGATAGCGACGACGAATCCATCGCAAACGCAATTTCTCGCGAAGGGATCGGTGCCGCCAACGTGGAACCCGCAGTTTTCTTATAACGCCACGCCAACCGCAATTTCGTGGTCGTGGGTCAACATGCAAATCCTGCGAGCGGACGGGACGTATACGACGATTCCCGATGGAACGGTGACGATTAGCTCGCTCGTTGCGAGCACCACATATTATTTCTATCCGTACTGGGATGAGACGGCACAAGCGCTGCTGTGGGTCGGCGGCGGAAGGGGAACGCCGGCGTTTGCGCAACCCGCGCGCACAAATGCGGCGGCGCAGTCGCAAGCGTTGCAGGGGCTGGTCCCGCTAAGCGCGGGCGCGATGGTGGCAGCTACTCCGGCATCTGGAACGTCAGGAGGCACAGGCGGCGGAAGCGGAAGCTGCTTGCGCGCGGGGATGATGGTGCAGACGCAACAACGTGGAATCAGACCCGTGGAGCGCTGCAAAGTGGGCGACCGGCTGCTGGGACGCGATGGATGGACAAATATTACGCGACTGGAGATTGCTCCGGCGACGGTGTTCCTGCGACTGGAATTTTCCAATGACGAAATTCTGGAAGTGACGCCGCAACATATGTTCACGCTGGCCGATGGATCGCCGATTCGCGCCGAGCGGCTGTGTTTGGCGGATATGTTTGTGGGAAAGTTCGGGTGGCTGACGCTGCGACGCATTGAGACAGTGAAAGAAAAGGCAAAAAAGTGCTGGTCAGTTGCGCACCGCGACAGGACTTCTATGCGGGTAAGATCGCGCCTACCGTGCTGACTCATAACTACACCTTTTCGTCATAAGAATAATCTGTATTATTAGCCTTTGCTAACATAACCGACACTTACACAGTGCTGTTCAGTTCACCTACATCATCAGTAGACACGGACATATAGCAATGAATAGCAGGGCCTATTACTTGACGACATTGGGGGCGTGGAAAGAGCACGCTGGCCGTTTTGCACATTCGCACTGGGTGACGGCGGATCCGCTGGCGGAGCCAGGAGAGGTGGGGAATGGCACAAGGGTGCTGACGCTGGTGGAAACAGATGAGGGTGGGCATTGGGCGCTGGAAAGTAACATTGGCTTTGAGGCACTCCCAGTAGTGTTGGCTGCGAGCCCCGTCTCCGCAGGTGTTACTGCCGCGCTGGCCGGATACGGAGTGAAGCCAGGCGCAACGACGCTGGATGTCGCGGAGGCAGTGGGGCGCCTTCATCCTCTGATGCGGCATCGAGTTTTCTGAGCATGCAAATACGTCAATATACATCGGCGGATTGTGAAGCTTTGCGGCGAATTCACGCGCGCCAGGGCTTCGAGTATGAGTTTCCCAATATTGATGATCCGTTGTTTGTCTCCAAGATCGTTTTGGAGGACGACGCAGGCCTGGTGGCTATGGCGGCACTGGCGCGGCTGACATGCGAAATGTATTTGCTGATGGAACCGGAGAAGGGAACAGCTCGGCAGCGGTTCGAGCGGCTGTTATTTCTCCAGCGGGCTGGAGCGGAAGACTTGCGCGCAAGAGGATTGCACGACGCACACGCCTGGCTGCCGCCTCCAATTGGGCGGCGGTTCGGGCGCAGGCTGGAAGCGATGGGTTGGACGCGCGATGACGAGTGGACACCATACTCAATTCGGTTCGCACGATAGTTATAGTTAGTGCGGATTACTCCGCGCGTCGGAGCGGATGGCATACCTAGTAAGACTAAGCAACACAGTTATTGGGAGGCAGCGATGGGGAGAGCGGCGCAACAAGCTACAACCGGATTGGTAGATCAGCAACTGGCGCAGCAGAATCAGTATCTGTCACAAGCGCAGGGCAACACAGCATCCGACCGGTCGTTGCTGATGCCTTCGATCGAGTCACTGCTGAATAGCCAGGGTTACACGCCGGCGCAGCAGTCCGCAATTATCCAGGAAGGCATGGGCGCGACGAATTCGGCGTATGACGCGCTGCGTGAAAGCGCGGCAAACCATGTGGCGGCGACAAATAACGACGCAGGTTATGGCTCGCTGGTGGGCGAACTGGGGCGCGACCAAGCGCAGACCCTGGCGCAACAGGCCAGCCAGGACCAACTCGCGTTTGCCAATGCAAAATATCAGCAAAACCTGGCGGGACTTTCGGCGCTGGGGCAAACGTACGGAATTGATACGGACCTTTTCGGCCGTGCCATGGGAGTGCCGGGACAACTGCTGGGGGTACAAGCGTCGGTGTCGAACGGGTCAGCGCTTTCAGGGCTCGGAGGCCTGGGCAACCTGATCGGCGGCGGGGCCGGGCTGGGGGCACTATTCGGTTAGGGAAGGAGGAGCGCGCTGGCGGCTGACCGGTTAACAGGCGCGAGAACGGCGGCTCGACAAATGATCTGAAACATCGGGAGTGTTTATGATGGGAGCCCTACCGCTGGATTACTCCGTTCCGATACTTGTTACGGTGATAGCGCAGCTGGTTCTGTTTATGCGCTGGCTGCTGAGGCGCATTCGTTACGATGAAATCATGCGCATTTTCGTGCGGGATATGGCGGTAAACCATCTGCCGCATATTTATCATGCGCTGCGATGGCTGTGCCAGAAGCAGGGAATCGAGCTGCCCGATCCGCCGCCGATACGCTGGGTTGATTTAAACGGGCGGAACGGTTCATAGTAATCGGCGCATGCCGCTGATGCATACGAGTGCACACGGCTGAGGTAGAGCGCATGACACAAGAAGAGATGATTGCGACGGCACGCGCGGCGGCTGCGCGGCACACTTTGGATGAGGCGCTGGTCTGCGCTGTCTGCGAGCAGGAGTCGACCTGGAATCCGTGGGCGATTCGCTATGAGCCCGCATTTCGCATTCGCTATGTCGCGCCGCTGCGTTTGCCGGTGACGGAAGAAATTGCGCGCTCGATCAGTTGGGGATTGATGCAGGTGATGGGGGAAGTAGCGCACGAAGTCGGATATTCCGGGCCTTTCCCCGAATTGTGCGATCCCGGTACGGGGTTGGAGTGGGGATGCCGAGTCCTGGCGAAAAAACTCGCTGAAGCGGGCGGCGATGCCGCGAAGGGTTTGCAGCTCTGGAATGGCGGCGGCAATCCGGAATATGCGGCCGAAGTTCTGGCGCGCCAAAATAAATATCAGACCGCGTAATACGATCCCACCTATGCGTTAGTTTTTTCGAAAGTCTGCTTCCTCTGCTGTCCGAGAATCCGACTGCGCTGATGCGTTTGCCTGAAGAAATTGCGTGCTGTGCGCGATTGCGCGCTCTATGCGCGTCGCTGCGGGCCAAGGGCGCGAACTGGTTCGAACTGTCTTCTGCAAGATGTATTTCGCGATTTCGATGAGTGGAGAACGGTGATGAAAATTGTACATGGGGCGGCGCTGTTGTTTGCGGCGTTGGCGAGCACAGCGCTGTATCTTGCGTGGAGCGAAGCGCGCGCGGACCGTGCGAAGTTAGAAGTCGCGCTGACCGCACAGCAACAGGTGATCGCCCAGGCGCAGCAGCGTGAAAATGCCGGCGGACAAGCATTAGCGGCAACTCTTTCGCAAATTGCGAGCGTAACAAAGGCGGCACAGACGCCGGAGGAAATTCTACGAGCGCTGCCGCAGTACCTGCCGTTGCCCGCGCCGCTTGAGCCGGTGCCGACCGATTCGCGGACAATTGTGATTTCATCTGCCGCGGCGGGGAAGGAAAGTAAGAAAGCAAAATCCGCGCGGGGGGCAAAGGACGCTCCGAATGCCACGAGCGGTGAGACGGCCACGACGAGCGCTTCGTCGAGAGATGCGGAAACCAGCGATCAGACGAGGGTCCCGGCGGGGCCGGCGTCTGGCGGCGTGTTGCTACCGTCGGCGGACTTGAAACCACTTTTTGATTATGTGCAGGATTGCCGCGGATGCGACGCGCGTCTTACAGCCGCCCAGCAGGATTTGGCCGATGAGCGCACTAAGGAACAGGCCTTACAACGCGAACGTGACGCCGCTGTCACGAACGCCAAGGGCGGATCCGTGTGGACGCATCTGAAACGCAGCGCAAAATGGTTCGGCATCGGCGCGCTCGCCGGAGCCGCCGCGGTCGTCGCGGCACACCACTAAAGGCAGCACTCTTCAGTTTTGTCTCTTCTCTGATTGTTTTCCCACGAACGTTCCCACGCGAGTTACACTCGCTCTTACACAGCGGACGCAGTTTTTCCCATTTGTAAACAGGCGTATTGACGCCAGTTCCCATTTGATGGCGACGATCGTTATTGGATGGATTGCTTCGCGATCAGCGCGACAGGTAGGCCGGAGTCCTACGTTCGTGTTCCTTGTTTGGGTAAGCTCTTTTGTTTGCCGGCGCCGCTACTGCCGCGGAATTTCCGTGACGGGCCATTTGCGTCTTTGGCCATGGCTGCGGCCGGAACCCTCGCCGCTCTTTCACTTCTCCATTCAATTCCCGCGGAGGCCTTGTTGCGCAACTTAAGCGCGGGGCAATCGGCATCATCTGCCAGTTCGGAAACCTTGAGTTGATTCTTGGGCGCATGCGCCAGTGCGGGGCAGTCCGACACGAGGCTTTGCGTGGATGGGTGCCGCTCTGCTGCCGGCGGTCGCCACTGCATTCTTTCTGCCCAAGAGCAGGGGACTGACGGCTGCGCACCCTTTGTTTGTAGTCGTCTGCAGCGGTAACGCCGGACGCCCCCATGGCGGGTCATTTGCAATGCGGGAGAATCGCACGGATTTGGTTTTGTCGGCCCCAGACTCTACCAGCGCGCCGGTCTTCGAGGTCAGTGATGGAATTCCCGCTACTCGCGGACGCCCGCCGTCGGCGCATACGCGTGAAGTGCTACGCAGAATTGGCATTTTGCCGCATCCGCACGCGTCGCGCGACAGCAGCAAGTGATTCCACAAACCCCCGCGACTGCCGCATGCACTACGACCGCGTATGAATCCCCCAAAATAAACCCTTGACATTCGATCTATGTAGTCGGATAATTGATATTATGTTTCGTAGTGCGATGTTCTTGTCTAACTGCTGTTTGGTGACGGCGTTGACCATAGACATATCGGAGGCTGCCGCAACTGGGTGCGGATTGAGCGCAGCAGCTCGTTGATACCGCGCACAACTGTTCCGCTCGCTTACCAACTACGGGTGCGATTGAGCACAGCAGCTCGTTAATACCGCGCGACGGAGGGGTCGACTCCACCTAGCCCCCTAGCCCCCTAGCTCCCAACCCGCAACCTCGCCCAGCAACAACTGCTCACTCTCACCTACCGACTACGTTGTGCGAATTGAGCACAGCAGCTCGCTAATACCGCGCGACGGAGGGGTCGACTCTACCTAGCCCCCTAGCTTCCAACCAGCGACCTCGCCCAGCAACAACTGCTCACTCTCACCTACCGACTACGTTGTGCGAATTGAGCAAAGCAGCTCGTTGATACCGCGCGCACGGAGAGGTCGACTCCCCCTAGTCCCCTAGCTCCCCAACCCGCAACCTCACCCAGCAACCTCACCCAGCAATTTCACAATGACGAGCCACTTCGCCGTTCCGGTTTTTCCACCAGAGCAATTCATGCTTTAGCTCCAGTAACAACGCTGATTTCTAGCGTGAGCGAAAAGCCGAATTGCTTCATGCGCTTTTTGAGATTTGCCAAATCCTCATCCTTTAGGTAGTTGGCAATTTCCAATCCGCAGGTCGGGATTGCCCTCAAAACGCACCCGCCAACCTCTTCCGCAGTTCGGGGCATTTTGCAATGCGCCGTTTAGTTCGCCATCCAGCGCAAGAAGCAGCGTCACGCGACGCTTCGCCTTCGCAGTGCACGTCCACAATATGGACACATCAGGGGTCGCCGAGGCACACTGCCTGACCGCCGAGGGGATATTGTCCGAACATGCACTACGTCTCCACAATAGACTACGTCTCGAAAATGGCCTACTTGGCCGAAGGAGCCTTCTCGATCGGGGCGATTTTCGAGTTCGTACTCGATGGACTGTTCAAGTAACTGGGGTTTGACGCCGGGCAGTAGTCGGCCGTTGACAAAACAGGGGGAGCGCTGCCAATCTACAGCCATTCCTAACGCGATGTCTTTTGTCTATTGCTGCTTTGACACATCAGAGGCCGCGGAGGGCAGATTGCCTGAACATGGACTACTTGACCGAAGGAGCCTTGTGGACCATGGACACACTGTAGTCCGGCACATCGGAGGTCGCCGAGGCACATCGCCTGAACGCCGAGGGAACATTGCCCGAACATGGACTACGTCTCGAAAATGAACTACTTGACCGAAGGGCCTTCTCGATCGGGGCGGTTTTGTCCAGTCCGTACTCGAGGGACTGTTCAAGTAACTGTGGGTCGCCACCGGGCAGTGGGTGGCCGTTAACAAACACAGTGGGAGTGCTGCCAATCTCTACAGCAATTCCTAACGCGATGTCCTTATCTATTGCTACTGTGACACATCGGAGGGCGCCGAGGCACACTGCCTGAACGCCGAGGGGACGTTGCCTGAACATGGACTACGTCTCGAAAACGGACTACTTGATCGAAGGAGCCCTGTGCGCCAAAGACACATTGTAGTCCGAAATATCAGGGGCCGCCGAGGGGACATTGCCCGAACATGGACTACATCTCGAAAATGGACTACGTCTCGACAATGGACTACTTGATTGAAGGAGCCTTCTCGATCGGAGCGGTTTTTTCGAGTTCGTACTCGACGGACTGTTCAAGTAACTGGGGTTCGCCACCCGGCAGTGGGCGGCCGTTGACAAAAACAGTGGGAGTGCTGCCAATCTCTATAGCCATTCCTAACGCGATGTCTTTATCTATTGCTGCTTTGGTGGCGGGGTTGGCGATACATGCGTCATAGGCCGCAGCGGGGACACCCGCAGCCACAGCGTAACCCTTAAGCTGTTTAGGGGCATCCTCCGCGGTGAGAGTAGACTGATCCTGAAAGATCGCGTCACTAACCTTCCAAAAAGCGTCATTCGAGGTTTGCAAGGCGCAGCGCGCGGCCAGCGCGGCGCTCAGAGCCCACGGATGAATCTGTTCAAGCGGAAAATTCTTGTACACAAAGCGTACCTGAGGATACTTGGGCGTGATTTCCTTCAATGATTCCGCAAAGACTTTGCAGTGAGGGCACTGGAAATCACTAAACTCGTACACGGTGACGGTGGCGTTGTCGGGGCCTATGGTGGGACTATCGCCAATGGTCAACAGTTTGCGATTCTCTGCGAACGGGTCTGCGATAAGTTGGGCCACATTTCCCTGCAGAATGAACTTTCCATCCTTACTGACATAGACGAGGGCGGCCTGCTTTCGCGTCGGCGAATTGACCTCCACGGAAACCTCATAGAAACCGGGTAAGATAGCATCTTTAAGCGGCCCGAATTGAATTTGGTTTTCCTTGCCTATGGCATATGCTTCGCGCAAATAGGCCTCGACCGTCTTGGCGAGCTGCGGATTAAGACTATTGGCCGAGTTCGGCGCGGGCGTGTTGCCTGGGTTGGCGTGCATGGGCACCGTTCCGCTGGTGGGTACATGGGCGGTGGGAGCTGGAGGCGACTGCTGTCCCCAGGCGGATATGGCTAATGTGAGAACACAACCGAGCAACACCGTTAGCGTGCGAAAACGCATTGAGAACTCCTTGTAAAATTCCCCGCGAAGTAATTTGCCCGCGGCATTCCAGCGAAACGATGAGTCCGGCGGCCGAATAATCATGTTACATCATGTACCGGAAAATTTCTGGGCGATGGGCAGCCGGCGTCCCACGCCAAAGGCTTTGGAAGTGAGTTTCAATCCCGGAGGGGCTTGTTTGCGCTTGTATTCGCTGCGATCCACCATGCGCGTGATACTGAGCACCAAGTGGCGAGGGAAGTCGTAGTGGTCGGCGATCTCGAGCGGTGAGCGCAGCTCCTCGATGTAGGCCTTAAGAATTGTGTCGAGGACATCGTAGGGAGGCAGGCAGTCCTGGTCAGTCTGATTGGGGCAAAGCTCGGCGGAAGGCGGCTTGGTGAGGGTTTCCGTGGGGATGACTTCCCTGCCGCGATTCACCAGCGCGGCCAGCTCATAGACCATTGTCTTGGGAACGTCGGAAATGGCCGCGAGGCCGCCGGCCATGTCGCCGTAGAGCGTACAGTAGCCTACCGCCATTTCGGATTTATTGCCGGTGCTGAGAACCAAGGAGCCGAATTTATTGGCCAGCGCCATCAGCAGATTGCCACGAATGCGTGCCTGGAGATTTTCTTCGGTGACATCGTCGGCGCGCCCGGCGAACGTGTCGGCAAGCGTTCCGCGAAACTGTGCAAAAATCTCCGCGATCGGAAGCGTGGTGAAACGGATGCCGAGGTTTTCGGCGAGTTGGCGCGCGTCGCGAAGACTGCCTTCGCTGGAGTAAGGTCCCGGCATGGCGACGCCGTGAACATTTGCCGGACCTAGCGCGTCCGAGGCGATGGCGGCGACCAGCGCGGAATCCACTCCGCCGCTCAGTCCCAGGACCACACGCTCGAATCCGCATTTGCGGACGTAATCGCGTGTGCCGCAAACCAGGGCGTGATAGGCGGCTTCCAATTCGTCCGTGGGCTGCGGGCGAATATCTCCGCTGCCGGATTCGATGTCGAAAAGAACGAGGTCCTCTTGAAACGAGTGCGCGAGAGCGCCGATTTTTCCGTCAGCGGTGATGGCGACGCTGGAACCGTCGAAGACCAGACTATCGTCGCCGCCGACTTGGTTGACATAGACGACAGGCATACGGTACCGGCGGGCGATGGCTTCGAGCATTTCAAAGCGCAACGCGCGTTTGTCGAGAGTGTAGGGAGACGCGGAGATATTCAGAATGACGGTAGTTCCCTTCTCCACCAATTCGGCCACCGGGTCGCGGCGGTATAACGTCTGCGACCAGAAATTTTTATCGTTCCAGCAATCCTCGCAGATGGTGATGCCCAGTTGCTGCCTGGAAAAAGGGAAAACAAACTGGGAAAGCGCGGGCTGGAAATAACGCGATTCGTCGAAGACGTCGTAGGCCGGCAGGAGCATCTTGCGTTGCTCGAACGCGATTTTGCCTCCGGCGAGCAGCGCAGCGCAATTCGCGACGGGTTTGCCGGTGTCGTCCTGCGCCTTGCCGATGTAGCCGACCAGCGCGGGCAGTTCGACCTCGCCAGCCAGGCGGTGGATTTCGACGGCGTTGCGCTCGACGAAGGAGGGGCGTTCCGCAAGGTCTTGCGGAGGATAGCCGCAGAGGCACAGCTCGGAAAACACGGCGAGGTCGGCGCCGCGACGGCGCGCTTCGCCGGTCATTTGCACGATACGCGCGCGATTGCCCGCGAAATCTCCTACGGTGGGATTAAATTGCGCCAGAGCGATTTTCATGCGGTGTTTACAGAATACGGGTGACGGCGGCGAAATGCAATCCTGGCTGGGGAACCGCCATGCCGCGGATCCTGCTTATGCTTTGTCTTGGCGAGGTGGTCCGACGTGACGACGCAGCCCACAGCCGTGTCGAGGCTGCGCATCTGAAAAGTGGTATTGCCAATTACTCTCAAAGTGGCTCTATGCCGACACAACCCGCCGCCGCATACTTAATGTCAGCTCAAGGGGGATAGATAATATGAGAGGATCGTGTTTTGTCTCAGCAAGTGCACTCGCTCGGCGTTCCGATGCGAGAATGGCGCGTCAGGCTCGCTTTTCCCGTCTCGCTCTGTTTCTTGCGACAGGGTTGGCCCTCAGTATAATTTCCGCAAGTGCAGTGAACGGCGCAAACGCGCCCGCAGCCGATGATCGAAAGGCCGTGGCTGCGCTGGACACCGAGTATCAAGCCGCCGTGAAAGCGAATGATTCGGCCACGATGGACAAGATTCTGGCCGACGATTTTGTGCTGGTGACGGCGTCCGGCAAGACCTATACCAAAGCCGATATGCTGAAGGACGCGCAGAGCGGAACGTCGAAATATGACAAGAATGACGAAAGCGTCCAAACCGTCCGCGTGTGGGGCGACACGGCGGTTGTTACGGCCAAGCTGTGGGAAAAAGGCACGGAGGACGGAAAGCCCTTTGAACACTTGTTTTGGTTCAGTGACACGTATGTTCGCACTTCGACGGGATGGAAATACGTTTTTGGCCAGTCCGCGTATTGCCCTTGCCAAAAGACGCCCTAGGCATCAAACGCGTAATGCGCGAACGTCAGCTTGGCGAATCGAAATAGCGGCCTCGCCGGCCGGGAAGTCTTCCACTGACCGGTTGCGGATGTCGAGAAATGGCATGTGAACAATCCACGCGCCACGAACGCTGGCCCCGCCGCACGACGAAATTCTAAACGCTGAAGGAGCTTCCGCAGCCGCAGGTGCTCTTGACGTTGGGATTGTTGAACTTGAAGCCGGCGCCTTCGAGCGTTTCGACGTAGTCAATCTCGATGCCGTCCAAATACATTTCGCTCATCTGGTCGACCATCACCTTGAGGCCGTCGAATTCGTAAATGTTGTCGCTTTCTTCGTTGGGCTTGTTTTCAAAGGCCATGTGATAGCTGAATCCCGAGCATCCGCCGCCCACCACGGCCACACGCAGGCCGCTCGGTCGCGGGGTTTGCTGGGTAATAATTTCCTTCACTTTTTCCACCGCTACCGGCGTAAGGGCAATCATTTCAGTGTTTCCTCCGTATACGTTAATTAGATGCTCGCCGCTGCTTTGCGGATACTTGCAGGCCGGCGCTTTGCCAAACTTCGTTCCACGTCCACCCTCAGTATAACAGAGCGGCTCGGGTTGCAAGACGGAAACGGCAAGGCAAATGGTTGTGTTTTCTATTCGTCGGTCAAGAAGAATGGATCGGTTGGGGAACCAAACCCGGCCAACCAGAGGGCAAACGCGACTGCCGCTTAGGCATAGCCCGCGCGGACTTCCCGCGGAAGTTGTACAATTTGATTGATGAAGGCCGTTATGTTTCGCTCGTTCGCTGCCCTTTCTGCTTTGGCGCATGTCTTGCTGCCGGGGAGTCACGGTCTATGGGCCGGGCAGCAACAGGACGCAGCGCCGAAATCACAAACCGATGCTGACTCGGTGAAAGTCGAGCAGGATGTTCCCTATCTCTTGGTGAATGGCACCCAGCTGCACCTTGACGTCTACCGACCATCCAACCAGGGCAGCGAAATTCGTCCGGCTATTATCCTGATCCATGGTGGCGCATGGACGAGCTTTGACAAGAGCACGATGCGCGGCATGGGAGAGCTCCTTGCGCGTGACGGATTCGTGGCCTTTGGGGTGGATTATCGCTTGTTTCATGGCGATCAAAATCGCTGGCCCGCGCAACTGGATGATGTGCAGTCCGCCGTTCGATGGGTGCGCGCCAATGCGTCCAAATATGGTGTAAATCCCGACCGAATCGGCGCTTTTGGGCACTCGGCAGGGGCGCAATTGGCTGCGTTATTGGGAATGGAAGACACACGAGACAATTCCAATTCCGCGCTCGCCAAATATTCGAGCAAAGTGCAGGCCGTGGTAGAGGTCAGCGGCCCCACCGATTTGACCACGCAGCGCGATCAGGATTACGTCACATTTATGACCAGCTTTCTGGGGGCTGACTACGCGAAGCACCCGGAAGTTTGGCGGGATGCCTCGCCGGCATTTCACGTGTCGAAGGAAAATGCGCCTATATTGATTTTGCACGGCACCCGGGATGAAGATGTTCCCATTTCGCAGGCCGAAGAATTATCCAAAAAACTGGAGGCGGCAGGGGTGCCGGTCTCCTTCATCAAAGTTGATGATGGCCATATGTTTCAGACGTCCGAAGGCCATAAACAGCTGGCGCTTCAGACCCTGGCATTCTTCAATCGCTATCTCGTCGTGCCACAATAAAACCGCATATAGATCCCCGACGCACAAGACGACACACATTTGACGGTTATAGCTATCCATATCCCGAATTGAATATCTCGCCTCGTCTGCATTTTTTAATATCGAGTAAAGCACTTAAAACCAACAGAAAAACCGCAGCTCCCAGTGGACCTACGTGTGCACTACGGGATGACGGTTAGTAGTGTTTCGTTTGAGGGAAGGTGATGCAGTTACCTCAAACGAGAACCTATTCATCTGAAAACGCTATTCGTGCGTAAAATCATGTCGCGCGCGGATGATAAAAGGAGATTTACCGATGAAAATAAAGTCAATGCCAGCAATGTTGATTTTCGCGGCGGCGCTTTCTACCGCGGGAATCGGAAATGCGCAGAGTCTGAATTTCAAGACGGTTGCCATTCCGAATTCCCAGGAGACGGTGCTTGCAGGCCTCAATAATTCCAACGTGGCGGTGGGCCTTTACATCGATTCCACCGGTGTTCAGCACGGCATGGCGATTAACGGCAGGACAGTAACGAACGTTGACGACCCGAATGGCGTGGGAACAACGGTATGCGAGGGTATCAACAATTCCGGCGTCATTGTCGGCTTCTACGTGAACAGCGGCGGGACGCAGGTGGGATTCGTGGAAAGAAACGGGCAGTTCACAGACGTTCTGCCGCTGGGGTCTACAAGCTCGACGGTAGACACAATCAATGACAATGGAGTCTTTGCCGGAACGTATTTGGATGCGAGTGGAGTTAATCTTGCATTTTACGGCCCCGCGAACAACTTCACCAGTGTTAGCGTGCCGACCAGCACGGCAACTCTTTCCGCGGTGAACAACAATGCAGGAGCGATCGTTATTACATGGACCGATCCCTCGGGAAACATTGAAGCATCCGCGTACAACGCAACGAACGGCAATTTCACCACAGTTAATGTCCCCAGCGCGTCCGACAGCTTCGCGGACTTCATCAACAATCACAATCAGATCGTGTATGCATGGGAAGACAGCAGCGGGAATTTTCACGGCGCGGTCAGATCAGCCAGCGGACAGTTCGTCACTTTCGACGATCCTGACGGCACCAACACGGAACCGAGCGCCATCAACGACTTAGGCATCATCGACGGAGCCTTCACTCCCACCGGGGCGAGTGCACCACAGGGATTCGTCGCCGCCAGGCAGTAAGAACATGCCGTATAGCAGGAGAGAGTGGGGGATATTTGCGCCTGGCTCCCTACATCTCTCCATTCCGATCATTCAGCCGGGGCGTGGTGCAATTTGAACTGCGCCCCGAAAACGCTTCGGCACAACCCCAACATCCTGCGCGCGGCAGTGCATGAGTAATCAATTGAAGGCAGCTTAACCGCATTTGAGAAGCTGCTTAAAAGAGAATCATTTCGGTGTATGATTTGCGGGTCTAAAAATAAAAAACGAGTCCTTGCGTGAAAACCCCTCGCGCGTGCGGACCGCCAAAGGAGATTTACCCATGAAGTCCAAATCGGTTGTAGCAATATGCATTTTCGTATTAACACTCTCTGCCGCGGGAATTGCGAGCGCGCAGACCTTCAATTTCAAAACCATCACGATTCCGAATTCCCAGGAAACGGTTGTTGCGGGAATCAACAATAACAACGTGATGGCCGGCCTCTATATTAATTCGTCCGGAACGCAGCATGGCATGGTCATCAAAGGCAAGACGGTGACGAATGTTGACGATCCGAATGGCGTGGGCACAACAACCTGCGAGTATATAAGCAAGGCCGGCGTGGTGGTCGGCTTCTACGTGAACAGCAGCGGCGA